>Ga0265780_10000805_pt1 | contig 46694 bp, 35 predicted proteins | sample P1T30metagenome_FD_192432 | JGI IMG/M metagenome (GOLD analysis project Ga0265780, IMG submission 192432) | Plant litter microbial communities from East Loma Ridge, Irvine, California - P1 T30 | ecosystem: Environmental > Terrestrial > Plant litter > Unclassified | place: USA: California... | reverse complement strand
GCTTCATTTCGCCTTTTCGGTCGACACTATATTCCTTAAAGACAATCATTTCATTCAATGTTACATCATGCAACACGCGGGTGTATTCGAACAGCACGCTGCGCACGATCTCGGCGCCTTCGCAGATGTGGCTGCCGTGGCCGATCCAGGTCGGGCCGACGATGCGGGCGCCGGCTTCCACTTTAACCCCGGAACCGATGTAGACGGGTCCCTCGATGGTGGTACCTTCCCAGTCGATGCTGGTGTTCAGGCCGACCCACACGCCCGGCTTGATCTGGATGCCCGGCACGTCCATGTGGTTGACTTCGCCGGTGATGACCGACTGCAGCACTTCCCAGTAGTCGCCCATGGTGCCGATGTCGAGCCAGTTGAATGGACGGCCCTGGGCATAGAATGGCAGGCCGCGCTCGGCCAGCAGCGGGAACAGCTCGGAACCGATGTCGAACGGCACGCCGGACGGAATGAGGTCGATCACTTCGGGCTCGAAGATATAGATGCCGGTCGAGATGAAGTTGGATTTCGCCTCTTGCTCGCTTGGCTTTTCCTGGAATTCGAGGATGCGGCCCTGCTCGTCCGAGACCACCACGCCGTACGACGAGACTTTGTCCCATGGCACTTCTTTGGTGATGACGGTGGCCATCGCGCCCTTGCGGCGGTGTTCCAGCAGCGCTGCCTTGAGGTCGAGGTCGATCAGGGCGTCGCCGCACAGCACGACGGTGGTGTCGTCGAAGAAGCCGCCGAATTCCTGGATTTTCTTCATGCCGCCGGCCGAACCGATCGGTTCAGGTACGACTTCGCCGTCGTCCTTGGTATAGCCCTCGAACGAGTAGCCGATCTGCACGCCGAACTGCTCGCCTTCGCCGAAGTATTCTTCGATTTTTTCGTGCAGCCAGCTGACGTTGACCATGATTTCGGACACGCCGTGCTTCTTGAGGTGTTCGACCAGGTAGGCCATCACGGGTTTGCCCAGCAGCGGGATCATGGGTTTTGGCAGGTCGTAGGTGAGCGGACGGACGCGCGTTCCTTTGCCTGCGGCGAGAATCATGGCTTTCATTAGACTATCCTTTGGCTTATTTGGCTGTGGTTTGGTAGCGCCATACATCGGCGCACATTTGAGCGACATCACGTTCGGCAGTCCAGCCCAACTCTTCACGAGCCAGGGCGGGGTCGGCGTAGCACTTGGCCACGTCGCCGGGACGGCGGTCGACGATCTGGTAGGCGACTGGACGGCCGCTGGCTGCCTCGAAGGCACGCACCATTTCCAGCACGCTATTGCCCCGGCCAGTGCCGAGGTTGTAGGTGACGATGCCCGGGCCCTTCAGCAGCCGGTCGAGCGTCTTTACGTGGCCGATCGCCAGGTCGACCACGTGGATGTAGTCGCGCAGGCCGGTGCCGTCCGGGGTGTCGTAGTCGCCGCCGAACACCGACAGGTGGGCGCGCTGGCCGTTGGCGACCTGGGCGATGTAGGGCACGAGGTTGTTCGGGATGCCGCTCGGCTCCTCGCCGATCAGGCCGCTCTCGTGGGCGCCGACCGGATTGAAGTAGCGCAGCAGCGCGATGCGCCAGTCGGGCTCGGCCTTGGCCAGGTCGCGCAGGATCTCTTCGATCATCAGCTTGCTGCGGCCGTAGGGATTGGTCGCCGACAGCGGGAAATCCTCGCGGATCGGCACCGAGGCAGGGTCGCCATAGACGGTGGCCGAGGACGAGAACACCAGTGTCTTGCAGCCGAACTTGGCCATCGTTTCGAACAGCACGACGCTGCCCGAGACATTGTTGTCGTAGTAGCGCAGCGGCTGCGCCACCGATTCGCCGACCGCCTTCAGGCCGGCGAAGTGGATCACCGCCTCGGGCTTGTGCTCGGCAAACGCCGCCTCCATCGCCGCGCGGTCGCGGATGTCCGCCTCGACGAAGGCGAAGGCGCGGCCGGCGATGCGCTCCACGCGCTCCTGCACCGACCGCTGGGCATTGGACAGGTTGTCGACCACCACCACCTCGTGACCCGCCCCGAGGAGTTCGACGACGGTGTGCGAGCCGATATAGCCCACGCCGCCAGTAACCAGAATCTTCATGTCTTTCGCTCTCGCATAAATTGTTGATGACCAACCCGGAGGACGCGGTCTGCGCCGCGCTCGCTCCCTACCTGTGTCCCCTCACAGCATCTTTCATGACCATCCAGACGAAGGCCATGTCGTCGATAAAGTAGCGGCGAAACATGCGCCGCGGCTCTTGCAAAAAGCGGTGGAACCATTCCAGTCCCGCCCGCTGCATCCACGGCGGCGCGCGCCTGATCCGTCCGGCCGCGACATCGAAGCTGCCGCCGACGCCCATGGCGAACGGTATCCGCATCTCGGCCAGATACTTGCCGAGAAATTGTTCTTTCTTGGGCGAGGACAGCGCCACGAACAGCAGGTCGGCGCCGCTGTCGCGCACCTGGCGCACCACCTGCGCTTCCTCGGCGCCCTCGGCCCAGTAGCCGTTGCGCCAGCCGGCCAGCCGCAGGCCTGGATAGCGCCGCACATAGGTCGCGCCGACCGCGCCCACCACGTCGTCGCGCGCCCCGAGCAGGAACACCCGCCAGCCCTGCTGCGCCGCGCGCGCCATCAGCGCCTCGAACAGGTCGATCCCGGCGACGCGCTCCCTGAGCGGCTGGCCCAGCAGGCGCGACGCCCACACCACCGGCATGCCGTCCACGTTCACCAGCGCGCAGTCGTTGATGATCCGGCGCAGCGCCGGATCGCGGCTGGCCTTGACCAGTTTGTCGACATTGACCACCACATGCTGGTGCGGAAGGCCGGAACGGATGAAGCCCTCGATCTTGTCCAAGCTCTCTTGCATCGAAACGTTGTCGATTCTACAACCAAACAACGTGACGTGCTTGTTCATGATGTTTCACGTGCGAGGATGTCGGCGATGCGTTCGGCGGCCCGCCCGTCCCACAGGCGCGGACACCGGCCGCGCTTGCCTTCGCCGCGCAGGACCTTGCGCGTTTCGCCCAGGATGACGGCCGGATCGGTGCCTGCCAGCACGTTCGATCCCTCGTCGACCGTGATCGGGCGTTCGGTATTCTCGCGCAGCGTGATGCAGGGCACGCCCAGGGCCGTGGTTTCCTCTTGCAGGCCGCCGCTGTCGGTGAGCACGACGGCGGCGTCCTTCCACAGGTCCAGGAACGGCATGTACGCTTGCGGGGCGGTCAGTTCCACGTCCGGGCCGAGATCGACGCCGGCCCTGGCAAGACTGGCCCGGGTGCGCGGATGCAGCGGGAAAACCAGCGGCAGCTCGCGCGCCACCTGCGTGAGCGCGCCCAGGACGCGCGCGAACGTGTCGGGCCGGTCGACATTGGCGGGACGGTGCAGCGTCACCACGCCATAGCGGCCTGCCCCGTGCCGGGCCTTGAAGGCGCTGGGCGCGACCGCGCGGGGCGCGGCCGCCAGCTTGCCGGCCTGGTACAGCACGTTATCGGCCATCACGTGGCCGACGTGGTGCATGGCGCTGTCGGGCTTGCCCTCGCGCCGCAGATTGTCCAGCGCCGCCGGTTCGGTGACGAAGAACCAGTCGCTGATGCTGTCGGTGACGAGGCGGTTGATTTCCTCGGGCATCGACATATCGCCGCTGCGCAGGCCGGCCTCGACGTGGGCGACCGGGATCTGCATCTTCTTGGCCACGATCGCGCAGGCCAGCGTGGAATCGACGTCCCCCACCACCAGCACCGCGTCAGGGCGTTCGGCCGCGCACAAGCGCTCGAAGCCGAGCATGATCCTGCCGGTCTGCTCGGCGTGGCTGCCGCCGCCGCCGGCCATCGTCACATCGGGCGCCGGGATGCCCAGCTCCTCGAAGAACACGGTGTTCATCTCGCGGTCGTAGTGCTGGCCGGTATGCACCAGCCGGAACGCCAGCGGGTTTCGTCCCGACGCCGGGGCCGCCTTCTGCCTGAAGGCGCGCACGATCGGCGCGATCTTCATGAAGTTCGGCCGGGCGCCTGCGACGAGATGGACCAGCATGGACGTATTTCCCGAGATTAATTATTTGTCATCGATAAAGGACATTGTAAACCGGCATTCGATGGGAACGGCGGACGATACGTTTGTGATGCGCAGCACCTCGCATGGCTGCTTCGATTCGTAGGTGGCGGAATACCAGCCGAGCGGCGGGTTTTCGGCGCCGCGCACCAGTTCGAGATGCAGGTCTTCGCCGCTGGCCTGCATCTGCAGCACGAAGCGCTTGCCCCGTACCGACAGGCCCTGGCTGGTCAGGCGCACGTCCAGGCCGGGAGCGAAATGCCAGAAGGTCTCGACCTTATGTTGTTTCTTTGCTGAAACTTCGTCGCGGACGGTCAGCGTGTTGGTCGCGCCGTCGAAGCGGACGCTGCGCACATGCAGCACCGGATCGGGCAACCTGCCGTAGCCATCGTGCGAGCCGCGGAAGTCGAATTCGTGGGGCGAAGCCGGCATGCGCTCGATGCTCGAGTGCGCCTTGCGCAGCCACATGAAGCGCCCGCCCGGCACCGACTGGTCCAGGCCGTCGATGCGCACCGTGTTGTGGCTCGACGTGCCGCGGAAATAATCGCGCCATTTCTGGTCTTGCCAGTAAGAATACGTGCCAGGATCGACCAGGCATTCCTCGCCCGCCACCGATAGCGTCAGCGCCAGCGCGTCGGCGTGGCCATGGGCGGCGATGCCGAGGTAGCCCAGCGGGCCGCAGTCGAGCATGCCCCTGATTTCGTCCGGCTCGCCGAAATGGTTGCCGAACAAGAGGTAGCCACCGTCCGGGAACGACCAGCCGGTGTCGACTTCGTGCGGATCGCAGTCGGGCCGGTTGCCGGGCAGCGTGTGCAGCAGCCAGCGCACGCCCGGGTGCGTGTCGGCCTGGCCGCCGAATACACTGTCGCCCAGCGCCAGCAACTGCGCCGCGCGGTCGAGGTCGTGGTTGCCCGAGCCGGCGTCCAGGCGGAACACGCAGCCGTCATCGGCGTCGCCCACCATCGGCAGGTTGCCGCCGACGTCGCGCACCGAGCGCAGGAAACGCAGCGCGCGTTGCAGCACGGCCCAGTAGCTCTTGGAGAACGGGCGGCCGCTGGCCTGGCCCATCAGGCCGGCCACGAACAGGAACTCGCTCGCGAACAGGTGATAGCCGAAGGCCTGTTCGCGGTTGACGCCGTCGCGCGAGAATTGCAGCTGGGCTTCGCGCTCGAGTTCGCGGCGCGCCTGGGTTTCCCAGTCTTTCGATTCTTTCCAGCACGGCCAGGTGACGGCGCCGACGTACAGCCCGGACAGTTCGCCGATCAGGTGGTTGTTGGCCGACGAGTGGCGCGACAAGTGACGCGCGATGGTGCGGCAATGGGCGTGGATGCTGTCCTGCCAGTCGGCGCGCAGGCGCTGGCCGGCGTCGCCCTCGAACAGGGGGCTTTTCTCGCCGCCCACCAGCTGCCAGATGAGGCTCCAGTTGATCAGGCGGATGCCCATCTCCATCGAGCTGGTCCAGTTGGGGCCCATCAGCGGCGGGCACTGGTCGAGCCAGCTGCGCAGGTTCTGTTCCAGCGCGTGCAGCCAGCGCACGTCGCGCGTCAGCACCCAGACCTGGGCCAGGCGCACCAGATGCAGGTGGCGGTTCAGTTCCCACACGAACTTGATGTCGCCCACCAGTTCGCGGTCGCCGATCGCTATGTCGCCGCGGTACAGCACCGGCGCGGTGACGCCGGTCTCGGGATCGCGGTTCCAGGCGGTGGGTACGCCGACGTCGAAGCGGCGCTCGGCGAACAGCACGACATGGCCGGCGCAGATGCGCTCGGCGTCGAGCAGCAAAGCCTCGGCCTCTTGCGGCGCCAGGTCGGGAGCGCCGCGCACGCCCAGCGTGAGCGAGCGCGGCAGGGGTGGCGGCGCGGCGCGGCCGGTGCTGCGGCGCGCCATCCGGATGGCGGCGGCCTGGCGCACCCGGTAGCCGACCTCGGCGACCGACATGCAGCGCAGCCGGTTGACCAGCCATCCCAAGCGTACTGTTGTGTTCATCGAATGTTCCTCATGCTCTGGTTGGCCTCTCGCCCGTTCTGTCGTCCAGCGTCCCGCAACCTTCTTGCATCAACTGCGCATACAGCGCACCCAGGCGGCCGCACACACGCTCTGACGTGTAGTTTCTTTCAATATTGCCGCGTGCAGCGCACGCGAGACGCACATGCAGCATGGGGTCGGCCAGCAGGCGCCCGAGCGCCCGCTCCAGCGCCTCGATATTGCCTGGCGGCACGAGCAATCCATCGACGCCGTCGGTGAGCGTGTCGGGGATCGCGCCGACGCTGGAGGCCACCACCGGAACACCGGCCGCCATCGCCTCGAGCATGGCCATCGGCATGCCTTCGGCGTGCGATGGCAGGCAGAACAGCCAGGCGCGCGCCAGCTGCCGTGCGCGCTGTTCGGCGTCGAGCCAGCCCGGCAGCGCGACGCGGGCGCCGATACCGAGTTCATCCGCGCGCCGCCGCGCCCACTCCAGCTCGCCATCTCCCCCCAGCATCAGGTGCAGCGCGGGCGCCCGCGGCGCCAGGCGGGCGCAGGCGTCCAGCAGCTCGTCCACGCCCTTGGCGGCGCAGACCCGCCCCAGGAACAGGATGCGGCCCGGCTCGCCCGGCGCGGCCCGCGGCAGCGACCGCGCCGTCTGCCCCGGCGAATCTGGCGGCGCCGGGTTGGGGAGTGCTGCGTTGGGGCGCGCCCGGTTGGGCGGTACAGGGTTGGGCAGCACAGGGCTGGTGAGCACGGGGTTGGGCGGCGCCAGGCCGGGCGGTCCAGCGTTGCGCGGCGCCGGGGTGAGCGGCTCAGGGTTGGGCAGTGCCAGGTCGGACGGCACGGAGTTGGGCAATACCGGGTCGGGCGGCACGGAGTCGGGCAATACCAGGTCGGGCCGCACCGGGTTGGGCACCACCGCGACCTGCGCGCGCGGCGCGAATGCGCGCACGACGCCGGCCCAGGCGGGCGACAGCGCGATCACGCGCGAGCTCGCTTCGAGCGTGTGCCGGATCCAGCGCCGTAGCAGCGGCCCGGCTTCCTCGCCCGCAAAATGGCGAAAGGCGCCGCCATGCAGGTGGCAGATGGTGCGCGCGCCACAGCGGCGCGCCAGCAGCAGCACCAGCGACTTGCGCACGAAGCTGGCATGCGACGCGGCATGGACATGGACGATCGCCGGCCGCGCCAGCAGGCAGGTGATCGCGGCCTGCGCGAAGCCGCGCAGCGCGGCGCCGCACTTTGCCAGCTTGCCGCCGTCGACGTGGGTCGCGACATACATAATGCGCTCGCGCTCGAACAGGCCGCCCGCGCGCAGCGCCTGGACCACGGCGGAAATGCCGCCCCGCCCCCCGAGCGAGGTCCCGACCATCAACACGCGGTGCCGGCGTCTGCCGCCGGCATCCACGCGCTGGCGGCCGCGGCATTTTCTATGATCAAGCATGGCGGCTTGCCGCGCGGTGCACGCGCTTCATGGCGCGGCCCAGATGAATTCGAACTTGCCGTTCGGGCCGCGCGAAATGGCGTCGACGCGCTCGACGGCGACCTGTACGCCCGGCACGCGCAGCAGGAAGCTGGCGCGCAGCGCCGCGTCGTCGCGGGCCGTGAACGCGTCGGTGACGACCACCCGCAGCGTGAAGCGGGCCTGGCCGTGGTAGCGCACCTGGCCCTCGATCAGGCAGCGGTCGTGGCCCTGGAACACGCGGTCCAGGCGCGCCACGATGCGCCCGTCCGGCAAGGTCAGGATGCGTTCCTGGCGGCCGACGACGGCCGCCAGCGTCGGGAACACGCGCCCGCACGGGCAGGCCTGGGGCGCGCCCGGCACCACGCGGTCGCCGGTGCGGTAGCGGCCGAGCGGCATGGCGGCGTTGTTCAGACTGCTGCCGACGAGTTCATACTGCCCCTCCCCGCCGGGCAGCAGTTCGGCGGCGCCGTAGTCGGTGAGCAGGTGGTAGCGCCCCTGCTCGCAGGTGCCGATGGCAGCCACCCGCTCGGCCTGCCCGTACCAGTCGAACACGGCGACGCCGAAAGCGCGGCGCACGCTGGCGCGCACGGCCGGCTCGAGCGTCTCGGACGAGGTGAGCACCCCCTTGAGCGCGCCGCCCGCATAGCGCCGGCCGGCGGCCTCGAGCCAGCTGGCCAGGGCCGCGACCGAGGACGGATAGGCCTGGATCACCACCGGATCGTAGGTTTCGAGCGCCGCGATATAGGCGCCGATCGTCGCGCCGGACAGGTGGTAGGACGATAGCAGGAGCCGCTTGCCGACCCGGTCGTGGCACCAGTAGCGGCCGTGCGCCGGCTGGTCGGCGCACACGATGTCGCCGCGGATCCAGGCGCGCCGCTGGCCGGGCCGCCAGCCGATCCAGCGCAGCTGGCGGTGGACGAAGGCTTCTTCGCGGATGGCGGCGCCCAGCGACTGCACCAGCGTGAGCGGCGCGCCCGAGGTGCCGCTGGTGCGGATCGTGTTGCGCAGCAGCGAGCCGGGGCGGCGCGGGCGCACGTGCCGGGCCGGGTCATGCCGCAGTTCGTGTTTGGCGAGCAGCGCGGCGCCGGGCGGCACATCGTGCAGGCGGGTGGCGTCGGGCAGCGCCGGCCAGCCCAGTGCCGCGGTGCGGCGCGCCACATAGGCGTTGAGCGTGGCGGCCGAGCGCTCGTTGCGCGCCAGCGCCGGATACACCAGCACCCTGCCCCACACTGTGCAGGCCAGCAAGCGCAGCAGCGAGCGCAGCGACAGCACGAACGAATAGCGCCACATCAGGCCACCCGGCCGGCCAGGATGCCGGCGTAGGCCCTGGCGACGTGCCGACCCAGGATGGCGTAGCTGCGGTGCGCATGCACCCAGGGCGGCCCGCGCGCCGCGCACCGCGCAGCCAGGCCCGGCTCGTCCAGCAGGCGGCACACGGCGGCGGCAAAGGCGGCGGCCTCCATCGGCACGCACAGCCCGGCCCCGCTCTGCGCGAGCACCCAGGCCTGGTCGGGGATGTCATTGGCCACGCTGGGGATGCCGAGCGCCAGGTACTCGACCAGCTTGGTGGGCGAGGACACGTCGAACAAGGGTCCGCGCGGGATCGGTGACAGGCCGACCTCGGCCCGCACGGCATAGCCGAGCGCCTCGCGCTGGGCCAGCCAGCCGGTGAGCAGGACCTGCCGCGCAAGGCCGCGGCGCGCGATCTCGGCGCGCATCCAGGCCATCTCGTCGTTCGATGGCGCGTCGCCGGCGATCACCAGCAGGACATCGTGCGCCTCGTCGCGCAGGCGTGCAGCCACGTCGAGCAGGAAGCCGGACTGGCGCGACTGCGCCACCCGCCCCAGGTAGAGCACGACGCGCCGGCCCTGCAGCCGCGGATCGGCGCTCGGCACGATGTCGGCGCGCCTGAATGCAACGCCATCGACGCCCATCGGCACCGCGGTCATGCGCGCGCGGGAGACGCCGCGCGCGGCCAGGCGGTCGGCCATGGCGGCGCTTTGCACGAAGACGTGACGGGCGCCGGGCAGCACCAGGCGGTACAGCACCGGGCCGGCCAGTGCGGCGCGCAGTGCATGCGCCAGCCAGCGCGGCCCCCTGCCGCGGCGCGCGAGCTCGTCGCGCCGCACTGCATAGCCTTCGGCAATGGGGAACGACATCCAGTAGACGAAGGGGATGCCGAGCATGGCGGCAACCACGCGGGCCAGCAGGCCGGAGGCGATCTTGTCGCGCACCTGGATGCAGTCGGGCCGTGCCCGCGCCAGCAGGCGCACCAGGCCCGCCAGATCCCACAACGGGGTCAGGATGCCGGCAAGGGGGTTCGTGAAACGGCCCACCGGGTACATCCGGCCGGCATTCCAGTGCCCCGGGAGATCGCCCCCCGCCTGCCCGACCAGCGCGCTGGCGAGGCCATAGCGCGGCATCTCGACGCCGAACAGGGTCAGCAGGTCTGCGCGGACCGGCGGCAAGGGATCGCGGACGATGAAGGCGATGGAAAGCGGTGTGCGCATGGCGTATCGACGATGGGTTCTCCCGATACTAGACCGCCGCGCGGCGTGGATGTTTCAGCGATGCGCGCCGACGCCGCGCTGCAGCGCGCCCCGGCATGAAAGCCAATTGCGCTGTTTGATCGCCCTCAATCGTTCCTTCTCTTACCGGGCGCGCGCAGGATGGCCAGGATCACGATGCCGAACAGCGCGCTGAGCACGGCGGTGCCTTCGCGCCCCATGCCGGCGGCCACGCCGATGGCCGCCGTCATCCAGACGCTGGCGGCGGTGGTCAGGCCCTTGATGTCGTTGCGTTCCTTCTGCTTGAGGATGGCGCCGGCGCCCAGGAAACCAATGCCGGCAGTGACACCCTGCAGCACGCGCGACAGGTCCTGGACCTGCATCCCCGCCTGTAGCGGGATCAGCACGAACAGGGCCGAGCCGACCGACACCAGCATATGGGTGCGCAGGCCGGCCGAAGCGCCAATGGTTTCGCGTTCATAGCCCAGCAGGCCGCCCAGCAGCGCCGCTACCGTCAGCCGGACCACGAGGATGGTCACGTCCTCGGCATTGCCGAGATCCGAAAATTCACGCTGTATCGTCAGCCAGCTTTCTGTCAACCACCCTTGCATGCGTCCAACCTCTCACAATTTCACTTGCGGAAATCATGCCATCCATACAAGTTTCGTGTCGCCACGCTCGACCGCCGTGCGCCGCCCCGACGCGCCGCGCCCAGCCAGGGCTGCGTATAATCGGTGGTCCGAAACGCCGACATGAGGACGACCGACATGGAAACGACGGAAATCTACCGGGGCCGCCTGATCGACCACATCCAGCTGGTCGTGCGCGATCTCCCCGCCTCACGCCGCTTTTATGGCGCCGTGTTCGACGTGCTGGGCATCCCGCTGGGCGGCTCGGGCGACGACTATTTCTGGGCCGATGAGCTGTTCATCTCGAGCCCCGACAGCGAGGCCGCGCAGGGCCAGTTGACGGGCCGCCACCACCTGGCGTTCCAGGCGCGCGACCGCGCCATGGTCGACGCCTTCCATCATGCGGCGCTGGCCGCCGGCGGCAAGGACAATGGCGGGCCTGGCGAGCGGGCGTATCACCCGGGCTATTACGGCGCTTTCGTCCTCGACCCGGACGGCAACAATATCGAAGCCGTGCACCACGGCGCAGCGACCTTCAGCGCACGCGAGATCAAAGTCACGTTCTGACCGGCCAGCTGGCCGCGCGGCCTTCTTTCCAGGCCATCAGGCGCGGCAGCAGGAGCGCGCTGGTACGGCTGTCGAGCTTGCGGCAGAAGTGCGCGCCCGACGCGCGGATGCGCTCGAAGTCGCCCTCGTCGAGCAGCGCGGGATGGCGGGCGCCGCCTTCAGGCCACTGGATATAGCGGAAATTATTCGGCAGCACCTTCCCGGCGAACGTGGAATGCATGACCAGGGTCTGGAAGAACAGTTCGTCGGGCGACTGCACGCTGCGGCAAAAACGCAGCAGGCGTGGGTGCCCAGCGGCCAGGCGCAGCACCTCTTGCACACAGGCGCGCGACAGCGCCCACCAGCACGAGCCGCCGTAGGGCGCGAGGCCATCCGGCAGGCGCCGGGCGAGCCCCAGCGTGCGCATCGCGCGGTTGAGCACGGCGCACGCCAGGCGTGCCGGCAGGTGCGCTTGCGTCGGATGGAAATACTGGTAGCGCCGCATCACCGGCCAGCCCGCGGGCGCGATCGGCGCGGTCTCGATCAGTTCGCATCCGCGCACCCGCGCCAGCTCCGCCTTGAGCAGGTCGTTCGGCAGCAGCGGAAAGTCCTGGGCCGACAGCAGCACCACCTTGTCGAAGTCGGGAACCTCGGCCAGGATCTGGCGCAGCGAGGCCAGCGTGGCCTCGACCTGCGACACCCCGCCCCAGCGCACATCGATCCGCGCGCGCACCAGGCGCGCCTGCGGATGCAGGGAGGCGGGATCGAGCGCGCTCTTGCGGTCGAGGTGCACATAGACCACGAAATCGGGATCGCGCAACTGACCGACCAGCAGATTGAGCTGGTCCAGGTCCTTGTGCGCGCAGATCAGGAATACCTGCCTCATCGGCCGCTCCCGGAAGTCGCCATCGAGCGCCGAATCTACCACGGCGGACGCCCCGGGCGCGCCAGCTAGTGTCCTGAATTGGAAGTTCGTTGAACAATCAATGTGGCGAAGTCGGACTGAAACAAGGAGCAAAGCACAGCAAGGCCGGGGCCTTGCGCGCATTTGCGACGCAGTATCAGGGCGACGCTCGCCGCATTTATTCGACGAATCTCTGATTCAGGACGCTAGTTCAGCGTCACGCTCTGTCCGCCGATGGTCACGGTGCGCACCGTGCCTGCCGTGGCGATCCTGACCGACGGCTTCTTGCAGCCGACGTCGAGCAGCACCAGGAACTCGGCCGTCGACCTGCCGTCGTTCTTGAGGTAGAAGGCGCCGTGGTCCTCGATCACATTGGGCTTGGCGCCCGGCCCGATCCACTTGGCGAAGCTGGCGTCGTCGTTGAGCGAGCGCAGGCACAGCAACTGGCCGCCGGCGACCACCTTGACGTTCTGCTCGTTCTCGATCGTCATGATGACCGGCGTATGGATATTCCACTCATAGGTACGGGCGACCGTGCTGGCCAGGCGGTCGCGCACCAGGATCGCGTCCCCCGCGGCGCGCAGCTGCCACACCTGGCGCCTGGCCATGGTCAGCTGGCCGCCATACGCGGCGGTGGCGTCGCCCTCGACCATGTCGTAGCTTGGCTGGGCCGCGAAGCCGATGATCTTGCCATTGTGCTGCAGCTGCTCGCGGTAACCGTTCACCATCTGGCCCTTGCCGCCGTCGAAGGTGATCGCGTTCTGCGAGCGGGTCTGGTGGTACCAGTCGCTCCAGTATGGCGAGCCGTACCAGTCATACCAGCCGGCCTTGACCAGCAGCGGCTGGCCCGCGACCGACAGCAGCAAGCCGTTCTGGTCGCCATGGCTGTGGTTGAACGAACCGTAGGGGCTGGACTTGAAGTACAGCGAGGTCCGCTTGGTGGAGCCGATATCGGTGTGGAAGGCGGCCCAGCCAACGCTCGGGTAGTACGCCGAGTTCGACGGTGGCGACTTGCTGCGGGTGTCTGCGACCGGCATCGGATACGGCGCCTGCAGCAGGCTCAGCGTGTCCTCCGTGCCGCCCAGCGCGCCGACGTACCAAGCCGCCCGGGGCGACACCATGCGCGAGCCGAAGGCGTGCCAGACGCGGGTATCCGGCCGGGTCTCGGAACCGTCGCCGAAGGCGTGCACACGCGAGCCAGGCGGCGTGAACTGGGTCGCGAAGTCGAGCAGGCCCAGCGCCCACGGCTTGGCATAGAAGTTCACGCCCGAGGCTTGCGACATCGGGTCCCACAGCGCGACCAGGTAGCCGGCGGCGTACTCGGCATACGCGGTGCCGTTGGCATAGCCGCCTTCCGGCCCACCCCATGGCGACGGCGCATTGGCATAGGCGCGGAACGAGAAGTCGAACCACTTCTGCGCTTCCGGAATGTCGCCCAGGGCCAGCGTCGAGATCAGTGAAAGGAAGATCAGGCTGGTGTTGCCGTGCGAGTCGAAGGGGTACTGGTCGAGGCGGCCATTGTCGCCGGCAAGGTTGGCATAGATCTCTTCGGTGCGGGTCCTGACCGTCTTGAGCCATCTGGTGCGGCGTGTCGCGTCGAGGTCGCCCGCCAGGATGTCGACCGCCTTGATCAGCGAGACCGAGATCTGGCGCGTGGCCTGGTCCTGGTTGGCGTAGCTGGTGGGGCCCTGGGGATCGAGCGCAGCCATCTGGTCGCCCTTGCGCAGCGCCTCGTCCAGGAACAGGCGCTCGCCCTTCATGCGCCACATCACGGCGGCGGCTTCCAGCTGGCGGCTCGCTTCGTTGATGCGCTGGCGGATGTCGGTCTGCTGGGTCGCCATGGCGGCCGTCAACGGCGAGCTGATCACGATTGGCCAGCGCGCATCGCTCACGGCCGGCAACGCATTGATCTGCAGCTTGATCTCATTGCTCATGCGGCTGACGTAAGGGTCCAGCGCGGTGCGCTTGGCGCTGTTCCAGCTCGCATACGGCGTGAACGACGGCGGCAGCGAACGCGGGCGCGCCTTGGCCGTGATGCGCGCGCGCAGCGTGGCGTTGTCGGGCACTTCGAACAGGTTCGATGTCGCGGCGATCGAAAAGGCGCGCGGCGTCGACCACTCGCCACCGCCCGCGGGGCGCACGCGCCAGGTGTACTTGCCCAGCGCCAGCGCCTTGGACGGCAGGTACCAGTTGCGGTCGGTCACGACCCTGGCCGGCGTCCCGCCGTCGGGCGTGATCTCGAGTTCATAGGCGGCTGGGCCGCTGCTGTGGCGCGCCCAGGTGAAGCCGGGCGGATTCTGGGCCTGGACCTGGTTCTGTTCCGGGCTCGGTTGGACGACCAGGGGGTCGAGGGACTGGACCCAGTCCGCGCGCGCGCTCAGGCAAACGACGAACGAGGCCAGCGCCGCGAGGCGGACCAGGTCTTTCCTGTGAAAATTCATGCAGAAGCTCCGACAAAAACGGGATGGTGTGGGGTGGCGTCATGGGACGCCGGGTCGATACGCGCGACGGGTCTCGAGGGCGCCTCGAACAGCTTGCTGGATCTTGCAGTGCCGGCCTGCGATGCTCGCCGACCGCCGGTACGAGTGCGCTCCCGCCCGACACTGTCGCCGCTCGCGATGGCTTTTCGAGGTTCCTTCAAGCGTTGAATGTCGCTTGCTTGACGGGAACGATGTTATCGCAGCTTTTTTTGAACAAAATCAAATTCCCCAAGGAAATCAACGCTTTTTTATTTCCTTCGCAGAAATCCCACACCGTGGACTGTCCATTTGATGAACATGATTTCCTGAGCTGCAACGGCCATGTCTGGCCTGGAAAGACTGTGCGATAACTAATCGCGCCGTGGATCGCTCCGCGCGCTCGCGCGCGCCTGTGAGCGCAGTGCGTGCAGGCGTTTCAGGTAGCGCAGGCAATAGATACCGAACGCGAACGGAGCATGTTGCGCATGATGCCGCCGCACGGCGAATTCCTCGCGCCGCGCGGCGATCTTGTTGCGCGACGAGACGCTGCCGGCATGGTCGCGGAAGATGGCCAGCACGCGTTCGATGCGCGCCGGTCGATGCACTGCGGCCAGCCGCAGCCAGAGATCGATGTCCATCGCGTAGCGCAGGCGCTCGTCGAACATGCCGACCCCGGCGAAGACGCTGCGGCGCAGGAAGACGGCGGGATGCGGCACGCTGGCGCGGCCCGCGGCCAGGGCGCGATACGAAAACGGCGGCATCGGATACGGCGGCGCCAGGCGGCCATTCTCGAGCACCTGGATATTGCCGAACACCCATTCGAGAGGCTGGCCCGCCCCGTCGGACTGCTCGAAGCGACGCAGGACGATGCCGAGCACATCAGCACTGGCATAGTAATCGTCGGCATGCAGGTGCGCGATATAGTGGCCGGTCGCCGCTTCGATGCCGCGATTCATGGCATGCGCGATCCCTCCCCTCACGCCGTGCAGGATGCGCTTGTCGCCGGGGAAGGCGCCGAGCATGTCCAGGGTGGCGTCGGTCGAGCCGGCGTCCACGAAAACGTGTTCGGTATCCCGGCAGGTCTGGGCCCGGAGCGAGGCCAGCGTGTCAGCCAGGGTGGCGGCGCTGTTCCAGGTGCAGGTGACGATCGAGAAGGTCGGCCGGTTCGGCATACAGTTCCAGGAAGGTGGGCAGCAAAACGCCGGCATCGGCGCCGAAGCTGGCGGCCGGCGCCATGCGCTGGACCGGTTGCGCCAGGTGCTGCGTTATCAGCGTAACCAGGTCGGGCATCGTGGCGGCCAGGCCGAGCTGGCCGGGATAGCGCTGGTAGCGCAGCAGTTCGGGCGTGCCGCCGCGCGCCAGGGCCAGGCAGCCGCGGCCCAGCGCCAGCGCTTCGAGCACGGTGCTGCTGCAGGCTTCCTCGCACACCGACGGCACCACGCACAGCTGGGCGCGCGCGGCCAGGGCCAGCGTGGCGGCGTGGTCTTGCCAGCCGACGAAGCGGATGCGGGGGCCGGCATGGCGCCGCGCGAGCGCGGCGCGCAGTGGGCCGTCGCCGACGATGGTCACACGGGCGTGCGCCGGCAAGCGTCCGGCGGCCGCGTCCAGGAACTCGGCGAAGCCCTTGCCGGCGTCGATCCGTCCGGCCAGCAGCACCTCGCCGGAACGCGGTTCGGGCGCCGCCGCGGCGATGGCGCGCAGGCGCGGATAGTCGACGATGTTATGGATCACGCGGCTCTTCGACAAGTCGGCGTCCGGCACCGCGCGCAGAAAATTGCGGCGCAGGAAGTCGGACACGAAAACCGTCTTGCGGCGCGCAAAGGCGCGCGCGGCAAGGCTGCGGTAATCGTCGACCGCGAGCGCGGTCACTGCCCTGCGCAGCGGCCCGGCATCGCGCCGGATGCAGACCGAGCAGTCGCCCGCCACCATATTGGCGCACACGGCGCCGTCGACGAAGCGCAGATGGGTCAGGCACTCGCTGCCCTGGTCGTGGCGGGTCTGGACGAAGTTCAGGTGCGCGCCCACATACAGGCCCGTCATCGGCAGGTGGCCGTGATAGTGGACGACGTCGAAGCCGGGCGCGTGGCGGTCGATGGCGCGCGCGATCCGGCGCGCGAACCAGGGGCGCTTGAGGGGGTTGAACAGGCCCATCCGCGCTTCCTTCCAGCCGGGGCGTGCGAAGCCGAAGCCCTGGCGCAGGCGCCCTTCGAAGCCGATGCGGCGGGCCCAGTCGTGGTCGTCGTGGGCGTGGTCGTCGTGGGCGTGGTCGTCGTGGGCGTGGTCGTCGTGGGCGTGGTCGTCGTGGGCGTGGTCGCTGCGGTCGTGGTCGTTGCGTTCGTCGCGGTCTTCGCGATCGTCGGGCTGGCTGCGATCGTTGCGGTCGTTGCGATCGTTGCGGTCGTTGCGGTCGTTGCTTTCGTTGCGGTCGTTGCGTCCCAGGATCTCCACGTCATGTCCATGGCGCAGCAGGCAGTTGGCCAGGGTGACCACGTGCTTGCCCAGCCCGCCGACCTGGTCGCCGGGGAGATCTTCGGACACCATCAGGATGCGCATGGGTTCACCTCGGCGCCTCACGCGCCGGACGGCGTCGCAGTTTGAGGATGTCCATGAGCAGCGTGCGATCGGCGCGCTCCAGCACGAACAACGCGCCGTACAGCAGCAGCAACAGCGCGGTGGCCAGCAGCACCAGGACGATGTCGACCGGCGCGGGACCAAGCAGCCGTTCGGCAGCGCCCGCCGCCACGGCGATCGACGTCACGCCGGCCAGGCCCGGCAGATAGCCGTGCAGCAGCAGGCGCGCCAGGGCCGTCGGCACCGTACGGCCATGGACATACACCACGAAGGCGCTGGTAAACAGCGTCGCCGCGACGAGATGCCCCCAGGCCGCGCCGTCGATGCCCCAGCCCATGATGGCGACGTAAAGGATGCCCGATCCCGCCAACGCGCGCGCCGCCGCGAACAGGCCGGACACGCGTGGACGGCCCATGCCGTCGTTCACCAGCGACGGCAGGCTGGTGAGCGAATCGACGAACTGGGCCAGGGCGATCACCGCCAGCACGATGGCACCGTTGCGCGCGAACGTCGCGTCCATCCAGAACGCCAGGATGCGCTCGGCGAACACGCTCACCAGCACCAGGATCGCGCCATTCAGGTACACCACGTAGCGCGTGGCCTTGACATAGGCCTGGTCCAGGCGCACCAGTTCGCCACGCGCGGCAAAGGCGCTGGCCGCCGGAAAGAACACGGCGGACAGGCGGAAGCTCAGGCCGAGCACGCGGTTGGCCAACGTGGCGGCAACCGTGAAATACGCCAGGCCCGTGACGCCGACCAGGGCGCCGATCATCAGCTTGTCGGCATGGGCGTACGAGAGCGCGGCCAGGCGCGACAGGAAAGACCAGCCCGAGAACCCCAGCAGTGCCCGCCGGGCGCAGGCGCCCGGCCAGCGCCAGCGCCAGTCGGGCAGCAGGCGCCTGAGCGCTCGCCACAACACCACACAGTGCAGGCTGCTGGCGGCGACGCGCACCAGGATGACTTCGACCAGGCCATACCCAAGCGCCAGCACCGCGACCGTGGCCAGCGGCACCAGGGTGCCGAACACCATCTCGACACGGCCCGAGATGTCGTAGCGCATCAGCGCCTGCGGCACGCTGTTCAGGTAGTTCTGCAACTGGCCGAGCAGGAAGCCGAGCGCAGCCAGCTGGAGCGCCGCCTTCGCAGGTGCGCGTAGCAGCGCCGGCACGGCAAACAGCGTCTCGACCAGCCACCCGGCGCCGGCCAGGATGCCGCATCCGCCGAGCAGGCCGATGGCGGCATAGCTGGCAAGGCCGAAGGAGATGGTCTCGGCCACCTGGCAGTCTTCGCTGCGGGCCCGGTGCTGGGCGATGTACTTGACCGATCCGGCGGTAAGGTTGATGTCGATCACCGCGAAATAGCCGGCGATCGCCGTCACCAGCGCATACACCCCATATCCCGCGTCGCCCAGGCCACGCACCACGAGCGGCACCGTCACCAGCATCACGCAGGCCGGGATCGCGGCCCCCAGCAGATTGGACCACGCATTGCGCGCCAGGCTCGGGCTCATCCGGCTGCCACCAGTTGCGGACGCGGCATGTGCGGCGCGAGCCCTGGGCGCACGTGTGCCGCCTGCGCGGCGCCCATCGCCACGTAAGGCAGGCTTAGGCATAAGGCCAGCATCTGGGTGGTGCGCACCTGCGGGAATGGCGTGCCGACCAGGAAGTCGGGAAGCATGAACGCCAGGCCGGCCGCCCCGGCAGCGGCCAGGCCGAGCAATTCGGGCGGCAAGGTTGCCAGCGCGCGGCGGGTAAACAGGACGAAGGCCGCAATCGTTCCGGCCAGCAGCATCGTGCCCAGCAAGCCGCTCTTGAGCGCAATATGCAACAAGCCGCTGTGCAGGAACAGGCCGCCGTCCGGATTGTTCTGCCAGGAGATCAATTCGTGGCCGTGGTAGCGGCCCCAGGAGCCGATGCCCGCCAGCGGATGCGCCAGCAAATCGGCCAGCGCCAGCTTGAGTTCGAGCACCCGTTCGCTCTCGGGACCGAAGCGGCCCGACTGCAGGTCATGGAACAGGCTGGCGCCGCCGGCGTTCGCGCCCGCCCCGTCGCGCGTGTGCGCCAGGCGCCGCGTGACGACGAAGGCGACCGCTGCGCCGACCAGCGGGATGCCCGCCAGCGCCATCTGCAGGCGCCGCCGCGCTGGAAGCCGCCACATCAGCACTGCCACGGCCAGCAGGAACCCGATCCAGGCGCTGCGGCGGTACGACAGCAGCACGCACAGCGCGCTGGCCGCCAGGGCTAGCCATTCGACGGCGCGCCAAGCCCCGGCGCGCTGTTCTTGCCGCGCCTGCGACAAGGACACGGCGGCAAGCGCGAACGCCAGCGTGCACAGCAGGCTGTCATTGATGTCGAAGAATGTCAGGCGAATCTGGATGGCGTTCATGTTCGCGTAGACATTGTTGGGGTCGCCACCGAGGACGGCCCAGCGGCCCAGGCCGAACAGCGCGCGCGCCAGGCCGGCCAGCATGATGAAGCGGGCCAGCTCCAGCGCCTGCGCGCGGCTGCGGAAGGCCAGCAGCATCAGCGAGATCAGGGGCGCCATCCAGACGATGTTGGAGAACCCCGACGGCGCCAGCGACTCGGCCACGCCCACCCCCAGCACCAGTCCGGCGCCGACGTGGCAGGCCAGCAGCACCGCCCAGCCAAGCAGCCAGGGACGCAGGTTGCAGGCCGGCGCCGGCGCGCCCTGGAAGCTGGCCGCCACGCGCGCGCACAGCCAGGCGCCGAGGATGTACCACAGCAGCACACCGAACAGCAGCATGCCCGAGCCGCGGCTGTAGATGCTGCGCGACGCGAACAGCGCCAGGCTGCCGTAGCTGGTGGAGTTGACCCAGAAAAAGACCAGCAGGTAGGGATAGACCAGCAAGCGCGGCCAGGCGACGCCGACGCCGACGCCCAGCACGAGCGCGACCGACAGGCCGGCGGCGACCAGCCAGGGCAAGGAATACACCACATAGGGCAGGATGTCGTTCATTGCCGCCGGTCTGGAGGTCTCTACTGGCGCGGCGTGCCCGCCGCGAGCCTGGCCGCTGCAGCTTCCGCTGCCGGAGCCGGAGCCGGAGCTTGAGCTTGAGCTTGAGCTTGAGCTTGAACCTGCGCCGGCGCGGCGCCGATCAGGTGTGCGCGGTCCCCGGGTGACAGCATGCCAAGCAGATCGGCCACGAAACGGTCCTGGACCTGATAGGCCGCGACCTGGTTGTCCTGGATCGTCGACACCCGCACCAGCATACCGTCCGGGATCTCGCCCGACAAGCCGTAGGCCAGGCGGCGCAGCTTTTGACCGATGCCGGCCCTGGTCGGCCGGTCGCCGACGGTGATCCAGTAGGTGATCGGTTCATTGCGCCGGTGCAGCCGCGCCACCAGGCGCTTGACCGGCAGCTCGCCATAGCGGGTGGCCATCAGGTCGTCGCTGTCCGCCAGCAGCTCGAAGCCCTGGGCGATATAGCAGACCTCGGGCAGGTGCAGTTGCAGCGACTTGCTCTGGTCGCCGCCATAGGCGATCGACAGCATGACGCGCCGGCCGTCGGGATCGACATAGGTGCGTGACAGCGTCTGGTCGTAGATTTTCTCGAGGACGCCCTGCTGCTCGGGATCGGGCTGCAGCGGGACGACGCCGGGATCGATGCGCCAGTGGCCGATGCGAAGCGGGATCATCCGCTCCAGGCTGAACTGCTCGTGCGGCAGCGGCGCGCGCGGCGCAGGCGTCAGGGCGCCGGTCAGGGCCGAAGTGGCCGCCATGGCCAGGCCCATCACGATGCTGACCAGCAACGGCCGCCTCACCTTGCCTCCATCAGCGCATCGTTGCCGCGCCGGCCGCTGCGGCGCGCGTCACCCGGCCCGGCATGCGCGGTATGCCCGGCATCATGCCGTCGTTTGAGGAACCACTGCAAGGCGGAGTCGACGGCAAGTGTCATCAGCAAGGCGGTCACGAACAGCACCATGCCGGCGAAACCATGGAGGAATCCCTGGCCCGCGGCGTCGCCGAAATAAAACGTTATCAGCGTCAGGGTGATCACACGGATCACGTTGGCAGTGAACGAGATCGGCACGATCAATATCGCCAGCGCAATATTGCGAAAAGCCGAAGGATGGTGCATGAGGTTCAGGTAGAACAGGCCCAGCGCCTCCAGGGTCAGCAGGGTCTGCAGGCCGGCGCAGGCATCGGCCACCAGCAGCTGGTATTGCCCGACCTGCAGCACCACGCCCGTGCGCGCGACCGGATAGCCGGTGGCGAACAGCAGGTGCTCGGTGGCCCAGGACACGGCCATCTTCATCGGCATCGTCACCGCCGCGACCAGTTCGCTGGGCAGCGGCACCATGAACAGCATGAAAAAGAAGGGAAACCACAGCAGCCGCAGCGTCTTCGCGCCGAACTTCAGCAGCACCACGGCCATCAGCACCACCAGGATCGACGCCACTTCGAACATCAGGATCTTTTGCGAGCGGCCCAGCAGGTGGATGGCGAGTCCGGCGGCCAGCACCAGCCAGCCCGCCGCATAGGTGCGCGCCTCGCCGCTGGCGACACGCACATCGGGCCACTTGCGCCAGATCAGCCATAGCGCCAGGAAAAAGATGATCGGACCATGCCCCTGCTCTTCCCCGATCCAGGCGCCGGTGAACAGGGCGTACAGCGTCGGCCCGAACAAGGCGGCCAGGCCCGCCACGACCGGCCACCATTCAGACCGGCCGCTGGCGGCGTAGCGGCCTGCGCCGGAGCTGGAGGCGGAGCTGGGGCTGGGGCTGGGGCTGGAGCCGACGTTGGAGCTGGAACTGGAGCTTGGGCCGGGGCCGGGGCCGACGTTGGAGCTGGAGCTGGAGCCGGGGCCGAAGTTGGAATTGGAGTTGGAGTTGGAGTTGGGGCTGGAGCTGGAGCTGGAGCTGGAGCCGGGGCCAGGGACGGCGCCAAAGCCCGGGCCGGGGCTGCAGCCAGCGCTGCCTCCGGGGCCGGAGGGAATGCCGGCGCCGCCGCGCGGCTGGTCGGGATCGCGCTGGCTGGCCATATCAGCATTCCACCATGACCGATCCCACGACTTCGGCGCCCGCCTCGGCCATCTGGCCCGCCATCAGGCGGACATCGGCGATGCGGGTGCGGTCCTTGCAGGCCACCAGCAGCACGCCGCCGGCGCGCCCCGCCACCGCCAGCGCATCGGCCCCGGCGGCGTATGGCGGCAGGTCGTACAGCACGACATCGTAGCGGGCCGCCAGCTGGCCGTGCAGTGTGCGGAACCCCGCTCGCGATAGCAACTCCTGCGGGTTCGGCGGCAGGGTCCCGGCCGGCATCAGCGACAGGTCGGAAAAGGCCGGCACGCGCATGATCACGTCGAGCTCGGCCCGCCCGGCCAGCAGATCGGACAGGCCCTGGCGCGGCCGCAGTCCGAACATCTCGTGCTGGCGCGGGTTGCGCAGGTTGGCGTCCACCAGCAGGGTCTGCTCGCCCAGCTGGGAAAACGCCAGCGCCAGGTTGGCCGTGAGCAGGCTGGCGCCGTCTTCCGGCGCGAGACCCGCCACCGCCAGCGCGCGCCGCCCGCGCGCGAACCAGCGCAGCATCAGCTGGCTGCGGATCGCGCGCAGTGCCTCGGCCTGGGGCGAGAACGGCTCGTAGGCAGCCACCAGCCGTGGCGACAGGCAGGCCTCGCCCTTGCGCAGATAGGGATAGGAGAACTGCTGCGCCAGCGCCTGCGCGATGTCCTCGTCGCTCACCAGGCCCAGACGTACCGCCGCCTCGCCGAAGCGCAGGCCGAGATCGTGCTGGGTGCGCAGGACGCGGTCGGCGTCGTCGTCGCCCAGCTTGCCGGCCTCGCGCAGCAGCGCCCCCATGCGGGAGTCAAGGCCCTGGCTGGCTGACAGCGCGGATCGCGCGGACGGGTGCATGGCAAGTCCTCAGTTCAGGCGAGCCTGGCGGACCGGACCCACCAGCCGGCGCAGGCGGCCGCGCGGGACATGCGGCGCGCGCCAGGCGATGGCGCCCAGTACCGGGATCCCCAGCACATCCCTCAGGTCGTCGCTCGAGCGCACCGGACGCGTCATCAGTTCGCCCAGCAGCGCCAGCCCGACGCCAAGGAAGGTGCCGAGCACGATCGACACCAGTGCGTTGAGCAGGACTTTGGGCCCGCTGGGCTCGGTCGGCGCCACGGCCGGGTTGAGCACGGAGATATCGGACTGCTCCGACTGCGACTCGATCCGGGTCTGCGAATAGCGCTGGCTGGCCGAGTCGAAGGCGCGCTGGGCGCCTTCCAGGTCTTTCAGCAGCGGGCCAAGCTCGTCGCGGGTGCGGTTGAGTTCGAGGACGCGCGTCTTCTGCGCCGCCAGCTCGCTGCGCAGCGCAGCTTCGCGCTGGCGGAACACCTCGGCATTGGCGCCGACGCTGCGCGTCACCGTCCCCAGCGCGGTGCCGAGCTCGGCGCGCAGGCGGCCCGCCTCGGCGCTGGCAGACAGGTAGTGCGGATGGTTGCGCCCGAACCGCGAGCCGGCCTCGGCCAGCTTGGCCTCGGCGCCCGCCAGGTTCACGCGCAGGTTCTGGATCAGCGCGTTGTTGGCGACGTCGGGCGAGCTGATGGCGCTGCCGGCAGCGCGCTCGCGCGAGCCGGCCTCGATGGCCGCGGCCTGCGCCATGACCAGCTGCGCGGACAGGTCGTTCAGGCGCGACAGTTCGACGTCGACCCGGTTATTGTCGAGGCTGACGATGCCTTTCTCTTGCTGATATTTCGACAGGCGCGCCTGGGCCGCTTCCAGCCTGTCGCGCAACTGCCGCGACTGCTCGTTGAAATAGGCCGACGCGTTCTTGGCCGGCTCCGTCTTGAGCTGCACGCTCGCGCGCTGGTATTCCTCGGCGAAGGCGTTCGCCACCGCGGCGGCGAAGGCCGGATCGGCGCCGGCGAAGCTGATCTCGACCACGCTCGACTCGCGCGAAGGCGTGATCTCGAGCTTGCGCAGCAGCAGCCCGGCCAGCCAGTCGCGCAGCGTGCCCTTGCCTTCGGTGGCGGCCTGGAACTGGCGCACCACCGCCGGCGCCGACGCCAGGCGCAGGCGGTCGACAACCCGCAGCGCCACGTTCTTGCTGCCGATAATGTCCATCTGCGTCGCCATATAGCCTGGCATGAGTTGCCCCGGCATGGTCAGCCCGGTCAGCGGATCGACGCCCTTGTAGTTGAGCAGCACCGACGCCGTCGCTGAATAGGTGCGTGGCTGCACCGCGCTCCAGCCTAACGCCAGCAGCAGCGTCAGCGCGAGCGTGCCCAGAATGAGCTTTCTACGGGCCAGCAACACCAACAGAAATTGATGCACGTTCATGACGGACCTTTGCATGGTGAGGCACGCGCGACAGGAACAACCGACAGGAACAACCCACAAGTACGACCGACAAGAACAACCGACAAGAACAGCCGACAAATACAGCTGACAAATACAACCGACAAATACAACCGACAAATACAACCGACAAATACAAACTACAAGAACGACCGACAAGCGCAGCCAGGCACAGCGAGCAGACCAACAACGACGCGGCTGAGCACTCCGCTCCGCTCGACTTCGCGCCGCGTCGCGCCATGCCACGCCGAAAGGACTAGAACCAGCTCTCGCGCACCACGATCACGTCGTCGACCTGCACCACGTCGCCCGCCTTGACGTCGACCGTGACCAGGTTGCCGCCGGCGTCCTTGCGCGTCGCCTTCATGCCGCGGTCGCTCCCGCGCGGGCTCAGGCCGCCACCGGCCGACACCGCCTGCTGCACCGTCATGCCGCGCTCCAGGCGGAACGGCCCCGGACGGCTGACCTCGCCTGTCACATAGGCGCGGGGCGCCCGCTCCACGAACACGATATCGCCGCCCGCGATCTCGTAGTCCTTGTCGAGCTCGCCCCTGCGAACCATGTCGACCACGTCGATGGTCGCGCGCGTGGTCTTGCCGTCGCGCGTGCGCACCAGGCTGATCATGTCTCCACCGTCGCCATGGATGCCGCCGGCCAGGGCCAGCATATCGAGCACCTTGCGCCTGCCTTCGACCGGATACCGGCCCGGCCGGTTCACGTGGCCGAGCACCGACACCTGCTGGCTGGCCATGGTGGTGACGAGCATATTGACCTGGGCCTGCTTGAGATACCCGCCCTTCTGCAGCTGGGCGGCGATCTTCTTCTCGGCGGCGGCGACCGACAGCCCCCCTACGTCGACCTGTCCCAGCAAGGGAAACGTGATGTGGCCGCTCTCGCTGACACGGGTCTCGATCGACAGGTCGGGACTGCCATATACCGACAGCCTGACCACGTCGCCGGGCCCGAGCAGCAACTCGGCCGCCGCGGCCAGGTTCAGGTTCAGCTGCACGCCCGCCACCAGCAGCAGGCCCAACATCCACTTTGCGAAGCTGTTCATCGTGTTCCCTTCAACGGTTATCGTCACCAGCATTACCTGGCGCCGGTGGGCCAGGCGGCCGATCGTGGCCGCCAAGCGCCGGCGGCGCTATTTGAGCCCGGCCACCCCACGCTCGAGCGCTTCCTTGTCGGCAGCACTACCGGCATTACTACCGGACGCACTACCGGCATCACTACCGGCATCGCTGCCTGCATGCTGGCCCGCGCCCGCGCCGGCGCCGGCCACGTCGGCAGGCGCGAGACCGATGCCGCCCGGATCGGGACTGCGCAGCGGGCCACCGGCCGCTGCCGTCGCGCCACCCGCGGCCAGCGCCGCCGGCGCGGCCGTCTGCAGCGTGCCCGGCGCGCCGACATCGGGCGCCAGGCTCTTGTTCAGGTATTCGATCTTCGCTGTCGCACGCAGGCGCTGGATTTCGGCCTGGGCCATCTCTTTGTTCTTGACGTTGGCCAGGTACTGGGCGATCTGCGGCGACGCGGCCGCCAGCGAAACGGGCGCCTCGCGCACCTCGTCGATGGAGATCAGCATCGCACGCGGGCCTTCCTGCGCAAGGAACAACTGCCCTTTCGGCATCGACAGCAGCTTGTTGGCCAGCTCGGGCTTGAGGTCGGCGGTACTGCGCGTCGCCCGGGCGCGGCCGTACTGGATCTGGTGCGCATCGAGATAGACCGCTACCTCTTGGAGCGAGGATGCGCGGTCGGCAGCGGCGCGCAATTCGGGCGTTACCGCCGAGGCCGGCAGCACCAGCTGGCTCATCGCGAACTGGCGCCGCTTGGTGAAGAACTCGGGATGCTTGTTGAAATAGGCCTCGATGTCGGCTTCGGCTGGGGGCGCGACATCGCCCACGCGCTTCTGCATATAGGCCTGGGCAATGATCAGGGAGCGCGCGCGCTCGATCGCCTGCATCACCTTGGGGTCGCGGTCCACTTTTTCTTTGGCCGCCTCGCTCTCGAGCAGCTCGCGATCGATCAGGGCCTGCAGCAATTGCTTGCTGGCCGCCTGCTGCTGGGCGGCGGAAACGCCAGCGCGTTGCATTTCTTCGTTCAGCTGCAACACGGTGATTTCTTCGCCGTTGACGCTGGCGAGCGCCTGGCCGGGCTTGGCGTCGACCGCCGGCCGGTCCTGGTTGCAGCCCCCCAGCACCGCACCGGCAATGACGAGGGCGGCGCAGAACAGGCGCTTGTGGGTGGGCAGGGTTGTCGCCTGTCGGATATGTCTCATGAAGTACCTCCAAGGTGATGGGCGGCGCCGCCGTCGTGGCGAGGGGGCGCGCTGCGGATCGCATCCGGCCATTCTGTCCCGGTGGCGCTGATGGTTCTGTTCCGTAAGTCACACGCCGTGGAGAGATAGGCGGCATACGCGCGCCGCAGACCGTCGGCCAGGGGCGTGCTGGCGCGCCAGCCCAGCGCCGACAGCTTCGAGACGTCGAGCAGCTTGCGCGGCGTGCCGTCGGGCTTGCTGGAATCGAAGACGATGGCGCCGCGGTAGCCGACGGTCTCGCCCACCAGCCGCGCCAGCTCGGCGATGCTCACGTCGTGGCCGGTGCCGACATTGATATGCGAGTGCATCGCATCGGTGCTGGCCGCGTAGGCCTGCGGCGCCAGCTCCATCACGTGGATGCTGGCGGCGGCCATGTCGTCGACGTAGAGGAATTCGCGCATCGGCTTGCCGCTGCCCCAGATCACGACCTCGGGCGCGGCGCTGGCCCTGGCCTCGTGGAAGCGGCCCAGCAGGGCCGGGATCACATGGCTGTTCTCGGGGTGGTAGTTGTCGCCCGGACCGTATAGATTGGTGGGCATCACGCTGCGGTAGTCGGTGCCGTACTGGCGGTTATAGCTCTCGCACAGCTTGATGCCGGCGATCTTGGCCATCGCATAGGGCTCGTTGGTCGGCTCGAGGATGCCGTTCATCAGGTATTCTTCGCGGATCGGCTGCGCCGCCAGGCGCGGATAGATGCAGGACGAACCGAGGAACAGCAGCTTGCGCACGCCGGCGCGCCAGGCCTCGTGCACGATATTGGCCTGCACCATCAGGTTATCGTAGATAAATTCTGCCGGATACGTGCTGTTGGCGTGGATGCCGCCCACCCTGGCCGCGGCCAGGTAGACCTGGTCGATGCCCTGCTCGCGAAAGAAGAGGCGCACCTGGGCCTGGTCGGTCAGTTCCAGTTCGTCATGGGTGCGGGTGACCAGATCGCCCTGGCCGCGGGCGCGCAAGGCGCGCACGATGGCCGAGCCTACGAGGCCGCGATGACCAGCAACATAGATGCGAGGATTTTTCTGCACGTTAATTTGCTCCGTGAGCACACGACGTCAAGCGACCCCATCCGTTTTATTGCATTGTCATTAACGATTCTACCCAGCCGGAACGGCCACACAAGCCGTTGGAGGTTTCGTCTAGATCAAATCCGAGCGGGATATATCCCAGTTGTTACCGGGGCAAAATTGATCAAGCTTGAAACAGCGGTCAGTGTGCGTTCTCGCGCGTGAAGATGACCTTGATGGTCTTGAGGATGATCCACAGATCGAGCCACAGCGACCAGTTGCGCAGGTAATCCAGGTCGTACTGGATGCGCGCTTCCATCTTGTCGAGGGTCGCCGTCTCGCCGCGCAAGCCGTTCACCTGCGCCCAGCCGGTGATCCCCGGCTTGACCTTGTGGCGCAGCATGTAGCCCTTGATGAGCTTGCGGTACGCCTCGTTGTGCGCCACCGCATGGGGACGCGGCCCGACCACGCTCATGCGGCCTTGCAATGCGTTGATGAACTGGGGCAGTTCGTCGAGCGAGGTGCGGCGCAGCAAGCCGCCGATGCGGGTGAGCCGTCCGTCGTTGGCGGTGGCCTGGACGATCTGCGGGCCGTCATCGAGCACCATCATCGAACGAAATTTATAGACATGGATTTCCTCGCCGTACAGCCCGTAGCGGCGCTGCCTGAACAGCGCCGGGCCGGGCGAGTCGAGCTTCACGGCGAGCGCCACCGCCAGCATCAGCGGCCCCAGCAAGACCAGCGCAAGCACGCTGACGACGATATCGGTGGCGCGCTTGATCACGCTATTGAATCCCATGAACGGCGACTCGCTGATGGCGATCACCGGCATGCCGCCCACCGTGTCGAAGCGCGCCTGCATCAGGTCGAACACATAGACATCCGGCAAGAAATAGACCGAGGCCGTGGTGTCCTTCAGCTCATCGATCAGCCTGCGGATGCGCGGCTGCGCCGACACCGGCTGGCTGATGAAGATCATCTTGATGTGATGCTGCCGCACATAGGCCGGCAGGTCGGCCGGCTTGCCCAGCATCGGTCGGGCCAGCGTGGCCGGATGGCGCACGCCGGCGCGCTCGTCGAAAAAGCCCCGCACCTGCATGAACAGGTTCGGATGGCGCTCGCAGACGGCGCAGAACCTGAGTCCGACATCGTTCGCGCCGACCACCACGATCGAGCGCAGCTCGCGCCCATGCCAGCTGCGGCCGGTGGCCAGGCGCACCGCGCCATGGCTGGCCAGGATCACGAGCGGCGTCGCCATTGCCCAGGCTTGCAGTACGTCGGGGTCGTAGAAATACATCAGGCCGCTGGCCGAGCCCACGAAGTACAGCACCGCCAGCGTCAGGCACCAGCCGAACACGGTGTCGCGCGCATACGCGAGCAGGCGCCCGCTGCGCCAGGTGCGGTAGGGATCGATGTAGCGGTAGACGGCCGACGCCACGAAGAACGCGAGCACCATCAGCACCAGGCTATAGCCCGAGAACGGTTCGCCGAACGCCAGCGTGGCAAGATACAAGGTCCCCATCACGATCAGGGGATCGAGCACGCGCTGGAAGAACGAGAGGATCGGAATGTCGTTGACCGTCATGCCTCTCGCCTCGGTGCGGCAGCGCTCAGAACAGCAGGTTGGCGCTCGCCATGACCATGTTCGAACCGAACTTGCCGGTGCCGAGCACTGGCGAGCCGGTCCGTGCCTGATAGGCATAGCTGGCGCTCACCTGCAGCGTGGGCCTCACTTGCCACGTGGCGCGCAGGCTGGCGCTGCGGACCGCGTCGCCCAGGTCGTCCGAACCGGCGAACACGGTGCGCGCCGTGTAGTCGCGCTTTTCGTAGACGGCGCCGGCGTCGACCATGAGCTTGGCGCTCGCGCTCCATGACGCCCCGAGGCTGAGGCCCCGGTTGAGCGTGTAGCTGACGCTCGGGCTCTCGATCGGTGCGAACGCGCGCCAGACGGCGCCGGTGTAGCTGAGCTTGCCTTGCGGCGAGAACAGGACCGTGATGCGGCCGTCGAAGCCACTGGTCGTGCCCGCACCGTAGGACGGCTGGTCGCGCCGGACATAGCCGGCCAGCGCCTGCACCGTGGTCGCGCCGGTGGCCAGCCAGTGGACGCGCGCCTTCAGCTCGTCCTGGGTGAAGTCGTCGGTCAGCACATTGTCGGCGAAGGGTCGGCGATACGGATAGGCGCCCTTCACGCGGCGCGCCACCAGGCCCACCGAGCTGCCGCTGCCCGGCTGGTACAGCAGTTCTGTCTCGTAGACTTTTTCTGTGCGGTTATTGAAGCGCTGGGCCGGCAAGGCGTACGTGTACTTGTCGCGCGCCGCGCCGGCGCGCAGCTTCCAGTCGGGATGCAGTTTCCAGCCGGCGTCGAACATCGTGCGGCGCTGCTGGCGCAGATTGCGCTCGTCGCTATTGAAATCGGTGTACGGGGCCAGGGTCTGGACATACAGGGTTTCGGCGCGGCCCTCGAACTGCTTGCCGGCTTCCCAGAACCAGGTGCCGACCAGGTCGCGCCCGCTGTAGTCGAGCTGGTCGAAGTGGTCGAACTTGACCTTCGAGACCTTGGCCGAGGCCTCGATGCGCTGGCGGCTGATGCGTTTCTTGTACACCACGCCGCCCTCGAGCGTGCGGTAGGCATCGCTGCGCCGTCCGTCGAACGGCGGCGCATCGTCGGCGACGCGCAGCAGGTTGTCGTCAAACGCCCAGCCTATGCCGGCAATAAATTGCATGCCTTCTTTGGGCGGAGCGGCCAGCGCCGGGACGGCAAGCAACAAGGAGCCGGCCAGGGTGGCCAGGGTGCGACGCGGCAGCGATGCAGAGAGTGGAGGCATGTTCTTTGTCTTCCCGTGAAGCTGCGCCGACCCGCGGCGCCGAAGGAATTACCAGAACTGCCAGCCTCCGGTATGCACCACCCAGATCCCCAGCAATCCATTGGTGATAGCGTGGGCCAGGATGGGCGACCACAGATTGCGATGCCGCATGTACAGCAAGCCATAAGCCGCGCCAGCCACGATGCCGGCCAACCACAGATTGTGTTCGAAGCCGAACAGCACGCATGGGATCACGAAAGCCTTGACGCCGATACGCGCCGGATCAAGCAATATGAAATCGGAGCGCTCGACCCACCGCATCAGGAAAGAGCGCCAGAACAGTTCTTCCATCACGGGAACGATCAGGGCGGCACCGGCGATGCGGATCGTCACCAGCAGCCAGTCGATCCGGCCGGCGGTGCGCGGGTCGTAGCCGGGAGCGCTGCCGACGGTCATCCATGGTGCGTCGAGATTGACCCACAGCACCAGTACCACGATGCCGGTGACGCTGGCGACCAGCAACTGTTTCAGCGGCAGTGCGAAGCGGTGCAGCTCGTCGTAGCCGCGCCAGAACGCGACCAGCAGCGCCAGCACCGCGCCCACCTGGACCGGATACAGCCAGCGCAGCTCGGCGCGGCTGAAGCCCAGTCGTTCGAGCATGTCGCCGAGGACGATGAAGAACAGATACGTGCCGAAAGGAAGAATGCGCGCCCAGGCGGCGCGGCTGAGGAAGGGCTCGTCGGCCGCCAGCCCTGCGGCCGACGGCGACGCGATGTGCGGATCCTGGTTGTCGGTCATGTCTCTCCGTCCACTGGCTGCAGGGCCTGGCCTGTTGATTTACTCGCCGCGTGCGCGCGCCTCGATGCGTTCCCAGCGGTCGAGGGCGTCGAGCAGCAAGTCCTCGATCTCGGCGAAGCGCGCGTTGATGCGCTTGGCGTCGGCCGGATTCGTCTTGTAGAAGTCGGGCGCGTTCAATTGCAGCGTGATGGCCGATTGCTCGTCCTCGAGCGAGGCGATCAACACCGGCAGCTCATCGAGTTCGCGTTGTTCCTTGTAGCTCAGCTTGACCTTCCTGGCTGCGGCGGCGGGCGCCGCCTCTTCGGCCTTGGGCGCGCCGGCCTTGGCCGGGGCGGCGGCCGCTGGCGCCGGCGTGGTCGCGCGCACACGTTCCCAATCACTGTAGCCACCGACGAATTCGCGCCACTTGCCGGCGCCCTCGGCGACGACGACCTGCGTCACCACATTATCCAGGAAGGTACGGTCGTGGCTGACCAGGAACACGGTGCCGTTGTACTCTTCAAGCAATTCCTCGAGCAGTTCGAGGGTGTCGATGTCGAGGTCGTTGGTCGGCTCGTCGAGCACCAGGCAGTTGGCCGGCTTGGCGAACAGGCGCGCCAGCAGCAGGCGGTTGCGCTCGCCGCCCGACAGCGACTTCACCGGCGAACGGGCGCGTTCGGGCGAGAACAGGAAGTCGTTCAGGTAAGTCATCACATGCTTGCGCTGACCGTTGATCTCGACCCAGTCGCTACCCGGCGCGATGGTGTCGGCCAGGCTGGCGTCTTCATTGAGCTGGGTGCGCATCTGGTCGAAGTAGGCGACGTTGAGCTTGGTACCGAGGCGCACGGTGCCGTTGTCGGCGGATTCCTCGCCCAGGATGATCCGCAGCAACGTCGTCTTGCCGGCGCCGTTGGGGCCGATCAGGCCGACCTTGTCGCCGCGCAGGATGGTGCCGGTAAAGTTGTCGACGATGATCTTGTCGCCATAGCGCTTCGACACGTTCTCGAGATCGGCGACGATCTTGCCCGAGCGTTCGCCGGTGGCGACGTCGAGCTTGATCTGACCCTGCTGGTCGCGGCGCGCGACACGTTGCAGGCGCAGCGCTTCCAGGCGCCGCACGCGGCCCTCGTCGCGGGTACGGCGTGCCTGCACGCCCTTGCGGATCCACACTTCCTCTTGCGCGAGGAATTTATCGAACTTGGCGTTCTCGACCTCTTCGTTGGCCAGCAGTTCGGCCTTGCGTTCCTGGTAGGTGGTGAAATTACCCGGGAAGGACAGCAGGCGACCACGGTCGAGTTCGATGATGCGGGTGGCGACATTGTCCAGGAAGCTGCGATCGTGGGTGATGAACAGGATCGAACCACGGAATTCGCGCAGCAGGCTCTCGAGCCACTTGATCGACGTGAAGTCCAGGTGGTTGGTCGGTTCGTCGAGCAGCAGGACGTCGGGCGCAGACACCAGGGCCACGGCCAGCGCCACGCGCTTCTGCATACCGCCGGAGAGCGTACCCATCCGGGCGTCGCCCGCGAGGTTCAGGCGGCCCAGGGTGGTCTCGACCTTGTTGCCCAGGTTCCAGCCGTCGGTCGCGTCGAGCCGGGTCTGCAGCACGTGCATGCGTTCCATCAGGGCGTCGTCGTCGCCCTGGCCGAACTTGCCGGTCAGCTCTTCATATTCGGTCAGCATCGCCTGCTGGTCGCCCATGCCGAGCGCGACCACGTCGAACACGGTCATCGCGGGATCGAACACGGGTTCCTGCTCGACATAGGCAATGCTCACGCCCTGCTGCATGACGAGCAGGCCGTCATCGAGTTTCGAACGGCCGGAGATGACTTTCAGGAGCGAGGATTTGCCGGTGCCGTTACGGCCGATCAGGCCGACGCGCTCGCCGGTCTCCAGCGAAAAGTCGGCATGATCGAGCAGCGGCACGTGGCCGAAGGCCAGTTGGGCGGAGGAAAGGGAGATGACAGCCATGTTCGGTATGCGTTCCGCCGCGCGATGTCGCAGGCACGGGTTCGGAAAAAGCGAGTTGATTGAGTAAGGCGCACATTGTACCGACTGGAGGGCCGGTGCCTTCATTTCTTTGCGCCCGGGAGTCGGAATGCGGTTGCACGCGGCTTCGCAGCGCGCACATCGCAGCGGCGCATGTCGCCGACGGGAGTGGCGTATGTGCCAGCAAGTGGTATCGCCAGCAGGAATCGAACCTGCATCTAAGTCTTAGGAGGACCTTGTACTATCCATTGTACGATGGCGACACGCGAGGCGAATTGTACCAGCCGCCAGCGGCTTGTGTCAGTGCCATGGCGCTAATCCGGGGAACCGGGATGCGTCAGCCCCATGCAGGCGCACGATCCGGCTACGCCTGCGCGCTGTCCTCGACCCGCAACTTGCGCTTCATGGTCGACAGCGAGGCGATCATGGCGGCCTTGTCCTCGGGCGGCACATCGGCCAGCATCTCCTCGATCCAGCGCTCGTGCACGGCCGCCATCTCGGCAAACGCGGCGCGTCCGGCGGCGGTCAGCTTGACCGCCGACGCCCGCCGGTCCTTGGCGTCCTGCACCCGCACCACCAGCTCCTCGCGTTCGAGCTGGTCGGTGATCCCGGTGATATTCCCGCCCGTGACCATCATGCGCTTGGACAGTTCGCCCATGCGCAAGCCATGCGGGTGGCGTTCGAGCTGGGCCATCAGGTCGAAGCGGGGCAAGGTGATCCCGAAGGTGGTGCGCAGGCGGCTGCGGATCGCGTTCTCGATCCGCGTCGTGCACGACAGCATGCGCAGCCACAGGCGCAGCGATTGATGATGCTCGTCGGTCAGGCGGCTTTCCAGGTCGAGGCCGGCCGCCGCTCCCGCGTCAGGTTCTTCGTCGCGCCCGTCATAATCCATGCTTTCCTCAAACCGCGTCAGTGCGTAATTTAAACCGTTGCAGTTTACCGGTTTCGGTGCGCGGGAGTGTTTCGCGGAAGCGTATCGCGCGCGGATACTTGTACGGCGCGATCTGCGCCTTCACGAATTCCTGCAGTTCCTGCGCCAGCGCCTCGGACCCGATGTTGCCAACTCGCAACACCACATGCGCTTCGACCACTTGCCCGCGCTCGGAGTTGATGCGCCCCACCACAGCGCACTCGGCTACCGCCGGATGCTGCAGCAGCACGTCTTCGACCTCGGCGCCGGCGATGTTGTAGCCGGCCGAGATGATCATGTCGTCCATGCGCGAGCGATAGTAGAAATAGCCGTCGGCGTCCATCTCGTAGGCGTCGCCGGTGAGGTTCCAGCCGTTCTGCACATACTCGCGCTGGCGCGCGTCGGCCAGGTAGCGGCAGCCGGTCGGCCCTTTGACCGCCAGCCGCCCGATCACGCCCGGCCCCATGCGCGCGCCGCTGGCGTCGAGGATGCAGGCCTGGTAGCCCGCCACCGGCTTGCCGGTCGCGCCGGGCCGCACCTCGCTGCCCGCGCTGGAAATGAAGATGTGCAGCAGTTCGGTCGCGCCAAGCCCGTCGATCATGTCGAGGCCGGTGGCGGCCTGCCACGCCGCGCGCGTGGCGGCCGGCAGCGCCTCGCCGGCCGACACGCTGGCGCGCAGGCTCGACAGGTCGAAGCCCCCGGCCTGCGCCGCCATCTGCCGGTAGAAGGTCGGCGCCGTGAAACACACGGTGGCGCGGTGTTCGGCAATGGCCTGCAACAGCGCTTCGGGACTGAGGCGCTCGATCAGCACCCCGGCGCCGCCGGCGCGCAGGGGAAACAGCAGCAGGCCGCCCAGGCCGAAGGTGAACGCCAGCGGCGGCGTGCCGATGAAGACGTCGTCGGGCCGCGAGGCCAGCGCGTAGCGCGGGAAGCAGTCGCACACGGCCAGCAGGTCGCGCTGGAAATGCATGGTGCCTTTCGGGACGCCCGTGGTGCCCGAGGTAAAACTGATCAGGCAGACGTCGTCGGCCGCGGTATCGACCGCGGGGAACGGCGCGTCGTGGCCGGCCATGCGGCGCTCCAGCGCGTGTGGGGACGGATCGTCGAACAGCAGCACCGGCAGCGCCAGCCCGAGCGCATCGACCTCGCCCACCAGCGCGCCGGCGCACAGCACCGCGTTGACGCGCGCCTTGTCGATGATGGCGCCCAGTTCGCGCGCGCGCAGCAAGGGCATGGTGGGCAGCGCGATGCAGCCGGCCTTGATCACGCCCAGGATGCAGGCCGCCATCGACGGGGAGTTGGCGCCGCGCACCAGCACCCGGTTGCCGCTGGCGAGCTTCAGGTCATGGCGCAGCACATGCGCGATGCGGTCGACCCGCGCCAGCAGCCCGGCATAGGTGAGGCGCTCGCGCGCGCCGATCAGGGCCGTGCGATCGCCCCAGCCGCGCCGGATGGCGCCGTCGAGAAGTTCGGCGGCGCAGTTCAGGCGCTCGGGGTAGTGCAGTTCGGGCAGGTCAAACCGGAATTCGGGCCATTCGGCCACCGGTGGGAGGTTGGCGCGGGCGAAGCCGTCCGTGAGGCCGGACGGAGACAGGGTGGCGAAGGTGGCGTCGTTCATGGGAGGTCCCGGCTGCGTGCGACGTGGCGTGGCAAGTTCAAGCAACGATCCGGAATTACTTTAAATCTAAAGCAAAACCGCGGCAAGCGGATTCGCCGCGGGGTTTGCGCTGTCGTCAAGCATGCGCCGCCCGCGCCGCCTGGCGCGCCACTGCCTGGCCGGCCAGCGCCAGCGCGCCCGCCGCAGCGTCCCTCGCAGTATCCATTCCAGCAGCGGGCGCCGCCGCTGCCAGCGCCTGCGCGGCCCCGTGCAGGCCCAGCGTGGCGCAGCCTTCGCGCAGCCGCTCCAGGCGCACGCGCAGGGCCTGTGCCTCCAGCTCCGGCAGCGCGGACGCCGCCGCCTGCAACTGGCGCGCCAGCCCGTCCAGGTACAGGCGCAGGCGCGCGCCGTCGATGCCTAGCCGGCGCGCCACCGCAGCGGGCGCCTCGTCCTGCAGCCCGTCCTGCGCCTCGTCCAGCGCTTCGTCCTGTGCTTCGTCGTGCGCCCTGCCCTGCGCGCCGCCCTGCGCTGCCGCCTGCGCGGCCGGCGCCGCGAACAGCCGCTCGAACTGCGCCCGCACGTCTTCCTGGCGGAACGGCTTGACGATATACCCGCTGGCGCCCAGCTGCGCCGCCTCGTCGAGCGTGGCGCCGTCGGACGCCGCCGAGACCATCACGAACGGCAGCGCCGCCAGCTGGGCATGCGCGCGCACCCGCCGCAGCACGTCGAGCCCGGACAGCTGCGGCATGCGCAGGTCGCAGAACACGATGTCCGGCGCCAGGCCGGCCTCGAGCTGGCGCCAGGCGTCGGCGCCATCCTCCGCTTCCAGGATCACGTGGCTGCCGCAGCTGTCCACCAAGTGCATCAGCATCATGCGCGCCACCACGTCGTCGTCCACCACCAAGACCTTCATCCGTTCTCCGCCAGATTCATTGCGACCTGCATTATAAGGAATGGCCCAGCGAAGGGCCCAGGGAAGCGCCGGGCTCCGGGTCCGCGCCGAACGCGTCGAGCAGCGCATGCAGCCGTGGCAGGCCGGCGCGCAGGCGCGCGTCGTCGCCCGCATCGGCGGCCGCTTCCAGTTCGCCGCACAGCGCCTCGAGCGCCGGCTCGCCGAGATGGCCGGCGCTGCCGCGCATGCCGTGCAGGATGCGGCCGGCGGCGTCCAGGTCGGGGGCGTCCAGCGCCGCCGCCAGTTCGCTGCGCCGGCGCGGCAGGTCGGCGCAGAAGGCGGCGCGCAGGCGCAACGCCAGCGCAGCGGGACGCCCGCCGCCGGTCGCCGGCGCGTCCTGCTCGTCGACCGTCACCTCGAACATTGCGTCGAGCGCCGCGGTCGCCAGCGCGCGGCTGTCGTGCGGGACCGACGGCATCGGGCCCAGCGCCACGCCGCGCTGCAGCTGGCGCTCGATCGCGCGCGCCAGCTGCAGGTGCAGCGCCGCCTCGTCGATCGGCTTGGTCAGGAACGCGTCCATCCCGCAGGCCAGGTAGCGTGTGCGGTCCTCGCTCGAGACGTTCGCGGTCAGCGCCACGATCATCACGTGCGGGTCGAGCACGGGCGCTTCCGGCGGTCCGCCGGCGCGGATCAGGCGGGTCGCGCTGGCGCCGTCCATCTCGGGCATGCGGCCATCCATCAGCACCAGGTCGTAGCGCCGGCGCGCGCAGGCGGCCACCGCCTCGACGCCGTTGTCGACGATGTCGATCTCGTGCCCCATCTCTTCCACCATCAGGCGCGCGATGATCTGGTTGGTCGGGAAATCCTCGGCGCACAGGATCGCCAGGCGGCGCGTATGCGGCGCGCGCGGCGCCTGCTCGACCCGGGCCGGCTCGACGCCGTCGCTCAGGGGCAGCAGCACGCTGAACACGCTGCCCTTGCCCTCCTCGCTGTTGACGCCGATGGTGCCGCCCATCAGCTCGACCAGCTGGCGGCAGATCGCCAGTCCCAGGCCGGTGCCGCCATAGCGGCGCGTGGTGGTGGTGTCGGCCTGCTCGAATTTCTGGAACAGGCGCGGCAGCGCGGCGGCCGGAATGCCGATGCCGCTGTCGCGCACGGTGAAGCGGATCATGTGGCGGCCGCGCGCGCGCGCCTGGTCTTCGGGGCGGCACTCGATCCGCAGCGACACGCCGCCGCTGCGGGTGAACTTGAAGGCGTTGCCGATCAGGTTCACCAGCACCTGGCGCACCCGGGTCGGGTCGCCCACCAGATAGCGCGGCACCGCGTCGTCCACCTCGACCTCGAAATCCAGGTGCTGGCTCGCGGCCTGTTCCTGGAACAGGCTGGCCACGTTGGCCATCTTGGCGTGCAGGTCGAAGTCGATGCGTTCGAGCGTCAGCTTGCCGGCCTCGATCTTGGAAAAGTCGAGCAGGTCGTTGATGATCGCCAGCAGCGCCTCGGCGTTGGCCTGGCCGCGCACGATCTGCTCGCGCGTCTGGTCCCTGAGCGCGCCGTCGCGCAGCGCGAAACCGAGCATGCCGATCACGCCCGCCAGCGGGGTGCGCATCTCGTGGCTCATATTGGCCAGGAATTCCGATTTCTGGCGTGTGGCGTCCTCGGCGCGTTCCTTGGCCTGGCGCAGGAATTCCTCGTTCTCCTGCAGCGCGCCATAGGCGCGCGCCAGCTCGTTGCTCTGCTGGCGGCCGCGCCGCTCCTGCTCGCGCAGTTCACGGGTCTGCTGCTCGAGCATGCGGTTCTGCTGCTCGACCTGCTCGGTGCGCGCGCTGACCTGGTGCTCCAGCCGCTCCTGGCGCCGGCGCAGGCCCGACATGCGCATGCGCACGCCGACGTACAGCGCGCTGCACACCAGCACCGTGGCGCCGATCCGGAACCACGCCGTGCCCCAGGTGGGCGGCTCGATCGTGATCGCCAGCGCCGCCACGCCCTCGCTCCAGACCTGGTCCTTGTTGGCGGCGCGCACCCGGAACACATAGGTGCCGGGGTCGAGGTTGGTATAGGTCGCGAAGCGCTTGTCGGCGCCGGCCGTGACCCAGCCCTGGTCGAAGCCGTCGAGGCGGTAGGCGAACAGGTTGCGCTCGGGCGCGGCGTAGTGCAGCGCCGCGAATTCGAGGCTGACCACGGCGGCCGCGGCCGGCAGCGCCACGGCGCTGGCGTTCTCGATCGGCCCGGCCAGCAGGCCCGGATACACCTGTTCGACCGGCCGGTTGAAGATCTGCAGGCCGGTGATCACGGGGCGCGGCGCAACCGTGTTGTCGCGGATTGCGCGTGGATCGAAGGCGGTGATGCCGTTGAAGCCGCCGAAATACAGGGTGCCGTCGTCGGTGCGCAGCACCGAGGCGTCGAAGAACGCGCCTTCGGTGATGCCGTCGGACGCCGTGTAGCTGCGCCAGCGCCCACTGGCCGGGTCGAAGCTCGAGATCCCGCTCGAGGTGCTGGCCCAGATGCGGCCGTCCCGGTCTTCGACGATGGCGGCCACCGAGTCGTCCACCAGGCCGTCGCGCGTCGTGTAGCGGGTGACGCTGAGCGCGCCGTCGGGGCCGGTCACCATGCGGTTCAGGCCCACCGCGGTGCCGATCCAGATATCGCCCCGGCTGTCCTCCATCAGGTGGTGCACCTCGTCGTGGCTGATGCTGTTGGAATCGTACTGGTCGTGGCGGAAGTGGCGGAAGCGCCCGCTGGCGCGGTCCATCAGGTCCAGCCCGGCGAAGGTGCCGACCCAGAAGCGGCCGCGCCGGTCTTCCAGCATCGGGCGCGCGATATCGTCCGACAGGCTGTTGAACTTCGACGGATCGTGGCGGTAGCTGACCACGGCGCGGCTGCGCGGATCGAGCCGGTGCATGCCGCCGCGGGTGGTGATCCACACCATGCCGGCGCGGTCGACCAGCATCGAACGGACATTGTTGGCGTCGGCGTCGCCCGGCAGCAGCTGGCGCACGAAGCGTCGTGTCGCCGGGTCGAACGAGGTGACGCCCGAACGGCTGCCGATCCACAGCAGCCCGGCGTGGTCGCGCACGATCGCGGCCGCCGGCACGTCGATCAGGCTGTTCGGGTTGCCCTGCTCGTGCCGGTACACCCTGGCCTGGCCGGTACGCGGGTCGAGGTGGTGCAAGGCGGTGCTGGATCCGACCCACAGGCGCTCGCCGTCCTGGAGCATCACCCTGACCTTGTTGTCGGCCAGCGAATCGGGCACGCCGGGGCGCGCCACCATGCGCGAGAAGCCTCCGCCGCCCAGGTCGACGCGCGACACGCCGCCATACCAGGTGCCGGCCCAGAAAGTGCCGACCCGGTCGCGGTACAGGGACGCGACGTAGTTGTCGACCAGGCTGTGACGGTCGGTCACGATGTTGCGGAAGGCGTCGAAGCGGTCGCCGTCGGGGCGCCAGCGAAACAGGCCATCGTCGTGCGAGCCGGCCCACACGGTGCCGTCGCTGTCCTGGTACAGGGTGGTGATCCAGGCCTTGCCGATGCCGTCGGCAGGGCCGAACTGGCGCAGCGCGTCCGCTTCCGGCCCGCCCAGCGCCTGCCGCTCGAGCTGGCCGTAGCGCCCGATCCACAGGCGCTGCTTGCTGTCGACCAGCAGCGAGTGCACCTGCCTGGCGCGCGTGTCCAGGCGCGATGCATGGTGCTCGATGCGCTTGCGGTCCGGGTTCAGGCTGTCCAGGCCGGCCGAGGTGCCGACCCACAGGCGGCCGCCGGCGTCCAGCGCCAGCGCCAGGATGCCGTCGTCGCGCAGCGTGCCGTCGTCGTTCGGCACATGGTGCCAGACCGTGAACTTGCCGCTTTGCGTGTCGAAATGCTGCAGGCCGTCGGCGGTGCCGATCCACAGGCCGTCGGCGCCGTCGCTGATCATGGTCTTGATCTGACGGTTGCCGGTGCCGCGCCGGCTGGGCTCATGGGGCGCGTGCAGGCTGAAGCTGCGGGTGGCCGGATCGTAGCGATTCAGGCCGCCGTCGGTGCCGAGCCACATGCGTCCATGGCGGTCCAGGTGCAGCACGCGCACCCAGTTGCTGGCCAGGCTGCGCGGGTTGCCGATCTCGCTGCGGTAGTTGACGAAGCGGTAGCCATCATAGCGCGCCAGGCCGGACTGGGTGCCGAACCACATAAAGCCATCGTGGTCCTGGACCATCGACAGCACCGATTCCTGCGGCATGCCCTGCTGCACCGACAAGTGCTCGAAACGCAGCGTCGGTTCGGGGGCGGCAGCGCGGCCGGGCGCCGCCAGCGCCAGCGCCAGCAGGAGCAGGAATGCGCGCAGCATGCGCGTCACGCGACGCGCTCCGGCGCGATCGCGCGCGGCGCGCCCGCCCGGCAGGCGGCGCGCGCTCCTTCCCGCGTCAGGATCGATCCGGTGTTCTGTAAGCTGTCCACGGCGACAGGGTAGCAAAAACCGCTTGTCTTGAGGCAAATAGGGTGGCCGGATCGCGATAAATTGTCAGTGTTTGTCGCTTCCACCCACCTTTTCAGTCACCTTTGGCAATCCCTTCGCGACGCGGATCGGCGCCGCCGAACCACATCGGCACGCCATGCACCTCGATGCGCTCGATGCCGTGCAGCCCCGAGGTCTGCTCGCTTACCCGGATTGCATGGCCGCGCGCGCGCAGCGCATCGAGCGTGGCCGATGGGAAGCGCCCTCGTTCCAGCTCGGTCGGACCGTTGCGGCTGCCGAAATTCGGCAGCGCGATCGCCTGCTGCACGTTCAGGTCCCAGTCGAGCGTCCCCACCAGCACCTTGGCCACGTAGTTGATGATGGCCGGCCCGCCGGGCGAGCCGACCGCCAGCACCAGCCGCCCGGAATCGCGCTCGAACACGATGGTGGGCGACATCGCGCTGCGCGGGCGCTTGTTGGCCTCCACCCGGTTGGCGACCGGGCCGGCGGCGTCGCGCGCGCTGAACGAGAAATCGGTCAGCTGGTTGTTGAGCATGAAGCCATCGACCATCTGGCGCGAGCCGAAGGCGTCCTCGATGGTGGTGGTGATCGCCAGGCCGCGACCCTCGCCGTCGACCACCGAGATATGCGAGGTGGATGGCAGCTCGATCGCATTGTCCAGGCCCCATGCGACCTCCATGCCCGGCGGCGTGCCGGCCTTCGCTTCGCCCATCGAGCGCGCGCCGATCAGGGCTGCGCGGCTGTGCAGGTAGGCCTTGTCGATCAGGCTCGGCAAGCCGCGCCCGGGCAGCGGCACGAAGTCGGTGTCGGCCGCATAGCGGTTGCGGTCGGCGTAGGCCAGGCGCCCCACTTCCGAGAACAGGTGCACCGCATCGGGGCCGGGCACGCCATCCCTCGGCGCCAGCGCCTTCATGTCGAAGGTCTCGAACATGCCCAGCATCTGGGCCACGGCGATCCCGCCCGACGACGGCGGCGGCATCCCGCACACGGTGTACTTGCGATAGTCGCTGCACACCGGCGTCCTCACCTTGGCGCGGTAGTCGGCGATATCCCGGGCCGTCAACAGGCCCGGATTGGTCGGATGCCCTGCCACCTTGGCCGCGATGTCGCGCGCGATGCGCCCGTTGTAGAACGCGTCGGCGCCGCCCGCGGCGATCTCGCGCAGCGTGCCGGCCAGCGCCGGATTCCTGAGGATGTGGCCGACCGGCCAGGCTTGCCCACGCTGGTCGTAGAAGTACGCCAGCGCCACCGGGTCCTTGCGCAGCGCTGTCTCGCCGGACAGCATCTTGTGCATGCGCGGGCTGACCGCGAAGCCTTGTTCGGACAGGCGGATCGCCGGCTCGAACAAGTCCTTCCATGCCAGCTTGCCGTGCTGGCGATGGGCCAGCTCGAGCATGCGCAGCACGCCCGGCGCGCCCACCGAGCGCCCGCCCACGACGCCCTCGGTGCGCGACATCGGCGTGCCGTCGGGGCGCTCGAACAGGTGCTCGTCGGCCCGGCTCGGCGCCGTCTCGCGGCCGTCGAAGGCCTGGGTCTGCTTGCCGTCGTAGTGGACCATGAAGGCGCCGCCGCCGATGCCCGACGATTGCGGCTCGACCAGCGTCAGCACCAGCTGGGTGGCGATCGCGGCGTCGATGGCGCTGCCGCCGCGGCGCAGGATCCGGTAGCCGGCGTCGACCGCCAGCGGATTGGCCGCGGCCACCATGTATTTCTGCGCCGGCCAGCCGGCCTTGTCGGCATAACCGGTGGCCGCTTCGGGCGCGGCCTGCAGCGAATCCTGGGCCGCTGCCGGCAAAGTGAAGAGGCCGGCCAGGGCCAGGCCGAACGCGAGGGTGCTGAGTCGTTTCAAATGGGTCTCCCAAAAAGCAAACGGGCGCGCGTACAGCGCGCGCCCGACACCGCAGACATGCTACATCATGTCGCGGCGGCATGCTTTCAGGACAGCTCGGTGCGGCTATTTCGGCTGCATGCGGATCGCGCCGTCCAGGCGGATCGTCTCGCCGTTGAGCATCACGTTCTCGATGATGGCCTTGGCCAGGTGGGCGTATTCCTTCGGCAGGCCGAGGCGCGGCGGGAACGGCACCATCTTGCCCAGCGAATCGCGCACTTCCTGCGGCATGTTCATCAGCATCGGGGTCTCGAAAATGCCGGGCGCGATGGTCATCACGCGGATGCCGCTGCGCGCCAGGTCGCGCGCCATCGGCAGCGTCATGCCGGCCACCGCCGCCTTCGAGGAACCGTAGGCGGCCTGCCCCATCTGGCCATCGAAGGCGGCAACCGAGGCGGTGTTGATGATGACGCCGCGCTCGCCGTATTCTTCCTCGGGTGTCCGGCCCATGGCCTCGGCCGCCAGGCGCGCCATATTGAAGGTACCCACCAGGTTGATGTTGACGGCGCGCTGGAACACGTCCAGTGGGTGCGGGCCTTCCTTGCCGACCGTCTTGACGGCGGGCGCCACGCCTGCGCAGTTGACCAGGCCGCGCAGCGTACCCAGCGCCACGGCGGCCGCGACCACGGCCTGTCCATTGGCTTCCAGCGTCACGTCGCAGCGGACGAACTGGCCGTCCAGCTCGGCGGCCAGGGCCTGGCCGGCATCGACCTGGACGTCGGCGATCACGACCTTGGCGCCATTGCTGGCAAGCATGCGCGCGGTGGCCGCTCCGAGGCCCGAGGCGCCGCCGGTGACGATGAAGACGTTGTTCTGGATGTGCATGGTGTGTCCCTTATAAAAGTTCTTGTACAGAGCGTTTAACGTTTACGTTAACGTCAAACACCATTGTAGCCAACTTTTATCCGGACCACGCATTAACCGGTCATGTCGATTAGAAGCACTGCATGGTATTGCCGGTGCGGTTGCACAGGCGGCCGGCGCTGTTGACGCTGGCATTGCCGACCTGGCCGGTGCTCGTCGCGCCGCTGCTGTCGGTGCAGGTAGCGCCCACGCAGGCCTGCACCGCGCTCGAAGTCGGACCGGTCGGCGCTGGCGCCGATGGCGGGGCCAGGCGGCTGGCGGTCGGCGGCACCACGGCGCCATCCTGGCGTGGCTTGGGCGTCACGGCCGGTTGCGGACGCACGTTCTGCGGCACCGGGTGGGTGGCGGGGTCGATATCCTTCAGGCGCGCGGGTTCCTGGCGCCCCGTTTCCTTCTCGGCCTGGGTCATCGGACGCATGTCGATGGTCGGCGCCGGGGTCGAGGTCTGCTGCCCGTCCAGCGACGGACGGTAGGTTTCGCCGGTGGCCGGCTGGCCCTGGGTGGCGCCGGTGGTCTGGGCGCCGACGCCGAAGGCGCTGGCTGCAAGCAGGACGGCAAGCATGGCTTTGTACTGGTTCATGGTAGACCTCTCTCCGGTTTGACTCGCTGATGACTTATTATCGTCTTGTCAACGCGCGCACGGCGCACGAGAAACAATTTCTCACACAATGGTACAGCCCCATCATTCGCGAGCGGCAACAGCAGGGCTTGATCGGCGGGTAAATCATACAGACTGTCGATCGGCGCGGTGGCGCTTGCCGGCGCTGTCGCGTCCATCAACCCGTTCGTTGGTTAGTTACAAATCTCTAGTCAAGCGCCCGCCCTGATTCGGGACCATGCGTTCCGTTCACCTCCCCGATTGCCCCGGCTTGCCCCCTCTCGCCCCCTCTCGCCCCCTCTCGCACTTCTAGTACTTCTAGCACTTCTAGCACTTCTAGCACCTCTCGCACTTCTCGCGCCCCTCGCACTTCTCGCACTTCTCGCACTTCCCGTATTCCGCTCGCGTCACGGTAACGCCGACCGGACGACGACTTCACCGGCCCATCAACGACAAAAGCGGACCCGCGGGTCCGCTTTTGTCATGGCGCGATCACTCAGTTCGACAGCGCGGCGAATGCGTTGTCGCGCACCTGCTCGACCGGACCCACGCCCGAGATCTTGCGGTACTTGGGCGCGCCAGGCAGGCCCGATTCGGCCCACTTGCCGTAGTAGCCCAGCAGCACTTCGGTCTGGTTGTGATAGACCTCGAGGCGCTTGGACACGGTCTCTGCCTTGTCGTCGTCGCGCTGGACCAGCGCTTCGCCGGTCTCGTCGTCGACGTCGGCGGTCTTCGGCGGGTTGAACTTGACGTGGTACACGCGGCCCGAGGCCGGGTGCGACCGACGGCCGGTCATGCGCTCGAGGATCATCTCGTCGGGCACGTCGATCTCGAGCACGTAGTCGATGGTGACGCCGCTGTCCTTCATCGCTTCTGCCTGCGCGATGGTGCGCGGGAAGCCGTCGAACAGGTAGCCGTTGGCGCAGTCCGCATCCTTCAGGCGCTCCTTGACCAGGCCGATGATGATGTCGTCCGACACCAGCTGGCCGGCATCCATCACTTTCTTGGCAGCCAGGCCCAGCTCGCTACCCGCCTTGATCGCGGCGCGCAGCATGTCGCCGGTCGAGATTTGCGGGATATTGAACTTTTCCTTGATGAAGTTGGCCTGGGTACCTTTACCGGCACCGGGTGCTCCTAACAGAATGAGACGCATGAGTTTCCTGAGATTCTAGAAAATAATGAAAATTGCTGAGGATTGTAGTAATTATGTTTGATTTTGCCAAGCCTTCTTGACACGGAACTTACCACAAAAGTTGGCTTTAAAGCCAGTTTCGAGGCCCTGCGGTCGGGATTATTGATCCACCGCAGATGGCCTTATCACAAGCTTGTGGCGTGCATCAAGACGTGTAATGCAGGCGTACCCTTGCCAGGTCGTCGGGCGTGTCCACGCCGCCCTGTGGCGCATGCTCCGTGACATGCACGGCGATCGGATAGCCATGCCACAGCACCCGCAACTGCTCGAGCGCCTCGATCGATTCGAGCGGCGAGGCGTCCAGCTTCGGGTAGGCTTGCAGGAAGGCGTTGCTGTAGGCATAGAGACCCACGTGGCGCAGCGGCACGTAGCCGAGCGGCAGCGATTCCTGGGTCTGGGCGAAGGCGTCGCGGTGCCACGGGATGGTGGCGCGCGAGAAGTACAGCGCGCGGCCCAGCCTGTCGAGCACCACCTTGACCACGTTCGGGTTGAACAGGTCGGCGCTGTCGATGATCGGATGGGCGCAGGTCGACATCGGCACATTGGCGTCGATGCGCGCCGCGCAGGCAGCCAGCAGCGCCGGGTCGATCAGCGGCTCGTCGCCCTGCAGGTTGACCACCACCTCGTGGGCGCCGAGGCCGAGCACCTGCGCCACCTCGGCGATGCGGTCGGTGCCGGACGGATGGTCGGCGCGGGTCAGCACGGCGGAGACGCCGTGCGCGGCGCAGGCCCTGGCGATGTCGTCATGGTCGGTGGCGACGATGATGCGCGCGGCACCCGATTCGCGGGCGCGTTCGGCGACGCGCACCACCATGGGCTTGCCGCCCAGGTCGGCCAGCGGCTTGTTCGGCAGGCGCGTCGACGCCAGGCGCGCCGGGATGATGACGGTAAAGCTCATCGCGCGTCAGGCAGGCTCGACCTTGCGCGCCTGGTCGGCCCACATGATCGGGATGCCGTCGCGGATCGGATAGGCCAGGCGGTCGGCCTTGCAGGTCAGTTCCTGGGCCTTTTTGTCGAGTTCAAGCGGTCCCTTGCACAGGGGGCAG
>Ga0265780_10000804_pt1 | contig 46718 bp, 32 predicted proteins | sample P1T30metagenome_FD_192432 | JGI IMG/M metagenome (GOLD analysis project Ga0265780, IMG submission 192432) | Plant litter microbial communities from East Loma Ridge, Irvine, California - P1 T30 | ecosystem: Environmental > Terrestrial > Plant litter > Unclassified | place: USA: California... | reverse complement strand
CAGCCAAGTGCCCAGCTAGAGGAGACGAAGTCAGTAAAGATGTTTTGGTTCGTCATGATGGAGCATGGACTTACCCGAATCCGGAGATGTAGATCATGACAATCGCGCATGTCGCTGCACTCTTGACCGAGCCAGTCGGGACGTAGCCCTCCTCTCCAATGCCAGTGTCCATGATCAGGAAGATCGCCATGTACAGCATAGCCAGGAGCTGGCAGGTGATACCAATCATTAGCGAACGCTTGCGGCCGATGTAGTCAATGAGGAAGAAAGCGCAGAGCATGGCCGAGATGAACTTGACGACACCAAAGACTGCGGTCGCGAAAAGCTTCTCCTTGTCGCCAGAAGTTCCCATCATGGCAAAGTATTTACTGCAATGTTGTGTTAGTGGCTTTTCGATTTGGTGTCAAGTGGATTGTGCAACTTACGCAGCGTAGATAGTGATGGACGAAGCGCCAGACCATTGGGACAGAAGCTGTGACATGATCGAGAGCTGGATGCGGTAAAGGTTGGACTTGCTGCTGAACATCTCACGGATTGGGCCGAGCCAGGAGGTACCCTTGGTAGCCTCGCGCTCACGGTCGAGCTGATCGTTGATGTCGATGAGCTCGCTCTGGACATACCAGTGGGACTCGTCCAGGTTGCGGAGCTTGGCAAGGTTGGCGGCAGCCTGTTCGTGCTTGCCAACCTTCACCAACCAACGCGGCGACTCAATGGCGAAGAAGCTGGTGACGGCGATGATCACGGCGAAGTAGATGTGCATCATGTTGGGAACAACCCACTGGAGCTCAGTGTCGCTGGAGATGTGAATGCGGCTGCCCCAGGATGCGAAGTAGGCGAGCATGATACCCAGGTAGACCGCTCCGGAGAACATGCAGACGCAGAAACCACGAACAGTGCGAGGTGCGATCTCAGCCAGGTAAGTCGGGGCGACGACGGTGGTCTGTCCGATACCAACACCTGCGATGAATCGGCCGGCGTATACCAGTCCCAAGCTGCCGTTGAGAGAGGCACAAAGGAACATGACGATGCCGACGACCCAGAGGAAGCAAAGCTCACGTGTTGCCCAAAGTCGTCCAATCTTGTCGGTAAGGTAGAAAGCAATCAGAGCACCAAGGATAGATCCCATTTGGACCATTCCAGTGATGTTTCCCAGTGTGGCGGCGATCTCTTCCTCACTCTTTCCAGACGCCTCGTCGAGTCCGAAGATCCTCTGGAAAGACGGTTGCTCTGCGCTTGTGCCGATGAGACCCTCGTCAAGACCACGGGCAGCGCCCATGAGACCGAAAACTGTAGCGTGGTGTTAGTCAAGGGATCGATGATGTGTATTATTTCGTTGCATCGACTTACCGAAGACGCCATACCAGAGACGCCAGTTCAAGACAGCGTGAGGCGTATCCTCGCCCAGCTTGTTCTTGTTGAAAAGCACTGCCAACATCTTGGCTGCTTGGGTGGTGGAGCTTGGCTAGAGACAAGAGAGACCAAGGCGAAGTCTCAAGGTACAACCAAGGCGATCAAGTAGAACGATGGAGAGAGTGGTGCTGTGAGAAGAGAGACTTGTACTTACAACTGGCGACACAAGGACTCTTTTAATAATGCTGACCACCGGGATCCTCTTGGTGGGGTCCCCGTTTCGAGTGCAAACAAAAGCGAGGACAGTGCACCACCTTCTCCAGAATGCCCGCATGCACCTTGCCCGCCGCTCCACATGGCGAACCACAAACCCCAATGTTCCCCAGTCTCTAGACGATGCTAGTGTGTGGCCCCGTCACGGTCACAGTGGGCGGGAGCTCCGAGCTTTGGGGCGGCGTGGTTGTTCTCGTGGTGCATGTACTCTTGGAGCCAGTGCACTGCAACGTGGTAGTGGACCCTTGGGAGTAGTCTGATACCGTAGAAGGCAGAGCAGAGAAGGCGTCTGGGCAGTGGCAGCCAAGGAAGGCTAAGCTGTGAGCAGTGCACGAGAGCGGGCGAGCGAAGAATTTGAATGGGCGAGGAAACAGATCGGCAAATGAACAAGCTCGCGTCAAGGCTAGCGGTGAAGTATGATGAGGTCGGGGGTGGCCGGTGTGGAGTGCACCTGGGAGAGTGGGCAGGGCTTGTCGGGCTTGTCAGCTGCTTGTCTCGCTTGTCTGCAGCAGCAAAGGCGGCATCTCGGTCAACTTCCGTGCCCAAGGCCCAGACGGTCATTCTTTCAGCCGACTTTGATTCTTTGCCTCTCACCGGCCTTGATCCTGGCAGAGAGGCATGTCGTTGACTCTTTTAGCGTGTTCTTGACTGAGGGCTTGGTGCGCTTGAGCCTTATATCTCCACAGATTCCCCGGTTTCTCCTCCACGGCTTCTCCAGAATAGGCCATCCGCCGGTTGATGGTCTTTCTTTCAAAGGCCGTTGAACGGATGTTGATGTTTTTCGGCTCTGTCGCTTACAGCGTCGCTTAGGCACAACATGCGACGATGCAGCCTTGCTGACAGCATTTCCTGGCTGTATTAAGTGAAATTATCTTCACAACGCCCGAGTACGATGAGATAGAAGTCTGTCGTGTCCAGCCCACTCCACACACTTCTGTGGAAAGCATGGCTGTTTCCATATACGAGGAAAAGTCTCAAGGAAGATACCACACCAGCTGCCGCAACAAGTGTCCTAGTCTGTGCTTTTCCGCTCCTTGTCAATCCGCGGAGAATAACACCGGGCCACCGTATTTTGCCGCACCGACAATAAAATCATTGTCAATCACATGTACGGCCCCATGTCAACTCCACACAAATGCTCGGACTCCATACCCACTACGCTGACCAGGCCGTTGAGTCGGACTGACTTTGTCCGAATCGCAACGCACTGCTTTTAAACAAACGAGAAATGCAACGCCGAGAGTCGGATCGAGAAAGTGCAAGTTTGCTGCAACTGCAAGTCGGAATATTCAGGAAGCTATCGCATTATCCGAAACCCTTTTTCCAACGAGATCTGTCGGTACAGCAGTGATCTCCGAATAGCTCGCAGGCGCCAGGAACCTGCCGTCGGATTGATTGGTTTCCGAACTCAATCTGAGATGCCGCATGTGGTGCTAGAGGCTAGCACCATGCATCGCTAGCATGGCAAACACCGAGAACAACTCCACAGACTGTTGAGAGTTCAACTGCCCCAGCACGTTCTGAATCACAGCATGATTCGTATCGGATCGGCTCCAACCTTTTCCGCCTCTTCGTTCAGGGCCGTTATCTCTGCGTCGACATATGGAATGCCTTCCTTGGTGCGAGTCTGCTCGGTAATTTGCTCGATCTCACCAGGGAAGTAGATGCGGTCGACTCCGGCCATCTTGTCGCAGGAGACGACGCGCTGGTACAGGTAGTCCATTCTTTCCTTGAATTCTTCCATGCTCATGAACAAGTCTGGCTTGAGAGCGATCAGGAGGTGCCCAACGTCTGCCGGCTTCGAAGGGTCGTATGGGTTCGTGACATGCCCAGCGAAAGCGCTGCCCGAGAGAACGCCCGAGAAGACGTCCATCATGACTGACAAGGCACTTCCTTTGGGACCACCCATGGGCAACATAACTCCCTTCAACGCTTCGGCCGGGTCGTCAGTCTGCTTCCCTTCGGCGTCAAGGGCCCAGTCACCTGGAATCTTCTCGCCCCTGCGCAGCGCTTTGTAGATCTTACCGCGCGCCGCAACCGAAGGAGCCATGTCTAGGATGAAAGGCGGCTTCTCGCCGCCCGGCGCTCCGCAGGCCAGAGGCGAAACGCCCATTAGTTTCTCTTTACCGCCCCAGACTGGGAGTGCCGGGCTGGAATTCGTAAAGACGAGACTCATCATGCCGGCATCGAGAGCCTGCTGTACCAGCCACGCGGACATGCCGAAGTGGTTGCTATGCTTGACGCTGACCATTCCGATGCCGTAGATCTTCGCCATCTCACACGCCTTCTGCATTCCCATGTGCGCGGCGACGAAGCCGAAGGAGTTGTTTGCGTCGACTTGGGCGATGACTGGGGTGGTTTCCGTGAGAGTAGGTTGTGCTTTGGGGTCCAGGACGCCTTGCCTGATGCGAGCCATGTATGAAGGGATTCGGTTCACGCCATGGGTGTCTACGCCTCGTAAGTCGGCCGCCACCAGGCATTTGGCGATGATTTCGGAGTGTTCTGGTGAGACGCCGTTGCCTTGGAGGACTCCTTGGACGAAGATGTTGGCGTCTTCGGGTGTTACGTGGCGCTTGTCGGATGCTTGCATCTCGTCGGACATGGTGAGACTTTCGATCGCTGGGCGTTGTTGTAGTGTCTTCTTGTGATTATCAGATTCTATTGTCAGATAGGTATAGTTGCAATGATGTTTCTCGGTGGCGTGTGATGATACAATGAATTGTGCGGTAGATGGTAGATGGTCAGGATTGCCTAAAATGGCGCTGAGAAGAAGTGATATATCTTGGGACTGCCGTAGTTTGGAGTCAGCTACGAAGTCACAGAAAGAGTCACTGCGATGTTGAGAGTCTCGGATGGAAGTAAATCTTACGATATGTTGAACCTCAGCGAAGTCGGACGCACAAGAGGCTCAGCGGGTAGCAGTGGCAGTAGCACGCGAAGAACTGTTTGTCAGGTGCAGCAAGGGAAGTGATACATAGTAGGTACATACTCGCAGTGATCTGCTACACAGTAATTTACGCCATGTCTTTGCCGAACACCTGCATCACGACATAACCACCGAAGACATTCTCTGAAGTACAGCACCATGGAACGAGGTGTGGTTAACTTCTTGGCCCCTGGTTCTTGGCTGCTGCGACAACCAGAACAAGGGAACATCACGCGGCCGGCCTCTCGTCAGACTGCACCCAATCACTAATCCGTCCTCGAACACGCCTTTGCCATACCGCGGCAGCCATTCCTAAACATCAATTGCCCTGTGACCAACGCCTCCACCAGCTGTGTTGCTGCGTCAAGAGGCTCCCATAGCCCATCCGGCGTGTGGTAAGCCGTGACGGCGCCAATCTGGACTCTCACCACCAAGCGTCAGTGGATGACATAGAACTTTCTGAGCTCCCGCCGCCTGCTCTCCGATCCACCAGCAATAATAATTCCTCACATCCCTACGACTCTGACTTCCGTCGTCTCCGCCCTTCTACAGCAGCAGATCTCCGTCGCAGGGACAAGCTCTGCGCCCTTGTCGAAGCAGACATGAAGTTCTCCCACAGCATCCAGTTCAATGCTGTCCCGGACTGGTCCTCGAACTACATCAGCTACTCCAACCTGAAAAAGCTCATCTACCAGCTGGAGAAGCAGATCAACCAACAACACCAACCCGATAGTGATGCGCACGATGCGGAGTCGAGCCCGCTGCTCGACGGCAACGGCGGCTTGAAGGATCCCGATACCGTCTTTGCGCGTAAAATGGGCGAAGAGCTTGAGAAGATCTGCAATTTCTATCAAGTGAAAGAGACCGAGATTTTCGCAGAAGTCGACGCACTGCTCAAGGACGAGGAGGAGTTTGAGGCAGAACACGAGGCTGGAGAGGCCGCTGGCGAGTCAGGCGCGAGGAGGCAGAGCGCGTGGACAAAAGCGCGACAGCAAAGTCTGTTCCGCAGCTTCAATTTCACCAAGAAGAGACGCGGTTCGGCTTTGAGCAGCAGAGAGGCTGCCATTCCCGAGGAAGACGACAGTGACGATGAGGCCAACGAACATTCTGCGCTGCGGATGTCGCGATCCATGACCGATGATCAATCTTCGAAGCAGGGCAAGGATCATACGAATGGAGACTCGGGTGATCTCAGAGGCCCGGCCGACTTGAGGCGCAAGAGTTCGACCGATTTGAGACGTAAGAGCTCGAATGACTTGAGGCGCAGGCCCAGCACCACTTTCAACGATTTCGGCGACGATGCATTGCAGGCCCTCTACGACGAGGGCATAACCCTGAAGAAGCGTACGGTTAACCTCTACGTTACATTATGCGAGTTGCGTTCTTTCATTCAGCTCAACGAGACTGGTTTCAGCAAGGTTCTGAAGAAATACGACAAAATTCTGGACCGCGATCTGAAGTCCAAATGGATCAAAGCGAACGTGAAGCCCGCATACCCCTTCCAGCCTTCCACCATGGATCGCCTGAGTGAGCAGTTGAACCGCGTCGAGCAAGCCTATGCCGATGTCGTCACGAGGGGAGACATCGATGTCGCTCGTCGCGAACTACGCCTGCATCTACGCGAGCATGTAGTCTGGGAGCGCAACACTGTCTGGAGAGAGATGATTGGTATCGAGCGAAAGGCTCAGGCTGCAAACCTAGGCATCAGAGGAACGATCCTCGGCCAAGAGAACGATGGAAAGAGGGCCCGTCTGCAAGGAGACAACGAAGACAGCGCGATGAAGGAAGTGCAAACGCCTGTTGGCCGATATTCCTGCCCGAAGTTCTTGCTTAGCAGCACGTTCTGGGTTCTGGTCATGACCATTGCAGTGTTCCTAATTCTTCTCATGGTGCCGATCATGGAGGAGCCGGAGCAGCAAAACTGTCTTGCTATGGTCGTTTTCGTCAGCTTGTTGTGGGCCACTGAGGTATGTGATTTCGGATCTAAACTTTCAGCTGCGGCGATACTAATCTGAACACAGGCCATTCCCTTGTTCGTGACCTCACTACTTGTACCTTTCTTGGTTGTAGTTCTCCAAGTGGTACGGCAGGATGTCAAGCCGCATGCTCGACTATCCTCGAAAGCGGCTGCGTCTTACATTTTCGCTGCTATGTGGACACCTGTGATCATGCTGCTTCTCGGTGGCTTCACAATCGCCGCCGCACTTAGCAAGTACAACATCGCAAAGATGATGGCGACTTTCACGTTGAGCAAAGCTGGAACCAAACCGCGAAATGTGCTCTTGACGTGCATGGGTGTGGCCATGTTCGCCAGTATGTGGATCAGTAACGTGGCAGCGCCAGTTCTATGCTTCAGTATTATTCAGGTAAGTACTGTTCATCATATGTGGTTGGTACCCCACTAACGTTGACTAGCCAATCCTTCGCAACCTGCCCGCCGATTCGGACATGACAAAGGCTCTCCTCTTGGGAATTGCTCTTGCCAGCAACATTGGCGGTGCTGCCTCTCCGATCGCTTCTCCTCAGAACTTGATCGCTCTTCAAAACATGAACCCGGCACCAGGCTGGGGCATCTGGTTCTTCATTGCACTTCCAGTCTGCATCATCTCGATTGTCCTGATTTGGATCCTTCTCCTCGTCACTTTCCGTCCTGGCCGCAACACCACAATCGTCCCAATCAGGCCTATGAAGGACCGCTTCACAGGAATCCAATGGTTCATCACTGTCGTCACCATGATTACAATTGTACTCTGGTGCGTCAGCCACCAGCTTGAAGGCATCTTCGGCGACATGGGTGTCGTGGCTATCATCCCTATTGTCCTATTCTTCGGCACTGGTATTCTCACCAAAGAGGACTTCAACAACTTCCTGTGGACCATCATCATCCTCGCGGCTGGCGGTCTAGCCCTGGGCAAAGCTGTCAACTCCTCCGGTCTCCTCCACACCATCGCTACGGCCATCACAGAGCGCGTCGCCCACCTTTCACTCTACTCCGTTCTGTGTGTCTTCGCCGCGCTCATCGGTGTTGTCGCTACTTTCATCTCACACACGGTCGCCGCACTGATCGTGCTTCCTCTGGTGCAGCAAGTCGGCGCTGGTATGGCGGAGCCCCACCCGAACCTGTTGGTCATGGGCAGTGTCTTGATGGCCTCGGCTGCCATGGGTCTGCCGACCTCGGGATTCCCCAACATGACCGCCATCATGATGGAGGACCCCCAGACCGGCCAGAGATACCTGCAAGTCAGGCACTTCATCACTCGAGGTATCCCGGCTTCTATCTTGGCGTATGGCATCATTGTCACTGTTGGCTATGGTTTGATGAGAGCGGTTGGGTTCTAGATGCGAATTGTTGGATCTTGTCACAAGATCGAGAATGTAAGCATATGGACATCTACTTGATGTAAGCCAGGTGAGATCGGTGGGGAACGTTCTGAACATATATACTGGGTTTTGCCTGTTCCTGTGCGAGTGAGCCGTTGGGAATGGATGATGGACATTTTTTGCATAGAAACTACTAACACCGAGGCATACCTACGCTTATTCCGGAACAAATACATGACATTACTACTAATTTCTGAAAAAATCTCAAATAAGATCTCACACAAAAGTGTCGTTTAATCATCGTCTGTTGGGTTCTGTTGGTTTATTGTCCCGTAGTTGGCCAAACCAAATCCACCTGTCTACCCTCGTAGCTCGTAAAAACAAGATCATACCGACATAAGCCATAGAAACACTTCCTCAACCGCTAGACGTATAGGTAGCCTCCAGTGATCCTTAAACTGAACAAACCAAAGCCGCCCCCAAGACGAATCCCGGGGGAGAAAAGACAAAACAATACAACAAAAAAATCAGCCAGGAAGAATCACGACTTCCACGTACTCCCCCCACTCTCCCTCTCCACCTCCCCGCCCCCCTCCACCAACCTCATCGTCTCCTCGAGCACCATGAAATCCCTCTCCAGCATCTCCGCCCAATTCTGCACGTCCCCGAAATCCCGCATGCCTTTGAGCGCTTTGTCGACCTCTTTTTCCAGTTTCGCGGTCTCGCTCGCTAGGCCTTTGCGGGCTTGGGCGAGTTCGACTTGCTGTTTGTCGAGAGCGGCGGAGTTGGCGTGTAGGTCTGCGGCGCGGGTTTGGAGTGATGAGGTGTAGGCTGCGCCGGCGGAGGAGAGGGTGGCGAGGACGGCGGCGCGGGCTTCGGATTGGGCGCGGGTGGTGGTGGCTTCTTGGGTGGGGTTGGTGGAGGTAATGGTGGTGGTGGCGGGGATGGCGACGTTGGTGTTTGTTGTGGCCGAGGTTGAGGATGGGGGTGTTATTGTTGTAGGCGCGGAGGAGGATTTTGATGTCGATGCTGAGCTTGAGGTTGAGGCCATGGTGGATTCTTTTGACTTGGCCGGGTGCGTGTTTCTTTATTTACCTCGTGGAGATGTGCGTTGTTGGAGGGTCGTATAGATTTCTGAGGACTGAGATTCAAGGTATGGTTTCTATGTGCTCGTGGTAGTGTGAGATTCGTGATCGTCTAATGCATATACGTCGAGGTCCAAGTAGATTCGATATTACTAGACTGTGGCAAAGTCGGTACACTTTGCCACGATTGGAGTGATACTGATATCTGGAGTGTCGTGGAGTTCAACATTAGCTCAACTCGCTAATCAAGGGTGTGGTGTGGTGGGGCATGCATATACGAAGCTCCCACATGATGAGAGGAAATTCGACAAGAAGCCAGCACCTATCACAAGTCTATCTCTGACATGTCGTCTTTACGCATGCAGTAGTGCGGTAAGGTAGGTGGACTAAGGTCAGTAGTTGAAAGCTTACGACCTTCTAACACTGCGGCAGAACGATGCTATTCACTTACAGCACCCTATAGCACAGGTAAGATATAGGCCTAGTCGGTCACTTACAGACACACAAGCTTCGACGATCGACCTACCTAGTCGAGCGACCATGAGCAGAGCCACAGGCCTCCCACTCTTGGGCAAAACAGCTCTCGTCACCGGATCAGCTCGAGGCATCGGCGCCGCCATAGCCTGGAAACTCGCAACTGAAGGCGCAGACGTAGGTCCATCCATCTATGGGATTCAAACGAAGCCCCGACCCGCAAGTAAGAGATACGCCCGACTGACCAAGACGATTGATTTTCAGATAGTCCTCCACCACCTCACCCCAACCAGCAACCCCATTGCAGCCTCTCTCGCGACTCGCATCCGCTCCCTCCCTCACCACCCCTCCGTCCTCCAGCTTCAAATTGACATCTCAACCCCAACTGGTCCCTCAGAGATCATCGCCGAAATTCAAAAATGGCGCGCGCCTGCTCCCCTCTCGCTCGATATCGTCGTCAACAACGCTGGGATCGCTCCGCCGGCGCTCCTTTCGCAAATCGATCAGGACCATATCACGTCAATCCTTTCCACAAATCTGCAAGGCCCTCTCCTCATGATCCAAGCCTCGGCGCCCTACCTCCGGCACCCAGCGCGGATTGTAAACATCTCGTCCATCGCCTCGCGGCAGTTTTTCAAAGGCCTGACGGTTTACGCAGCGAGCAAAGCTGGGCTGGAAGCCATCACGCGGCACTTGGCGCATGAGTTAGGGGGCGATGGCACAACGGTGAATTGCGTTACTCCGGGAGCGGTCGAAAGCGAGTTGTTAAGGGAGACCGAAAGGAAGATTCCAGGAATCGTGGACGCAATCTGTGCAAATACGCCGCTGGAGCATAGGGTCGGGACGCCGGAGGAGTTTGCGCAGGTTGTGGCGTGGTTGTGTAGGACGGAGGCGGGATGGATCACTGGGCAGACGATTAGTGCGAGTGGAGGCCAGGCTATGTATTGATGGGTGTTTTTGGATGGGTTTGTTGGACTTCGTTTTGTTTTATCCACCGGCCTGCCGAGAGATACAATTTCGTTCGTAAAAATGTTTCGTGACATTGTCGTTAATTTCCCCTTCGTCAATACTCGTGATCCATGACACCATCATCGTCCCACGCAACCTCACCGCTTCTCGCCTGCCCTCTCACCCAGTAAGAGTTGTAAGTCGAGTAGTCTCGCCGACCCGACAGACCGAGTTGACTCGCGACATTGACATAGCCATCCGCGTTCTTGCGGCCACTCTTGGCGACCTGCTTCAATTGATCTTCGTCACCCTGCCATGGCGATCTGCAGAAAGGACATGTGATGGTCTGGCCAGTCTTCGTCGCTGCCCACTGACCGAAGCAGTCCTTGTGGATGTTGTTTCCACACGCAGCCTTACAGTAGACGATAGTCTCAGAGCTCTCCGGCTCAAAATCGTTGCAGCAGATGGGACATTCGCCTTCCACGGGCTTGCGGTTACCATCATTGCTATCATTCTGCGCGGTCTCGGAGGGAAGTGGTGGCGCTTTCGCGAAGATATCTTTGAGCTCGGAAGATATGAAAGCGAGTTGGTACTCCAATTCTGCCGGCGCGCGCAGCACGCGACTCAGCACGTAGACGATGTGTTTGCACTGATTTCCCTTTCGTGCGTGAGGGCAGTCGCACGTCGGAACTTTGTCAATAATGATGGTGTAGATGTTACCTGTGGTGCCAGCCAACGAGATGGTTTCAGATGGTGCTTCCGGGTCGCTTTCGGAGCGCTGGCGGTCCAATACAAACATACGCTGGGTCAAGGCGCGGTCGCGGATTTCGCGATATGCGCTAGGGGCGTGCGCGCGCCATCTACGCTGGCGCTTCTCGCCGTCTTTCTTTGCTTTCTTTTTTGGTTTCTCGTCATATTCACCGTCGGGATGGGTTTGTTCGCTGCCTTTGACGGTGGTGTTGTCTTGAAATGATGGTTCTTCGATGTCGCGGCCTACCCTCGGCCGTTTGGACCTCGGTGGCGAATCGGCAGTCAGGTCGATTACCGGGTGACCCGTTGCATCGGCGGCCGGAGCTTTACGCTTCCTTGTCGGACCTGGCATAGCAGGCGATGTTATATCGACAGTGTGAGAAGCCGCCGATGGGTGACGGCGACGGTCGTCCGGCTCTGCGTGTTGCTGGCCATATGCACGCGTGGCATTGGCGTTGCACGCGACTGGTAAAGCGCGATCAGGCGGCGGAGAAGCATCTTGCACGCCCATACTGTGATGTAATTGTAGGCCAATGGTATGGATGAGACACGTGTGTAAGGTAGGCGCCAACTTCTTGTTCGTTCGTGTCGTTCGGTTTCTCGGCACGTCACACATCCAATTGTGAACAATGATGTACCCACCGACGCGACGAAACGTGGCCCGGGTCCGAGCGTTGTGCCTCCGTGTCCGCGGCGGCCTTAGTAAGGTAAACTTTGAGGACTGGAAGCAGCAACTGATGACGGTTACGCCCTGACACAACTCCTGAAAGATTCTCCGTCTCGCCCCTAAGGTCAGATGGCGGATCACGCACGAGTGCGAGTCAACTCACTACACATGTCCACCAATGTATAGTCCAATCCTGCTTGGCCGCCAAGGCACAAGGTCCTTACTCCTCCTTCTCGTCGCTCTTTACTGCCAACTCTCGCTATGCTTGGCCCAGGAAGAAGAACAAATTCCATTGAAGGACGTCTTTCAGCCAGCCTATGATCGTGCTCTCGACAGAGGCTCATCCGGTCCCTACCCAACTCAGCACTTCTACTCATCCAAGCTGAAGGTGCCAAAGTTCAATTACCTCAAATGGAGCCCCGAATGCGCGACGAAAAATGACTTTTACTTCATCACACCGAAAGGATGGAAAGTCCCCAACCCTGGCCCAATGGTCTTGGATCACCGGGGTGAACTCGTCTGGGCAGATCATTTCGATAATGAATTTGGCGGACAGGCTTACGATTTGATGGTCCAGGAATATCTCGGTGAGAAATTCTTGACCTTTTGGCTGGGTGACGATCGGATACGCGGTCATGGAGCCGGACACTTTCATATGGTAAGTCTATATCGCTGTTGCCACGCGTAGTCGAGCAGGGATTTTTATTCAACTACCTACTCATATCGACCCTTTGATGCTGACAAAGTCCAGATCAACCCCGCGTACGACACTATACATCGGATCGGAGCTGCTAATGGACGATCTGCGGATCTCCACGAATTTCGTCTAACACCCCAGGGCACCGCATTGATCGTTGTATTTGAGCCGATCGCTTTTGACGTTCGGCCAGCCGGTCGTGACTTTGATGATGTCTGGAATCAATACATCTGGGACTGCCTTATCCAGGAAGTGGACATCAAGACTGGCGACGCTGTCTTCGAATGGCGGGCTTCGGAACATCTGGATATCACGAACAGCTTCAAAACCATCACCGATCGAAGCGAAGGACTGCCGGAACACCCCTACGATCCTTTCCATTTCAATTCTGTTGACAAGGATGAGCTCGGCAATTATCTCGTCAGCGCCAGATACACGCACGCCGTGTACTATATTTCTGGCACGACCAACGAGGTGATCTGGACGCTCGGTGGCAAGAACAACTCTTTCATGGACCTGTCTTCCGAATCAGCACTCAACTTTGCATGGCAGCACGACGCCCGATTTGTGCAGCCAGATGCTTTCCCCGAAACATACGTGCCTCCACCAGCCAAGGAAGGCTCGACAACAAAACTTTTAACTCTCTTCGACAATGCAGCAGAAGATTGGCACTACCAATACGGTCCAGCCAACGCTCGTGGCCTACTTCTCGAGCTCACATATCCGACAAACTCGATTGCTGCTCCTCGGATTCCAAAAGAAGGCAGTGAGAAACAGGCCAACATCAAGGCATCAACAGAGTCCACAGTATTGAGCAATCTCGACGCATACAAAGTCCTCGACATCAACGGCACAAACTCAGCATTCACAGTCCGCGTCATTCAACAATACACGAACGCAGCCACAGGCCGCGCCTCTTCTCAAGGTTCAATGCAACTAGTCTCAACAGAACCAGGCAAAGACGCCCACATCCTGCTCGGCCACGGCATCAACGCAGTCGTCCAAGAGTATAGCAGCAACGGCACTCTTCTCTGCGACATGCACTTCGCCGCGCAGAGCACGTGGGAGAAAGGCGACGTGCAAAGCTACCGCGCGTTGAAATTCCCTGACTGGGTCGGCAGACCGCACGTTCCCCCCGACGTCGCCGTCGAAGGCCACAACGTCTACGTGAGCTGGAATGGCGCGACGGGAGTCCACGAATGGATCTTGCAGACTTGGGAAGGCGATGCTGACGATCACTGGAAAGCTGCGATAATTGGGAAGAAGACTGGGTTCGAGACGAAGCTTGAGATTCCCAAGGATCGTCGCAGGTCTAAATTCCTCCGCGTTACCGCATTGGATATTAATGGACATCCGCTGGAGCATGGGGTTAGTGATGCTTATGAGAAGGGTCTGCTGTACGGGCGAAAGAAGGCGGTCAAGCGCTCGTATCTTCAGACGCTTGGGTTGGCTGTGGGCGTTCTTGTTGCGCTGGCTCTCGGATTCCGGTTTGTGAGAAGGTGCTATAATTTGAGACAGCGGAGGAGGTATGGGAAGTGGAGGCTACCTTGATGGGTAATGGCAGGACGATGAAAGAGGTGGGTGGTTTCGTGCTTGTTCGTAGATGTTAAGAATATGTAAAACATGTGATATCAATATCAGCCTTTCGGACTCAGTCAATCTATAAATTCGAGCTTTGAAGCCTTTTTTGTGAGACAGTACATGTCATTATAGTGGGAGAAGATCCTAAGATAGGCCAAATGAGGTCCGACAACTCTCTTAGTTGGATATGGTCTTCGTAAGTATAACATTACTCGGCTGACTGTGTTGTTTGTTGGATATCGACCGTGGTCGACAACTATTCTGACCTTGATCTTCGAGAATCGGGTTAGGGTTGGTGTTGGGATGTTGGATTTCACTTACATGATTCGACAGCTCTGATTGGACGCGGGATATCCGGCGCTAAGGAATGTCCATTAAATTCACGATGGTGCTGGATGAGCACCATTCAGTCAAGATGCACGTAACTCCACCAATATTGCTCGTATCAAAACATTAGTTGGAGCATCTTGGATCTCATGCGACAGGCTGTAGACCTGTGCTCTTGAGTTCGATTCGTAATTTTCGACGTCTTCTGCTGAGATTCACAGCTCGGACTAGGGTTCCGCTTTGGGTGTAACACAATCGTAACGATGCCCAATTCACAACAGATGGTCTTGCCGATAATTGGCGATCTTTCCTCCGCGGAAAACAATGACAATTGAAGCAGGAGCGGGGAGGAGAAGTGAGGCTGCAAACAGGGAAGGTGGAAGCACTCGTATGTAGAAGTTCCAAGCGCCTCGGTAACACATTTCCACGACCTTCACGACCCCTCGTCCACAACATCCTTCATCATACTCGCCTTCTGCCGCCGGCATACCGCCCCGCCATCATGGCAAAGGAGACATCGAAGCTCTATTTCTGCATGCATTGGCGCGTTGCCCCTCCACGCGCCAAACTATGGCTGGAAATAAGCGTCATGGCAGACACGCGTGCTGTTGTCGGGCTTCTGGAAACATAAATCGAGGACGATCGGTAGGCGATTTCCATTTGCCCTCTTATAGCTTCTCTCTTTCGGTTTGCCAGTGGACTCTCTTCCAATCTCGGGTTCCTTCTATCTTCCTATCCTCCTCTCACAAGCTCTCCAAACCGACAAAATGCCCAAACGCAAAGCAGCATCCACTGAGGTCGAAAGACCGGTCAGGTCAACCCGATACGGCGAGAACATGACCAACGCGCTTCTAAAGAAAGAGCAAAAACCTACCGCGCCTTCCAGAAAAGATGCTAGCCAGGAAGATGTCCAACTAGTACTACAGAGCTTCCGCCTTCTGGTAGCGGACCTCTGCGAGCAGTTCAACATGGGCCATCCTGGATCAGCCATAGGAATGGCAGCTTTGGGGTTCGCGCTTTGGAAGTACACGATGAAGTACGCTCCGCACCAGCCGACTTGGTTCAACCGAGATCGCTTCCTGCTGTCGAATGGACATGCATGTCTTTTCCAGTACTGCAACCACTACCTTGCTGGCTATAAGGCCATGACTTGGGATCAGTTGATGTCGTATCACTCGGAGAAACCGGATTCGCTCTGTCCAGGGCATCCGGAGATTGAGCATGAAGGCATAGAGCTCACTACTGGCCCGCTTGGACAAGGAATCGCGAACGCGGTTGGTCTTGCTATGGCTTCGAAGCACTTGGCGGCTACATATAATCGTCCAGGGTATGATGTGGTGAGCAATCACATCTGGGTGATCGTTGGCGATGCGTGTCTGCAGGAAGGCGTGGGGTGCGAGGCTTTTTCGTACGCCGGCCATCTGAAGTTGACCAATATGACAGTGAGTGGTTTGAGGCTGTTACAGACTCCACGCCTTACTGATACAAATTAGGTACTCTACGACAACAACCAAATCACATGCGACGGCAGCGTCGATCTCACCAACACCGAGGACGTCAACAAAAAGATGGAAGCCTGCGGCTGGGAAACCATCGATGTCGAAGACGGCGTCAACGACGTGAACGCCATAGTGGCAGCCATGGAGAAGGGCCGCGATCCAAACCGCTCCAAACCGCTCTTCATCAACATCCGCAGCATCATCGGCGTGGGTAGCGCCAAAGCTGGCCAAGCAGGTTCACACGGCGCACCACTCGGAACAGACAACGTGATTGATATGAAGAAGGCATACGGCTGGGATACGACGAAGAAATACCACATCCCGGAGAAGGTCAAAGAATTCTATTCTGATATACCAGCGCGAGGCGACCGCTGGGTGACGGAATGGAACGATCTCGTGGAGCAGTACAAGAAAGAACACCCTCAGCTTGGAGCAGAGTTCCAAGCTCGGGTTGAAGGCAGGATCCCTGCCGACTGGTCGAAACTTATCCCGAAGAGCTTTCCTACGGAGGACACGCCGACGCGTAAGAGTAACAATCTCGTCATGAAAAACGCGATCGAGCAGATCGGTACTTTCATGGTGGGCACCGCGGACCTCACGCCATCGGTCAATCTCACGTACAAGGATTACGAGATCTTCAACCCGCCGGACCTCGTGCCAACCAGTGAGTTCGCTTCCCCAAACATCGGATGCTGCCCATGATACTAACATCCCTCCCAGGCGGCGCCCGCGGCTCTTACAAAGGCCGCTACATCCACTATGGCATCCGCGAGCACGCCATGGCTGCCATCGCCAACGGTCTCGCCGCCTACAATCCAGGAACAATCATCCCTATCACCTCCTCTTTCTTCATGTTCTACCTCTACGCCGCGCCCGCAGTGCGCATGGGCGCCCTGCAAAGGATCCCCGTAATCCACGTCGCGACCCACGATTCCATCGGAGCAGGCGAAGACGGCCCCACGCACCAACCGGTGGAACTCGCCGCTCTGTACCGCGCAATGCCGAACATGCACTACATCCGACCAGCGGACAGCGAAGAAGTCGCCGGCGCCTGGGAAGCCGCGGTGAATTACAAGCAGGGTCCTACCATGATCTCTGTTAGCCGCCACGCCCTCCCCCAAAGCGGCCTCACCTCCCGCGAAGGCGCCAAGAAAGGCGCGTACGTGATCAAAGAAGAGCCAGACGCAGCCGTAACTCTCATCTCCGTCGGCGCAGAATTGCACTTCGCCCTCAAAGTCGCCTCCAACCTCGCTTCCCTGCATTCACCCATCAAGGCACGCGTCGTCAGTTTCCCCTCGCACGCCCTCTTCCGCCAGCAGAACAAGGAGTACCAGCGGAAGGTGCTGAGGCGGCACGAGGGGATTCCGAGCGTGGTCATTGAGCCATACGTCAGTTTTGGGTGGGAGCGGTATGCGGACGCTGGGTTGAACATGATGAGTTTCGGGCATAGTTTGCCGACCAAGTATATTTACGATTACTTTGGGTTCAATGTTGTGGGCATGACGGAGAAGGTTGGAGAGTTTGTGGGGAGCTGGCGGAAGGGTGAGGTGCTGAGGGGGGAGTTTACTGATTTGTTGGAGGCGGTGCATTAGACTGGGAGCTATGTATGGCAGGTAGGTGTATATTTGGTTGGTTCTCCGGGTCATTGGCATGTATGTATGAATGAATGAATGAATGAACGAAGGAGCGAGATGGTTCGCGCGCATATGAACAAGTGGTATAGATGTTCAGGATCAAAACCTACTACTACTGCCCAGAGACCCGCAAGCAGAAGAGAAAACAAAATAAAGCGTTCTAATAAACATCCACGCCTCCACCTCCTTCAAGGAAAAAATCCCTATGCGCCTTTTTTTTTTCCAAACCCCAAGCCCGACCGTCTAACTCAGCGAACCTTTGGAGAGAGAGAAAAGAAAAAAAGCTCAGTGCCCGTTCGAAGTCCTCCGTCCACCAACCTTCTTCCCACCATTGAGTCTAGCACCATCCAGCTTCGGCAAGTACAACGGCATGGGCGACTCGGGCGGCGTCAACATCGGCTGGTCCTGAAGCTGCGAGTAATCCTGCCCGCTGAAATCCTGGTAGTGGCAAGAGAAGAGCGTCGCGGCCGTCTTGTTGTCGATGACGGGCGGGGTGAGGAGATCACGGGGCGGCAGGAGGGATTGAAAGCTGGGCTTGTGCTTGTTTGTGCCGTTGCCGTTGCCGTTGCCGTTGGCGTCGGTGGTGTTCGCAGCAGAGCCCATCTCCGCCAGGATGACCGCGCGGAGTCTGCTGGCCATCTCGCTCTGCGCCCTGCGCTCGAAAGCCGCGATGTCGTCGAACTCGGCCGTCTCCTCCTCGTCGGGCTGCAGTTTGGCTTGGACGCGGCGGTGCAGAGCGAAGCGCAGCGGCGTGCGGGTGGGCTTGGCTTTGCGGACGAACGCCGCGCGGCGGTCGTGGTAGCGCGCTGACCGCGGCGACCAGAAGTCTTTGGCCATTTCTGCCAGCTCGTCCGCGCGAGCGAGAGCCAGACCCGAGAGCGAGAGGTCCAGTTTCCGTTTCCAGGAGCCTTTGCGTGAGATGCCGTCTTTGAACATGAGTGCTACGTGCGTTTGGATGTGGTCGTCTAGGACTTCGCCTGAGCCCGGGAAGACAAAGTCCACGAGGCCGATCTGGCGTGCTTGGAGAGGGCTCAGGGGGAGCATGGCGCGGAGGAGTTTTTGGGCCTGTTGGGCGCCGCAGCGGGCGATGTAAGTGAGAGAGTGGAACTCGGAACCGTGCAGGCCAATGCCGCGGTAGGCTGGGTTGAGGACGACCTCGGAACCTGCGATGACGAAGTCGCAGGCTGTGGCGAGAGCGACGCCGCCGGCGGCTGCGTTGCCTCTGAGTGCGGCGATGGTGGTGATGTTGCGGGATGGGAACTCGTGGAGCAGGTGTTGGACTACGTCGTCGATGCGGTTGATGTTGGTCCATGACTCTTGAGCGGGATCAGGGGATGCTTCGATGACGTTGAGCGCGATGCCGTTGCTGAAGTACGAGCCGCCCATGAGGACGACGGCGCGGATTGTCTTGTCGGTTGCAGCTTTCGCCAGAATGTGATCCATGGCTTCGATGAGTCGCGAGCACTGGGCTGTGCTCATGGCGCCGTTGTAGTGCTCAAAGTAGAGGTAAGCTGCCGTGTTGCCGTTCTTCTCGTCGACTTCAAAGTCAATCCATACTTCTTGGAGGGTTTCGCCAGGCAGCAGGGAGAAGTCTTTGGGGCAAGGCAGGTCGATTTTCCGGGCAGTGGCTGCGTCCATAATGCCCAGCTGCACCAGTCCCATCACGGCAGGAACCTTGGGCCACAGCGCATTGTCGGTCTTCATCTTCGGCCGTCGGATGTGCGTAATCCACACGCCCTTGCCGTCGGCTGCCGGGATACAAACAGCACCATCGCGAGTGGCAAGCAGCTTCACATCAGGATTGTTGAGACTTGTCATTGGCAGCTTTGCAACAGTGTCGTCCACGATACCGCCGTAGAGGTACAAGCTGGGTCCGAAAACCTTGCTCATGACACCGGGCTGCGAGTCAGCTGCTCTTATGCGACGGGAGATGTATTCAGCGGAGTGGAGGGTGTTGTCGAAGCCGCCGAAAGAAGCTTTGAGAAGTGGCCTTGCATGTGTGACGCCGCCCTGGAACGGCATGTTGTCCGAAACCGAGAGCCTTTCGAACTCCGGGTTGGCTCGGAGTTTTGCACTGCAAGGACCTTGCTTGTGAGGTCTGGCCGCCGATGCGAGTTCGATACGCTGTACAGCCGCTTGAGCCGCCATGATGGCCGCTCGAGTGATGTTGCCACGGTAGAGAGATGATTTAGTGAGGCTCGGTTCGTCAAGGTCTTCGATGGGGAACTGTTGGAAAGCCCAGACTGGACCACCGTCGAATTCCTCGTCGGCTTGGAGCACTGTGACTCCCCAGTGAGATCGACCTTCGTATTGGACTCCACTGTCCATCCGTTGGAGTAGTTCGGCGGGATCCTCGATGGTGCCATCATCGCCCAGAAGCAGCCAGTCGAGCGAGCTTGGCCCGGCGTCTCCAGGCGGACCAGGATGGATGATCAGAGTCATCACGTTCTCGTAGATCTGTTTTGGTACAAAGGTGGTCAAGAATGGGCAAATGACAAGGTCTGGCTTGCTCAATGCGACGGCCTCGAGCATGATGCTGTCGCTAAGACCATACTCGATCGTCACTTGATGGGATCTCCAAAGGGCGAGGTACAACCGCTGCGAGAGCGAGTTGTGTGCCGTGCAAAGGAAGAGGATCTTCATGTTGGCTGTGTGAATTCGTCGACTCGGGGTTTGTGTGTGTTGTGTTTTCGCTTGTGATTGTTTGGAATGGTGAGGAGTGGACTTGGTAGATCGACGGGCGATCACAGTCATATAAATACAAGACCAATACAGGTATGGTATTTGCGAGTCAGTTACGCTTGTGCTTGCTTCGCCTCGCAGGTTTCTACGGTGGAGAAGAGCGAGATGCACTTGTCAGTGAATTGAGGAATATTCGAAAGCCACGGCGGCCACGTGAGGAACTGACATCGCCGATTCTCCTCAACTAGTACAAGCCCAGTCTTACCACAATATGCACCGAAGGTCTCTCGAAGGACTATCGGGGAGTTCTGTTTGGGCGAATATGTCTTACCCGACTTCTAGTGCGTGGAGATAGTGAATGTGGCTGTTCCGTTTAGAGAGAACGCAGTGGTTAACCTACACCCAACACGTGGGTGTGCGCCTCTTCGTGTGCATTCTCTCTCATACCGTAGGGTGTGGTGTCGCAGAAGGGTGTTCTGTGGAGATAATGGGGCCGCATTACCGCCCAAGCTGTCAGGAGAGCAATTGCCATGGCGATCAGTGATGCCCTGCATCGGTATGATCTGTCGGTATACAGGCTTATCGCTAAGGGAGCCGCTGACGATCGACATCATCATCACCACAGCGATGTTACGGCGACAGGTCCCGACTGTACTCGGTTCCAGCGCAAAGTAATCCGCCAGAGGCGCTGGCTACATTGTCGCGCAGGTTCCAGTTGGATGACCGAAGCTGAAACGTATCGCCTATCGGAAATGCGTGAAGCGGCGGCAAGTGGCTTCCGGAGGTCAAGGAGGATGGGCGTGACCTCGACTGTGGTGTATGACAGGTCGAGTGGCTGTCGTCGCTCTTGTCGTACTAGTCTACGTCCAAGATCGAGAAATTAGACGATTGGCTGTGTTTGGACTGCAATGCTGCGGTTGGCAGGTTTCTAGGGGCGCTGGTACCTGCAGTACTTGTGACTTTACAGCAGTACAGACAACAGAGTGACACTGTGCCCGATTGAATTGTTCGAATGTACTTTCGCTAGCAAGCGAACCGAAATCTTCGTGCAAGTGCCCGAATAGTTGGCAGGTAGAATGACCGTGACATGTCTTCTCGTCGACCGTGATAGGAGCCTCCCATTAGACGGACGTCCAGTCGTCCGCCGCTTATCGGAACTGTCGCTCATGAACATCGGTACGGGTTCCGGGTCTAGCAACAAGAGTGACCGGTCCCGATAGCATCGGTAAGACCTTTCCTCGGCGTCCTCGGCAAAGGCGGGTTCTGATACCACGTTTGTGGTTCGCGACAATGCCACTAAGTGGCCTGACGCCATAACCCTTCGAGACTTTCGAGAACAAAGAACTTGGGAGCTGGCGGCATATTGTGCGCTGGAGGAGGCAACATGTCGTGGAACTGGAATTTGGAAGCGAAATCCTATTTCCGGGAAAGACGAACAACGTAGGTGCCAAAGAGACGAAAGTGCCCGAGGAAAGTCGGCTCCGTTTTCAGCCGCGGTCGGTAAATGCTCACCATGGAGCGTGTGAGGGGCTCTATGGATTTGGCGATATCGTGTATGATCGAAGATGTGGCGAGCTCATACAGCCACTGCTACCTGCTTATACGATGGCTCATACGAGAATTGGGCAGATGGCCTCGGGCTTCGTCTAAACCGCTTGATGAGTCTGGCATATTAGCGGATGTTGGATGGCAGATTTGAAAAGCGCGCCTTCCTTCGCACACGCCGAGTGGCGAATGGAGGTATTCTAGAAGACGAGAAGCGAGGTGGCGGACACGCGAGATGCGCCTATGGCGGATTGTCGACCTTCGCGAGCCTCATGCCACGCCGACACGCGCCTAAATAAGCATAAACCTCGCTTCTGGACTGTTTCGTGGTGCTGCTCGTGTCGAATGCCCGAGTTTTCAGGACGCGATTGTTGAGCAGAAGGTGATTCTGTGGTTGTTGTTGTTCTTGCATCGAAGATTCGAGGCGGACTTTCCCCGACCATCTTCTAGGCGCCCAGCCATCTTCTTACAGTAGACTAGGAGGATCGAGCAACAACACTTCGATCGATTGTGTCCTGTCGCTACGATTCTCCTTGTGCCACACACTGCAGTAGAGAAGAGAAGAGAAGAGAAGAGGCAAGAATTATCAGCTGATAACGAAATCCCCGAGATCACACAGAACCGAGGACCGGCGAGCACGAAACTCCAGCATGAGGACACACATACATCGTCATTTTGACGATGCGCTGCCCTTTGGCAGATGCCCAAAGTATACATGTAGTCGTTCTACAAGAGTTGGGTAGCTAGCAGCGTACAGCAGGTACATAGACCCGCGGGTGATAAGAAGCAGTGACTTTAATGCTCCAAACGCAAATGGAGTGGTAGTTTAGAGATTATGCCCCGGTTCTCGGGCTCTTCGTATGTGTCATGTATGTACTGGTCCCATCTCAGAAGAGAAAAAAATTAAGGATGATAAAAATAAGACATCATTGCCATCCGCTCAAAACGCTCGAAACAATCAAGACTCCCCAGCCGGGAACTCAGCTCTTCATCTGCTCCGACTGCACCGTAGTCGCAGCCCCGTGCTTCCGATCCACAGAAACGCTACTTCCATTCACACTCTCCGAAAACACATCCACCTGCGTCGAAGCGAACTTCCTCGCACTGACCTTGCGCTCGAACAGCAAGTCGAGCTCCGCAAAAGTGCGGCCATGGGGCTCCGGAAGACGGAAATAAGTGTAAGCAATGCACAGGAAGCAGATCCCTGCCCAGAAGAAGCCGGCGAAGTTCCCCCAGTTCCACGCGCTGGGGTTGAGCATGTAGGGTGTGAGGACGCTGTTGACGATGCCGACGACGTTGTAGGCGTTGCGCCCGAGCACCACGGTTTTGATTTGTAAGCGGCGGGTTGACAATTCGGCTACGAGGGAGTAGCAGACTGTTCCGACGGTGAGCTGGTAGACGAGGGCCCAGATGATCATCATGCTGCCCGTGGCGAGGGCGGACGAGTCGCGTTGAGAGTCTGGGACGAGGCCGAGGAAGCCCATGATGAAGAGCATGACGCACAAGCCGCACAGGCCGTAGAGGTAGAGGGTTCGGCGTCCGATGCCGACGGTCATTAGGAACCAGGCGCCGAAGACGCCGACCATGTTTATCGCGTACTGACCCATGGCGAAGGAGTAGGAGGAGCGTTCGTCGAGGCCGGCTTGTTGCAGGAAGTAGGTCGAGTAATTGCTGAAGCTGTTGCCGCTTAGGTTTTGCATCGCCCAGGTCATGCAGACGATTTCGGTCCGGCGCAGGTCGATGCCTTTGAAGCAGTCGAGGTAAGAGGCGCCGCTGGTAATCTTCTCTTCCAAGTTTGTTGTGTGCACCATCATGGAAATCGTCTCGTCGGCGTCGAAGTTGGTGTCGCGGTCCAGACTCGTGAGACGGAGGAGTGACTTCTTTGCGTCTGCGATGCGGCCTTTGCGAACGAGCCACCAGGGTGATTCGGGGGCGAAGGAAATGCCGATGAAGAGGGGGACTGGCCACATCCATTGCAGCGCGAACGGAATCCGGTATGCCCAGTGGTCGTCACGGTCAAGCATCGCTCTAATCACGCCGATCGCGATCAACTGTCCGAGACCCCAACAGAAGTTGACGTATGTTGTGAGATAGCCACGAAGGGCAACTGGGCAGCTGTTCGAGAATTAGTTTCGTCGTCACAGATGATGATGAACGGCAGCAACTTACACTTCAGAGGCATATGTGACAGTAAGAGTCTGGAAGACACCCCAAGGGATACCACAGAGGATTTCCGCAACGAGAAGCGTCTGCACGTTCTGAGCAGTGAAGAATATTGCCGTGAAACCGGTGATCAAGACCAAGCAGCCGAGCACAGTGTACCTGTACCCAATCCGCTCAGAGACGATACCGTTGATAAACAAGCCGATAATCTCGCCAACGTTGGCTCCATTTGACAGACCAGCTTGCCATGCAGCAGGGATCTGCCATGTGCCATCGGGTTGCTGTACGCCGAATTTCTGGTTGAAAGCCTGGAAGCCGTAGAGGTTGTTGATGAGGGCGATGTCAAAGCCCTCCATGACGATGAGGGTGGAGATCAGCATCGACCATGCAATAGCCTTTGGATAGAGTTTGATGCCTTGCAGGAGGGTCATGTTGTGTTCTTTCTCGGTGGCGGCTTTGGCGTTTTGCATCGTCTCGGCTTTGCTGTTATTTGGTTCGATTTCGTCTCCTGCTGATGTTCGTGAAGTGCCGACATGGTTCTCGACATCACCATGTGTGGGTTCATAGTAAGAACGGTGGTCTGCCATGGCGATTGCGGTCGACTGCAATATCAATACTGCAAAACACCTTTCTGGAAGGCAGTCCTGTAGCAGGAAGCGCCAAGAAACGCTAGTGACAAGTTCAGATCCTTGTGAAGGATAGAGCTCAGACGGTTTGGTCTAGGGAAGTGGAGGAAACAAAATGTGCGGAGGTGTCGATCTGGAAGACTGGTGGGCGTGAGAGAGGTTGAAGTCTTTTTGAGCTGGACGTCAGCATGCCACTTGCTTAGGGGTGAGCGTGGCCATGGCCGTGGTAGAAGCGGTGGGGTGGACCATGCTACGGTAGCGTGAAGAGTGGAAGAACGTCGCCGCGAGATTGCCAGTGAAAACAGCTCCAACTTCCTCGATGTCCCACATGCTCCCCGCGTGGCCAGCACGCCGAAGCTACATAGTCTGGTCGCTAGTCATCCGAGGATTGATAGGCTCACCAGTCACCACCAGGAGCCAGTCCGCCAAGTAGATACAGATAGTGCTAGTCTTCTGGAACAACTGACCCCGTATGTTGTAGGGATGAATAGCCTTGTAGACGATGGACTCGATTGCGGAGAAACCCTGTCGCCGGAGCCAATACTGCTCCGCCCAACGTCTTTAGCTTCTTTAGCGTCTTCAAAAAGTGATAAAGTTTGTGAATATCCCAGCTGAAAGTTTCGAGCACGACGCTCACAAAGTTCTGCGTGATCGAAGGCCATACGTTTTTCCGAGACCGGTATAGGGCTGAGGTTCTTTGTTCGCATACAACCACGACTCGTGGGGGAACATGACTGGATGAAGAAGCATATCTAGCTCAGAGAACTGTAGTATGTGGCAGATACGAGCGACGAGCGCCGAGCTTGTGGCCTGCAGCGGTCGACATGTGATCCAGGTGAATTTGAATTCGTAAGATGGTATAGTCCGAGCAACGTGAGAAATGTCTTATAGTCTTGGTAAGCTATCACGCTTACCATTTCTCATGAGAGCAGGTTGCTGGTTTCGGCGGATCGTGGAGGAGGATGTGCACAAGAGGATCTGCAAGTTAGAATGCCCAAAATTTAAATGTTACGTTTGGTCTTGTGTGTTGCCAACAAGTTATGATGTTGTCCAATTGCATGTATTCATAAGTATCTCGCCTCTACTGTTGCTCGCGGCTATCTCTGATCGGAAAGTCGTGTTGCCTACCTACTCCGAAGAACCGCAGGAGGGACATTGGGTGAAGAGAAGAGAGACCAGCCTACAGCTTTCTTCTCTTCTTCTTGCCCTCATCCTCGACCTCCTCATTCATCGCCAGATCCCGCTCTGCTCCTCTCCAGTCGCGAATCCTAGTCTCGACGTCGTCGAACATCTCACGCGTATCTGCCACCATCCCATCTTCGCCCGGGTTGAACATGACCGCATTGGCGAGCATGTGCAAGACCTCCCTCTCTAGCTGCGCGCCGTTCACGATCGCCTTGGGCGGCATCAAGTCGGCCGAACGTTCCAATTCGACGGTCATGCTACTGCCATCGACCGCCCGCGCAGGTCCTGTAGTGGGCGAGTCCTCCAAGCTGCTCGTTGCAGTCGCGGCGTTCAGCGCGCGGGTGCCGGATGTGATAGCGGCGCGGATGGACTTGAGGTCGCGAGGTTTCTTGATGATCTCGCTGTAGCCACCGGCATCTTTGTCGCGTACGGGCGCTAGGAAGCGATTGCCATGCTTGTGTCCGCTGATGTCACTCATTATAGTAGTCGTCATTTTGGCGAAATTACGTGTGGCTGTGATCGTAGCCTTCCGAGGGGTGGCGTCCGGAATTTGCTCGTCTTCGTCTTCATCTTGCGACTGCTGACGCTTACGCTTCGAGGGTGGCGGTTGCTGAGTGATTGTGCCTCGTCGAGTGCGGGTCCTAGGGCCAGTCACAGACAGCCGATCGGAGTCCTCGACATCATGCAGCATATCTGCTGGAGTGGATGGTTCATTTTTAACGCGACGTCTGCTGAGCGGCCGATCCTCAGAGGCAGGAATGGAACTAACAGACTGACTTCTAGTCGCCCGTAGAGAGCCTTCCATGGCCGAAGACGCAACGCTACTTTCACGGGCCTGTCGGTTGCTTTTCCGGACACCTCGCTTGGGTTGCGAAGGTGCTGGCTCTTTCAGCTCCGGCAACTTGTCTTGCAAAGAGCGAGTCGGACGCGCGGGCGTGGCTGCACGTGGTTTTGGCGGACTGAGAGGTTCGATTTCCCTGTCCGGTCGCTTGGGCGATCCCGGTGTCTGGAATGAAAGAGGTTGCGGCTTCTTCTCACTCTTCCACAGTGGTTTGCGGCTTGGAGGTGGCGTGCCAAGCTTGGAAATAATGGCGTTCATCAATCGTTCATTCTGCGGTGGAGCCAAACGAGGCGCTGTAGCAGGCGCCACAGGTTGCTGATATGGATGGTATTGCGGCCTTCCAGCATACGTCGGAGTTTGCTGGCCTCGAGACGCTTGTTGCTGGGAGAAGTCTTGCTGGTGGGGTACCTTGGCAGGTTCCTGGGGTGCGACTTGGAAGGGAGGCAGCATGTACCCTCCGTTGTGAGGAGGCTGCCCCGGATACACATGAGTCGGGTGACCAGGCGGTCCAGGAGGAGGGTTCTGGTAGGGCGGCCGACCATTTGCGTATGGTTGTTGGGGATAGTAGCCTTGTGCCAGTGGTTGGTGTTGTGGTGGATATGGCCTCTGCTGGCGATCGGGCGTTGGAGTTGCCACGCCTGGCTGGAAGCGGTGCTGTGGAGAATAAGGCGCTTGCTGTTGTTGGTATTGTGCGTGTGGCGGCATATTTGGAGGCGGGCCATGGTGCATATTTGGGGAGCCGGGAAGAGGCCCGGCGTGTTGCGACATCTTCATACCGGGCGGTGGAGGTAGCACCGGCCTGGGGGAAGAAGAAGCTCTGTTTGAGGCATTGGGAATACGCGGACTACTGACAGCACTTGTTGGCTGATGCGGATGATGTGGTGGGTACGGTGCTGGATGGCCTGCTGGTGGTGAGGGTTGCATGCCGTGATTGGCGTGGTATTTCGGAGGAATACCGAATCGTGGCGATTGCGGTGCCATTTCTGACAACGGGGGTAGTGCGGTGTTTGATGATGCTCTGCGATGGCCTGCATGGTCGTCCTGTGGCTCCGGTCCGTGATTGATGACCGCATCAATTTTGGCTTGTGAATAGCGCTTCTGATGAGTTTGCGATTGCGTTGGTGCTTGCGTGTTGAGTTCCACAGGCGGTCGAGGCGAACTTGGGCTCGCGTTTGCAGACGTCCGTAGTTGGGCATGATCGCGGAGAATGTTGTTGTCGTGCGCTGTTGCTGGGACTGGCGGTTTAGGACTTTCTGTCCTAGTCGCAACGACGGGCTGCTGTTGCTGAACTGGCACGCCAGCTTTCACTTCTTCGGCAGCTTTTGCCGGCGCATCGCTGTGGTCGCGCTCGTACAGTCGTATCTCCTTTACAGCGTTCTCGCGATATCGGGCATATAATCGCATGACCAACTGAGGTATGAGGTGTGCATGCTGGGCAGCATCACGCACAGTCGGCGAACTTGGACTAGATGCCTTGCGTTTGCGCGAACCGGGAGACGAGTCGCCATTGGTCGCGGCATGGTCTGATTTGCTTGTGGCAGCCTGGTCGAGGTCGCGCTTGATCTCTTCCTTTAACAGGCCCAGGTATAAATCTCTTAACGCGTCGGGACTCAAGCGGGCAGGGTCGTAGGACTTGTCGGTTGTAACAAGCGGAATGGCCTGGAGGTCGCGCGAGACTTTTTGGAAGCTGAGCGAGTCGAAGCCATCGGCGCGTAGGGCCTGAAACAAGAGTAGCGACTCAAGCGGCGTGTAGGTAGCGGTGGGGAGTGTTGGGCTCATGTATGTAGAGGGCGGAGTTTGTAGTTCTGGCGTTGCTGGCGTCGGAGTGGGCGTTCGTTCGGGCGCAAGACTTGTCGGAGGTTGCAGCGCTTATCATGGCTCGCGAGGGTGGAATTAATTGATTATTGGCGCATCGAGAGGTGCCTCCAACGGGTGAGGTCTGCCGCGAGTATTTGATGGAATTGATGGGCGACGGGGAATTGTTGGAGAGTCGGCGGTTTTGGCTGGCTGTCGAGGCTGTCTTGCTGTATCGAACGAGCGCTGGCTGGAGAGTCCGACGTACATGGAAGAACCAGGGTTAGGGTTAGGACGTCGCGGCTATCGGGGAAGAGCTGTCGACTTTGAGCTCTCTCCAGTCCAAGGGTCACAAGGATTGGAAGTGAGACGATGCTCGTGCATAACATGCCTGATAATAACCCCAATATAGCAGGTTAACCTAGCTCTACAACACACCGCCCGCCTGATCATCCTATACCTACTATGTACTCTGACACCTGCAGTTGTTATTATTACCGTTTCATCTGCATCGTCTCTCACTTCCGAATGCTCCATTCTCATCATCATCATCATCCCCGCCCTGCTCCTGCCTCAAGATCACAAAGGCCATCCGCGAGTGGGGCAACTCCTTGCTTCCTCCAAGCGTAGAAGAGAGTTGATATTGCCCACCCCTTCTCCTTATTAAACGGCCGCCATTGCAGACAAGGGTCTTTGCACTTGGACCATTACCTCTTGTGTCTGCTTTGCGACTGTGAACAACTCTCCCTCCAATAATCCACAATCCCAATCCTCCCCCTCCATCAACCCTTGCATTGCCCGACCTTCGACCCATCCGACCATCCGTGACCCCGCCGACGTTCAATACCATACCATACCATCCACATACACCAACTTCCTACATAACTTCCACATCGTCAACCGCAATCATGTCCAGCGGCAAACCCCCACGTCCCGAGTCGTATGCAACACTCCCTTGCAATGGCAAAGCTCCAGGCTGACCGAACCATCCAGCTCAATCGCCCAGAGCTTTGCCGCAGACCTTGATAGCATGTTTGGTCTTTCCACGGGCGAGGTGCGACCCGAAGGCAGCAGTTCCATCTTTGACTCGGACGACATCTCCCAAGCCCTGATCGAGAAGTGAGTATCGCATTCCTCCCGAACATCAACGGCAAGCCATTGACTTACATCCCTTACAGAAAGCAAACTCTTAGCTCCAAGGCCGCCGAACTGGAAGAGCTCGAGGCCAAGCTGAGAGACGCCGAAGAACGTCTCGCCAAATCCCGCAACGCATCGCCGGCACGGCAAGCAAACGTCGGCGCGCATCGCAACCCTGCTTCAACCAACCAGCAGCAACCCACAGAGCCTGGTCAGAAGGCAGGCCACCCTCTCGCACAACAGCCCAGCTACCCACCCGACAGGCCAGCGACCCAGCGCGAAAACACACAGGCTCTGATGAGCGGCATGCCTGGCCATCTTCCTCCTGCAACACCTCAAGAGTATTCCGGAAGGGATGAGTACGTGGTGGTGGACAAGAACGCCAGCGGTGGCTACGGACAATCGGTCAGGTGAACGTGCATTTCCGCGAGGATGGACACAAAGATGAAGTACTCCACTACAGGAGGAATAATTGGGAGTCGGGAAGCAGGTACATTGCGGCGCTATTGCCCTGTACGGCAACGCATGGCATTTTCAAATCTTCAAAGGGATGAGGGCTTGTTGAGAACAAACGAAAGACCGACCTTGCAACAAGGTTTCGCTCGGATTGCGTTTTCTTTCTTTCTAGCTATACGGTTTTCTGCGATGGCTCAGAGAGGCACCTCCGCATAGGAATTAAATTCTTGCATTCAAAGACACCAGACTTCCCAAACCCAAACGCCACGCTGAAACAATGTGATCCCACGGCGACCTTGTGAGAGTCGGGGTATAAAAGACAGAGATAACCACTCAATTGAGCTTCGGTCCAGCTTGATCCAAACCTTCGAGTCCTTGCATAGGATCCACAGGCTTGTTGGCACCGTCCTCCATGGCCATCCTGTCCTCTTCACTGACGTTGTGTTTGGTAGCGTAATCCTCCTGTTTTTCAGGCAGTCAGTAAAATCACACCTCGAGCATGAGCCACTAGTCACTCTGGGGAAAACTGAGAGCCAATGTCTTGTTGACAAAACACAAACTCGTGATGACCAGGTTGAATTGGAAAAACAAAAACTCACCTGCTCCCAAACAGCAGTCTTGCTCCCCAACTTCTCGCCAGCCTGCTTCTGCGGCTTCGCCTGGTTGACTTTGATCACACGGCCGTACAACTCCGCCTGATCCATGTTGTCGATGGCCTCGTGTGCATCTTCAGCTAATGTGAACTCGACGTAGCCGAAGCCTCTATGGGCTTCTTGGGATGATTTTCTACGCAATTGGGAGTCAGAATACAAGGTTACTACCAAAACAAAATGACCGAGAAGACAAATCGCAAGCAAAATGAACCACTCCAATCGCTACTTACAACTCTGGCTTCGGCAAAGAAATGTCTGCGATCTCGCCAAAGGGAATGAAGGCGTCGTGTAGTGTTTGGGCCGTCACTTGGCTGTCGAGTCCGCCGACGAAGAGGGTGGCTTTTTCGCGCGTTTGGTCTGACATCGTTTGTTGTTCTGTCGTGGTTTCTTGGTCTGGTTTGTTTCGTTTGCAGGGAAGACTTCTTCTGATGCTACCTTGCAGTCGGGACGAGATTTGATATCACGTGGCGATTGGAACACCTTCCATTAGGTTATTCAAGGATGCTCTCGTTCGAATCGAATCAAATGCGCACGGACCAGGAAGTGGGAAGTTGTTACCTACGTAGCTAAAGGGACGACAGGCTGGCAACAGCTCAGGGAGACCAAGGGACGAGACAGGAGGCAACGCCAACACCAACACACTACTATCTAACACGTCTATTTCTCCTTTCTGCCGCAGCTGTCCCTTAATCTTCGTCCACCCCTTCTTTTCTCTTTCGACGCATGCCATTGCTTGCGTAGCCCGTGAACCCTTTCGACACATCGCCCAGACAATAGCAGCCCAACGATGGTTCGCTTACGGGAAATCTCGAGGACCGCAGTCTTCGCCTGGTCGCCTGGTAGCGGTGCGCCACTCATTGTTACTGGTACTCGCACCGGTGCTCTCAACGATGACTTCTCCAGCGAGACCAAGCTGGAGCTGTGGGACCTTGGCCTCAACAAGCTCGACGCCGACGCCGACCTCACACCTGTCGCCAGCATAACAACCGATTCTGGATTCAACGACATCGCCTGGAGCGAGCCCACCGATGACCACCCGCTTGGAGCCATTGCAGGCGCCCTAGAGAATGGCTCAGTCGATGTGTGGGATGCCGAGAAGCTGCGGGCAGGCGCCAGTGACGCTTTGGTGTCGCGGACGACGAAGCACAGTGGTGCCGTCAAGGCGCTGCAGTGGAACTCGTACCGACACAACCTCCTCGCCTCGGCAGGTGCCAAAGGCGAGATCTTCATTTACGACTTGAACAACATGGCCAACCCGTTCAGGCTGGGCGGCACGGCTGCACGAGCGGACGACATCGAATGCCTGGACTGGAACAAACAGGAGAAGACGGCGCACATTCTGGCCACGGGCAGCAGTGGAGGATTTGTGACCGTGTGGGATGTGAAGCAGAAGAAGGACATCTTGACCTTGAACAACCAGGGCCGCAAGGCGGTGAGCGCTGTTGCTTGGGATCCCGAGGAATCTACCAAGCTCGCAACTGCTACCGCCAGCGACCAAGAGCCTGCAATCTACCTCTGGAGCCTGCGTAATAGCAGTGCCCCCGAGCGCACTCTGCAGGGTCATGAGCTGGGAGTGCTCGGACTGAACTGGTGCAGACAGGATCCCGAGCTGCTCTTGTCTTGCGGAAAGGACAACCGTACAATCTGCTGGAACTCAAGGACTGGTGAGAAGTACGGCGACTTTGCCGCAGGGTCGAACTGGGCTTTCCAGACGCGCTGGAACCCTCACAACCCTAGCATTGTTGCAAGTGCGTCGTTCGACGGCAAGATTCTGATTGCTTCTACCCAGAGCACGAACTCTAAGCCCGAAGACCAGGCCGCTGCGAACCAGGCGCTCGACGACTCCGACTTTTTCGCTAAAGCACAAGCACAGCCGATGGGAATCACTTTCTCCATTCCCAAGGCACCCAAGTGGAGCGCAAGACCCAGCAGCGTTTCGTTCGGTTTCGGTGGCAAGCTGGTCAGGCTTAGCACTGACTCCTCGAAGAAGAGCAAGGTCAGCATTGAGACGTTTGCTGTCGAATCGGGCATTGGCGAGGACACGACTCAATTCGAGGAAAAGCTACTTTCGGGCGACTTGAGCGGTATCTGTGAATCGAAGATCCAGGAAGCCAAGACGGACGAGGAAAAGGCCGACTGGCAGGTTATCGAGACTCTGAACACTGGCAAGTCGCGCAAGAAGTTGCGCGAGTACCTGGGTTTCACAGACGATACCGACGACACTCTGGCCAAGGAGACCGAGAAATTGGGCATCAACGGCGAAGACAAGCCCACTACCAACGGCGAGAAGGACGACGATGACTTCTTTGGATCCGCTGGTGACAGTGATAACTTCCTCACGGATCTTGCTGCTACCAAGGGCACAAAGACGAACAACCCGTTCTCTATTCACACCGGCGAAGAGTCCGCGGCTGACAAGGGCATCACTCAGGCTCTCATGCTTGGCAAGTTTGACGCTGCTCTTGACATTTGCCTGAAGGAAGACCGCATGTCCGATGCTTTCATGATCGCTGTTTGCGGAGGCCAGGCCTGCATCGACAAGGCGCAAAGCGCGTACTTGAAGAAGCAGGCGAAGGGACCGAACTACCTGCGTCTGTTGGCTAGCATTGTTGGCAAGAACCTTTGGGATGTTGTCCACAACGCGGATCTCAAGGACTGGAAGGATGTCATGGCTACTCTGTGCACTTACGCGGACAACACGGAGTTCTCTGATCTCTGCGAAGCCCTGGGTGACCGACTCGAAGAGGCCTACCAAGAGAGCGACAGCCCCAACACATTGCGTCGTGATGCTTCCTTCTGCTACCTGGCAGGCTCTAAGCTCGAGAAGGTTGTCATCAACTGGGTACAAGAGCTGCAGGAACAGGAGAAGGCTGCGCTTGAGGCATCGGAGAGCGAGAACGACTTTGCTGTCCATGTGAAAGCGCTACAAGCCTTTGTTGAGAAGGTCTCGGTCTTCAGGCAGGTCGCCAACTTCGAGGACCCAGACAAGACCGCTGCCGCGGACTGGAAGCTTGCCCCGTTGTACAAGCTTTACGTTGAATACGCCGACATTCTTGCCGCCCATGGTCAGCTTGTCAGCGCAGAGCGATACATCGGTTTGCTCCCACCACAATTCGAGGGTGCCGACAGCGCGCAAACTCGTCTTAGGGAGGCCACGAAGAAGGCGAGCGCAGGTGCCAGACAGCAACCCGCGGCCGCTCAACGTGCTGGAGCTCGTCCGGTCACTGTTGCACCGCAATTCCAGGCCGCTGCTCCTCTGATCAACCAGGCTACCAACCCGTCGCCAATGGGCACATCATCTCCCTATGCACCCATGGGAATGACGCCTATGAATTCCGCACCGGCTGCTGCTCCTCGGGGTCCCTACGCGCCAGCTGCGAACAGCTACACACCCGCGGGCTACCAACCTCCCAATGCGCCTGCGCCATATGGACAGGCAGCTCCCTACGGCGGTGGATACCAGGCTCCTCAGCAGCAAGCAGCCATGCCTCCACCCCCTCGTGCTGGCACGACCTCGCCTTCAGGACCCCCGCCCTCTGCTGCTAAGAGTATGACCAACTGGAACGACATGCCCGACAACTTCCTCAAGGCTCGTGAGCCTACGTCGCGCCGTGGCACACCCGCACAACAGCCAATCGCCTCGCCATTCCCCAATGCTGCGCAGTCCATGATGTCTCCGCCACCACCTCAAGGTGCTCACTTCAACAAGCCCCAACCGCCGCTTCCTCCGCCACCCAGGGCTGGAGAGTCCCCGAGGGTCTTGTCCCCTCCCGTCCAGCCTCCGTTCCAGAGACCTACCTCGGCTGCTGCTACTGCATACGCACCGCCGCCACCACCTGCCAACACTCTGCCCACTCCTGGCGCAGCCCCGATCCAGCGTGGTGCATCACCGTTCCAGCCACCACCCTCTGTGTCTTCCGCGGCGCCCTCGAACCGTTATGCTCCCGCACCGGGCTCTGCGCCGTCTCCCGCGCCCAACATGCAAGCTCCACGTCAAGTTGCACCAAACCCATACGCAGCTCAAGGAGCACCTAGCCCCTACGCACCTCAGAGCCAGTCTCAGACTCCCTACGGCCAACCACCCCCACCTGGCGCAGGCGCAGGCGCAGGACCTCCTCCCCAAAGGACAGGCCCACCACCTCAAGGCCCTCCCCGCAGCGCGCAGCAAACCCCCGTCGGTCCTCCACCGCAAGGACCTCCACGCAGCGGCCCACCCCCAACTTCCCAATCGCAAGCACCACCGCAAGCCCAACCAACCCCTCCACCCCCAGCCCGCTCCGCCACCCCGAGCAGCAGCAGCAAACCCAAGCACCCCCGCGGCGACCGCTCGCACATCCCCGCCAACGCCCAGCCCATCGTCGACCTCCTGTCCCCCGAAGTCGCCCGCATCAAAGCCGTCGCCCCGCAGGCCTTCAAGCCCCAGGTCGACGACATGGACAAGCGCATCAACATCCTCTTCGACCACCTCAACAACGAGGAGCTGCTGAAGCCCGACACGGTCGACCAGATGGTGCAGATCAGCAGGTTCGTGGCCGGCAAGGAGTGGGACCGCGCGCAGGCGCTGTTCACGGAGATGCAGAGCGCCAAGTTGGATACTGAGGGGACTTTGTGGATGGTGAGTTTTTTCTGAATTTCCCTGTTTTTTTTTCCATCTGACTTTTGCGTGTGAACTTGATTTGCTGATCTTGTGATTTCTGAATAGGTTGGCGTGAAGCGTCTTATTGCTATTGGTAGGGCTACCAAGGCTTAGGGCAGGGAGAGATGCAGATGGTGTGAAGAGGGAATGAGGATGAATGAAGGGGTGGGGGAGAAAAGTATATGACTCAGTGATTGATATAGATGATGAAGTGTTTTCCAGTCGTTCTGTAGAGCAAACATACACTTGAAAGGAGTCACTTTTCGTCTTCCCACCGGGACTCTTGAAGTCTGTTGGAGCGATTGTGGGCCTTTGTTCCATTTCCATTAGTCTGCCTGGTCACTACGCCGCTCGAAAGGAGATGTGTATGTATGCTGTAGTTCTCCCTTCATCGTCGCGCCAATGTGTCTCTGTCTCGATCTCTCTGTATCCGAATGTAATGCTGCTGCTGCTGTTTGTAGTAGAACCGTCCAGAAGTATCATTCACAAGCAGTCAACGCATTTCAACGCTTCCACCCCGCAACAACCTCGTCGAGCTCCTTCTTGTACTTCTGCTGCTGCGCAATCTGCTCCAAGAAAACTTTGTACTTGGCCTCGAGCAGCTTCTTCTCCCCCTCGTCGCTGCTCGGGTACACCGCTTTGCCCGGCTTGCTCAGCCGGTCCATGATATCCCACAGCGGCTCGCTGGCGCCCTCCTTGTCCGAGCTGGCGGCTTTGGCGCCCAGCATGGCGGCGCCGTGGACGACGGCGGCGTGCACGTACCGCGGGATCATCACCGGCATCCCGCAGGCCGTCGCGATCAGATTCATGAGGACGTCGTTCTGGCACTGCGAGCCGGACATGAAGATGGAGGAGAGCACGTGGCCGGCCGCGTTCATGGACTCGACGATCTGGTGGGTTTGCAGCGCGATGAACTCGAGCGTGCCGTAGTAGGCGATGGCGAGCGAGTCCATAGACTTGTCATTGGACAGGCCGATGACGGACCCCTTCATGTCCGGGTCGGCGATCGGGGAGCGGTTGCCGAACAGGTCGCCGTAGAAGAAGTAGTGCCTGCCCAGATACGAGATCGTCGGGGCGTCGATCTTGTCCTGCATTTCGCGGAGGTGCTCGTTCAGGTAGTCGTAGATGTTCATGTTGAAGGTCTCGGCGACGGACATTGCTTCCTGGAAGGCTGGGTGGGTTTCGACGACGTGCTTGAGGAGCTCGCCAGTCGCGGACTGTCCGCCTTCGGCCATCCAGTAGTCTGGGATCAGCACGTCGCGGTAGGGGCCCCAGACGCCGTTGACGAAGACGGGCTTCTCGCTCATGGCTAGATGGCAGGTGGAGGTGCCGGCTACAGCTGCCAGGCGGGTGAAGGCTTGGGAGACGTGGTTTTTGGGCGCAGAGTCGCTGATGCTGGTGCCTCGCAGCTTGACTTTGGCGCCGACGGTGCCGATCCAGCCGGCGTAGGCGTCGATCACGCTGCTGCCGACTGCGACGGTGGTGGGGAGGCCGAGGTCGTTGGCGGCTTTTTGGGAGAGGGTGCCGATTTTCTCGCCGGCGGTGTAGAACTTGTTGTTCTAGTAGGGATTGTTAGTGAGGTTGTGGATGAGACGGATTTCTAGGATCACATGTCTTACCAGACCATTGATGCCTCCAAGACGTCTGCAGTCGTCCTTGATCAGGTCCTCAAGACCAATGTCTTTGAGGAAGTCCTCTTGCCAACCCTTCTCACTGCCGTCGACACCAACCGGGACGTAGCCCTGCTTGCAGACGGTCGAACAGAAGCTGCGGGCATCCTGACCAGTGGCCATCTTGGTCAAAGCATCGCCCAAGTCGTAGAAGTTGCACTTGGCGAATAGCTCTGGGGGCATGTTGTTCTTCAGCCACAAGATCTTGGGCATCTCCATCTCAATGCTCATGGTGCCACCGACATAGCGGAGAAGGTTGTGCTTGGTGGCATTGACCTTTTTGGTCTCCTCGACGGGACGGTGGTCGAGCCACAGAATGACGTTCCTGTCATTGCCATCTGCGTTGTCGAACTTGGGGCCTGTCACACTCTGGGGCTCGCCGGTCTCCTCGTTGAAGACTGTGAGCGAGCAGGTTGCGTCAAAGCCAATGCCGCGGACAGTTTCTGGGTCGATGTTGTGCTGGTTCATGGCACGCTGGACCGAGTTGCAAATGCACTTCCAGATGTCGGTTACGGATTGCTCCTGTCAACGAGAAAAAGTGAATATCAGCCAGCTGCTTCAATGGATGGTGTACGTGAGGGTATCCAACGCACATAGTAGCCGGTCTCTGGCTGCCAGAGGCCAATGTTCTCGCTCGCCAGACCGACAATGTCACCCTTCTCGTTCATGATGCATGCTCGTGCAGAGCCGGTGCCGACATCAATGCCGATGTAGTGGTTCTGAATGACCTTGACCTCGTTGTGGGGGTCGACGGACATTTGGCGGGACTGCTGCCTCGAGGGCTTCCTGTAGGGCATGTTGCGCTCCATGGTGGGCGACTGTATGTGTGAGTGTGCGTTGGGGATGTGTTCAGGAAGCTTTGGGAAGGTTGTGATGGGCGTGAAGAGGTGGTGTAATACAAGAAGTTATCTAAGGTGGTCGTGGTCGTGGTCGTGAGGTGTGTCAGATGCTGTGGTAAACAGATCGACTCGCTCGTGTCAGTGTAAGTGAAGAGGAAGAAGGTGAAGACGACGGAGGAAAGACAACACGTCAGCTCTACTTGTGCCTCTGGGTACCTTGAGCTTGGCCATTGGGCCTCACGGATCCGCGACAGACAGGTCCATTTCTGGCTTGGGGAGTCGGTGGATGATCTCACGCTGCACCTCTCAACACACGAGGCCCACTTCTTCTCCGCGCCCCTCCACAAAAAGCATCAATCAATCCTGGAGCTCGCGCGCCATTCGATTTTACCGAGACGATGCGGTGAGAGATGAATGCTGCACGTGATGTTGGTATTTCCAAGTCAGGCGGGTAGGTAGGTTGTCATCCGTGCAGTGCACGTGATAGCATGTAAGTGAGGTGAAGTCAAGTCAAGGAAGTGAGGTTGTAAATTGGTCCGCTTTGATGTCTTTAATCAATATATTGATGACTTGAGCGCGTGTGCTTCGCTTCAATCCTTCGGCGCCGATTGCCGTTCACCGAGAGCAAGCAACGTCGCGCTTGCGCTGGACCACCAAACAACCTCACCTTGACACCCATACCACTTCTCACCACCCCACCCCACCCTCCCACGAACACTTCCACCCCGCCGATCATGCGCTCCACGGCTGCGCTCAGCTTCGTGCTGGCTATGCTCTTCTCCTTCGCTGCCGCCCAAGTCGAAAAGCAAATCGACATCTTTGCCTGGCCGCTCTCAGCATCAAAATCGCAAACGCTAGCGAAGCTCTCCTACAACGCTGAGACGGCAACTGTACTATCCTACAAAGTGCCCGCTCTACCCGCAGGGGAGGAGATTGTGCGCATTGGATTCCACCACCCCACCACTGGCAGCTGGTCTGGCATCGCGACCGCGGCATCGAACTTTGCGGACGGCAAGGACAAGAAGCTTCAGCTTCTGCTGAATGAGCAGGGCGACGTGTACCACATTGGATTCAAGAGTCTGGACTTGCCAAGCTCGAGTAAGGGAGGAAGCAAGAAGGATGATATGAGTGTTGAGGTCGTGCCCATGAAGGCTGGCGCTACAGTCCACCTGAACAAACCTATCGTGCTCAACGCGGAGGGCAAGCTTGACGGCCAACCAGAGGAGAAGACGTTCCTGCAAAAGTATGTACAAATGCGACCACTCATCGAGACTCATGACAATACTGACTCTATTGATAGGTACTGGTGGGCCATTGGCCTTTTCCTGGTCTTCCAGGTCGCCATGGGCGGCGGTGGAAAGGAGTAGTCTCCGCCAATTTCAGGATACTAGAAGATCATATGACAATCAGATGAAATGCCATCACCCTATCTAACGACCAAGAATACACCCGTCACAAACTGGAACTAGGCAGATTGTCTCCACGACCGAAGTCTACGTTGGACGTTCTCGCTGGCCCGATCATAAAGTCTTCTCCCGCCCCGTTTCAAGAGACTCAAAATCGGTTGACAACGGTCGGCCTCCAGGCGTCGAGTCAGGCGCCGAAGCGCACCGTGCTCAAGGCTGATTCATGCTCAATCAATCCAGGGACCACAGGGACGGTACCCTGAGGGACCACCCTTCACGTGTGCCGGGTACAGCCCACCGGGATCATAAGACCAACAATAAGATTTGCCGCGATACTCCTGGTTGCGATGTCTCAGGAACTGTCAAGTCTTGTTACACAACATGAATGTGGCTGACCACCAAAAAAGAAGCACTAGGATCTTCCAGATTTAGGCTGTTAGAACGACAAACCATGATGGCAATAGAGCGCGCTTCCAATCTTGAGGGGTAGCAGATGCAAGATCAGACCTGTGCTCCATCTTCGGTCCAGCACACTACTGTGGGCCCCCCATCAGTCTTGCTTTAGCTGAACTATCACATTATGCCGTGAAGCAGCTGTCTGTCGATCACGGCTGCCTCTGGGCCTTCTCAGTCAATCGGCTGATAGCCATCCTTCCAGAACAGCCCAAGAAGCGCCCAAAAGACGCCAATCTCAGAAACCCTGCAGGAGATCAAGGTAGCGACATGGCGCACAATTGCCCTCCGTGCGCGCACGGTTGGTGGAATGGAATTCATCAAGTGAAACACCCTCTCCCTATGCAAGGCGTCGCTAAACCTATATCTTGTCGGTTCTATCGATGCCATTCCGAAATTCTGCCCCGGGTTCCTGCAATAGCTCCACCATCGATATAGATCTCAGAGGGAGCGATATGCTTTCGTTAGCTCGACAGGCCCCATCTTCCAGGAACGCCATGGCCATGATTGGTCATATGCCATCGCTACCACTGCCAGCCCTTGACACCTGCACATCAGAGTAGTCCAGGGCGGTCACTGTCTCTTATGCATTGTTCACCGACATACCCCGCGATTGAAACCTCCCACGTGTTTACCGCTTTTCAAGACGGTCGCATTACTCGCACCCCGCCCATGTCCCTGGGTTTTCTATGGCTTACCCTGTCGATCAGTTCTGTTTGAGACGTTGCCAGAGGAAGCGGTCCAGGGCGCAGTGCGAATCTGGACGCACCCTTGATGTCGAGTACTTCGCTCGGATCAAGCCGAAGACTGGCTTGCCATGCTGCCGTCGCCTGATCGTGAAGCGCCTGGAGCTGGCTCTCGCAATCGGGGCCCTAATTCTGCAAAGACGTTGAAGATGGCGTTTGGCTGGATGCCATGCTGTGCTGTGGGTATTCTTTGCGAAATAGCATAGATACCGCCGACGTACCCTCATCGACATCTCTTTTGGCAGACCCCATCAAGACACTCACCAAGCAATTAACACCTGCAGTGCAGCTTTGACTTCATAGCCAGCATTTCAATCCAGCCTGTCTGACATTCGCTCGCATCCGATCAAGTCGACCAAACAACAACAAAACTATCCACTCGCTCCTCAAGAATTCATTACATGGCAAATGGAGGATCATCTCTGCCCGCGTCTAGTCCAGCCTCAAGCTGCTTGCCTGCTATGCCTCTCCCGCCTAAGCCAAGAACCAGCCAAACAACCCAGCACCAAATCCCACAACCGCGTCAGATTCACCTTGAGCACCGCCAAAGCACCGAAACCCTCACCTCAATCTCCAGCTCCAACACCAGCAGTCAGACCAAGAACCCGAGCCCGAGCTCGCGTCGACCACGCCGTCCAACCCGCAGCTCCACGCCCGACTCAAGCACCAACAACTGCTCCCCACAACTCTCTCCAAAATCACACGCCCCCTCTCCCCGACCTGGCCAAGTTCTCCACCAACATCACCACTACCGCCATCCCAGCAGAAGCACTGGAAGCCCAAGCCCCCCTCCAACCAGAGAACTCCCCGCTCTACGCCCGACTTATGAAGCGCTGCTCAAACCCGAGAGCCAGCGCCCTGCTCAACCCATGGGCCAAGCCGATCAATTCGAGGCGTTCACTCCCGACGCCGAGATGATCCGAGCCGGCTTTTACGGTTTCCCGTACTGCGTGGCGGTCCCGGATGTGTTGGAGCAGCGCTCGAGGGCGATTGCTGAGGCGGAAGAGAAGGAGTCTCGTCGGCTGGGAAATCTGAAGGTGTGGAAGCAGCGGGCGCGGTTGAGTGGGAGGGTGGAGGCCGCGCTGAAGGGGTTGGCGCTGCCTGGGTCGCGGTCGAGGGAGAGGGGGGATCGGAAGTTTTGAGCGTGGTTTCTTTTTTTTTTTTCGGTTCCTGCCCGATTGTCTTTCTCTTCGCCTCATTTCTTTTGTCTTTTTGAACGCACTTTGCACCTTTCCTTGGGAATCTGTCTTGCGGGTCAGCGCTCGCGTTATCAGCATTTGGTGTTTTTGGGGTTGGGTTTGCAAAAAGATACCCATGTTCATCGGACCGGAAATCGCTTTTTGTTCCTGGGATCTCGCCATTTATTGGGCATGGGGAGGGTGGTTTCCAGATCACTTTGGTTTTTGTTGTTGCATTTTTATTCTTCTCCAGTTGGATTATTAGCAGAAGTGTAGCTTTTTTTTTACTTCTTTTTACCACTCGTACACAATCATATCTCGCTTTTTGGACTTGACTCTACATTCTTACTGGGATAGCTGACTAGGTGGTTTGAGCGAGCCATAAAAACAGTCTCCAATCCCGGGCAAGTAAGAATGGTCCAATCGAACATCAACCTTGTACTTTTGTACCTTGGGATATAGACACACCTTCCACCAACACTGACCTCAAGACTCTTACAAGAGTCCAAACACCGCAATCGCCAGCCCCACAACCCCAACAGTAGCAGCAACCCTCGGGCGAGCAGCCGACGAGTCGTCACCATCATCGCCATCACCATCCCCTCCATCGCCAGAACCGCCACTCGGTTTGTCGCCATCCCAGTTGTCGCGCTGTGCAACCGGCGACACATCCACATCGTCGATCGAAGGGTCCACGCGGGTGCAAACGAGCGCCCTGGTGTTGGGCAGACTGAGCAGCATGACGCGCAGTTGGCTCTCGGCTTGCCTCAGAGCAGTACTGTTGGGTCGCGCGCTAGCATCGCCGCTCGCGAACCAAATGCCGTCGCCGGAGTGGGTGGGTTCGGCGTGGGAGACGTTGGAAGTCGGGCCGTCGTCGCTATAGGAGCCCTTTGAAAGTGCTATCAGTCCATGAAGATTAGCGTCAGTTCTTGGATGATGGGGTCGGTCGGTCGCGTCAGAGGGTGGTTTTCTTTCTTTCTTGAAGGGACTTACCTCTCCCCATTGTCTGTTGGTTGCCCACGCTGAAAACATCCCGGCACGCCTCGACGTCGAGGAAAGTCGTCCCGCAACGCCCGCCCTGCAAGCGTTCGGACATGAGGGCTGCGGCGCACTCTGGGCCCAAGACGGCTTCGCAATCGCCGTCGGCGCTGTCCGTGAGCTTGTTGGTGACGTTGGGCCATATGGGGTTCTCTACCACGGCCATGCAGATGGGCTCGTCGGCCGACGCCTGGCCGCCGGCGTCAAAGCTTTTGCCCATACGGATTGCCGTCTCGTTGAGCGTCGAGCTCGTGTTCGGCCATTGGAGATCGTACGTGGTCACGATGACACGTGGGTCGGGCAGGGGCGGTCCATTTGCGCTGTCGAGGGACAGGCGAGCGTCTGGGACGCTGAGGCTCGTGACGTTGACGCTGTTGTTGGACAAAGAGATGTGAGCGATTGAGACTTCTGCTGGACTATTTTGATTCGGCTTGACGTGGACTCACCGCCAGGTCCATTCTTCTCTGCCAAAGGTGAACTTCACAGAGTTGGTGGAGTTTGGAGAGTAAAGGTCGGTCAAGTCCGACTGGTTGAACATGAATTGTTGGGGCTGACCGCCAGAGGTCATTCCATATATTTCGGTGGCAGTAACCGAAGCAATAGATGCCCCCGTGGCAACGGCTTTGATGAGTCTCATGTTGGAGTGCGTGTTGCTTCGTGAGGCGGTTTGGTTCGCACCATTTCAAGCGCCGAGGGAGCCTTTTGTATGTCCATACCTACTTCAACGGAGGAAGAGATTTCCTACGTCACAATGGGAACAGGTAGGTATGGCTGTTGTCGAATCATATTCCTAGTACTGTAGGATGTAGTTTCTTGGTCGTTATTGTTAGTATAAATCCTTCGCCAAGGCCGCATTTCCGTTTAAGTACGGAGCCATTGAGCTTTATTCGTGGTGTGCAAGTCTGCAAGTCTGTCAGGTAGAAGCCGCTGCAGTATAGCACGATGCCTTGGTCGATCCTGCAGGCATGAAGAACTGGAATGAAAAACCGTTCATGTCGCGCTGTGTGGTGTACATGCGTACATACATGTGAGCACTGCCAGTGATGCTTGTGACAGGCCTCAGATGGCACGGTGCACGCCTTGAGTCGTGATGTTTACTGTAAGGTTCCAGGATCAGGCTAAAACATTCGCCGCGGGGCCAAACTTTGCAATGATCGAATTATCAAACTTATACACAAACGTTCACTGCCTCGAAGGATGCACTACCCAATATAACGCCGAGGAGATCGGTGATTAACCACCCATCGATAGTATTGTGAGTCGCTGTTATTTGCAATCCCTGGTCAACTATCGCTTCACCATCGGTGGTAGCCTTATAGCTCGTCATGTCCATTGACAGGACCATCACTCATACCCGGAATTTTGAAACCACCCTTCACCGCTCGCTGGAACACACCTTGCTTGTCGTACTTGCGCGAAACACGCTGCAAAAACTTCACATTATCCTCTCCGTAAGCCGCAATTGGATCTTGGAATCCATCGGCGTAGTTGAGATACAGGTAGTCCGACGCTTTGCCGACGCTCTGGGTATAGCCCTGGACCTGCTTCACCCATTGCTTTGCGGTGTCATACATGACAGCGTCGTCGGCAGCATTGGTCCAGCGTGGAGCGAGTTGCATGAGAATGAGATCGTCCGTCGTGCGGTTCAGTCCGAGCATGTTGCCCCCGCGAGCCGTGCTGTGTTCGGTGAAGAGGTGAGGTAGAGGCTCGTAGGCGAACAGCCATTCCATGCCCTCCACGTGGCGGACGCTCTTGTACAATTCGACCGTGAGTTCTTGAACGTGAGACAAAGTCGCCAAGTCGTTGACGAAAGCGACCGTGGCAATGTAGTCCCTAAACCCCCATGGGAAGAAGTCGCTGTCTTTGAGAAGGTTCGCCAGGCTGGTCTCGATCATGTGGTCCGTCAACTTCAGCTCCGTGGTGACACCACCGACAGTGACTGGCATGGCGGGTAGTTGAAGCTCGTTGATATCGTCACCCGAAAATACGATGGAGTTCCAGATGCCACCCTCGGGCGTGCGCGAGGCATTGAACGAGAACATGTTGCCATACGCGAGTTTTGGGAACATGCGGTGCATGGCAGTTATGCCGTGCATGGCTGTGAGGGCAAGATTGGTGCTCGATTCGTCGGCGGGCAAAGGTAGCCCGGTTGCCCAAATATGTGGCTGATCAAAGGCAGCGAAGTCAAACCGAGTGACGATGCCCAAATTGCCGCCGCTTCCTTTGAGGGCCATCCAAAGATCCGAGTTCGATGTGGCATTGGCGTTGACTATCTCACCAGAAGCCGTTACGACTTCGTAGTTGAGGACATTGTCCGCAGCGAAGCCGAGCTTTGGCGCAAAGAAGGAGATGCCGCCGCCAAGAGTCACGCCACCGACAGCTGTGCTGGGACAACGACCGACTGGTATTCCAATTCCAGTACCATCGAGTTTGTTCGCTGCAGCTTGCCACGTGCTACCAGGTCCGATGCTCACGGTCTTTCTGTCTGCAGAGAGTTGCGTATCGTTCATTTTCGACAGGTCGACGCTCACGCCGTCGTCGATGTTGTTTGCGCCTGCGAAAGACATGTGTCCGCCGGACTTGACAGCGAAAGGACAAGCAGGGAGATCTGATGTTGAAGCGGATGTCAAGATCGTGATGACAGTCGACACCTCTGCAGCATCAACGGGCTGCACGATACATTTTGGTGCTAGGATGGCGGTGTTTGACCATCGGTGGTTGTTCGCTTGCGTGTATTCTGGAGTCTTCGAGCCTAGGACTCTTCGTGGGAGGACTGTGGCGAGTTTAGAGCACTGTTTACATTGTCAGTGGGACGTCTTCTGAGCAATTTTGAAGCACTTACACAAATGGAGGCCGCATCATGGGCGGATTGCTTGGCGGAGACGAGTGTCGTCGTGACGGCCGCTATGAGCAGCATGCTTTTGTAGAGTTGCATGATGAGGTAGTGACTGCAGATTGGAGCGGGTTCCTTCGACGGAGCAATATTGTTTCAACGAGAGACCTTTCTAGCCAGCGACAAGTGTTTGGTGGATACAACTGTTAGATCTTGAGTGTGGACTTGCCGTTCTGAGGTGTTAGCTGGGTGGCGAAGACAATGGGCGACGTCTCGAAAATCTTGGTATTGTTCTTGAAAATGACCCACTACCCGACAGAAACGAGCCTTGTGGCAAAAATTTGCGAATTACCATTGTGTTAGGTACCATCGATGCTCAAACTGTTCTTACTTCCCTTCCGTGTTTGCCACTGTGCTGCATAGCATGCTGTGAAGTCCAGCGTAGACGCTCTGGGTTTCAATAACTCCGAGCCGTGACTCTGACGGGAGTCGTGCACAGCTGTTTTGATGACAGCTCTTGCCGAACTAGGCTCGTCGCGTGGGTCACCTGTTAGTACATGTGTTGTAGTGGTGTGTCGCGGCTGTGGATGAGTTGTTGTTCTTTCGTGGATTTCCGCCATCGGCGTTCGAGACCCTGATTGGTCGCGGGTTATCTGGCGCTAAGGAATTGTCAGTGACTATCGGCACCAATACCACCCGCACGCAGCACACACATAACTACAACAATATTGTACGGATTGATGCGTCGTCATGTGCATTCTCAACCTGATCGATGAGGCTAGAGATTTATCAGTTCAGGAGGAAAAAAACATTCCTGTCGGACATTGCGCTCGATCGAGGGAATTCGGCTTTTAAAGGCGACTGCCGAAGCCGTTGGACGCAATTGATGTACAGGTATTTCAAATTGCATGGAATGCGATACATAATCCTAGGTTCTTCGCAACTCATGACTCCGAAATTATCAACGCGTTCCCAGGTGCGCCACACCAATCGATCAGCACAGCACCAATTCAAGCGTCCACAAGTCAAGTTCCGACTCCCGTCTTCCTTTCTTCGACAATTGGGCAGTATTGTACGTCATTCAACACTCCTCTTCAACCGCCCAGTCCCACCACTCTTCTTCACTCTGCCTACCCCATCGCCAGCTTCCCTCGACCACCTTGGCGGCCCTAGGAGGTATTGACTCGCGCTCAATTCAGCAAGTCCGGTCGTCCACGCAGAGCTGGGTCGTCGAGGGAACATGTTATGCCAGACAGGAGTCTGCGTCCCCACCGATGCAGTGCTAGGTGGTACGGCGACGTACTC
>Ga0265780_10000803_pt1 | contig 46751 bp, 37 predicted proteins | sample P1T30metagenome_FD_192432 | JGI IMG/M metagenome (GOLD analysis project Ga0265780, IMG submission 192432) | Plant litter microbial communities from East Loma Ridge, Irvine, California - P1 T30 | ecosystem: Environmental > Terrestrial > Plant litter > Unclassified | place: USA: California... | reverse complement strand
CCAAGTCATCCACATATGCTTGTCGACAGCATTGAAGTGTGGTTGTCAAATGACAAGCATGCAACGGTTATTGTTGAATTTCCTTACAGAGATGCATACCTTCCGGAGATCAAGACATTCCGCGATCGGATGGAACAGATGGGATTGAACATACACGAGGAGGGTGAAGAGAAGGGCTATGATGACTGGGGAACGTCAGGCGCGAGCGGTGAAGACGATGAGGACTCTCTCGTGACTTGCTGGTGGTCGGTTTGGGGACGCACCATGCCTGCAAATACTTGAGCCTGCAGTCAAGCGTTTTGGACACAGCATAAATCGCCAGATGGGCTCGACAATGACGTTTCAAGTGTTTGCCCGCGCCCTCCAGTCACTTAGCATAGTGTGGTTCGAGCTTGAAGTTCTCAGGTCGCATTCAAAAGTAGCCATGTCAAGAAGCGGAAGATGTTGCGCGAGCTCATGATGCAAGACAGTGAGAAAGTCGACAGACTGAGAGTTCGTCCAGGACGTGTGGGAAAGAAGTTACCGAATACGATAGTACAAACGAACATCAATTGGCGGTCAACCCGAAAGCTCCATCATGCGGTCTGGTCCTTTTGTTTACCATGTGGTTCATTTTAAACTTCTCTAGTTCACATACGTTTGCCGTTTTACCGGCTTCGGATAATCTTCCAGAGCGGCATTATCCTTCCCCACGAATCAGTGGATCTGTTTCCTATCTTAGTAATTCGAACAGCTACGGCGATTCCCAGCGGTATCGGTCCATCGCTCGGCACGCTGAGCTACAAGATTCTCTGCTTCCAACAAACGGACTGATGCAAACCGGTTATTTCCCGGATAATCAGCATGCAATCGCTTGCGCTAGACTTGGTCCCTGGTGTACCACGGGATAGCTCAACACGAGCTACAGCGACCCGCCGTTAGCTTCGTCATAATTTCACGGTGGCTACGCGTGAGATTCCAAACTCTTCGACCCTGTCTTCACGGTCTCTCCTCTCTTCTCCAAAGCTGGGTATAATTTCGAAAACACCAAACAAAGCACAGGTTACACATATATCAAAATGACGACAAAGACAGCTACTCAGAAGGTAGAGCTCCCTGTGCCCCACCAACCCCGCCATTCGCGCTCGCCGCATGTTTACTCAAACCACAACACGCATCCCTAATTACAATTGAGCTCACACAACCTCCAGAACCCTTCCTTCGTGCTGCAAGCACCCAACAAAGTTGTCTACGAGGACAGACCCATCCCTGAACTCCCTTCACCATACGATGTCATTGTCAAGCCAAAATGGACTGGCATTTGCGGTTCAGATGTGCACTACTGGGTCGAGGGACGTATCGGTCACTTTGTAGTTGAGTCACCCATGGTCCTCGGTCATGAGTCCGCTGGAATCGTACACAAAGTCGGCGACAAGGTCAAGTCACTGAAAGTCGGCGACCGCGTCGCAATGGAGCCGGGTGTTCCCTGCCGTCGCTGCGTACGCTGCAAAGAGGGAAAGTACAACCTTTGCCCGGATATGGCTTTCGCTGCTACACCGCCATACGATGGAACGCTTGCGCGGTATTACGTTCTGCCCGAGGACTACTGCTATAAGCTCCCCGAGAACATGACCCTCGAGGAGGGCGCACTTATCGAGCCTACTGCCGTCGCGGTACACATCACTCGACAAGCATCAATCAAGCCTGGAGACTCTGTTGTTGTATTCGGTGCTGGTCCTGTTGGTCTACTATGCTGCGCTGTCGCAAAAGCATACGGTGCGAAGAAGATTGTCACAGTCGACATCAACGAGCAGCGACTGAACTTTGCACTCCAGTACGCCGCGACAGACAAGTTCAGCAGCGCACGAGTCAGCGCGGAGGAGAATGCAAAGAACTTGATCAAGGACTGCGAACTCGGCCCTGGCGCGGACGTCATTATTGATGCGTCGGGTGCGGAGCCGTGTATCCAGACTGCGATCCACGCACTGAGAATGGGTGGTACTTATGTTCAGGTTTGTTGGCAATCTCAGTTCCTTCAAATCAGTGCTAATCAATTACACAGGGTGGCATGGGCAAGCCAGACATCAACTTCCCTATCATGGCCATGTGCACCAAAGAGCTGAACGTCAAGGGCTCTTTCCGTTACGGCGCCGGCGACTACCAAACCGCCGTCGATCTCGTTGCCGGCGGCCGCATTTCCATCAAGGAGCTCATCACTGGCAAGGTCAAGTTCGAGGATGCGGAGAACGCGTTCGCGCAGGTCAAGAAGGGCGAGGGCATCAAGCTGCTCATTGAGGGACCTGAGGAGTGAGTTGCGCTCTACCACATTTTCCTCTCCTAATGATTTCGACATGGAGTTTGAGAGTGTTTGATTCGCATGTATCGGCAAGGGTGTTGCATAACAGTAGATGAAGTCTTTTTATTATTTTCAGACTGTCCAAATTTCAGTCAATCAAATTTTCGCCATAGTACATTTCCCAGGCCGCCGCGATTTCTCGGATGGAGAATGTTCAAGGCCGCGATTGGATTTTCACTGCACTACAGGTTCTCAATTGCGACAGAAAGCGCACAGCGACGTGAAGCTTCGCACCGCATCACGAGATGTCGACCATACCTAGAGGCTGTCCGCTGGGCTATCTCTGCATCGCTTTCCGTGTCGCAATTGGGAACCCAGAGTACTTCTCACACGGCATCGCCACATGTTTCCATCCACAGCCCATTTACTCATACGATAAGATCTAGCAGCAATAACTAACCCACCACGTACACAGCCCATCCACCCCAAATCCCACCACTCCACCCGCGAGATCCAAATCCAAATCCCAATCCCAACCTACGCGCTCCTCCCACCGCAAGCGCAAAAGCGAGTCATTAAACTAACCTCACGTGTCACCCGTCTCAACACGTCCAGCAAACTTCTGTCATCGGACTTGTCAAAAAACAAGGTTCTGTCACGCAGGGATCAGGACTTTTCCGGGTTGGCGAAGGCAAGGAGGGGCTGGCGCATAAGGTGTATGGGGCGAGGCATGATACTGAGGCTCGGGAGATTGGGGAGTGGTGGGTTGGTGTGAAACGGGGGATGCCTCAGTCTGGCGAACGACGGCTGCATTCGATATTGTGGAAACGGGAAAGGGAATGGGAAAAAAGGGGACATGTGAGTGTTGCTCAAATGCATACATGCTGTCTATATTCTTCCATGTTAGTGTGCAAAAATGGGTTGTTGGCTGAGTCTTTGGTTTGATTGTTGTTGGTTTATTTGTGTTTCTGTTTTGTGTTTCTGGTATGCTCAGCTCTTGAGCGATAAAACAAAATGTAAATACGGAATTCGCTTTCATGATTTGATGTTAATTCCAAAAGATTGCTGTTTCGTCCTTGTGCCACCTGGGTCTTTCTCATGCAAAACTCCTCGAAACGACCATTTCCCTCTTGCTTTCCCTTGGGGCCATCTCTATTCGAATTGGGGCTTGATGTTTGTGACTGGCACGCGCAAAAACTTGTCGGGGAAGGCTTTGATATTCGAAATTAACTGGTCGTACAATTGGTCGTTGTTGTGTAAAATAGTCGTACATTGGTCGAAGCGAAATACTGGGGGCGGGGGGTTTCCTTCTCTATACACCGATCTTCCGTGCTGTTGAGCCGCGCTTGGGCAGGGTCCATGGCTCCGGGCAGACGATCTCTCCCTCGCTGTAGGCCCAGAAGTAGGCGATCATGCCGACGATGTAGTAGAGACCCGAGTTTGTGCCTTGGTAGAGGAGCAGTGCGCAGAGGGCACAAAGTGGGTAGAAGATTAGGCGGGCCTCAATGGATCGGTGCAGACCGGTGCCGGCGAGGAGCGGTAATGGCCATTCCCAGGCGAGAGCGACGATGCCGACGATGAGGTTGATGATTTGCAGCACGGGGAAGGGCTTGACGGCAGAGTCGAGGTTCTTGGTAAGGAAGTCCCAGAAGATTTTCGGCCAGAAGAAGGCTTCGAGTGCGGCGGCTAATTGATCTGGAGATAGTTAGAATACTTCATAATTTGGTTGTTATGGTGGTTGTTGCGACTTACAAGCAGCGGCTGTGAGGACGACTAGGCGAGCCCAGTGGTTTTTGATTAACTTGCCCATGATGAGTATTAAAGAAAGGATACGAGCAGTAAACCGAGCCCGCGGTCGATAAAGAATGAAGAGGGGTTACAGAAGCGAAAATGAAGAAAAGATAGAACGGCCTGCGACTACCAGTAGCCTTGACGACAGACAGCAATGAGTAGTCTTGGAGCAGGGCAGTGGGGTTTTGTTATAGGCGCTGGACCGCCGGGCGCAACAATGGGCGGTTCCACCTCCGGATCGAAAGCGGTAAAGTGGGAGCTGGTTCGCGCACAAACAGGAGCGGTGTTCAAGCGCAAGGTTCGCGTGGGTGAAGGCGTGGCTGAGGCGTAGCAGAGTCTCAGGCGTGTTAGGTATTCAGGCAGCTTTTGCTGTGCCCGTTGATCTTCGATACAGAAGGTGTGTCAGTACCGCTCGCAGGACAGCGGGAAGTGCCCGCAATTGTACAGACAGTTAATGCATGAGGTACGTGCGCTTTTCGACTGGGGGCCGTCTACTAGGGCCAGTGTAGCCGCTGGCTCCACACGCAGCACGACGAGTGCTGTGAAGGTGATTAGGCGGGCGAACGGCCGATGCTAGGTGGCTTGCCTTGATGCAGCCAGCCGTGTAGAGACGTGGCCTATCAACGTCGAGTCTGCGCACCTTGGCGACGAGGTATCGCGTAGAAAATAGACCGTCTTAATGAGTCTGCATTCACGTGGCTGATGGCAAACATGGAATTCAATCGTCGAAGGCTTGGGCAATATCGCACACATAGCGCTCTTTCCGCGACTGATGTCGTGACTGCATCGTGACTAGTCGTCCAGGCACGGGCACTTCACAGAATGGCAAACACAGCATCCGAACAGGACTCCACTGCCCATAGTGGAAGCACTCGAGCTCGACATGAATCCGGAACTGGCTTGCCGCGCTCGATCTTGATCCTGGAGATCCACATCGAATCACCATCCCCTGGTGCCTACTTCGCCGCAGCCTCACGGATGCCTCAGAGCCGATGCCCTTACCGTGCATCAGGATGCCGGTTCGGTAGGTAGCTGCAAGGAAGATCAGATGGAAGGGGTCCTAGTACCTCAGGCTTGTCCATCAAACAACATCATACGACAAAGTTTACCTCAGGTCCAGTCTATGCCGTCATCGAGCCCTGGTTGGCAGCATGACAGCCGTTGACACAAACAACATCAGGCCACACTCGTTCGGTATCAGTTCCCTGAGAGTGACAAGCTTTTTGGAAACCAAATGTCGGCGGTTTAACGCAATGCGAACATGGCGTATAGGGCACTTAAGCAGTTTGGAGCAGCTCGTGTGTGATGTCCTCGAGAATCACGACCAGAAACAATGGCCTGACATTGTTTTCGGCCTGCAGGAGCCTCGCGGAGACTTGGATCTTATGCTGCGAGATCTTGATATTTCCTATTGAGGAAGTGCACGATAGTGTAATCTCCGGGGCAGTCTCATGGCCGCTGCACCACGATTACCAAGGTCCGAAGCGAACTTGCACGTTGCGCCGGGGCCTGGACTTGACCATCACTCAGCAAGCCAGGGTCTTGATTGCCACCAAGAACTTTCTTCCATCGCCTGCTTGGTTCTCTGCAGATGGTGTGCAGAATCACAGTCTAAGGCAAGACTAGCTGTCATCGCATCTGACCACGCGGTCGACCGCCCGTTCTGTCGCCATTCTCCGCCAGCCTCCATGGCGAAAAGACCCAAAATAGCGCATTCGTCCTGTACACCTGCAGCGAGCACAGCGCTATGCTTGGCTCGGCCTTGTGGGGATTGCTCAGCGCTTCGCGGCCCGCTTAGATTGGCTGCTGAAATGACGCCCAGCATGACGGCCTTGTTTTGTGCTACCAACCACAGCATCAAGTGGCTTCGAGAGCATCCAAGTCGCTGCTCGTCCACGCCTCAGCGGTTCCAATGGAAGACCTCGACAGACTTCTTCCAGGATCGCTACTCTTGCCAAACTTGTCTGCGTTTGCATTTGTGCCGGGCCATAGTTTAGGAATACCCGATTTCTACACACGCTACACCCCCAGTTGCTTCGACCTTCGCTGCCAATTGTACCCTAACGTCTTGCATGTTCCGTTCAAATCGGACAAAATCACCTCTCTGAATCATTTCTCAAAAATTTCAAGCCTTGCCCTCGTCGTGCGTACTCGCTTGTACTGCTATAGCAGACTCGAACGCGCATCGTCTCACCACTCCCCAAGTGTCGGAGCCCCTTCGCGAAGCGAACAACGACGAACAGCCTCAGCAACATTGGCTCATTTGCCACGCTGCGCCGCAGCCGCCTATGCAAACATTGTGAATTCGCAGTCAGCAAAGAAAGATTCCGACGATTGATGCAATTCACAATCTAAACGATTGCCATTCAAAGTTCCTCCAGAACCAACAAGTGGATTTGAAAAGAGACTACTCGTGGTTCACCACGCCGCATACCCGCGCATTGCCCAGGGTACAATTCCCACATCGAAGCTCCACATACACAACGAACCTAGATCGAAGAATATGCTTGTGTGCCTTGTGCTTCAGGTTTGAGACGCTCTTCACACACTTGGCGCCCGACGCATTGGCCCAACCCCCTCGAGTGCCTTCGCCATCTCACCAACGGTCCTGAGGCTCCTTGAGGTTTGGCGCAACCTGGTTTCTGCCTGCAACTTTTCCACTTGTGGATCGCGCGAACTGTCACCCGTCTTATCCCCAGCAACTATACGTCAAATCTCCAGGGCACCGGTTTGAGCCACTCCCGTTCGGAACAGGACGTCCTTGGTTTCAGCACAGGCGTGCCGCTGCACCGAATACCGCACGGCTCTTTCGAGATCCACCTGATCTGCACCTGGAGTCCACCCACGTTCAAGCCTCGATATTCTAATACCCTGCGTTCCCTTGAAGTCTTGGGCCGTCCTCCACCTCCGCGCTCTCTACCTCTCTCCGCCCGCTGGACGCCGACATTCTTTTCTTGCTCTTCGTATCTGGCTGGCCGGGTCGAACTTCGACTGGATCTTACTCCCTCCCCGGTTGAGGTTCGCTTTCGTGTAACATATAGCATTTAATTCTTGCCCTAATACCGTTGAACGGCCTTGGTTGGATCTTTTGGTGGTCGTAAACAACACACAACCGTCACGATGGGAGCATGTGGTGGCGGCAACAGCGCCATGCTGGCCCGCTTCTTTACGCCGCGGAAACTCATATTTCATTTCTTCTTTTGGGGATTCCACTGGGCCATATTTGGTATAGGATGGTAAGTCGGTCGTGAGGATTATATGTCCTCAGTGCTAACATCGTCGCAGGTGGAAACAACAAGGCGACATCCGTCTAGCGCCTCTTAATGCTCTCCAGTTCTCCGTGTGGATATCGCGAGGTGCTGGTCTGGTTCTCTCTGTCGACACCATGGTTATCGTTATGCCCATGTGCAGGAACATTCTCCGATGGCTACGACCGAAGGCTCGATGGGCGCCACTCGACGAGAACCAATGGTTTCACAAGCAAGTCGCATATGCCATGTTGTTCTTCACAATCCTCCACACCGGTGCTCATTACGTCAAGTAAGCTCTCTCAAACTCCAGGATGAATATGGCTCTAATCATTACAGCTTCTTCAACGTTGAGCGCACTCAAGTCCGTTCCCAAATTGCGCTTCAGATTCACTACACCGAAGCCGGTGGTATCACTGGACACATCATGTTGCTGTGCATGTTGTTGATCTACACGACTGCTCACCACAGGATCCGACAGCAGTCTTTCGAGACTTTCTGGTACACTCACCACCTCTTTATCCCCTTCCTGCTCGGCATGTACACCCACGCCACCAGCTGTTTCGTCCGTGACACTGCCCCTGCGTTCTCGCCTTTTGACCACGACAACTTCTGGACGCACTGCATTGGTTACGAGGGTTGGCGATGGGAGCTTGTAGGCGGTGGTCTTTACCTCTTCGACCGTCTCTACCGTGAAGTCCGCAGCAGGCGCGAGACCAAGATAGTCAAGGTCGTACGCCACCCATACGGTAAGATGGCCTCACATTACAATTTGTGGCTCAAGCTAATGCGAAATAGATGCTGTTGAGATTCAGTTCACCAAGCCCAGCATGAGGTACAAGCCAGGACAATGGCTCTTCCTAAACTGCCCGGAAGTCAGCTACCACCAGTGGCATCCATTTACGATCACTTCCTGCCCCAACGACCCCTACATCTCCGTCCACGTCCGCCAGGTTGGTGACTTCACTCGCGCTCTTGCCGATGCTCTTGGTGCTGGTCAGTCACAATCTAAGCTCTACGATGAGCTCGACCCTATGGGTATGTACGAGATCGCGCTTCAGCACGGCCAAAAGATGCCTAGCCTCAAGATTGATGGACCTTACGGAGCCCCCGCAGAAGACGTCTTCGAGAACGAAGTCGCCGTGCTCATCGGTACCGGTATCGGTGTGACACCCTGGGCCTCTATCCTCAAGTCCATCTACCACCTCCGTCTCAGCCCCAACCCCCCCAAGCGTCTCCGCCGTGTCGAATTCATCTGGGTCTGCAAAGACACATCTTCGTTCGAGTGGTTCCAAACGCTCCTCTCCTCTCTCGAAGCGCAATCCCTGGGCGGCGCCGATGGCGACCAGTTCTTGCGCATCCACACCTACCTCACGCAGAAGATGGATGCCAACACTGCGCAGAACATTGTGCTCAACTCTGTTGGTACCGACAAGGATCCTCTGACCGAACTCAAGTCGCGGACCAACTTTGGTCGTCCCGACTTCCAGCGCCTGCTCAGCGGTATGCGCGACGGCATCCTGGACCGCACCTACATGAACGGCCTCGAGAGCACGCTCAGGACAGAAGTCGGAGTATACTTCTGCGGACCCAACGTTGCGGCGCGGGATATCAAGAAGGCGTGTAAGATGGCCACGTGCCAGGAAGTCAACTTCAAGTTCTGGAAGGAGCATTTTTAAACGATTGCGTTGTTAGAGTTTGGGATATGAGAGATGGGATCACGTGTTGTTGTGTATTGTTAGCCGGGATAAACTCCAAGAGTCTGAAATCTGTATAAGTTCAGTTGGACATATTTTCCTATTTTTGTTGCATAGCACTCTATATCATGGTGTTTTACACATGTTTCCGCAAGTACAACAAAACGAATCAAAAAAATGTACATAAAAAAAATTCCACAGTCATGATCGCTGTCGTCTGCATTGAGCACGTTCTCGCCGTCGCACCTTACAAATGTCTACCTTCCTCACCGCTCTCCAGATTTGTCACCCAAATTTCCCATGACACCGCTAGCCCTATTCTCCCACTCTTCCCTGACACCCCCAAGCCCGCGCGCCAAGTCCTCCAGCATCACCGCGGGATCGCCCCCAACCGAGCGCACGCATGAAACAACCCCAACCTCTCCCACCCATGCGGCCCTGTGGCCTGAGTAAACTGCCCATCATCGCGCGACACGTTTAAACGGATTATTACTCACGCCACGGACTCGGACGGGCGGCTAGGCCGGATGTTATTGTTGCGCATGTCATGTCACATGTAGGTGGGCAATGTTGGTGGTGGGAGTACTTGTGTACCGCGCGCTTCGCGAAAAAGTGTAATGCTGGACAGCGACTGTGGGGCCGAAAGGTTATGCTATGCGGAGGTTTTGAGTTTATGCGGTGTTAGGGGAGGGAAGCTGTGCCGTAGGCTATGGTAAGGGAATCTGTAGGTTGGGGAGGATTGAACGGTGAGGGACGGCTCGTGTGGTGTGCATGTGGCACGGCTAGATGGATAGGCTGAGAGGGGTTGAATGTGGGTGTGAGGCGTGGACAAGAAGGTTTTGAACCTGGCGCGTGGGAATGTGAAGTTGGGGGCGGAGTAGTCACGCGCGAGAGTGGTACACTGAGTTCAAGATGAGGTAGTGGTTCTACCAGCAGCGAAGCTGTGTTCATTTGGTCTTTGCGATACTGACGACATTTCTCAGAGTGCCGAATGGAAGCACATCTGCTATCCTCTTCTTCGAGGCAAACAGCATGACCAGTCTATCTAGACCGCAGCCCCATCCTCCTGTAGGTGGCATACCCCACTCCAGAGCCTCAAGGTAACTCTCATCCATCGCTCCTTCACCATCGACATGAAAGTCTAGCTGCTGCATGAACTTGCGACGTTGCTCGAAGGGCGAATTTTCTTCCTCGTATGCGTTTACGTATTCGCGGCCGTTGATGAAGAGCTCTACACGGGAGGCGACACGCTGGGAGGTGGCGGGATCGAGGTAGGATTTCGAGAGGGGTGAAAGAGCTTCGGGGTGGTGGGTAATGAAGGTCGGCTTGACGCAGAGTGGTTCGATGTACTGCTCGGCCAGTACGTCAAGAAGTCGGGGCAAGGTAGGATTTGGCGGGATCGTGATGTCAAGGTCTTTGAACATGTCGAGAATCTCGTTGGATGCGTTTAGTGACAGAAGGTCTGGTAGCTTTCGACCGCTCTCCTTCTCGATTGTTGGGATAAAAGGTAATTGCGCAAAGGGACCGGAAAAGTCAACATCTGGTGCTACAAGTGTAGGGAAGTATGTTGACCTCAGCGACTCGACGGCAGTGTGTAAGCCGCGTATCAGCTGTTCCGTCCTCGCAATCACATCTGGCAATGTTGCTCCAACCTCGTAGAATTCGCATGTCGAGAACTCTGGGTTGTGCGTATTATCCACACCCTCATTTCGAAAGGCTCGGCCAATCTCGAAAATTTTGTCCTGACCACCTATAATCAAACGCTTCAGGTTCAGCTCGGGTGCTATCCTGAGCCTTACTGATGTATTCGACAGCTCGTTCGCGATTGTCTCGAATGGCCGCGCAATCGCTCCTCCAGCATTGACGTCGAAGGTTGGTGTCTCCACCTCCAAGAACCCACTGGATATGAAATACGTGCGTATGTAGTCGTAGATGAGCGCTCGAAGGCGAAGGACATCGCCCGGCTCTTCGCTCGTGAGGGCGTGTATATGCGGTCGACGAGCAAGCGTCTCTGCATTGTCGACTGTCTCAGGAATGTGGTGGAGGCACGGCGCAAGAATTCGGGGCACATCAAGAGCGACAACTGACAGTTGGCCTTTTGAGGTCCGCGTGGGATTTCCTTGGACCGCTGGGATTGTCAGAGATGAAATTGTGAATTGAAATGTTATACTTACATATCCAGTCACCCAGCCTCGCTGTCTTCTTGAAGCTCTTGTAGCTATCTTCAGTGCCGTTCTGTGGCGTGAGCTTCTTCAACTCAACCATAATTTGCAGCCGTTGCGTATCGCGTTCAATGTCCAGGAATACTAGCTTGGAGCTGAGTATTCGCACTGAGCGAACCCTTCCTGAAGCTGTCAGAGCCAAATCGGATGAGGTGCGGCTTGTACATACCCATCACAGACACGATCTCTGGCCTCGTCTCTTGTATGCCCTCGTATCTCGCATTGAAATCGCGGATTAAGAGACTCTCGACATGGTGCGAGCGATGAAGCCGTGGGTGATAGTCATCGAGAGGTTTTGCCCTCTTCAGTTGCTCCAACCGCTTCTGCTTCTCAACATCGTGCGGCCCGGTGAAATCGTCCGCAGCTATCGACTGGGCGAATCGTCGCTGGATGGACAGGTATGCGCGGGCATGTTCCGGTCGTACTGAGTGAGCGGACTGATGGAGATACGGTCGGAGAAAGCTGAGCGCGGGTCTGCTCATGGTGTCTTGCGCATCGTCAGTTTTAGGACGTGGCAATATTTTGTAAAAACGGCGAAGGATGCAAGTTATCAGATATGTGCAAAGGTTGTGAAATCAACCGCCCGAAAGCGTCATTCGCAACGGTTCTAATGTTATATTTGATCATCATGTGGGATTCGGAGGCTAGAAGGGCGACCTTTGAGCGTGGCATAACTCATATAGGTCGCCCAAAGGTAATTGAAAATAGCAGCAGTCACTTACCTGTCTCAAGACCATTTCACCTCAGCGTGGCTGTTGGTGGCATCTCGCAGGTGAAAGTCCTCCGGTAGCACCTCGGGACGCACGGAGGGCGCACGGTCAGCGCACGGTCAACGCACAGGCCGTCTAGCTAAGCGAGATCACGTGAAGCCTTAGCGTGCCAAGCTCCTGCGAGGATAAAAAGCTCGCCAGCCCCGTCCCCTCGACCTTTTCTCATACTTACCTTCTTGCGACCGCCGAGCTCAAGCTTTCGGCTGGTCATTCAGGATCTGCTGCATTGCACAGCGCGGACAGGTCTTGGATTGAATCTCCTTCGGGGGCTTCAGCGGGGCAATTTTTGCTGGACTGCCTTTGGCACCTTTTTCATTGATCGCTTTGCCCTGCGCATTGCATTGAGGAAGAAGCACTCTCGCATATCGTGGTCTTCGAAATTCATGCCATCTGAGTAGTCAATGGTTGCGTGCCCTGGCCTCGGCGCAAGGTACGCGCACAAATTGCTAGCGACCGATGGTAGAGCTTCCGGTTTCAAGCTTGGTAGAAGTACCATATGGAAAAGGCTACCCGCAAGTTCAAGCGCATTCATTGTATGCAGATAGACATGACCACCTTGATAGACCACTAACAAATCACAGAGTTTAATATCACCACCAATGGTCATGAGCGACTCCGACCTTCGGAAAGCTCCACCAGCTTTCTCATTCGCCAAGTTCGGGAATGACAGTCTTGCACCCAGAACTTAAAACGCTCCGCGACGAAAACGAGTGCCTGAAACGAGAGCTAGAGCAAGCCGCAAACTTGCGGAGCTGGATTCAAGACTTAGATGGACAGTTAAAGACCGCAACAGCAGCTACCGAATCCGGGACATCAGCACGCAAGATTATCGAATTACAGTTCAACAAGTCAATATAGACCACCTTCTGCCATCATGGCTTGAGCAGGTCTTCAATACGATTCATGAAGCTTTGACGACCAGGTTCGAGTTTCCGCCTACGTTTGCCTCGTGACTATAAGCCGTCGTGTACGTGATTCTGCGCATTCCTTCTTAGACCTGTTGGGCGGAAGAGGCTTTGACTGTAGTTTCACCTTACAGATGTTAGCTTTCTTAGAAATAAAACATAGGCACGAATGCTGACTATAGCTTAGCTTAGTGCCTAAATCTCCTATTAGCAAAATGTTAAGTCTTTTGCCTCTTGCTATTGTTTTGAGTATATAGCGATTAAGGCTAATTGTGTATATACTAGCATTTGCGTCCTTAGGCTCTGATGTTTACTCCTAAGTTTGTAGGCACCTCCGACTCGCAGTCTTAAGAACTTCAGCACTGCTAGTCATACTAGGCTTTTGCTTGCTCTGTCTAATCTGACTAGTTAGAAGTAAAGTCTCTTACCGAATAGAGTTGTTCTGCTTTAAGGATGTCTATCCAGGGTTCAAGATGTTAGACTGCAGTGCAGTTAGTGCAAGATAAGGCCCTGCTTATATAAGTAACACTCTTGTATTAATAGATAGTTCTCGCGACTCTCTGCAGGGTAGCGATTTGTCTATCTTACGATACACCTGCTGCTTCGCCTCCTATACTACTATCTATCCTGAGTCTACCTCAATTTATCTACCAGATAGTTAGCGTGGATTTTATCTCTTTATTGCTCGCTTTCTTACTGTATCGATGTGTTAGAATGGGCAGCATAATTGGTAAACGCACTTTCCGTTGACAGCACACTGCATGGTTGTTAGCGATACATAGAGCATTAAGATGTCTTGCTTTGAGAAGACGAACATAGTGTATAGGCTCCGGATAAGTACATCCTGCTGGGACCTGTTCCGACTTGCATGCATACCCGAATTCGTTTAGTTCGCATTTGGTTGTATAATTCGGGTATGGATATTTGTTCTTGCCTGAGCAGGCAGCGTGGGCTACTGTAGCCATTGCCATGGTGAGAACGAGCAGGGTTGAGTACAGCATGATTAGAACTGGTTGTTTGCGTTGACGTTTAGGTAGAGTCGGTTGCAACGATGGGTCACGATAATGTTGGGATTGAGGCTGGCCTTATAAGGGAGATGAGTTGATAACATCTTCCTTCGCAGCCGGAAATCGCTGATGAGCTATACTACAGCGCAAGTAGTAGGTAACATTATAGGCTAGATAAAGACTCGAAACCCTGTATGATGACCCTGTCTGCGACTAGGACCGGGCTATCAAAGCCTCACGGAGCTGTTTAAACGGAAGTACATATATAGCGACGGGCGGTGTGTACAAAGAGTAAGGACTTAAATGACGCATACTAGACGTTCCTTGTCAAAGAACAATAATTGCAATGTCCTATCCCCAGCACGATAGAGTTGAATAAGATTACCCAGAACTTCATAAGCTCTGTTAGTGTACCGCGCATGCAGCCCAGAACATCTAAGAACATTGTAGACCTCTTGCATTCTGTTCTACCTCGTCTCAGGTGAAATGGGTTGTCATCAACCTAATGCATCTGGAGATAGGCCAAATTTCACCCTGGTCAGCTTACAGACTGTCTATGTCCTAACACGTATATTATACTTTGTAGATTAATTACTCAGTAAGGCCGAGTTCTAGCGCGGGTATTTTAAATTGCATTCGATTCGTCCTACTTGTTTTCAACCGCGCTTTCTCACCAGCTGTGGCTTCCAAGGTTACTTAGGCCGGCCCGAAGCGTCCAGATCTGATCTCCGAATTAATTACGAGATCGTTAATCCACTTCCGTATTGAGTGTGTCATACTTGGATGCAGTCAATAGACCGGGAAAAACAGGTCATCCAAGGTAATCCTGCAGCGAGTTACCGCAACTTATTCCATCAGACGCTGATGCTCTTGCGGATTCTTGCCTAATACTGCTACCCTAAAACATCGAGTCATATCGTTATGCACCATTGGGAACAAGGATTTTTGATCTAATCAAGAAATACTACTCCGCCCAAATGTACACGAAGTCGCTAGCAACAACAATAAATGATAACTCGTTCGTCACCTAGCTTTTCCTCATATAACCACGAAGTCAACAGCAACAACTTCCACTGTGCACGATTGCTAGCGACTCAACCGTTTCTTCTGGCAAAATAGTCTTTTGGACAGAACCTTTGGCCGAGCTATCCTAGTGTTTGCAAACATTTGCTCATTTTGCAAGAATAAGATACTAATGGAAGTATGTTCGAGAGCACCTAACATGCCTGCCGCATATATGACAACCCTCTCCATCGTTGTGCTGTGGAGCTTCTCCAGGACAGTACACAACCGGAACCTTTCGTTTGACGCAACACATACTAACGAGCGCTTCGTGAATGTGCGGCATGATGCGGAGTCTATACGTGGTACTTTCACAAGCATCTCTAATGACTTCCCAGCTCGGAACATACATCCCAGCTACCTATGGTACATCAGTCCTCGTTCGTGTATCGCGCAAATCTGAGAGAGTTTCTACCGAGCCCTCTCACGGAGTGAGGGCCACCTCCGGTGCTGCTTCCTGTCGACCCTGGCTTGGTTCGACGCTCGCAAGAAGGTAAGAAAAGGTCGAGGAGTTTATGTTATCGCCACTTGTCCATGGTAATAGGCCGTAATTATCGAGCGTGCTCCATGAGCGATGTTTCCATCGGTCGTTCGTATTTGCCCTGTAGAGGGATCTGCACTTGGCGAACACCGGACCAGTGTCTTGTTCCCACGTGTTTGTCACTGTTGAAAGGCGTACCGGTGAGCTTGTACTGGTCGGTGAATCGATCGACCAAGAACCAACGAGTGACTTCATGATTTCCCATCGCCGCCTCGAGTGCAGTAATGACTCGGCTATTTGATGTGCATTCTACTTTGGCTCCTTGCCGGAAGAGAAACTTGATAGAAGGTAGCTGGCCCTGTGCGCATGCAACGATCAACGCTGCGCCTTTAACAGGATAGCGCCAGCTCGAATTCGGGTCCGCATTTCGTCGATATCTCCTCCTATTGCAGTTCCCATCAAAGCAGTGGTAGCCCAGCCCTTGTGATGTACATTGACGTAGTGTCGGCGAGCGGGATCTGGGAGACAGCGGTAGAAGAATCTTGCACTTGACTTTCCTGGTGGTAAGTAGACGAGCTGCAGCCTTTCCGATTTGGGCACTAGATGTGATAGATCTAGATGTTTCGCATATATGCATGCTGCAAGCAACATGGTCAGCACAGCACCAATTTAAAACAAGAATAAAGAGAACGAGTCAATCTGTATAAGTATGCACGTCTTTCTAATGCTGCACTACGTCGGCGTTGATGCTAGCAGAGAGAGCTTTATTACAAATAGCGCAAAGGCTTTGCTCTCAGCTAGTGTATCTAGGGGTCATGTAAATGGGCAATTTGGGTACTTTCTACGTTAAGAAACACTGTGAAGCGAACATATCTTAGGCGTTGGCAAGCAAATTCTCAGGTGTTCATGTATTTCTGGGTCTGAACCAATCTAACCTCGATGGGTGACTGTCATATATCTCCTGCGTTCCAATTAACATCCATCATCGGGATAAGTTATCAAAGATCCCTCATCGGCGCTGCGGAAGTCATTGCAAATCCGCTTCATTCATCTAGCCCAACGAAAACTGCATCTTCACACGGCTCCCCTGACGGCGAGCATAATACCCCAACTCCAACTGATCCCCATGCTTTAATGGATAGGCTTCATTCTTATCTTTAATAACCACGTGCCGTTCAACCACGTGCACGAAGTTTTCTGCACATCTGCAACAAACCACTGCCCGTTTTCCAGCCATATCTTGCAATGCAGCTCGCTTACGCCTGGGGTTTGGATATCGATGAAGTCTGGCCCACACTCTCTCTGTGAGTTGCGACCGAGGTAGAGTGTCCATGGCTGGCTGACGACGTAGCGCATAATGTCTGGGAATTCAAAGGGGCGGTGGGGGTCAGGGCAAGGATCGGGGATGGTACATGTAGTTTGGCGCAGAAGAATGTAAGTAAAACGTAGAGACTTGGGCCTGAGGCTATTAGGCGGTGCGATGTAGAGTAAAGATTCCCTAGGAATTTCCTCTTTTATGAGAAATTTAAGCATATCCTCTCTTGTGAGACGTTGAAGAATCTCCTGGTATCTGAGACGCTGCTGGTTATTGTAGCCCTTTGGCTGCGTGCTCCCCGGGAGCAACGGCGATGGCAATTGCGGGGATGACACGACAACGGGATTGAGTTTGGCGTGATCTGGATCTTGTGGTTTCCTGCGTGGAGATTGTGATTTGGGCACTTTAGCTTGGACCATTGACTTGGCTAAGACTGGGGATAGAGGTGCTGGTCCGTTGAGACAGGCTGTATCACTGTCCCAACTATCATCGTCTGTCTCTTCATTCTTGGTGCTCTTGCTGCAGTGAGCAGGCACATGACCAACTTGTCTGGCCATGTCATCGAGCGTCTCGCTCAATGCCTTTGAGACCCCGTGTACGGCTTCGTCAGCAGGAACTCGTGCACGCAACTGTTTCAATTCTTTGAGAATGCGTTTCATGTCGTCCTTGATTTGAGGTATTTGCGCGGTATCCCTCGAAATATTTTGTAACGAGTTGACAGCTAATATCTGCAGCGCAATTTGGAGTGCAGACTTGTGTGCCTCGAGCCTTGATTGGTACCTGGCCAGTTCATCTTTTCCGCCTCCTAGAAGCCAGTAATCTGAAACTCCTCTTCGTGGTTTTAAGTGCTTGCTAAGACATTCTTCGATGTCTGAGACGACTACTGAGCAGTTTTTAATGATACTGCCCATATCTTGCGCGAGGTCTGAAGATAGAGCAGTCCCTCCTGGTCGTGATATTTGCTCTGTGAGATTCACCAGTACGGCGCGGACAGAGCTTAGTTCAAGGGCTGTTGCCTTGATTTCAGATGGGGCATCTCGGAAATCTCGACTCAGAGTCGTTAGGGAGGTCGACACTTTGGATACTACACCGACAAGAGTGACGCAAGCGAGGGTGATGCTTAATGGATCCATCCATGTGTCAATCGCTTTTCGTTTGGACGGGTGAGAGTGAGACGCCGTATGACAATGGAGAGATGTTGGATCTGATGCTAGAAACCAACTAGAGATCGAAATACCCGCCGGACGCATGCGAGGCTGAGCTGCTGATATCGAGCGTCCCCATTTGCAGAAAGACGCCTGCATATGTGAGGCGACGGATCGCTGCATGCTGGCAAATCAAAGCCAGCACAGCCTCGTTGGTCTTATTGCACGAGACGCAGCACCGGTGAGAGTACCTATGGTATGTGACGCTGTCAGGAATAATTCCGACCTGGAGTTGTAGAAACCCGTGGATGTAGATAAGTTCGCCTGAAAAATTAGACCCTCGACCAGAATTGAAAGTAAGAGCTGCTCGTTAGGATTGCATTCTATCGGTGAAGCTATTCTGAATTCGAGTACCTTGAAAAGTGAGAGCAAATTAACGATTTGAGTATGGTTGCCTTGCTGCTCCGCTCGTCAGATCCAGCTCTGAGTTACCGCTGTTGCAGCCTACACAAAGCGCTGCATGAAGCTGCGACAGAACACTTAGCTGCCTACAAATGAAAGAGTTGAGACGAAAACATTGCAAGCTAGCTGAACATATGTGCAGAACTGTCATGACAAGCGACTGTTCTCGAATTTCGATGGCTCTTCATGCGAGTCTTAACCACAAACAGGTTTGCGTGAGACTAAATGGCTCAAACATAGCCACAAGAGGTAGCTGCGCAGCGAATCGGACGCACTCGATGCCATCGCGCCCAGGAATGCAGCTACATAGCACCATCATGGTCCTCATGCATGTCGAATATAAAGCGCCTCTGCATCGCTCGCGGGCTGTGTACTTCGGTGGGAGCATTCGCGCATCGTAACTTTTCAGCCACCGACACTTGAATCGCATCTCGACAACGTACCTAGTTGATCGTCACGAACGCAACGATTTTGCCCTATTTCAATGTCCCCATGTGTGGACAACGGCGGACGCAATTTTTCGATTATCCATGCTGACAAAGCTTAGCTCCCCTTGTTCTCGCTTCGCTTGTGTGTTAGCCAAGGATGACATCAATTACATCAACATGACATTGCGGTGAAATCCCATCTCACGCGTCGAAATGCCCCTCTCTGCCCCGCCAGTAGCCACATGGAAGCGACGCGCCTCGTATCCCAGTAAAATGAACGGCTGTATGCCCCTTATGAATAAGTCATGACGTTGGGATGGCTCCGTCGAGCGCATCTACAGGTCGAGTGATGCGCATTGGAGTAGTCGGTAGTTGAGGACAAGATGCGGCATATGAGACGAAAAGGATGGAGCAGCTATGTCATAGCCAGGTATGAACTTTCTCTGATGTTAAAAAGTAGCCTTGCGCCGCATCTACTTCGCTGCTTCTTCATTCAATCGAGCTTTATACCCACGACTACCTTTTTCTCCAACATCATCTCAGTGATACCCTTGTATTCCCCAAAACTACAGAAATAAACACTCGCCCAATATGATGTCCCAAGCGGCCATGCAGGCCGAGAAGGCTATTGGCCACGACGACAATGCCACGACCGCGCAGGATGTTACCAACCCAGCCAACAACCCTGAGTGGGCCAACAAGTCCGGCGAGAAGATGAAGGCTCTTGCATGGATGGGCAAGAACAGTGTCGAGGTTGTCGAGGTTCCCAAGCCTGCGATCATTGAGGACCGCGACGTCATCCTCAAGATCACCGGATCCACAGTCTGCGGTTCAGATCTGCATCTCCTCCACGGCACCGTTGTCGAGTTGCAGAAGGGCGACATCCTCGGGCACGAATTCTGCGGTGTTGTAGATGAGGTTGGCAAGGGCGTCACAAAGTTCAAGAAGGGGTACGTTCGGCATTAGTAACTCAAAATGTACGACCACTAACTATTCATTAGGCAACGTGTTGTTGCGTCCTTCCAAATCGCGTGCGGCGAATGCTATTATTGCAAGCAGAAGCTCTCCTCACAATGCGAAAAGACCAACGCCAACACAATCGAGAACGCAATGTACGGCGGCCGAACGGCAGGCATGTTCGGCTACTCCCACTTCACAGGCGGTTTCGCTGGTGGACAGTCAGAATACACTCGTGTACCATACGGAGACGTCAACCTCCTCCCCCTCCCCGACAACGTTCCAGATGAGCAGGGCCTCTTCCTCTCCGACGTTCTGTGCACATCATGGCACGCGGTTGTCGACACTGGTGTAAAGAAGGGCGATGTCGTAGCTATCTGGGGAGCTGGACCTATTGGCCAGATGGCCGCAGAGTTTTCTCTCCTGAATGGCGCGTCAAGAGTCATCATGATCGACCAGAACTGGAGACTTGACTTTGTCAAGGAGCGATACCCCAACATTGAAACTCTCGACTTCTCAACTCTCGGAAAGGGAAACTCTGTCACCGCTGCGCTGAAGAAGATGTGCAATGACCGTGGCCCAGATGTCAGCATCGAGTGCGCTGCCGGCGAGTACGCCAAGGGTTGGGCACACTACTTCGAGATGATGCTTGGTCTTGAGACCGACACCAGCGAGTTGGTCAATGAGATGATTGCCAGCACACGCAACTTCGGTCGCTGCGGTATCACCGGTGTCTACGTCGGCTTCGTAAGTTCTCCCCCTACAACCCACACCCATTGGCACAGCTAACACGTCCCAGACCAACCACTTTAACATTGGTTCGCTCATGGAGCGCGGTATCCGCCTCATCGGCAACGGCCAAGCACCCGTGCATCTATACTGGGAGTCGCTCCTCAAGATGATTCAGGACAAGCAGATCACTCCCATGAAGATGGTCACTCACCGCGTCCGTCTTGAGGATCTGGCCAACGTCTACTATGCATTCGACAAGAAGGAGGATGGCATGCAGAAGGTCTTTGTTGAGACCAAGTTCTCTTTCCCACCATGCGAGGGCAGCCCCGAGCTCAAGAGGTTTTAGACTGATGCCTCGGTGATGGTGATACCTTGCCCACTAGGGGTATATTGTAAATGGAATGCAGTAATGACAACGACGTAAAGAACCCTTTCTCTTGGCTCACCGTGCTCTTCCTTTTCCCCAGTGATTGAACACCAATAACATAGTAGCTATGGGGACAGCCGTCCGTGAACCCCAAGCACATGTCTTCCTTCAGTAGTCCTACGTCTTTGAACTGAGCAGATACGAAATTCCCCAGCACCTCACATCGTCTCATCCGAAGCGCCGCCACATTCACGTCATCGGACCCTACTCCGCCAGAGCTCGCCTTCACCATCTCCACCACCACGTGCACTACTTGGCAAACCACCAGCGCGCTGTCGCAAAATAGCGCCCGACGCTTATATCCACGACTCCCGACCTCCAAAACATGACTTGCAGAAGAGTCTTTTGACTATATTTACCTTTGACACCTACTCTTACACAATAAACTCCCCAGCTGCCGCGAGACAGGCACTCCGTGGATAAATACTAATGACATCATCGCCACCTTTCTCACGTCAGCATCCCCAGGTGCCGTGCCTCACGCAAAATAGATATATCGGCCGGCCTATCTTTCCATTGATTTCCCCTTCTTAGAAGTTAAGCTTCGGGCGAACATGGCGTTTTGGGTCTTGGGTGCAGGGATGAGCTTTTGGCGCTTGACGGGGTCGGTTGCGCTCGGGGAATTTGTAGCTACGTCACTGTGAAAAGATTGCGGGCCTGTGATTGCGGGCCTGTGATTGCGGTTGGGCAATGACGTTGGGATGTTTGGCTTGGGTATCGGTGTTTGTTGGAATTTGATGGAGTCTTGTTTGATCGTGATGCGCGTGCGTTGGGAATTGATGCGTGCATACGGACTACAAGCTTTGGAGGTGTTAGGAATTGAGGATGCATAAGTGCGGACTTGAGTTCCGACGCTTTTTAGTGCACGTTTACGCATACAAGACGGGGTTTCAGTTATATGATTACATCAGCTCTAACGAGGCTCTATACACAGATATCCAGCTCGTTACAAGCTCTATTGCTGAAACTGGGGTGAACAGGCTGTGCGTTGTGGTGCCAGTCCCCGCATGCTAAACGCCGTGAAATGCAAGGGTGAGGTATCCGCGATGCAGGATAGATATAACAAAGGAAATCGTTTCTTGAACAAATGCAGAAAAGGAAATATGTATCGGAGTTTCGTCCTGCGGTTGGGGTATAAGCAAGCATGTGCACCCTGTAGCTCCAAAATTTTATGCCATGTTGGCAACGCTGTTCTTCTCGTCCTCTTCCTTTTCGAACATGGTGTCTTCGAGCCACTTTGTGGCTTTGGCGCAGTACGAGTCGATATATGTGGTCCAGAGATGCGCAATGGTGTATTCGACGACGAAGAATGTGGGAATCGCGAGCGCCCAGACGAACCAGTTGGATGACCGGGGAATCCAGTGAGCGATGGCCTCGCCCTCGCCTTCAGCAGGTGGCTGCTCAACCCAGTATGGCTTGGTGGACCAGCCGTAGATCAGACGTGCGAGACCGACTTTCATGACAGTTCCGTGTGTGAGGTAGACGGCAAAGCTGTTGCGGCCAACCCACATGAAGGCTTTGTTCGAGAACATGTTCTGGAGGGTGGGCGAAAGCCAGATACCAGTGACCATGAGGTCCCAACCAATGGCAGTGAATCGCTTCGGGTAGCTACCAGCACCTTTGGGAATGAGGAAGTGTCCAATCCATTCGAGTTGTCTGGACCAGAGTGACCATTCCCAGTGCTCTCCCGGGAAACATGCAACGTACCACCCCACGACGATGAGGGTGGTAAGCACCGTTCGACGAGCCTTCGGGTGGCTGTTAACGAAGTCACGGAAGTTCTTCTCGGATCCAAGATCACAAAGCATAACGCCGTAGATAAATTGACATTCGAATGTCTCTGCGAGGCGAATTAGCGAAATGAACATGATTGAGTATTTCAGATTAACGTACCTTTCTCGGGGCTGGTTCGCATCCAGTACCAGAGGAACAAGACGCAGCATGTGAAGAAGCGCATACGGAATTTCATGAAGACGGTCGCAAATAGGAGGACGTAGATGGTGAAGGCGCCTTGAAGTAGCGGAAGGAGCGCCCATTGGTGGTCGTCGTATTCGTTGTTGGCACCAGACCAGGACATCTGGAAGTTCATGACCAGACGTGGAATTTCAGTGTCGAGGCCGCCGATGTTTGTGGGGACTGAGCGTCGGAACCAGTGAGAGTCGCTCAGGTGAGCAACTTCAAATGCTCCAATCTGCGCGAAGAACCATGCAATGACCAGGGCAATCGTCGCAGGCATGATTAGACGCGGTGGACGGCGGAAAGCCGATTTGCCGAGTGTCACCAAGGCAGCTGGGATTTGTCCAGATTTGGCTTGTCGCAGTGGTTTGATTGCGCACACATATCCAGTGAGGAAAGCAAACATGGTAACTCCGATTCGTCCCTGCCATGGTAACCGTAGGAAAGGTAATTGAAGAAGTTGTGGTGTCGCGTCCTCGTTATCACGCGGCGACCACAGGCTGTAGTCCCACGCTCTGCAAAGATGTGTGACGACGACCCAGAATGAAGCAACTCCTCGCACACCCTATCAAAGTCAGAAGAGATTCGGCGGCGGCAGCAAATGAACAACATACTTCTACCCATGTGACATTCTGGCGATTGTTGGACATGTTGCCAGTGCCAGTGTATGGTCCAGAACCGGCCTTTGGAGATGCGATAGTGGCGTAGACAAGCGATGGGACCTTCGCGAGTATTGTCATGTAGCGGGGGACCGAAGAATAAGGAAGTGTGAGGCGCAACCCTAGGAACTAAATAACCCAAGGAAATATGAGAATGCAAGTAGCAAGAAGAGAGCGGCTGAGGCTAGCTAAAGCAATGCATTGGTGACGGCAACGGCTGGTTGGAACTAAGAAGGAGCTTAAGTGTCCATCCAGGGTACAGGCAAGTTCCCCCATGCAAAGACGGGTACTCGGATAGAGTACTTGGCAGGATAGTTACCCGTCAGGAGAGAATGATTGACAGCGCCATCAGAGTTGCTGATTGGCTCTAGCCACAGAAGGGGAAACAAGCGCCGAGCCTGTAATGGTGGCCGCGTAATAGATCTTGGTAGCGAGACACCTCAGGTCGAGAGAGACATCTCCACGGTTTCACAATCAAGAGCTGCTTGGCGTTGAAGATGCAGATACATAGGCGTGGGTTCGAAGTCCGCGAGCATGATTACTGGAGCCGGATATCGGCACTGTCAGGGTTCACGAGAGAGAGTGGGCGAATCTCAGCAGTCAGCAGCCTCAGGCCAGCAATGATCGTAGGATTTTTGTGGCACGGGGTGCGCGTCTCTTGGTCTGCGCCTGATGATGCGACGGGATGTGCAAGAGACGGATGCAACAAAGGTGTGGCGCACGACCAAGTGTCTCAGGGCCATCCAGCCCAATTTAGCTGGCGCGCTGCAGGCGATTCGATCGGCGGCGTGCAGGCTCGAGCCACAGAGCGTCTCTTACGCCGCTAGACACAGAACGGGGCCATGGCCCCATACGGCAATGAGATGAAAAGTGGTGCGGATTGCGACGACGCGTTGCATCTCGGGGGAGAGCCATACGAGGATTGTGGTGTTGCGCGTACGAACCTGGTGTGGGGGTAGAGAAATGAAGCTCTGCACAGGACAGCAGCCTCGAAAATTAAGCTCCGAGGACAACATCGACAAGCCCGCCAGCTGTCACCATGCCTGTCAGTTGTCGGAAAATCGGATAGACTTAGTGCCACAAGCCACATCACTTCACACCCTTTTCGGGGTACCCAGCCTTTCAGAATGCCATGTTCCGTCACTTTGCAGTGTCGCGTGGTGCATGTTCGCTTAAGCGGTGCGAATTGATACTATGTGCATGCTGCAGTCTGGACGCAAGTCATGTCATTGCAACACCGCTTCTGCGTGTGACGAGAGTTACCTCGCCAACCTCAGTGATTCTTCTCTACAGTCTGCTTGGCAAACGCCGCAAAGTCGCGTCCCTCGTCCAGCTTGTCCCACAGATTAGGCTGAGTGAACACAGCCAATGTGTTTCTCGCTACCCTCCCACCGATGCCCGGCCCTGAGCCCCGTACAAAGTGGGGGACCGCCTTGAACTTGCCTTGGGTGATGATCTCAAGTGCCTCGCCTGTCTGGAAAGCCAGACAGTCTCGCGGGATGCTGACCTTGGTGACCGCACCCGCCCGTGAGTGGATGTAGAGACCCGCCTTGGGGTCGGGCGAACGATCCAATTCCTTTAGCGGCTTGAATGCACTGCCAGTCTGCGGTTGATGGGCCGCCTCGTCGACAAACATGGCACTTGTCAAGCCGGTAAGACAGCCGTGATCGAGATGGGTCGCACACCAGTCGTCCTCGTCACCACTGCCCGCATCGCTGGACGCCTTGCTGTCTGACTCTGGGCTTGGGAAGTAGTGCAGCAATCTCGCTTTGGTGAAGATACTTGTCTTGACGACGTGCTCTAGGTATCCCTTCTGGTAACCTTCGATATTGGCCTCTGCGTACTTGTCACATGCTCGTGCGACCAATGTGGCTATGTCAATGATGAGGGTGCATAGCTCGCGAAAGGTCTCCTCGAAGCCGGGCAGTAGCTCCTCTGAGGGCCAGACATTAGATGCCGTGTATTCCGGGAACGCGGGGTACTTCTCGGCCACGGCCCGCTGTTGCTCGTCGAAGCCAGGAGCACAGTTGACGTAGTAAGACCCCTTGAGGGTGTCATAGCGGCCATCTTTGAGCGTCTCTTTTCCACGTGACCACCCGACAAGCCACTTCGATGCTGGAGACTCAAGCTTCTCTGCTGTCTGTCAGTCACCATACAAAAATGGTAGGGAATGTGGCATGTTACCCACCAAGATCTTCGGGCGACAAATTTCCCAGGGCAGAAGAATATGAAAGAAGTCGATGTCTGAGGTCATGGAATTTCGAGGGCAAGTCCTTCACGATAATGATACCTAGACTAACAGAACCAAATGCCTCTTCAAGGAGGGAGAAGTCGACATCGTCTAGACTTTGTCAGCCGAGGACATCTCTACCGCAAGCGTGACTACTCACTGTTTTTAAGGGCGTCCAGTCCTACGGTGACTGCGCTCTGCGTGACTGCAGCGCTGGGGTTCGCCATTTTCTTCAGCAACAATCACTTTGGTATATCAAACTCGTTGAATCTTGAGTAGATTGAAGAGTTGGAAATATCGCATCCGCTCGAGATTCAGAGTTCAAATTCTGAGGCTCATCTGGTGTTGAGTCGAGAGCACCTGCCTCTGCGGAACTAGCCCGCTTTCGGAGGTCGCCGAGCGGCGCCAGATAATCCGAGGTTCAAACTCACTACCAACACCAACGACTCGAGATGCCGAAAGCCCTCCACTTCAAGGGGGACAAAAAGGTCAAAAAGAAGAAGAGAACTGCCGAACCGTATGATGTCGACGACGCGCCTTCAAAAGCGCTCGCAACCTCGGCAGCGGCTGAAGGCACCGAAGATGACGACTCTTGGGTGAGCGCCGAAGTGCCCAGCGATATATCAGGACCAATTGTCATTGTTTTGCCAACAGAGACACCGAGCTGTCTGGCATGCGACGCCAATGGCAAGGTCTTTGCAAGCGCGTTGGAGAACATGGTCGACGGCGACCTGGGCACTGCAGAACCGCACGACGTGAGGCAAGTATTTGTCGCAAACCGCGTCGCGGGCACCGAAGGCCTTGGTCTGAAGGGACACCATGGAAGGTATGGCATTTTGGAAGCTGCGCCCAGCCCTGTGCTAATAGTACTGTGCAGATACCTGAGCTGCGACAGATATGGCGTCCTCAGCGCGAACGCGACCGCCATGTCTCCCGAAGAATCCTTCATCGTCGTCCCCGTACCGGACAATCCATCCGCCTTCTCTCTGCAGACTGCGCGTGACAAGTTCCTCAGCATTGATGAGTCCTCGGGGAGTGCCGCCGAAGTTCGGGGTGATGTTGAAACCATAACCTTCAATACCACGTTCCGCATACGCATGCAGGCACGTTTCAAGCCCCGCCTCAAGGCCTCCAAGGAGGAAAAGGCTCATGCGAAAATCAGCAAGAAGGAGTTGGAGGACATCATCGGTCGCAGACTCGACGACGACGAAGTGCGCCGCCTCAAGAAGTCACGAAGAGAAGGCAACTTCCACGAGACAGCTCTCGACATGAAAGTCAAATCGTCCCACGACAAGTACGCGTCAATGTGAGATCCAATATGGGGCATAAAGCTTAAGGATTGCGATCGTCTATATCTGGAACCATGTTCTCGGACCCTTCTACGCCAAGCCGTTCCCAAGACAATGTGGGTCCTTGTCATGCATTTCACCATGCACAAGTGTGGCACCATGCGCCACGATATGGAACGCCTCGCGCCACGGCGAAGTTTCTCTTGTGGCTGGGCAATCGGACGTTTTAGCCGTCTCGGCGCGCTGGTGTGGCTGCAGTACAACGCGCCTGGTGGCCGACATATCCGATAAAGGGGTGGAAACAGAACGGCATGACGGACGTTTCTATATCGAGGGGCCAGGCATGCAAAACATCGGTAGCGAGAAGCCTGCGGAATGATAGTAAGGGGCTTCGCAAACCACAGTGTGTAGATGCGCTTGCGACAGTACATCACCATGTACACCTTCCTTCTGCAACGTGCATCTGCTGGTTAAAAAAATCTTAATGTGACAGAATAGAGAGCATTGCGGCAAGTATGATTGTGAGGCAGGCTTACTATCAAAAAGATTTCATTTAGTCCATATACACATTTGGTCCACTTTCCACTGAGCAGACCCTATACTACCCGATGTCAATCTAGCCTTTCCCCACATCCTCACTCCTCATCAAAGCTCTGTCTTTACCTCTACCGCCTGCATCCCCTGCGTGGTGTTCGCCGCCTGCGTGATGTTCCAGGCCGCCAACGCCTCCGCATACTGCCTCTTCATCGCGACCTGAGCCCACTCATTGCGTGTATGGATGTACTTGGTGATACTCCACATGTTGAATCCCATCACCCACGCATACCCAACCGTCCTCTCAAACATGGTCAACCACTTGTTTTCCTTGATCTCAAACTTCTCCTTCAAGTCCTGCCAGTACACCACCACCACGCCCTCGATGACAATCGGCACCATCTGCCCAATATACCACAGCGCAATGACCATGGAATCCGACGCGCCCGGCTCCTGCACAAACCGGACCGCACTGTGCATCAGCCCGCTGATCGCAAACACCATCGTATTCTCGACCAGACGCGTGCTCGTCCTACCCCGGCGCATGCCCAGCCACTTCCTCGTCACAATCTGCGTGTGACCATTGAAGCTCGCGTAGATGTAATTATGCCAGTGCTTGCCCCAGTACCTGCGCACGGTATATGCCTCCTTGATATGCCCGAACAAACTCATGCTCCACTCCGCGGGCGAATCGAGCCCCAGGCCGACAAACAGCACCGCAAACACGCTGTGGTACGCCTCGTACAGAAACATATTGATGACGCACCAATGCACGACGGTATCAAAGCTCGCCCACAGCTCATCCGCATTGAACGACGCGGGCAGGCGCCGGAAGAAAATCGCCTTGTCGGCGCCGCGCACCGGCTCGCGGACCAGATAGTACCACGAGAAGACGTACCACGCGTTCTGCAGGACGTACAGCCCGAACGCCTTCATCGCGTGGATGCCGACAAAGTGCGCGCGCGAGTACCCGTGCTTGGGCTTGCTGTTGAGCACATCTCTGTGGTTCTCGCGCGCGAAAAGCACTTTGTACGCGGCGGCGATGCGCGTCTTCCACGTCCCGGGCTTCTCCTTGGTTACTGGCGGCGACCATTCGAGGATCGTGACTTCGAGGCTGACGTTGGCGAGCCAGATGTATAGGAAGCGCGTGAAGGTGTCGCAGAGCGTGAAGCTGGGCGCGAGGTCCTGGGAGTAGCAGAAGGCGTAGCACACGGGGATGCTGAGGCCGAGGATGCTGAGTTTCTTGTACTTGGGCGGGTAGGCGAGGATGTAGAGGGCGAAAGCGAAGGCAATGAGGGTGGAGAGGATGGGGCGCCAGATGCGGGTTATGGAGAAGAAGGAGTTGTCAAAGGCGTCGTCGATGCAGGATTCGTACAGTCTGTGAGCGGCGAAGACGGGGTCCGCCCAGATTATTTTTACCATCTTGTACGAGTGTCGCTAGGTGATTTAAATTTTGGTGAGTATACTTTACACAGGTTGAGTGGGTAAGGTTCTGCTTTGTATTCGTTTGTTGCGAGGTGAGAAGTGTACCTATTTAGTGAATTCAAGAGGTGAGAGGGCGAGCAAACGCTCGACGATTCTTATCTGTTTGCCAAAGAAAAAAAGCGGTACCATGGTTTGGTCAGGTCGCGCGAATGAGAGAGCGTGACAAAATTTCCATGGCACACAAGCCTGTGCCGAAGTAAGTGACCGGATCTATGCTTTCGGGTGCGAAATGTTGGTGCTACCAGACTTTGGACTTACCGTTACCCACCTTTCTTAGCTGCAACCTTGTCTATATGGTTGCGAGGAGCAAATCGCTAAACGAATGTCTGGTATAATTTGTTGGTGTTAGTAGTGATTGGCTTTACCACAGTGTAGATGTTTTTTCGGTCCCAGTTAGGAGCTTTCTTCTCTCAACGGCCACCTAGCCTTTAGATGTATAGTCATTGTAAGCGTAGATAGAAGACTTTTGGGTATATATAGGCTACCTCATCACCTGTTCTCATTGGAAAAGGCGGGCAGGTGTTTGGCCGACACTTGAGCTCTACCATTCAGGCGATTTGACAGTAATTTGAAAAAAAATGGTCTGAAACGATAAAGAAAATTTCATCGGTATCCTGTTTTCAGGGTCGACTTTCATACACTTCTTCATGTAGAGCGATCGTTCGTGAGCTGTACATCCGTTGTCTTGCGTGTAGTACCTAGGTATGCTGGGTAAAAATGATCAAGTGTTCTCTCCAAGGCAGTCAAGGACACATATGTCTCCAGTCATCCATAAAAATATCTTCTTTTTCGCCTGAAAGACGCGGCCCAGATCATTCTGTGCCCATGACCGATAGCGATTTGCACCTGACATTTCCGCTTCCTCTGAAGGTTTTCCGTTGCTTGCACGTGTGTAAGCAGTCGGAGTATCGTCGTTGTTCGGAATTCAACCAAATATCGGCATTGCGAACTATCGATCCAATATGGCAATGCGAGCCGTCAGCGATGCCGGCCCGTAGTGCGGCTTTTGCTGTGAATGGTCGATTCATGAGCTTGCTGATTAATGGTTGCGCCCTTTGGAAAGCCACACGCCCTAGGCACTATTACACGTGGTGACGTGCATGCACCACGAACACCAAGTCATCGATATGGAAAGCGATCTTGCTCATTTGCACCTGTGTTTGACAGGATTTCGGGGTGATTTAAGTTAGATGCGATGAAAATTTGCAGCCCAGAGAGCTTCGGAGGTCCCCGAACACAAAATTTGGTTGGAACAGGGACTTTTAGAGCCTACCACGATAGGGCATAGTCAGCGCATTGTTTGGAAAATTTGCAGAGAGGCCAATGACACGGGGTCTCCACAGTTGTATACTCTTGAAGTCAATGTTGAGAGTACCGCGCTGGGTTTCACGTGAAAGAGGCATTGACGATGAAGCGCATGCCCATTTGGCTGGTTCCTGACAACGACAAGACACCTTGGAGTTAGACTGCGTTCGCTGCTGGGATACTGGGTTCCTCCAGGAGTCGTCTTCAAACTACAAAAATACAATGGCTGCCTGATGAATTGTATCTGCTCGGATAACATTTGAGGGTGTAACAGTATTTCCGGCCTAGCGCATGCTGCATCGGTCTGGAAGGGCGTATGACTGGTCCCCGCACATAGCTGAGTGGTCACCCGTCAGCCAAGGAGAGCGATCACTTCAGCCCATTATCCACCTGCACGTTGCATCCCTCCATCACCATCCTGCCGTGTGGGTGACTCAGGCAAGATAGCTTGCATGTGCATGTATAAGGTTGCTCTTACCCCAACCTTTCTCCGCCATACAGACACACAGCCCCCGCATAGATAGGCAGACATCACGACCATAGCGTCTTATCCTTCACTAGTCTACCAAGAATCTATCTCAGCTTCCAATTCGTCTCCGCGTTCTCGGGTGAACTGCTCAGTCGAGCTCTTCACAGCGCTTGTGTGACTTACTAAAGTATCCTTTGTCCTGTCACCTCAACAGCTGCCAGACGCACGCAAAACCTCCGCCATGCCTTCCTCCATACCGTCTTCCGAGTACTCGCAAGCCACCACTATGCAGTCGATGCGAAACCAGGTCGGATCCAAGGTCCGCAATATGACGCACTACGGCCAGCCGACAATCGAGATCAATCTCAAGGGCACTGATGGACCACGCAACACATGGGTCACATCATATTCCACCATGGACACTATCGAGGGAAATGTCACGATAACCGCACTGCATGATACGTGGTTTGAGGACATTGACATTGCATTTATAGGTGAGTGGCAAATCATCACAGGTGCAATATAAAGCATTTTTAGCTATGAGGAAAAACAACGAGAGTCCTTGCTACCACATACAGAGCCTTGCGATACGGCAAACAGATTCAGGCATTGAATGGGCTATCTACTGTTGTACCCTTGACGATCTGCGACAGTACAGTGACTAACATCTTTCCAGGCACCTGTCAAGTCTATGTCGACACGTTCACCACATCACCTTCAATGACAGGCCGGACGGAAGCTAACCATCGTTTCCTGGTACTACGCCAACCAATCGCAGAGTCCGACTTTCCGTCCCCGAGAATATTTGAGGCTGGAAGGACGTATCAGTTTCCCTTCACATTTACAGTCCCGACACACCTCCTGCCGAAGTCATGCTCGCACAAGGTTTCCTCACAACATGTTCGCGACTGTCACTTAATGCTGCCCCCAAGCCTAGGCGATGCGGATCTCGCAGGCTTCGGTGGTTCTTTGCTCGACGACCTTTCACCCGAAATGTCCAAGATTATTTACAGCCTTAAAGTTCGGATCGCACAGCAACGGGGCAGTGAGGGTATTACGGTCCTGGGAGAAAAGACGAAGAAAGTTCGCATCAAGCCTGCTCTTATTGAGCAGCCGCCGTTGAACATTGACGGGAACAAGGAATACCGAGCACGGCAAGAGAAGACCATCAAGAAGGGACTCTTCAAAGGCAAGCTAGGAACGTTGTCTGCAAGGACTGTACAACCAAAAGCTTTGGTCATTCCTGGTGCGCAGACGATAGACAACCAAACCATAACCACAATGGCCAAACTCGTTCTTCGCTTCGATCCTATCGACGAGACAGCTTCCCCACCACGTCTCGGCTCTTTGAGTACCAAGATCAAAGTATCAACATGTTACGCGTCGAGTCCAAGACAGACTTTTCCATCGCGATTAACAATCGGTTTCGACGCTTCACAGGGCGCATACTCCGAGAGTATCGCACTGTCAACACTCTGCATCACATCTGCACCTTGGGAAAAGCACACTGCAGCCATGAACCCCAGATCTGAAGAGAACCCCGAGCGTCGCGACTCTGGCATTTCAGACTGCTCAACCACCAGCAACAGCGAAGCTGCATTCACCACAGGCATTCTACCCGCATCTAAAGATTACAAGAACGGCATCTTTTACACCGCACAAGTCCTCGTTCCTGTCACACTTCCCACGAACAAGAACTTCATACCAACCTTCCACTGCTGTCTGATATCACGAACATACACACTCGGCATGACTTTCAACGTTCACGGCGGCTCGTCTACGTCCCTGAAAGTCCCCATCCAAATCTGCGCACAAGGCAGCGACACCGGCATTGAGAATGCGAGGGCGCGAAGTGTCGAAGAGACGCAGCTGCGACAGGCAATCGATATGTGGGCGCCTAGGAGCGTTGCACCACCGCCGAGTTTTGACGAGGCTGAGAGAGCGCCCCGGAACAACAGTGTAGGGGCGAGGGACGAGCTTCCTCCGGATTACTCTGCGTTTGCGCCGCCTGTTAGGCGGTATGATGGATTGATTGCGGTTTGAGATTGATGTACTGCATAAAAGGGTGGTTTTGTTCTTTTGCGGCCTTTCAAATTGTTCAAGGCAGCTACTTACATTTCGTAGTCATCATACCCCAAGCCTAATAGCTTTACAGATAGTGTTAATCTATTTTACTCATGGTAATTTTCAAGCAAATCTAGTGGACACATCTCGATTGCTGTAGTACGTCACTCGGAATACGGAATACGTGTAAAGTGTTGTTACCGGACATACCTGCCTATCTATCAGTATGGCGTGTTAGCTTTATCGGCAGAGATGTGGTGTATTTTGCAGATGACAAACAACAGCACAGCTGGTCACCATTATTACCTGAGGAGGAAAATTGCTCAAACTCATGAGCTTGGTTAGCCGCATGCGATTTTATTTTGACCATTTACAAGTATACGCTGTGACCGTGAGGAAATATACACTGATCAAATGTATTGAAACTGAGATGGTTTGCGTGTGCGGAGTCGCTGCGTATTAAGAGGTTTTTAATCAGTTCCAAAAAAAGGTTAATATGGCCCAGCGTCACCCGCACAAAAGTCATCAACTTCCTCAACTGTGACGTGGCCATCACTCTTACAACTTACGGGCGCACAACACAACTGGAGAAAGGGTCTTTATAACCGAATCTTAGGAATGTATGCATGCGCTAGGACTACTATGAGTTGGAAATTGAGCAAACTACATGAGACCACAACAGAGGATTGAACGAGTTCCTCTAAATGTCTGGCGAGCAAGAAAAAGAGATACTCAACGGCAATATGTGATAAAAAGGACTTCATCAGCCGACTTCCAACATATCTACCAAGCGATCCACCACCCTTTCATTGTGTCTCCTGCATTTTCAATACAATTCCCAAAGGGGCTGCAGATCTTCACACCTCTCATGACTGGCGGACATCTGTTCAATCACCTCCAAAGATCGCATCGCTTCGATGTCGACAGATGCAGATTTTACGCTGTTAGTATTAAATGTGCCTTAGAGTATCTCTACGATGCCTGTGATGAGGTACCATTGATGAAGCCGGGGAATGTGCTGCTAGACGCTCGTGGCTACGTCACATTATGTGGCTTCAGCCTGTTCACAACCCATCACAAAAGCGAGAAACAAGGTGAGAGCAAACTTCCAGAGTATCCGGCCCCGGAGTTGCTTGTTGGTGAAGGGTCGAATTCGGGCGCAGCAAATTGGTGGATGCTGGGAATATTGCTGTACGAAATGCTTACAGGCATGCCTCCATTCTACGACGACGACAGAGGCGTGAGACGTCAAAGCATTCTCACCAAGCCTGTCCGCTTCCCGGAGTCAATAGAGCCTTCTGCTATTGATTTTGTGGCCATTCTGCTCGACCGTGACCCAAAGACGAGTTTGGGTACTGCCGGGGTCGCAGACATCAAAGCGCATATTTTTCTAGATGGAGTGGACTGGCCGAAGCTCCTTTCTAAGGATCACCATCCTGCTTTTATACCGGGTCACGTTGTCGATACCTTCAAACAGAATGGTCTCACACCACCTACGCTACCGAAAAATCCGTTATATCCACTGGTATGCCCACATCCCGTGTTAAAGAACCCAGAGAGCGAGAATACACCCCGAGTGCTCGATATCGCAGAGACCAACCAGCAGGGGAACAATTACGAACTCATTTGGGACAGCTCAGTGGATTCAGGAGTGTTTTATTTCTTGAATCTGCTCACCAAGTTGAGAGAACCTGTCCGTTCGAGACCAGTCGTTTCAAGCCCATCTGAAACAGAGAAGGCAATCACCAAATCCATGTCGCCGACCCAATTCCAAATGCAAGACGCAATGGGGATTGCTTTGGGTCGTGGATACCGTCGGGCGGTGGCACAGTTATTGGATCATGGAATCGATGTGAACTTTGAAGTAGTCATTAACGACACACGGACGACGCCACTATAATGGGCTATAGAGCATGGGGATGTCGACTTAGTGAAGCTCTTCTTGTCTAAAGCCAGACAGAATCTACACCAAGTAGCTGGTACCCAAGCCTTGATTGTAGCTGTGAATAGCAAAGAAGTTGCCATCGTTAAAGAGATTCTAGCCCATGGCATCTATTGCGACTTCGAGGAGTATGGTCGAACTCCACCACGGCCTTCTTACCGTACGGGCTGGGAACTCTTCGAGCTATCGGACCCCGAAGGCTTCCTAAGGTTCCTCGCTCCACTTGTACGAGCGGTCAAGCACGGGGACATCGAGATCGTACGATTGCTGCTAGAACACGGGGCAAACGTGAACGTTGCTTATCATGATGTGCCATGGCAGTTTGACTCGTTGCTGCAAGATGGAATACGGATAGGCTTTTCCTGTGGAAGATTAGTGCAGCTGGGAATGGAACTAGAGCGAAAGGAAATCGTGCAATTACTACTTTACAATAAAGCAGACATTGACTTCGAACAACCGATCTGGGACCAGGCGGGTCGGGATCATAGGTGTGAGCATGTGCCGAGGGCAATATATCAAAGGGTAATACATGGGCTGCGTAACATCTCAGATGAAGTTAGACGAGACGTATCATGACTGTAGCAATGTGCAATAGAAATTTCGAGAGGGTTGTAACTTTTCCTCACTGAAATTGCACGCAGCGCATAATTGCTTCAAAGATCATTAGCGCAGAATCCAAAACGACTTTAGAACCGTGGACACAGCTAGTGAGAGGGTTTCACTAAACAATGACTTCAACATCACTATCATCTAGCACAAAATCGATGCGCGCAGCAACTTTACAGGGTTGTGCAAAGAATCGCGCGGACCGATTGAGCGCATCCTGATCGGCTTTGCGCGAGTCTTAGAGACGGGCGTGTTGGCGCAAGTTATCAGCGTGAATTGGAGGAAACATATGTTCTGTGTGACGAAAACGTGTTTGAGGGACGAGGACGAAGAAGAGGTTACGGAAGCTAGTTTTAGCGTTCTTCGAGTTTGGGCTCAAGAATAAGATACTCTTTCGTGACCCCAAGAAGGGCCGCCATGCTAATCGATAAATAAATCAAGATTCGACGGCTGTTTTCACAGATGTGTGAATAGATAGACTAAATCCACTAAGCTAACACAGTCCATCAAACTCGTCTCCACGCCCCAGTACTGCCTGCGTATTATTTCCGAAGCCCAGCTTTACCAGCGTATCGGTTTCCGGGTCATACATCGGCCAGCTGAGCCCATTCTGCGGGTCCCTCGCAAAGGCAGCCCACGCGCTCTGCATGTACTTTGACGTCTCAGATTCGGCCGGCGTGTTGGGCGCAAGCAGATCCGAAGTGCCAAAGACCATCGGGATATCAGACGAGTGGTAGGCGCGAAGCCATGGGAAAGGGTTGAGGTTTGGCCATTCTCCAAAGTAACGGGCGCGCCAGACGGGCACGTTGAAGTTCTTTCGGGCGCTGGAATCTTATTAGCATGTACAAGCGGTTGTGTATAGTAGAACATACAGAGCTCCTTGTGCGCCTGGGCATGTTGCGATGTTGCGTGTGAAGGCGTCTACGGCGGTTTGATTGGGTCCAGTTTGGACGAATGGCAATAAAGAAGATCCTTCATTGTCTACTTGTGCTAAGATGGTAGGCACTTTTGCGAATCGCCCACGGATCTGACGGTCAGTGTAGTTGGCAAAGTTCGTGAGCTCATCTGGTGCTGGGTTGAATGATAGCGATCTTCCGCCATTTGCAGATGCGCTGTACTTGTTGTAGACTTCAATGATGGCACTTGCATTCGCATTCTGCATGCAAGCGAATTCCTTGTCTTTGTCGGGCGATCCGCAACCTATTTGCGAGGCAACGTATGTGAAGTTTGAGTAAGTCGCGTCGTTTGAGTTTCCACCTGAGACGGTGCCAGATTGGGCAATGAAGCCTGCGACGATAGGGTCTTCGGGATATGCATATGCGTACTTGTCCACAGCCATTCCACTACTGAAGTTAGCGTAAGTAGTTTTGGAGAACTGAGGTTTTTCAGTACCCTGCTGACTGTCCGAACAAGATCATACGCTCTGGATCTCCGCCGAAAGCATTGATGTGATTGTAGAGCCACTCAACCGCCTTCCGATGATCCATCAAACCAGGATTGAGGTATGTTCCATCTAGGCCAGCGGCATTTGGATAGCCAAAGATGTTGAGTCGGTAACTGAACAAGGTCAGTATAGCTTTCAGTAAGGGGAGCGACATTCCTACTTGAGAGCCACCACAACTACGTTCTGATCCTTTGCAAGTCGATCCCCGTACTTGTAGGGACTTGCAGCACCTCCCGAAGTAAATCCGCCGCCGTGAATCCATATCATTACTGGCAGCGGCTCCGAAGAATGGTTTTTTCTCGGAGCCCAGATGTTCAGCGTCAGGCAATCTTCACTCTGCTGCTGGCCAGGAGTGAGCAGAAAACCCTTCAGATATTCCGAATACACTGTCTTCTGGCCATTATTGTACTGGATACACGATGGTCCAAACCACGATGCGTCAATAGTTTGGTTCGTAGGGCGTTTTGTGATGGGAGGTCGGAACCGTGCAGCTCCCACCGGCGGCTCAGCATAGGGTATCCCACCAAAGAAACGAACGTCTGTGGTGTTTGGCCATGGTACACCTTGCACAGAAAATATACTGGTATGTACTAGCAGGTCATCTTGGGTGTTCCTTGCTGGAAAGGCGTGGACCAATGGCAGCAGCAAAAGAGCAGCCAGTTTGGACATCTTGGAAGCTACCGCGATTTGTGCGATCCAATTGCTCGCACCACAACAAGGCACGCTGATACTTAACACACTCAATGTACAGATCGCAAAAGGTACACTTATACGAAGGGTCTAGCGCTGTGCTTTTAACCGATGGTCATTTGGTCGGCTCAAACCTTTTCCAACGATCGGTTAGCGCTGTTATGTTGAATCTGGGGCCCCGCAAACGAAGTGGATTATGGTGGATCCTCGTGTTCTAACGCGTTGCTCTCGGCATATATGTGACGCGAAAAGTTGTGATCGTTGACTATGGCCTCGGACTTACACTGACTCGTACCGCTAATTCAAGGCCCGAGAAAGGCAATCCAACATCACACACGGAGTAGTAGTTTTCATTGTCGCACGGTCTTGCAACAGTAGGCACTGCGCAGCCCGAGGCAATTCGAATTATGTCGCCTTTTTGTATGGCGTGACCGGGTACCCAACTAAGTCATCTGGATAAGAATAGTGCTTATAAAAAGTTGAAGTTGTCATGAACTGCGAAATGCCGCTCCATGTTGGGATGGTTATCCGACGAGAGAAGTTGAGTGATGCGACTGATATCAAGTTCCATTTCTGGTGGCTGGTAACGAACAGTGAAATCTTATCAGCCCAGGAGATTCCAAATATCATATGCCCTCTCTCTTATCGCACACTGAATCTGCTCTGGTGCAACATCTTGAAAGCCTTGTCAGATCCCGATGGATCTTTAGGTTTGCTTCACTCACTTATCCGAGCGTTTAAAGCACAGAGATATCGTGCGGATGCTGCGTGTTAGTAGGGCAAATGTTAGGCTTGAACTGTCTGTTTAGGATATAAGGGAACATATGTGTGGGTTTGTAGAGAGGGGAGTGTGGTAGAGGGTTGCGTGAGTGTTGCGGAGAGTGAAGGGCGGGAGGGAAAAGGAAGTGTCCAGGTTCTAGTCCGCTGCCATACTTCCACATAGTCTGCGAATTCTTCGAATCACATATTTACATCTTGCTTCCGCCCTCTTGTGGTACCTTGACAACAACCTTACCCCAGCTATCTCTTGCACCCAGCGCCTTCAATGCAGCAGGTACACTTTCCAGACCAACAAACTCCTTGTCTGTGAAAGCTGTGCCTCTGTACTTTCCTTCCTTTACTAGCTCAAAGATGCCATCCCACACTTTGTCTTGCATCTCCGGCTCGTTGATTGCGTATGCGCCCCAGTGTAGTCCGACGACAGACACATTCTTGAGAAGGATGCGGTTCGTTGCCATCTTCTCGATATCCCCAGCAGCAAAACCAATGACAAGGAGGCGGCCGTTCCAGGCAGTGCACTTCATCGACTGGGCAATCAGACCGACGGGGTCGTACACGATATCTACACCGCGACCCTTGGGCGTCAGCTTCTTGACTTGCTCGGGCCAGTCCTTCTGGCGGTAGTCGACAGCGTAGTCTGCACCAAATGCGCGGGCTACATCTTGCTTGTGCTGCGTTCCGGCAGTTGCGACGACGGTGGCGCCGAATGCTTTGGCGATTTGAACGGCAGCGAGACCAACGCCCCCGGCTGCAGCGTGGACGAGGACCCAGTCACCTATTATGGTGTTAGTACGTAACATTAGTGCTTTCTAAAGACGTTGACATACCCTTCTTGATTCCTGCTCGGGTCACTAGTCCAGCATAACTCGTCGGTGCTGTGACGAACACGCCGGCAGCATCCGCAAAGCTCCATCCCTCGGGCACTCCCTTTAACCTCTCCTCTGTACAAGCGATGTGCGTCGCATATCCGCCCTGACTGGCTCCGAACACCTTGTCACCCTCCTTGAACTTTGGCGTCTTTCCACCCGGCAGGGAGGTTGGCGCTTTCAGGACAACGCCAGAGAACTCGGAGCCTGCGACCCATGGGAAAGCAGGCTGGTGTTGGTATTTACCGCGGATCTGGAGGAGGTCGAAGAAGTTCGTGGCTGAAGCGTGGATGGCGATCAGGTATTCGGAAGGCTTTGGGGTAGGAGTGGGTAGGTCGAGGACTTTGAGTCCATCAGGCCCCTGATGGTGTTAGTCTATAGATACAAGTGTGACAGGAAGATAGAGTGGTGTACCTCGACATATTCCTTGAGCTGTATGCCTTTCATCTTGAAGTCGAATTTTGATAGAAACTAGAACAACGATTGATCTGCAAATGACGGAATCACCCTGTATCGAGAAGACTGAAACAACGAAGATTGCTCGAGTCGTGAAGCTTCATCGTTGCAGATTGAAAACAGCAGCTCTTCCCAATGCCTCGGCTCAAGCGCATCTTCCCCGGCTTCTACGGCCACACCAGAAGCCCCGGGCCCCTTCCCCACCCACGGCTTGGCGGTCGCGTGGTTAGTAAGCCGGCTCCACCGACGCCATGCGCTAATGACGCACGGCAGGGAAGTGACGATTGTCCCGCGCCTTCTGCGGTCTTCCAACAGCCTCCAAGCGAACATTCTACCGTGGTTGCTGCCTTCGGTTCGACAAACAACAACTGTTCGCAGTTAGACCCTATTCTTCGCCGCTTAGAGATAACTTGAGCATCCTCAGAAGCCTCGTACCAGGCTTCAAGTATACCGTTCGCTGTATAGGAAGACATCACATCGCATTTCACCATGGCCGACGACGCCGCCACCACGTCCGCTGAGGAGTCCCAGGTCACATTCAACGTCAAGGCCGCGAACGACCAGAAGCATGTGCTCACACTGGCAAACACCACCACAGTCGCCGACCTCAAGGCCAAGCTGTCAGCATCAGAATACGCAGACGTCCCCGCCGAGCGCCAACGCCTGATCTACTCGGGCCGCGTGCTGAAGGACCACGACACGCTTTCGAGTGCCAAGATCAAGGACGGACACACAGTACATCTGGTCAAGGGCGCAGCTAGCAACGCCAGGCAAAATCCCGCAAACCAGGGTACATCCACAACTGGTGGCGCGCCGACCCCGCAGGTACCGACCAACATCGCCGCAGGCACAGGAAACAACCCTCTTGCGGCTCTCACTGGCGCACGGCACGCTGGATATCATGGTTTGCCGGGCATGGACATGTTTGGTCCAGACGGAGGTGTAAGTGTTCTTAACTTCAGCCATAAGAGTGGTCGGCTAATGTCTTTCAGATGGGCCCACCACCAAGTCAGGAATCCATGCTGGAGATGATGGACAACCCCATGTTCCTGTCACAAATGAATGAGGCCATGAACAACCCACAAGTGGTCGATATGATGATGCAGAGCCCGATGGTGAGTTTTCGTCATTGTAGTTTTGAGCTCTTGGAGACTGACATGCGACAGATTCGCGACAACCCGATGCTCCAAGAAATGCTCAGGAATGAGGACACGCGCCGTATGATGTTCAGCCCAGAAATGATGCGCATGCAATTGCAGATGAACCGGGCCATGAACCGGAATGGCGGAGGCGGCGGTTCGAGTTTCCCAGCTCCTGGTGCCACAGACAACACACCACAAGCGGGCGCAACTGCTACACCAAACCAGCCAAACACAACTGGCGCAACCGATCCTGCGGCAGCCGGAGCTGCACAACCGAACCCATTTGCTAGCCTCTTCGCTGGAGGTGCCAGCCCATTTGCTTCCCAGCAGCCGAACACTGGAGACTCGAATGCGAATGCGAACGCGGCAAATCCATTCGGCAATATGTTTGGTGGAGCGCAAGGCGGAGGCGCAAACCCGATTGCGGACGGCATGCAGAGGTTGATGCAGAACCCAGAAGCTATGCAACAGATGATGCAGATGATGAACGGGGCCGGAGGGGGCGCAAATCCTTTCGGTGGTGCGGGCGCTGCACCTGGCACCGGTTCTGCAGCACCGAATCCATTCGCAGCTCTCATGGGAGGCGGAGGCTTTGGTGGCGGCTTCGGCACACCTCCAGCACCAGCAGACACCCGTCCTCCAGAGCAGGTCTACGAGTCACAACTCGCACAGCTGAATGAGATGGGCTTCTACGAGTTCGACCGCAACGTCTCTGCACTACGAAGGAGCGGCGGCAACGTCCAGGGTGCGATCGAGTACCTGCTCAGCGGCGGATCATAGACTGCTTGTCACTTGAGCGCGCAAGAGGAGGCACAAATCAACCAGTATGAACGCGACGAACGCTAGGAATATTGTGGCGGATGTACTCCATCGACCCGATTAGTTTCGAATCCCAGCGAACTAGACGAGGTGAATCTCAATAGAAGCGAGTGTGGTTCGTGGGATTGCTCAGACGACGAATATGCTGCGGATGGCTGGGGATATTCCTGAGGAGTCACTAATGGGGAAGACGCTTTCTAGTAGATACAGATACCAGAGGCATTTATGTTTCAATGCCAGGACATGATTGATCTCAATACTCTCTTTACTCACATGTGGCTTTAAAGTCTACACATCAGCACTGTCACTTTCAACACGAGAAGTACAACAGCCTAGGAAGTCATAATCGCCATTCATTGAATCTAACGGTATCATGCCATTCATATAAATCATCCATAACCCACCCGCCGTAAAACGCCCGTGCAATGCCCCATGTTCCCAGCCCGATATTCGTTTGTTCTCTTTTCACGATACGACAGAAATACCCAGCGCCGCGCCAATATGCTAAACAACCCGCAAGAAACAAAACAAAAGAGGTCCCGTTCCTAGTTAACATCCATACCATCATCTTCAACTTCCTCGTCGCCCTCCTCTTCGCCTGCAGTGAGCACCCCCGCACTGCCCAGACTCCTCTTCCTCGTCGTGCCCGCGCCATACGAACGACCCGTGACCTGGCTCAGGAGCTCGAGATCCTCACCGCCCACGACGCGCGCCTCGGGGCTTGATTCGCAGCACAACTCGATCAGACTGGCGGGATTGAGAATGCGGAAACCGTTGGTACGCACAAGTCGCCCCCAGTTCTGCAGACAGTATGCGGCAGCGCGCTGTTTGAGCCAGTCTTCACCGGCCGTGGCAGCGCGCTCCCAGATGACGGCTGCGTGTTCGATGTCAAGTTCGCGGCCGAGGCGGTTGACGCACAGGAGGCGGAGGCGGGGCATGTCGTAGATGTTGCTCATGACGAGCATGCCTGCGACGTCGCTTAAACTTGGTCCGTTCTGTGGGTTCGGCGCGATGCTGTCGGTGTAGAGATAGAACAGGAAGGCGCGCACTGCTGAGTATGGTTCGGGGATGTGCATCTTCTTGGAGTGGAATTCGGACATTTGAGCGCTCCATAGACGGGCGAAATGTGGCCAGCGTGCGTGCAGGATGAGCTTGTGAACGTGGATCGGACGAGAGACAGTGCCGACAGCGGTAGTTGTAGAGGAAGGACCGGCTTCTATGGCAGATGAGACGTCGACATAGTCTTCTTCATCAGGGTCAGCGGTGATGATGAAGTCAGCTCCACTACCGCTCTCGGGAGGTTGGTCGAAAGTCAACGAAAGGTCGGCGCCAATACCCGTTAGGTGCGACGAGACATTGGCGTCTGAAGCAGGCATCATCTTTGACCGCGAGTCGGAGGCGAGCTCGTTGCCTAGGATGCCGTACTTGCGCAAGTCGATGGCGAGCACATCACTAAGATACTCGCCATTGTGGTTTGCGTCTCCGGTGGCCTCAATCGGGCTTCCAAGGAGCCATGCGTGAGTTCCTTCCGGGTTGGTGGTACAATAATGCCAGCGATAGTTCGGGCTGTAAAGATCCTTGCCATCGGCGAGCTTTTGCCAGCGCAATGTGTCGAGCTCCAAACTGGACAGACTAGTCTCGGACGTCAATTCGGCAGGCGTGACGAAGTCCAGCATGCAGCCAGAGGAGAAGATGTGGAAGTGGGTGCCAGCGGCCTGTGAAGGTAAGTTTGGACTTGAGTGGAACTTGAGCGAAGATATGGATCCTGGGGCTACGTATGGAGAGCGACTGGAGGTCATGCCGTGGTATGATTGTACACTTGAGTTAGCAGTGTACCCAGTGCTGCCAGTCGCTACATGACCAGAAGGTGGGACCTGGAAACGGTGCCTCGACGAGAGCAGTTGCCGATCGCCTGTGCCGAATTTCATTGCGTGTTCGAACTCCGGGCTGCCGCGCAGATCGAGCCACCAGATCTCATTGTTCTTCTCCATTTCGTCATTGATGCCCCCGAAGATCCAAATGCGACCGTTCCAGATCCAGCTGGCATGGTCGTACCGTGGTACAAATCTCCAGGTTCGCGACCACGTCCATGTCTTGAGGTCCAGGTAGCAGATGTCATCCAGAACACTGTCATGTCCAGTCTGGCCCCCACTAATGTAGAGCTTATCGTCGTGGATTACTGCCGAGTGACGTGCGCGACCGCGGGGTATCGGGCCGTGTAGCTCAGGCTGTGTCCAGTGTGCGGTCTTGAGGTCGAAGACTATCACGTCGGCAAGGTGTTGACGGTGCTCGTTCTCTCCGCCGAAGACCAGGAGCTTGCTGCCCTGCCAGAGACATGCGGTATGGCCCATCCGTACGCCAGGAATATCGCCATAGTTGTCTACAAGGTTCCATTGTCGTGTTGTGAGATTCAGGCGCAGCACATGGTTGTAGACTTCGTCGGTATATTGGTCAAAGCCTCCAAAGGCGTATATCTGATCATCGCCTACGTACGTGACAGACGCATTGACGAGGCAAGCGGGCTTGGCACCGATGGTGGAGATCATCTTGGGTCTGTAACCCTCGACGGCAGACCTGCGATTTCGCACAGGGCTAGCGGACATGAGAAATGTGTTGTTGCTCGAGCGATCGGAAGTCGGCGTGTGTGAACGGCCGGGTGAGGTAGTGGTGGTGAGGGTGGTGCTGGACTGGTGCGGAGAAAGAAGGGAAGTCGTAGCAATCGGGAGAGCCATTGATGTCGAGGTTGTTCGCAAAGGGAGTGGTTTAGTTCATGAAAGCCCTCTGCGGGCAGGGTCGCCTTTGTCCCAGGAAGTGAGAATGTTCGAAGCTGGAAGCCGAGTTGGCTGGCAGTCCCGGCAGAAACGCAAGCGGTGAGGGATCTTGGCGCAGGCGCGGATGATTAATGGCCGCATGAAGTACCAGCCTCTCCGCTCTCCGCTGCAGGAGGCCGTCATCTCGCAACATTGATGCCAGCTATTCACCGCTACTGGTCTGTTGGTCCAGAGCATCTCATGCTGCGCCTTCTTCCACAGAGTTTGAGGAGATTGTAAAACATGCCAGTAGGTATGTCTTCTGAGGCGAATCACACTGCGCAAGAAACCTGCCTACCTGCACGTGCTTTCGATCCTCCAAGAACCATCATCAAACCGCTATGCACACGTCTTCACATGTCTTGCTGCTACAGCTACGCCTATTGAACGACAGCATTACCTGTCTTACATATTCTGCGCATACGTGGTCAAGCACTTCGCTGGTCGCTTGCAGCGCCTTCCAGCACCACAAGATGCGGTATTTCACAAAGAACGATCATCTCGGGCCAACCTTTATGCAACGACTGTTACTCGGACAATGAGAATAGTAACCGCTTTTGGTGTTCGTTGCCGCCGCACGGCCAAAATGCGGCTGATGTCATGGTTTTCCATGTTCTGGGCAGCCTCGCCTAAGAGTCTCAGCTCGTCGCTGGGCCAACGCAAACTGTAAACAAACGATATTTAATGCTCCTCCTACCTGCCATTCTACAAGCTCAGTACCACACCACACTCCCACAGTCCGCACTCCACCTCCTCTCCATCTTATCTCCGCCAGCAAGCAATTACTTTTCGAATCAATACTTCCGAGCATCGATTACAGCATTGTCTAATACAAATCTTTACCACCAAGTACATAATGTATGTCCATACAGCCTTGGCTTATACTTCATCCGGCTAACACATGCAGCTGAGAGCTAGCAGCCATGGCAAGCGCAGCAGTCTTGACTCCGGTCAAGAGTCGCTCTTCAGTCTTCTCCACCCGCACCGCTGGCGGTCGGATGCCATTGACTCCCTCTCCTCGCACCCCACGCACCCAGACTCCCGATGTGCAGGCACAAGAGTCTATCCATGGTGGTAACCTTATGTCCCGCTTCCAGCGCTCCATCTCCAAGAAGACACACGATTCACCAAAGTCAAACATCGCCCGTACCACACAGTCACCGCGCCGGTTAGAACTTGGTGTATCAGAATGGTCGCTCACCGGAACTGGTACAACCACCACCACCAAGACACCTGCCAAGTCAAAGAAGGACAGCTCCATCCGCGCCAGGCCCACCAAGACTCGCATTGCATACAACTCCGCCGACCGATTCATTCCTAACCGCACCGCAAGTGAAGCCATTTGCAGCGCTGGTACTGGCAAGCTCGACCAGCGACCAAAGTCGAGCACCAAGGGTGAAGGATCAACCGTACTCGCCAGCGCGGCAAGCGCTTTCGATCTTGGAGGCCGCGGATCCGAGGAGGATGTCACCCTCTCGCTGGAGGGCTTGAACATTGACGACGATGAGGAGGAGAGCCGCGCCAGCACAAAGCCTGCTCCCAGCGCAGCAGCATACCAGTCGACTCTTGCGTCAGCATGCGGTATCAGCACCAACACCCGCATTCTTGCCTTCAAGCCTGCGCCCCCAGAGTCGTCCAAGCCCATCGACCTCCGCTCCCAGTACAACCGCCCTCTCAAGTCTACTGCTGGCGTCAACGCACAGAGCCGCCGCCGCATTCCGTCAGCACCTGAGCGCGTCCTCGATGCTCCCGGTCTCGTTGACGATTACTACCTGAACCTGCTCGATTGGTCCTCTGGCAACCAGGTTGCCATTGGCCTCGAGCGCTCGGTCTACGTCTGGTCCGCAGACTCCGGCTCAGTCTCGTCACTCCTTGAGTGCCCCGCCGACACATACATCTCCTCCGTGAAGTGGTCAGGTGACGGTGCGTACGTTGGCGTTGGCCTTGGTACGGGTGAGGTCCAGATCTGGGACGTTGAGGAGCAGACCAAGCTCCGCAGCATGTTCGGCCACGAGACCCGCGTTGGTGTCATGGGATGGAACAAGCACCTTCTCTCCACCGGTGCTCGCTCTGGTCTCGTCTACAACCACGACGTCCGCATCGCACAGCATAAGATTGCCGAGCTCGTCTCCCATACTGGAGAGGTCTGCGGTCTCGAGTGGCGCGCCGATGGTGCCCAGCTCGCTACCGGCGGCAACGACAACATGGTCAACATCTGGGACGCCCGCGCTCTGAACGCCCCCAAGTTCACCAAGACTAACCACCGCGCTGAGGTCAAGGC
>Ga0265780_10000802_pt1 | contig 46756 bp, 33 predicted proteins | sample P1T30metagenome_FD_192432 | JGI IMG/M metagenome (GOLD analysis project Ga0265780, IMG submission 192432) | Plant litter microbial communities from East Loma Ridge, Irvine, California - P1 T30 | ecosystem: Environmental > Terrestrial > Plant litter > Unclassified | place: USA: California... | reverse complement strand
AAGTGGAGCGCCTGGACGCCACTGGCGGCCACGCCGAGCGGCACGCTGCGGCACGCGGGTTCGGGCTTGCCCGTCTCGTCGGTGACGATGGCGCGCAGGCGCTGGCCGTCGGGCGTGGCGTAGTCCTGGGTGAGGGCGCCTGGCGAGGCCAGCGGTGCGCCGGGACACAGCAGCAGGTTGGCTGCATGGGCCGGCAGGATCGATAACGGTAAGGTGAGCAGCGGAAGCAGTAGGAAGCGCGACATGGCCCGAGTTTACGCGAGCCGCGCGATGGACAGCGCCCGCTTCGGCGCCGGGCCGGCGCCGGCAGGCGTTTATTCGGCCGGCAGCAGCAGGCGGCGCACGCGCGCCAGCAGTTCGTTCGGCTGGAATGGCTTGCTGACGAAGTCGCTGGCGCCGGCATCGAGCGCGCGCACGGTGTCGCGCTCGGTGTTTTTCGCGGTCAGCATCAGGATCGGCACCGCGTTCCAGCCGGCCCGTGCGCGCACCAGGCCGACGATCTCGTAGCCGTCCATATAGGGCAGCATCACGTCCAGCAGGATCAGGTCGGGCTGGTCCACCCCGGCCGCGACGTAGTCGCTGGCGGCGCGGCCGTCGGCCAGGTGGGTGACCCGGTAGCCCTGGCGTTCAAGCATGAAACGCAATACCTGCGCGATGTGGTCGTCGTCTTCGACGACCAGCACCAGGGGAGCGGGGCCATTTTCTTTGAGCATGGTGAATTTCTTCGGTGAATGCCCCGATTATACCGACGCCCAGCCGTATTCCGGTGAGCTTGTTGCTAGAGGGTATCAACTAGACCGATTTGCGCAGGGGATCGAGCAGGCTGCGCAGGTCATTGTGGTCCAGTTCGTACATCAGCGCCAGTAACTGTCCCAGCTCGCCGCGCGGGAAGCCTTCGCGCGCGAACCAGCCCAGATAATGGCCGGGCAGGTCGGCCAGTTTACGGCCTTTATATTTCCCGTATGGCATTTCCCAGGTCAGGAGCAGGTGCAGGTCTTGAGGTTTCATCGTGCGCCACTTTAGCAAACAACTGTGACGTTGTAGCATTCAGGACCTGTCCCGGTAAGGGGGCGTCGTGGTTGGCGCGCCCGGCGCGCCTGCCGAGCGCGCGCTGCGTTGCCGGTCGCTGCAGATCGTTGCGGATCACTGCCCGTCATCGCAGGCCCGCAAGGCGGCCTGCCCCCCGGCTGCGCACTGCGCCACGCGGCGGCATGCACGTCGTCCACCCACCGGGACAGGTTGTTGGAGTACCTATGGGAGAGCATCATGGAAAGCCAATTCCACCTCGAGCGCTTTGTCGCAGCGCAAGACCCAGTCTATGACAGCGTGCTGGCCGAGCTGCGCGCCGGCAAGAAGCGCAGCCACTGGATGTGGTTCGTGTTTCCGCAGATCGCCGGCCTGGGCAGCAGCGCGATGGCGCAACGCTACGCCATCGCGTCCGAAGACGAGGCGGCCGACTACCTGGCGCATCCGGTGCTGGGCCGGCGCCTGCGCGAATGCGCCGCGATCGTGGCCGCGCTCGACGCCGGCTCGGCGGGCGACATCTTCGGCCATCCGGACGAACGCAAGTTCCACTCGTCGATGACGCTGTTCGCCGATACCGCGCCGGACGAGGCGGTGTTCCAGGCCTGCATCGACAAGTACTTCGACGGCGAGCCGGACCCGGCGACCCTGGCCCGCGTCTAGGCGCTTGGCGCAGCCTCAGGCGTCCGCGAACTGGGCCAGCAGCTCGTCAGGGCGGCCGCGCGCCGCCACGTGCAGCACCACGGCGTCGGTAAACCGCAGCGCCGGATGGCTGGCGCGGTGGCGCGCGAACCAGAACACCTCGTCCAGGTCCTCGTCCTCGTGCGAGGTGGCCAGCACCGCCTGCTCGGGCGGCACGTCGTCGTAGTCGGCCGCCTCGAGGGCCGCGTCGTCGACGGCGTCGCGCCAGCTCTCGCACTCCTTGCCCCAGGCCAGCATGTAGCGGCAGCCGGCGTCGACCAGCCAGCGCGCGACGTCCCAGCGCCACATCTCGTCGCTGTCGTCGTCGATCACGACCACCGCCATGAAGGGCGACAGGTGGCCGAGGTCGGGCAGGGCGGCGTGCGGCCGCAGCTGCAGGTAATGGGCTTTGTGTGCTTGCATGATGAATCGTGAAATAAGGTTGGCGGCATTATCGCCGCCCGCGGCGCCGCGTGGAAGCCTGCGCCACGCCGCTAGCCGCCAGCCAGCATGGCGCGCAGGCGCGCGCGCCGCTGTTCGAGGGCCTGCAGCTCGGACTCGATGGCGGCCAGCAGCTTGTGCTGGCTGGCCATGGTCTCGGGGCACATGGCGGCGCCCTCGATCGTCAGCATGCAGTTGGGAAAGCCGCGGATCTCCGCCAGGCCGAAACCGGCGGCGATCAGGCGCTGGATCTGGCGCACGCGTGTGACGGCGGCCGGCGCGAACACCCGGTAGCCGTTGGCGGCGCGGCGCGAATCCAGCAGGTCGTGCCGGTCATAGTGGCGGATCGAGCGCACGCTGGCGCCGGTCTGCGCCGCCAGGTCGCCGATCGAGAGCGGCGCGAGGTTCGCGGGAGTGTGCATAAGTGTCGCTTGACCCTCACATTAATGTCAGGCTTCAGGATAGCACTTCATCGACTCTGGAGTGAACCATGACACTGTTTTTCCCACGCGCCAAGGCGCGTTATTCCCTGATGCTGGCCGCGCTCCTGCTCGGCGCGTCGGCGCTGCTGCAGGCGGCCGACAAGCACTACACGGTCACTGCGCCCGATGGCGTCGAACTGGCGGTGCAGGAGTCGGGCAACCCCGAGGGCCCGGCGATCCTGTTCATCCACGGCCTGCTCGGCAGCCATCTGAACTGGGACGCGCAGCGCGCCAGCCCGGCGCTGCAGGGCTACCGCCTGATCAGCTACGACTTGCGCGGCCACGGCCTGTCGGGCAAGCCGCATGCCGCTGCCGCCTACCGCGAGGGCCGGCGCTGGGCCGACGACCTGGCGGCCGTGATCGCTGGCGCAAGGGCTGACAAGCCGGTGCTGGTCGGCTGGTCGCTGGGCGGGGCGGTGATCTCGAATTACCTGGCCGCGCATGGCGACGCGGCGGTGGCCGGCGCGGTGTACGTGAATGGCGTGATCGAACTGAACGCGGCGCTGATCCCGCCGCATCCGGCCGTCTACCGCGACCTGAACGCGCGCGACCTGGCCACGCGCCTGGACGCCCAGCGCGCCTTCCTGGCCCTGTGCTTCCACCAGCGGCCGGACCAGGCCAGCGTCGAGCGCATGCTGGGGGCCGCCGCGATGGCGTCGTGGGACATGCAGGCGGCGGTGCAATCGATGGACATCCGCCTGGACGGCCTGGCGCAGGCGCGGGTGCCGGTCCTGCTGCTGTACGGCGCGCACGATGCGCTGGTCAATGCCGGGACGGCGGTGGCGCGGGCGCGCAGCCTCAACACGCGCGCCGCGCAGGCAATCTACCCTGACGCGGGCCACGCACCATTCATCGAACAGCCGCAGCGCTTCGCGCGCGACCTGGCGCGCTTCGTCGATGCCGCCGCGCCACGCTCACTGCGCTAGGCAGTGCCGCTGCGTTCGGCCTCGTGCCGCTCGCCCAGCAGCGCGAACAGGCGGGCGGTGTCGATCGGCTTGACCAGGTGGTGGTCGAACCCGGCGTCCATGACCTGCGCGCGGTCGCTTTCCTGGCCATAGCCGGTGACCGCGACCAGCAGCGCGCCGCTGGTGTGGGGGAGGGCGCGCAGGCGGCGCGCCAGTTCCAGGCCGTCGATGTCGGGCAGGCCGATGTCGAGCAGGCAGACCTGCGGCGGGTCCTGCCGCGCATGCTCGAGCGCATCGCGCGCGTGGTGCGCCACCGCCACCAGGTGGCCGGCCGACTCGAGCAGCATCGCCAGCGTCACCGCCGCGTCTACATTGTCGTCGACCACCATCACCTGCAGCGGCTGCTGCCGGCCCGGCGCGTCCAGCGGGTCGTGCCGCGGCGCCGTGGTGGGCGTGTGCGGCGCCAGCAGCGGCAGGCGGACCGAGAAGCGGCTACCCCGGCCCGGTCCGGCGCTGTCGCAGGCGACTTCGCCGCCGTGCAGCTCGACCAGGCTCTTGACCAGCGCCAGGCCGAGGCCCAGGCCGCCCGAGGCGCGATCCGAGGTGCGCTCGGCCTGGGCGAACAGTTCGAAGGCGCGCGCCGCCAGCCCGGGCGCCATGCCGATGCCGTTGTCGACCACCTCGATGCACAGGCGCTCGCCGGCCGGTGCCGCATCGAGAACGGCGTTGACTTCGAGCCGCCCATCCTCGGGCGTGTACTTGGCCGCGTTGTTGAGCAGGTTGGCGACGACCTGCACCAGGCGCTTGCGGTCGCCCGCGACCATCGTCCCCGCCGGCGGCGCGCGCAGCGCCAGCTGGTGGCGCCGGGCCTCGATCAGCGGCGTGACCTGTTCCACCGCCTCGTGCATCATCGCGCCCACGTCGAGCGGCGCGCGCTCCAGTTCGACCAGGCCGCGGGTGACCCGCGAGACGTCCAGCAGATCGTCGATCAGCGCCGTCATGTGACCGACCTGGCGCCCGATGATCTGGCTGGTGCGCTTGATCATCGCCTCGTCCAGCTTGATCCGCTGCAGCAGTTCGGCGGCGGCCCCGATCGGCGCCAGTGGATTGCGCAGCTCGTGCGCCAGCATGGCCAGGAATTCGTCCTTGCGGCGGTCGGCTTCGTGCAGCTTTTCTGCGGCCGCGCGGCGCTCGGTGATGTCGCTGGCGGCGCCGATCCACTCGTAGACTTTGCCGTCGGCGTCGAACATCGGCACCGCGCGCGACAGGATCCAGCCGTTGCTGCCGTCGGCGCGCCGCACCCGATGCTCCAGTTCGAACACGGCCGTGTCGCGGATGGCGCGCGCGATCGCCTCGTCCAGCCTCGCGCGGTCCTCGGGTGGAACGTATTTCTCGAACCAGACGCGGTCGCTGCCGATGCTGTCCTCGAGAAAGCCGCGCCCTTCGAGGTGGCGCAGCTCGGTCCAGTCGGGACTCATGCGGTAGATGACTTCGGCGGTGGCATGGGTCAGCGCCCGGAACCGCTTCTCGCTCTCGCGTACCGCCGCTTCGGAGCGGATCTGGTCGGTCACGTCGCGGTTGCTGTGCGAGATGCAGGCGAGGGCGCCGTCCGGCCCGAAGATGGGAGTGCTGGTGGCAGTCCAGAAGCGTTCCTCGAACACCGTCTCGCCATTGGGCTGCACGACCGGGATGGGGTAGCGCACCGCCGGCAGCGTGTGCGGCTGGCCGGTCGCGCGCACCGAGGCCAGCGAGGCGCGCAGGGCGGACTCGCCCGTGTCATGCGGATCGTCGGGGTTGCCCGGGAAGGCCAGGAACAGGCTGACGCCGACCAGTTCCTCGCGGGTGCGCGCCGACGCCTTCAAGAAAGCGTCGTTGACGGCCAGGATGACCGCGTCAGGCGTTGGCGACAGCAGGTAATGCCCGAAGGGCGAGCTGTTGAAGACGGATTCGAACAGAGGGAAAGGCAGCATGTTCGTGCAAGGGCCGGTGTCGGAAGCAGGATTATATAGGGCGGATTCAAACTTGTTAAACAGGCAAACGAGCGGCTCACCGTCGTGGCGGAACAAGGAACGAACGCCGGCGCTTGCCTCAGTCGCTGTGCGGCGCGACAGAGGGCGTCTGCGCTGGACGGCCGGGCAGCTGCGCCACGCCTTGCGAACCGCATGCATGCCGACGCCGGTGCGCCCGATGGTCTTGCCCGGGCGTTGCGCCATCCCGGCAATCAAGATGGGGTGAATTCGCCGCGGGTGCGTATAATCGCCTTAGCTCGCTCATTTATTACCAGAAAACAACAACTCATGGCCTCATCTTCCGACAACATCAGCATGGCGGTGTTCTGCGACTTCGAAAACGTCGCATTGGGCGTTCGCGACGCCAACTACGAAAAATTCGACATCCGTCCGGTGCTCGAGCGCCTGCTGCTCAAGGGCAGTATCGTGGTCAAGAAGTCGTACTGCGACTGGGATCGCTACAAGGCGTTCAAGGCGCCCATGCACGAAGCGAATTTCGAGCTGATCGAGATCCCGCACGTGCGCCAGTCGGGCAAGAATTCGGCCGACATCCGCCTGGTGGTGGACGCCCTGGACCTGTGCTACACCAAGTCGCATGTCAACACCTTCGTGATCATCAGCGGCGACTCGGACTTCTCGCCGCTGGTGTCGAAGCTGCGCGAGAACGCCAAGCAGGTGATCGGCGTGGGCGTCAAGCAGTCGACGTCCGACCTGCTGGTGGCGAACTGCGACGAATTCATCTTCTACGACGACCTGGTGCGCGAACAGCGCCGCACCGCCGCCAAGCGCGACGAGCGCAAGGCGCAGCCGCAATCGCGCCGTTCGAACGCCAGCGCGAGCGACGACAAGCGCAAGGAAGAACTCGAAGCGCGCAAGGTGCAGGCGCTGGACATGGTGGTCGAGACCTTCGACGCACTGGTGTCCGAACGCGGCGACACCGGCAAGATCTGGGCGTCGCTGCTGAAGGACACGCTCAAGCGCCGCCGTCCGGACTTCTCGGAAACCTATTACGGCTTCCGCACCTTCGGCAACCTGCTCGAAGAGGCGCAGACCCGGGGCCTGTTCGAATTCGGCCGCGACGAGAAGTCTGGCACTTATGTCTACCGCAGCGCCGGTGCGCCCTCACTGGCGCCGATCGCCGAGGTGCCGGATCTCGCCCAGGCGCCGGACGAGGTGGTGCGCGACGCATCCGACGCCGCCGCAGCGCTCGAGGCCCCGGCCGACGAGCCGGCCAAGGCGGACGCCCGCCGTGGCCGTGGCCGCGGTGGCCGCAAGCAGGGTGGCCGCGGCGAGCAGTCGCAGATTCCGAGCCTGCTCGAACCGGCGCCTCTCGACGCCGAGGCCGCGCTCGACGCCATCGAACAGCCAGCCTCGCAGCCGACCGTGTTCGTGAGCGAAGCCGAGGCGCCGGCCGCGCAAGAGCCGGCGACAGCGGAGCAGGAAGCGCCGGCGCCGGCGAAGGAACGGCGCCGCGCACCGCGCAAGCCGTCGGCCAAGAAGCTGGCGGAGCAGGCCGCACTCGACGCCATCGCCCAGGAAGCCGCCGTGGTCCCGGCCGCGCCCGACGTGCCGGCCGAGCCGGAAGCCGCCGCGAGCGACGCCGGCGCCGATCCGGAATCCGACGCCGAGCCGGCGCGCAAGAAGTCGGCGCGCCCGGCCCACAAGGCCCCGGCCCGCAAAGCCGCCCCGCGCAGCCGCCGTCCGGCCAAGCCGAAAGCCGGCGCCGAGTAAGCGGCTGCATGCGCCGCCCCGGCGGCGCGTGCGCCGGCGCGCAGTCCCCGATGCGATAATGACTGCGCCCGACCGATCCCGGCCGGGCGCATTCGACCGTGTCGATGGAGCCTGCCATGCGCGCCTGTGCCAGCCTGTTGCTATTGTCCTGTTTGTGCGCGCCAGCGCTGGCGGCGGCGCAGCCGGCCCTGGCATCCGACCACCCGATCCTCGGTATCTGGCGCCTCGAGGTGCCAGACACCGGTTGCCTCGAAACCTACCGCTTCCGCGCCGACGGCACCACGCTGGTGACCAGCGCGGCCGAGATTTCCGAGAGCGCCTTCACTATCCCCAACGAGCCATCGGCGCAAGGTTTCTACCGGCTGGAAGACCGCGTCACCAAGGATAACGGCAAGCCCGACTGCTCAGGCAACGTCATGAAGCCGGGCGCGAAAGCGACCCATTTCGTACGCTTCCACCCTTCCGACAAACTGTTCCTGCTGTGCGCCGACGAGTCGATGCAAGCCTGCATCGGCCCGTTCCAGCGGGTGCGCGGCGAGCAGATCTGAGCCGGCGGGGCCGGTCCGGCCCTTGGGGCGGCGCCGGGGACGGTGTATATTGCTGAGCGAAACTTCAACACTCGGCACCTCATGTCCCCGCTACTTCTCTTCTGCATCCTCATCGGTTATTTCGCCTTGCTGCTCGGCGTCGCCCGCGTCACTTCCAAGGGCGCCGACAACGACAGCTTCTTCATCGGTAACAAGAGCAGCAACTGGATGCTGGTCGCCTTCGGCATGGTCGGCACCACGCTGTCCGGCGTCACGTTCGTCAGCGTCCCGGGCGCGGTCGGCGCCGACGGCTTCGGCTATGCCCAGATCCTGATCGGCTACGTGATCGGCTACATCGCCGTGGCCTGGGTCCTGCTGCCGCTCTACTACCGGCTGCAGCTGACCTCGATCTACCACTACCTCGACGTGCGCTTAGGGCCTCGCGCCTACCAGAGCGGGGCCGGCTTCTTCATCGTGTCGCGCCTGCTGGGCGCCACCGCACGCCTTTACCTGGTGGTCAACATCCTGCAGGCGATCGTTCTCGACAGCCTGGGTGTGCCGTTCTGGCTCAGCACCCTGGTCGTGCTCGGAATGATCCTGCTGTACACCTACCAGGGCGGCGTCAAGACCATCGTCTGGACCGACACCCTGCAGACCAGCGGCATGCTGTTCGGCCTGTTCGCCTGCGTCTGGATCCTGCTTGGTGAACTGGACATGTCGATTCCCGAGAGCCTCGAGCGGATGCGGTCGCAAGGGCTGGCGAACGTGTTTACGCTCGACGTCGACAGCCCCAATTTCTGGCTCAAGCAGATCATTGCCGGCGCCCTCATCACGATCACCATGACCGGCATGGACCAGGAGATGATGCAGAAGACCATCTCGGTCAAGACGCTCGGGGATTCGCAGAAGAACCTGCTGAGCCTGACCGCCGTGCTGGTCGTGGTGCTGCTGTCCTTCCTGTTCCTGGGCGGTCTGCTGTACCTGTACGCGCCGCTGGTCGGCGTGACCGCCACCGGTGACAGGATTTTCCCGGCGGTGGTGATGGGCCACCTGCCGGCGGCGATCCAGATCATCTTCCTGATCGCGCTGATCTCGGCCCTGTTCCCGAGTGCCGACGGCGCCATCACGGCGCTCACCTCGTCGTACTGCATCGACATCCTCGGCATCCAGCGCCGGCCCGGCCTGTCGCAGGCCATGGCCGAACGCCTGCGCCGGCGCGTGCACCTTGCGTTCGCCTTCCTGTTCCTGCTGCTGGTGATGGGCTTCAAGCTGGCCGATAACGCGAGCATGATCGGCGTGATCCTCAAGCTGGCCGCCTACACCTATGGCCCGCTGCTCGGCCTGTTCGCCTTCGGCATGCTGACCCGGCGCACCCCGCGCGACCGGATTGTCCCGCTGGTAACGGTCGGCGCGCCGGTGCTGTGCGCGATCCTTGAGTACAATCAAGCCTATCTGTTCGGCCACTACCGGCTGGGGCTGGAATTGCTCTTGATTAACGGCATCTTCGTGTTTGCCGGCCTGTACGCGATCTCGCAGCCCGTCGGGGACAGAGCCCGGGCTGCACCGGTTGCCTGACCCTGTTGCCTCAACCTTTCATGGAGTTTCGATGGCCTTCAAACCCCTGAGCGCCCTCAAGCGCGGGTTCGTGATGCTGTGGACCGCGCTCGACGTGACCCGCCGCACCTTCTTCAATCTGCTGTTCCTGCTGATCGTCATCCTGGTGATCTCGCTGTTCGTCGGCGGGGGCATCAAGCCGGTCCTCGACAAGACCGCCCTGGTGGTCGAGATCAAGGGCGACCTGGTCGAGCAGTACGAGACCACGCTGCGCGACACGCTGCTCGACAATGTCGGCGGCGACAGCAAGCGCACGGTGCGCCTGCGCGATGTGATCCTGGTGCTCGACACGGCCGCGCGCGACCCCAAGATCAGCAGCGTCGTGCTGCTGCTCGACGAGATGGACGGCGGCGGCATGGCCATGCTGCGCGAGGTCGGCGCCGCGGTCGACCGCGTCAAGAAGGCGGGCAAGACCGTCGTCGCCTGGAGCGGCCAGTACGACCAGAAGCGCTACCTGATCGCCTCGCACGCCAACGAAGTCTATGTGCATCCGATGGGCATGGTGATGATCGAAGGCTTCGGCGGGCGCCGCAACTATTACCGCGAGGCGCTCGACAAGGTCGGGGTAACGGTCAACCTGATCAAGGTCGGCACCTACAAGAGTGCGGCCGAGCCGTATATCGCCAACGGACCGTCGGACGCCGCGCGCGAAGCCGACGCCTACCTGTACAACGCCATGTGGTCGGGCTACACCGGACTGGTGGAGAAGAACCGCAAGCTGGCCGACGGCGCGCTGGCGAGCCTGATCGACACGCTGCCGGAACGCATGGAAGCGGCCGGCGGCAGCGCCGCCCGAGTCGCGCTGCAGGCCAGGCTGGTCGACGGCCTCAAGACGCGCGACGAACTGCGCGACCTGATGATCAAGCGCGGCGTGCTCGATGACGACATCAAGTCGTTCCGCCAGATCGGCTTCTACGACTACCTGGCGCGCCATCCGCAAAAGCAGTTCGGCGACGCGGTGGGCGTGATCGTGGCGTCCGGCACCATCACCGACGGCGATGGCGGCCCGGGCGTGATCGGCGGGCGCCGCACCGCCAGCCTGATTCGCCAGGCGCGCGAAGACGACGCAATCAAGGCGCTGGTGCTACGCGTCGATTCGCCCGGCGGCAGCGCCTATGGTTCGGAACTGATCCGGCGCGAGCTGGAACTGACGCGCGCGGCCGGCAAGCCGGTGGTGGTCTCGATGGGCAGCGTGGCGGCCTCGGGCGGCTACTGGATCTCGATGTCGTCCGACGAGGTCATCGCCGACCCGGCCACGATCACCGGTTCGATCGGTGTGTTCGCGCTGCTGCCGACCGCCGACAAGGTGGCCGACAAGCTGGGCATCCGCACCGATGGCGTGACCACCACCTGGCTGGCCGACGCCTACAATCCGCTGCGTCCGCTCGACCCGCGCTTCGAGAAGCTGGTCCAGCAGAGCATCAACCATGTGTACGCCGACTTCACCAGCAAGGCGGCGGCGGCGCGCAAGACCACGCAGGCGAAGATCGACGAAGTGGGGCAGGGCCGCGTCTGGACCGGCGCCCAGGCCAAGGAGCGCGGCCTGGTCGACCGCCTGGGCGGCTATAACGACGCCCTGGCCTCGGCCGCCGGCCGCGCCAGGCTGGCCAAGGACTACCGCGTGGTGTATGTCGAGCGTCCGGTGACGCGCGTCGAGCGCTTCCTGCAGATGGCCGGGGCCTCGGCTGCCCAGGCCATGACGATCCAGGTCAGGCTCGGCCTGGTCGAGGACGTGATGCCCAGCGCGCCGGTGGCCCAGGTGGCGCAGGACATGGCGTTCCTGAAGGAGCTGACCGAGGAGCGCAAGCCGTTTGCGGCGGTCACGCATTGCTTCTGCGGCAATTGGTGATGACAATTGTAATCATTTTGTAACCGATTTATACCGGCATGGACGGGCGCGGAGCAGTGTTCCGCGCCCGTTTTTCGTGTACGTCGCCTAATTAGAGGCGAACCGTGTAAATCGGTGTTAAGCCGGGCTGCCGAGGCCGGTTTTACGAGAGTGGCAATGTACGTTACGAAACATATTCAATGAAACGACCATGCTAAAGTCATCGTGACCATTTTTGCGTAGTTCTACCCGGACCACGCCGAAGCACACATCACGAGGACAAGCATGGACCAGCATTCCCCCACCCATCCCCACAGCGGCCGGCCAGCGCGCACCCGGCGCGCCCGACTCATCGGCGGCGTGATCGCCGTGCTGTCGATGGTGGCGCTGGGCTACCTCGCCTGGTGGCTCACGCACCAGCCGGCCGGCGGGCCGGGCGGCGCCGGTGGCCCGGGGATGACGGCCGGCGGCGCGCGCGGCGGCGGTGGCGGCGGTGGCGGCGGCCGTGGTCCCGGCGGTCCCGGCGGCGGCCGTGGCGGCCCGGCCACCACGGTCGGCGTGGCCACGGCCGCGCAAGCCGACCTGCCGGTCAATCTGGAGGCGCTCGGCACCGTGGTTGCCGCCGCCACCGCCACCGTGCGCCCGCAGGTGTCGGGCGTGGTCCAGAAGATCCACTTCACCGAAGGCCAGCTGGTCAAGGTCGGCCAGGTGCTGGCGACGATCGACCCGCGCCCGTTCCAGATGGCGCTGCTGCAGGCGCAAGGCCAGCGCCAGCGCGACCAGGCCCAGCTCGAAAGCGCGCGCCTGATGCTGTCGCGCTACCGCACGCTGCTCGAGCAGGATTCGATCGCGCGCCAGGAGGTCGATACCCAGGCTGCGCTGGTCAAGCAGCTCGAAGGCACCGTGATGACCAACAAGGCGGCCGAAGGCACGGCCCAGCTGAATCTCGACTACGCCACGGTGCGCGCGCCGATCAGCGGCCGCGTGGGCCTGCGCACGGTCGACGTGGGCAACCTGGTGGGCAGCGGCGACGCCGCCGGCATCGCCGTGATCACCCAGCTGTCGCCGATCGATGTCGAATTCGCGGTGCCGCAGGATCAGCTGCCGGTGCTGCAGGGCCGTATCGCCCAGAACGCGAAGCTGCCGGCGACCGCGCTGGACCGCACCCGTACCGATGCGCTGGCGAGCGGCAGCTTCATCGCCCTGGACAACCAGGTCGACACCTCGACCGGCACCGTGCGCGCCAAGGCGCGCTTCGCCAACACCGACAACCAGCTGTTCCCGAGCCAGTTCGTCAACCTGCGCCTGACCGTGGACACGCTGCGCAACGCCGTGGTGGTGCCGGTGACGGCGCTGCGCCACGGCGCCAACGGCGACTTCGTGTATGTGCTCGATCCGGCAAAGCGCACCGTGGCGCTGCGTACCGTCACGCGCGGCCTGGCGACGGCGGACAAGGTGCAGATCGCCACTGGCCTGAAAGTGGGCGAGCAGGTGATCACCGAGGGCGCCGACCGCCTGCGCGACGGCGCCAGCGTGGTGCTGCCGAGCGATCGTCCGGCCGGCGCCGGCGCGCGCGGCCAGGGGCAGGGAGCGGGCCGGGGGCAGGAACAGGGCGCGCGCCAGGGACAGGGCGCACGCCAGGGCCAGGCGCAGGGCGCGGGTCAGGGTCAGGCCCAGGGCGCGGCCCAGGGGCAGGGCGCGGGTCGTGCGGCGCCGGGAGCACAGCAATGATGCTGTCGCACCGCGCGCAGTCCGCCAGCGCACCGCCGGCCCGCGCGTCCACACCAGCGGCTCGCGCGTCCAGCACGTCGTTCCCGCGAAGGCGGGAACCCAAGTTTGCATGCAGCCCGATAACTCACGCAGTACTTGGGTTCCCGCCTGCGCGGGAACGACGGAGTGCTAGTGTGCTGCCGCCTGCGCGGGAACGACGGAGTGCTGGTGTACTCCCGCCTGCGCGGGAACGACGGAGTGCTGGTGTGCTCCCGCCTGCGCGGGAACGACGGAGTGCTGGTGTGCTCCCGCCTGCGCGGGAACGACGGAGTGCTGCCGTGCTCCCGCCTGCGCGCGAACGACGTGGAATTGACGGGAGCCTTGCATGAGCCCCTCCACCCCCTTCATCAACCGCCCGGTCGCCACGGCCTTGCTGATGCTGGCGATCGTGCTCTCGGGCCTGGTCGGCTACCGTTTCCTGCCATTGTCGGCGCTGCCGCAGGTCGACTTCCCGACCATCCAGGTCCAGACCCTGTACCCCGGCGCCAGTCCCGAGGTCATGGCGCGCACCGTCACCGCGCCGCTGGAGCGCCAGTTCGGCCAGATGGCCGGCCTGACGCGCATGAGTTCCACCAGCGCCGCCGGCGTCTCGATCGTCACGCTGCAGTTCGCGCTGGGCGAGACGCTCGACGTGGCCGAGCAGGAAGTGCAGGCCGCGATCAATGCCGGCGGCTCGCTGCTGCCGACCGACCTGCCGGCGCCGCCGGTCTACGCCAAGGTGAACCCGGCCGACGCGCCCGTGCTGACCCTGGCGATCACCTCCGACACGCTGCCGCTGACCGAGGTGCAGAACCTGGTCAACACGCGCCTGGCGCTGAAGATCAGCCAGGTGTCCGGCGTGGGCCAGGTCTCGCTGTCGGGCGGCCAGCGCCCGGCGGTGCGGATCCAGGCCGACACCGAGGCGCTCGCGTCCTATGGCCTGGGCCTGGACACGCTGCGCACCGCGATCAGCGCGGCCAACGCGAACAGCGCCAAGGGCAGCTTCGACGGTCCGACCCGCTCGTACGCGATCAACGCCAACGACCAGCTGGTCACGGTGCCCGACTACCAGAACCTGATCGTCGCCTACCGCAACGGCGCGCCCGTGAAACTGCTCGACGTGGCCAAGGTGGTCGACAGCGCCGAGAACGTGCGCCTGGGCGCCTGGGCCAATATGAAGCCGGCCATCATCCTCAACGTGCAGCGCCAGCCGGGCGCCAACGTGATCGCCACCGTGGACGCGATCAAGGCGCGCCTGCCCGAGCTGCAGGCCGGCCTGCCGGCCGCCTTGCGCATGGACGTGCTGAGCGACCGCACCACCGGCATCCGCGCATCGGTCAAGCACGTGCAGATCGAACTGCTGCTGGCCGTGGTGCTGGTGGTGCTGGTGATCTTCGCTTTCCTGCACAGCCTGCGCGCGACCATCATCGCCAGCCTGGCGGTGCCGATCTCGCTGATCGGCAGCTTCGGCGTCATGTACCTGCTCGGCTACAGTCTGAACAACCTGTCGCTGATGGCGCTGACGATCGCCACCGGCTTCGTGGTCGACGATGCGATCGTCATGATCGAAAACATCGCACGCTATATCGAGAAGGGCGAGAAACCGATGGCCGCCGCCATCAAGGGCGCCTCGCAGATCGGCTTCACCATCATCTCGCTGACCGTGTCGCTGATTGCGGTGCTGATCCCGCTGCTGTTCATGGGCGACGTGGTCGGCCGCCTGTTCCGCGAGTTCGCGGTGACGCTGGCGATTACGATCCTGATCTCGGGCGTGGTGTCGCTGACCCTGGTGCCGATGATGTCGGCGCGCTGGCTGCGCAGCCACGAGGATGAAAAGCCGAGCCGCTTCGCGCAGCGCTTCCAGCGCTTCTTCGACCGCGTGATCGCGCGCTACGACGTGATGCTGGGCTGGGTGCTCGAGCGCCAGGGATTGACGCTGCTGGTGGCGCTGGGCACGCTGGTGCTGACCGCGCTGCTGTGGACGATCATCCCGAAAGGCCTGTTCCCGACCCAGGACACGGGCCAGCTGCAGGCGCGGGTCCAGGCGCGCCAGTCGATCTCGTACACCGACATGGCCAGGCTGCAGCAGGAGGCGGCGCGCCAGATCATGGCCGACCTCGAGGTGGCGTCGGTGGCGTCGTATGTCGGCGTCGACGCGGCCAACAACACCATGCTGCATACCGGCACCATGCTGATCAACCTGAAGGCCGATCGCGGCGATCCGCTCGATACCATGCAGCGCCTGCGCCAGCGGGTGGCCAATGTGGCCGGCCTGCAGCTGTTCCTGCAGCCGACGCAAGACCTGACGATCGACGCCGAGAGCGGCCCGACCCAGTACCGGGTCGCGATCGAAGGCGCCGACGAGGACACCGTCAACGAGTGGGCGCGCAAGCTCACGCAGAAGATCGGCAGCCTGCCCGAGCTGCGCACCGCGGTGACCGACGCCGGCGCCACCGGTGCGGCGGCCTTCATCGACATCGACCGCGACACCGCCTCGCGCCTGTCGATCACGGCCGCCTCGATCGACGACGCGCTCTACAGCGCCTTCGGCCAGCGCATCGTCTCGACGATTTTCACCGAGACCAACCAGTACCGCGTGATCCTGGAAGCCCAGCAGGACCAGGCGATGTCGATCGCCGCGCTGGGCCGCCTGCAGCTGCGCACCGGCTCCGGCCAGCCGACGCCGCTGTCGGCGATCGCCACCATCAGCGAACGCCAGGCGCCGCTGCAGGTGATCCACGTGGCCCAGTACCCGGCCGCCACCGTCGGCTTCGACACCGCGTCCGGCACCTCGCTTGGCCAGGCGGTGAGCGCGATCCGCGCCGCCGCCGCCGACATCGGCATGCCGGCCTCGGTCAGCCTGACCTTCCTGGGCGCATCCGGGGCCTACGAGGCGTCGCTGTCGAACCAGTTGTGGCTGATCCTGGCCGCCGTCGTCTGCGTCTACATCGTGCTCGGCGTGCTGTACGAGAGCTACATCCACCCGCTGACCATCCTGTCGACGCTGCCGTCGGCCGGCGTCGGCGCACTGCTGGCGCTGTGGGTCAGCGGCCAGGGCCTGGGGGTGATCGGCATCATCGGCATCATCCTCCTGATCGGCATCGTCAAGAAGAACGCGATCATGATGATCGACTTCGCGATCGAGGCCGAGCGCGAGGAGGGCAAGTCGCCGCTGGTAGCGATCCGGCAGGCCGCGCTGCTGCGCTTCCGTCCGATCCTGATGACGACGCTGGCGGCGCTGTTCGCGGCGGTGCCGCTGATGCTCGGCACCGGCGAGGGCGCCGAGCTGCGCCGGCCGCTGGGCCTGGCCATCTTCGGTGGCCTGATCCTGAGCCAGCTGCTGACCTTGTTCACCACGCCGGTGATCTACCTGGCGTTCGACCGCACGGCGCGCCGCTGGACCGGTAAAGCGCCGCACAAGACCGAAGGGGCGGGCGCATGAATTTGTCGCGCCCCTTCGTTGAGCGGCCGATCGCGACCATCCTGTTGACCATCGGGCTGGCGCTGGCCGGCATCGGCGCCTATTTCGTGCTGCCGGTGGCGCCGCTGCCGCAGGTCGACTATCCGACCGTGTCGGTGTCGGCTTCGCTCCCGGGCGCCAGCCCCGAAACGATGGCGTCGAGTGTCGCGACGCCGCTCGAGCGGCGCCTGGGCGTGATCGCGGGCGTCAACGAGATGACCTCGAGCAGCAGCACCGGCTCGACCCGGATCAGCCTGCAGTTCGAGCTGAATCGCTCGATCGATGCGGCCGCGCGCGAAGTGCAGGCGGCGATCAGCGCCTCGCGCGCCGACCTGCCGGCCACGCTGCGCAGCAACCCGACCTACAGAAAAGCCAACCCTTCCGATGCGCCGGTGATCATCCTGGCCCTGACCTCGAAGACCAAGTCGCCGGCCCAGATCTACGAGTCGGTGTCGAATCTGGTGCAGCAGCGCCTGGCCCAGGTCAAGGGCGTGGGCGAAGTCGAGATCGGCGGCGGCTCGCTGCCGGCGGTGCGGGTCGAGCTGGTGCCGTATTCGCTGAACCGCTACGGCGTGTCGGCCGAGGACGTGCGCGCCGCCATCCAGGCCAGCAATCCGAACCGCCCCAAGGGCGAGATCAACGGCAACGGCAACCGCCTGCAGATCTATTCGCAGCCGGCCGGCGGCGATGGCCGCAGCGCCAGCGACTATCGCGACCTCGTGGTCGCCTGGCGCAACAACGCCGCGGTGCGGCTCTCGGATGTCGCGGAAGTGTTCGACGGCCCCGAGAACCTCTACACGCTGGGCCTGTTCAACGGCCAGCCGGCGGTGATCGTGCTGATCACCCGCCAGCCCGAGGCCAATGTGATCGAGACCGTGGACGGCGTGCGCGAGCTGCTGCCGTCGCTCCAGGCCCAGCTGCCGGGGGACATCAGCCTGGCAGTGGCGTCGGACCGCACCTATTCGATCCGCGCCTCGCTGCACGAGATCGAATTCACCCTGGTGCTGTCGATCGTGCTGGTGGTGGCCGTGGTCAGCGTGTTCCTGCGCAGCCTGCGCGCCACCATCGTGCCGGCGGTGGCGACCGTGGTGTCGCTGCTGGGCACCTTCGGCGTCATGTATGCACTGGGCTTTTCGCTGAACAACCTGTCGCTGATGGCGTTGACGGTGGCCGCCGGCTTCGTCGTCGACGACGCCATCGTGGTGCTGGAAAACACCGCGCGCCATATCGAGAACGGCATGGACCGCATGCAGGCGGCGCTGCTCGGCGCGCGCGAAGTCGGCTTCACCGTGCTGTCGATCTCGCTGTCGCTGGTGGCCGTGTTCATCCCGCTGCTGTTCATGGGCGGCCAGGTGGGCCGGCTGTTCCGGGAATTCGCCGTCACCCTGTCAGCCGCGGTGCTGATCTCGCTGGTGATATCGCTCACCACCACGCCGATGATGTGCGCCTGGCTGCTGCGCGCCGAAGACAAGGACAAGCGGCCCGGCCGCCTGGCGCGCTGGCTCGAATCGGGCTTTGCACGCGTGCTGCGCACCTACGAGCACGCGCTCGACTGGGCGCTGGACAGCAAGCTGCTGGTGATGCTGATCCTGCTGTTTACGGTGGCGCTGAACGTTTACCTGTTCACCGCGGCGCCGAAGGGCTTCTTCCCGCAGCAGGATTCGGGCCAGATGAATGGCGGCATCCGCGCCGACCAGAGCATCTCGTCGCAGTCCATGCAGCGCAAGATCTACCAGCTGGTCGAGATCATCCGCAAGGACCCGGCGGTCGAGACCGTGGTCGCCTTCACCGGCGGCGGACGCGCCGGCGGCGGCTTCATGTTCGTCAGCCTGAAACCGGTGGGCGAGCGCGACGTCGCGGCCCAGGCCGTGATCGCGCGCCTGCGTCCGCAGATGGCCAAGGTCACCGGCATCACGATCTTCCTGAACCCGGTGCAGGACCTGCGCATGGGCGGGCGTTCCAGCAACTCCACCTACCAGTACACGCTCAAGAGCGACAGCGCCGCAGACCTCAAGCTGTGGGCCGGACGCCTGGCCGAGGCCATGAAGTCGCAGCCGGCGCTGGTCGACGTCGATACCGACCAGGCCGAGAATGGCGTGGAAACCTATGTCACGATCGACAAGGAGAGCGCGGCGCGCATGGGCATCAGCACGCGCGACGTCACCAATGCCTTGTACAACGCCTTCGGCCAGCGCCAGGTGGCGAACATCTACGATGAGCTGAACCAGTACCACGTGGTGATGGGCGTGGCGCAGAAGTATGCGCAGTCGCCCGAAGCGCTCAAGGATGTCTACGTGCCGGCGCGCCCGACCGGCGGTTCGTCGGGCGTCGTGTCGTCGACCACCGGCACCGCGGCCGCCGCCGGCGCGGCCGGCGCCGCGACATCGTCGACCGCGAGCCTGACCGCGGCGCGCGACCCGTCTGGCGGCCAGGCGCTGGCCGACAGCGCCGCCACCATGGTGCCGCTATCGACGATCGCTCGTTTCGCCGAGAGCTCGACCCCGACCTCGGTCAGCCACCAGGACGGCGAACTGGCGACCACGGTGTCGTACAACCTGAACGAGGGCTTCACGCTCACCGATGGCGAGGCAGCGGTGCGCCAGGCCGAAGCCGACATCGGCATGCCGACCAATGTGCGCGGCAGCTTCCAGGGCACCGCCGCCGCGGCCCAGGAGTCGAGCCAGGAGCAGCCCTTGCTGATCCTGGCCGCCATCATCGTGATCTATATCGTGCTGGGCATCCTGTACGAAAGCCTGGTGCACCCGGTCACGGTGCTCTCGACCCTGCCATCGGCCGGGGTCGGCGCGGTGCTGGCGCTGCTGATGTTCAAGATGGAGTTCTCGATCATCGCGCTGATCGGGGTATTCCTCCTGATCGGCATCGTCAAGAAGAATGCGATCCTGATCATCGACTTCGCGCTCGAGGGCGAACGTGCGCGCGGCCTGTCGGCGATGGAAGCGGTGCGCGAGGCGTGCATGCTGCGCTTCCGCCCGATCCTGATGACGACCCTGGCCGCCGCGCTGGGCGCGCTGCCGCTGGCGATCGGCTTCGGCGAAGGCTCCGAATTGCGCCGGCCGCTGGGCATCGCCATCATCGGCGGCCTGATCGCCAGCCAGCTCCTGACCCTGCTCACCACGCCGGTGGTCTACGTCCTGCTCGACAAGCTGCGCACCCGCAAACCCGACGAACATCAACTGACCCGCCATCCGCACGATGACGACGGTCCGTCCCTGGCCAAACCATGATTTCCATGTCCCCCAAGCTTCCACTGCGTCTATCCCTGCTGGCGTTTGCAGCATTCCTGACCGGCTGCGCCGTCGGTCCCGCCTATGAACGGCCCGCCGCGCTGCCGGCTGGCGAGCTGCCGGGCGCCTACAAGGAGGCCGCCGGCTGGGTGCAGGCCGCGCCCGCCGATGCCCTCGAGCGGGGGCCATGGTGGACCCTGTTCGAAGACCCCGAGCTCGATCGGCTGGCGCGCCAGGTCGCGGCGGCCAACCAGGACGTCGCGGTGGCCGTCGCCAACTACACCCAGGCGCGCGCGCTGGTGGCGCAGCAACGGGCGGCGCTGTTCCCGGTGGTGTCGCTGGGCGCCGGCGCCGACCGCGCCGGCGGCGGCGAGCGCAGCGCCGATAATGCCTATCGCCTGCAGATCGGCGCCAGCTGGGAGCCGGACGTGTTCGGCCGCCTGCGCAGCGCCGTGACCGGCGCCGAAGCCAGCGCCCAGGCCAGCGCCGCCGACCTGGCCAGCGCCATCCTCGCGGCCCAGGGCGAACTGGCGATCAACTACTTCTCGCTGCGCCAGACCGACGCCCAGCGCGAGATGCTGGCCGCGACGATCGAAGGGTACGAGCGCGTGCTCGCGATCACGTCGAACCGTTTCGAAGCCGGCATCGCGGCGCGCTCCGACGTGCTGCAGGCCCAGACCCAGCTCGCCACCGCGCGCAGCGACGCCCTTGGCCTGCTGAACCAGCGCGCACAGCTCGAGCACGCGATCGCGGTGCTGGTCGGCCAGACGCCGTCGACCTTCGCGCTGCCGCCGGCGCCGTGGCATGTGTCGGTGCCGGACGTGCCGGTGGGCCTGCCATCGCTGCTGCTGCAGCGTCGTCCCGACATCGCCGCCGCCGAGCGCGACGTGGCCGCGGCCAATGCCGACATCGGCATCGCACGCTCGGCCTACTTCCCCAATTTCGGCCTGTCGGCCGCCTACGGCAATACGAGCAGCCGGGTCGGCGACCTGTTCTCGGCGTCGGCCGCGGCCTGGTCGTTCGGCCTGTCGGCGGCGCAGACGATCTTCAACGCCGGCGCCACCCGCGCCAGCGTGGAAGGCGCCGAGGCGCGCCACCAGGCCACGGTGGCGCGCTACCGCCAGGTGGTGCTGGGTGCGTTCGCCGACGTCGAGAACGGCCTGTCGGCCACGCGCGTGCTCGACCAGCAGCAGCAGTTGCGGGCCGAGGCGGCCGAGGCGGCCGGACTGGTCGAAGAGCAGATCCTGAACCGCTACAAGGCGGGGCAGGTCAGCTATACCGAGGTGGTGCAGGCCCAGGTGACGGCGCTGAACGCGCGCCGCTCGCTGGTGCAGGTGCAGGCCGACCGCCAGACGGCGGCGGTATCGCTGATCCAGGCGCTGGGCGGCGGCTGGCAGGATACAACACTGGCGGGCGCCATCCGATAAGCCGCCACCATTTCGCGCGCCAGGCATTACAATGCTGCGTTCATCGATTGTCAGTCACCGGCCATGAAGAATTGGATTAACCGTATGTTGAGCAGCGCCGACAAGGCGCCGGATCCCACCGGCGGCGCGGCGGATGGCGCCGACGCTGCCGCCGCATACGCGGCCGAGGTCGATGCCGCCTATTACCGCTGGCTTACCGCCGCGAACGGCTACGAGGCGTCGCTCGAGGTCGAGGAGCATATCCTCGATCTGGTGCGCACGCTGGCCGCCGACCCGGTGGCCGCCAGCGGGCTGGTGCCGCGCATTCCCGAGCTGATTCCGCAACTGCTGCGCGACTTGGCCGACGACGACGTGTCGACCGGCGCGCTGGCGCGCTCGGTCGAGCGCGACCTGGTGCTGGTGGCCGAGGTGATCCGCGAAGCCAACAGCGCCTATTACCGTCCGCTGCAGGCCATCAAGTCGCTCGACGGCGCCCTGATGATGATCGGCCAGAACGGCCTGCGCATGCTGCTCGCGCGGATCGCTTTCCGGCCGCTGATCCGGATGGCCGACCAGGGCTTCGCGCGCCAGGCGGCGCCGCTGGTGTGGAACCAGGCCGAGAAATGCGCGCTGGCCTCGAGCCTGATGGCGCCGGGCCTGGGCGCCGGCGTGTTCGAGGCCTACCTGGCGGGATTGATGCAGAACCTGGGGCTGATCGTGGCGTTTCGCCTGGCCGAGCGCGCCGTCGAATCGGGCAAGATTCCCGGCTCCAGCGAATTCGGCGAACGCCTGTTCAGGGTCAGCCGCGGCCTGTCGGCGACCATCGCGGCGCACTGGGAATTCCCGCGCGAGGTCGTTAACGCCATCGCCACGATGGGCGAGCCGGGCGCCACGGTGCTGGCGCGCACGCTGGAGCGCGGCGACCAGATCGCCAAGCTGCGGGTGCTGGTCGATGCCGATGTGGTCGATGAAGACGACGATCTCGTCACCGAGGGACTGGACAGCTTCGAGCGCCGCTGCCTCGGCAAGCTGACAGGTTTGCCGGGTTGATGTGAACGGGTGGAAGGCGCCGCCTTCCACGCACGGTCAGGCCGGCGGCGCGGATGGGCAGATGCGGTTGCGGCCCGTCTGCTTGGCCGTGTACAGCATCGCGTCGGCCCGCAGGAACAGCTCGTTCTCGCTGCGGTATTCGGGAAACGCAGCCAGCCCGCCGCTGAACGAGAAATGCCGCACTTCGCCGGCCCCGACCTGGAAGGCGATCGCGCCGAAGGCCTGGCGCAGCGCGTCCAGGCGCTGCCAGGCCGCCGCCAGCGTGCAATCCCAGAACACCACCACGAATTCCTCGCCGCCGAAGCGCGATAGCAGGTCGCGCTCGCCCATGCGCGGCGCGAGGCTCAGGCACAGGCGCTTGATGACGATGTCGCCGAAATGGTGGCCCCAGGTGTCGTTGATGGTCTTGAACTTGTCGATGTCGATCACGCCCAGGGCGAGCGGCACGTCCTCGCGCGTTGCCTGGCGGATCAGGTCCTGCGCCTTTCGCTGCAGGCCGACCTTGTTCAGCAGGCCGGTGGCGCGGTCCTTGCCGATCAGGTCCTTGCTGATCCGGATCTTGGCGGCGCGGTTGGCCAGCTGGGCTTCGCACAGGCCGGCCCCCGCGTCGACCAGGATGGCGTCGAAGCCGTCGCCCAGCGCGCGCCGCGCCAGCGCATCGTCGGCGCGGCGCTGCAGCAGGACGATCTCGCGCACCGGATCGGCCTCGATATTTTTCTTGAGTACGCGCGCCAGCGCCTCGTGGCGCAGGTACTCGCTGTCGGGGATCAGGACCAGGTCGGGCTGCAGTTCCTTCACCCGCAGGTGCAAGGTGGCGGCGTCAAGGTGGTATTCGATGCTGACGCCCTGCGCGGCCAGCGCCGCCGCATCGAGGCCGTCGGGTGCGCCAAGCACCACCAGCGACACCAGGTCGCCGCGCTTGGTCTTGATGAACAGGTTGAACAGCTTGTCGACCAGGACGTCGTTCGCAATCGGCTTCTCGGCGTAGGCCAGGCAGTTGCTGTCGACCAGCCGCTGCTGCAACAGGAAGCGGCTGCCCTGGCGGCTCGACTGCAAATAGACGTAGTCGTGCCCGGGCGGCAGGCGCGCCAGCAGCTCGCCCAGCATCAGGGTCTTGCGGCTGTCCTGCAGGTCGGCCTGCATATTGTGCAGGGCGTCGAGATCGATCACGAACAGGTTGCCGCCACGGTCGGCGGCGACGGCGGCGGTGAATTCGGCCACCTCGCTGAAGAACCGGATGTCGAAATCGTACTTGTGCGCGTGCAGCAGCAGCTCGGCGCGGTTGTCCTTGATGAAGAAGCCCTGCGATAGAAAGAGGACCTGATGTGGATACAGCGGCGCCTCGCTGGTCATGTTTCCTTGCCTTTGTCGGTGAATGCTGGACGGCTTGCCAAAAAGCCGCGGCGAGCGGCCCTGCCTGATAATAAGAATCGGTCGCCGCGCGTCACCGATAGTATGCGCTACTCTTGCGATTAGAAAACATCCCATGATGCCACGTGAATATGGCACAACGCTGAACCGCAACGCAGCATTGAAAATAATTGCAAGATAGTAATTTCATGTGCTAGGGAATGGCGTTTCAAGAGCTTAGCGGCATGGTGTTTACGCCATTAAATGTCGCTGGCATGAAACAACGGCGATATACTGCCGGATCGCTTTTTTCACCCAGGGACCTGTCTTGTTCAAATCCATCGTCCTGCCCGTCGCCCTCCTGGGCGTCGCTGGCGCCGCCTTCGCCGACGAAGGCCAATGGCAACCGCACCAGCTGCCACAGCTGAAATCCGAACTGAAACGCATCGGCATCACCATCCCGGCCGAAAAGCTGGCCGACCTGAGCCGCCACCCGATGAGCGCCATCGTCTCGCTGGGCGGCTGTTCGGCGTCGTTCGTCTCGCCCGACGGCCTGGTGGTCACCAACCACCATTGCGCCTACGGCGCCATCCAGCGCAATTCGACGCCGGAGAAGAACTACATCGTCAACGGCTTCCTGGCGAAGACCCGCGCCGAGGAACTGCCGGGCGGCCCGAACACCCTGGTGTACGTCACCGAGAAGGTGGAGAACGTCACCGACCGCGTGCTCGAGGGCTTGAGCCCGGCCATGTCGGGGCGCGAGCGCCACGAGCTGGTCGAGTCGCGGGTGAAGTCCCTGATCGCCGAATGCGAGGTCGACAAATCGACGCGCTGCTCGGTGCCGGCCTTCCACCGCGGCCTGGAGTACTACCGCATCAAGCAGCTGATGATCCGCGATGTGCGCCTGGTGCACGCGCCGTCCGACCGCATCGGCAACTTCGGCGGCGACATCGACAACTACGAATGGCCGCGCCAGACCGGCGACTACGCTTTCCTGCGCGCCTACGTCGGCAAGGACGGCCGCCCGGCCGATCCATCGCCGGACAACGTGCCGTATGCATCGAAGGACTTCCTGGTCGTATCGGCCGAGGGCCTGAAGAACGGCGATCCGATCCTGCTGGCCGGCTATCCGGGCCGCACCAGCCGCTACAAGCTGCCGGCCGAGATCCGCTTCGCGCGCGACGTCGACTTCCCGGCCAAGGCCGCGAGCATTACCGCCGACCTGTCGGTGATCGCCAGCGCGACCCAGGGCAACCCGGCCTGGGACGTGCGCTATGCCAGCGTGGCCAAGAGCCTGAACAACGTGCTCAAGAAAACGCAGGGCCTGATGGACGGCTTCGCGCGCAAGGACATCGCCGCGATCAAGGACGTGCAGGACGCCGAATTCCGCGCCTGGCACAAGCAGCACGCCGGCGCCAACAAGAACCTGCTGGCGGAGCTGGACGGCGTCATCGAACAGGACATGGCGCTGCAGCGCCAGGAAGCGGCCTGGCTCGAGGCCACCCACAGCGACCTGCTCAAGAGCGCGCGCACCCTGTACCGCCTGGCGCTCGAGCGCCAGAAGCCGAACGCCCAGCGCGAGGCCGGCTACCAGGACCGCGACCTGTCGTTCATCAAGGCGCGCCTGACCCGCCTGGAGCAATCGTTCGTGCCCGGCGTCGACCAGGCGCGCTACAGCGCCGCGCTGGCGCGCTACGCCCGCATCGACGCCAAGGTGCGCCCGCAAGGCGTGGATGCGCTGCTGCCGGACCAGGACGCGCTGCCGGCGCTGTACAAGTCGACCGAGCTGTCCGACACCGCCAGGCGCCTGGCCTGGATCGGCAGGGACGCCGAGGCCTTCCGCAAGTCGAACGATCCGTTCATCCAGCTTGCGGTGCGCCTGCACGACGCCGGCATGGCGCTGGAAAACCGCCGCAACGAGGTCGACGGCAACCTGGAGCGCGTGATCCCGCAGTACATGTCGGCCGTGATCGCATGGAAGAAGTCGCAGGGCAAGCCAGTCTACCCGGACGCCAACTCGACGCTGCGCGTCACCTTCGGCACGGTGTCGCCGTATTCGCCGCGCGACGGCCTGGTCAAGGGACCGTTCACCACGGTCGAGGGCATCCTGGAGAAGGAGACCGGCAAGGATCCGTTCATCGTCCCGAACGCACTCAAAGAGGCGGTCAAATCGAGGCGCTACGGCGTGTTCAAGGACAAGGCGCTGGGCACGGTGCCGGTCAACTTCCTGTCGAGCGCGGACACGACGGGCGGCAATTCCGGTTCGGCGGTGATGAACGGGAAGGGCGAGCTGGTTGGCCTGAACTTCGATTCGACCTATGAATCGATCACCAAGGACTGGTACTTCGACACCGCCATCACGCGCGCGATCCACGTCGACATCCGCTACATGCTGTGGGTGATGAAAGAGGTCGACCATGCCGACAACCTGCTCAAGGAAATGACGGTCAAGTATCCGAAGAAGTAAGCGGCGACCGAGCGGGAGTGACCGTCTTCCTCGCGAAGGCGGGAGTGACCGTCGTCCCCGCGAAGGCGGGGACAAGGAGGAAGCGTCACTGACAATCTTCCCTGCGAAGCCGAGGACCCAAGTTTGCCAGCGCTGCGATGGTGCACACAGAACTTGGATCCCCGCCTCCGCGGGAATGACGTGCAGGTGGCGCAGGTGCTAACGGGGATGGCGTGCAGGTGGCGCTAGTGCTACGAAAGTGCTCGTGCAGGTGGCGCCGCTGCTATTGGATGTATTGAGGTCGGCAATGCCGGTCCTATCTGAGATGCTTGCCCAAAAAGCTCTCCAGGCGCTGGTAGAACTCGGTCACGTTCCTGGTGTCGTAGAAGCCGTGGCCTTCGTTCGGCGCAAGGAACCATTCCGGCGTGGCGCCGGCCTGTACCAGGGCGGCGCGCATCGCGTGCGCGTGCGCCACCGGTGCGGTCTTGTCGTTGCCGCCGTGGACCAGCAGTACCGGCGCCTTGATCTTCGCCGCCAGCGTGGTCGGCGAGTTCGCCGCCAGCTGCGCCTTGTCGGCGCCGACATACTTGCGGTAGTAGCTCGCCATGCGCTCGTCGAGGCGGTTGTTCTCGGGCTGCGACAGCAGGTTCAGGTCGTACACGCCGGCGTAACCGACCGCGCACTTGAACAGGCCGGGTTCCAGCGCGGCCAGCATCAGCGCCGAATAGCCGCCGAAGCTGGTGCCGACGGCGCATACCCGCGCGCCGTCCACCTGGCCGCTGGCAATCGCCCAGCGCACGCCGTCGACCAGGTCTTCCTGGATCTTGCCGCCCCATTCGAGGAAGCCCGCCGTCAGGAATTCCTCGCCACGGCCGCCCGAACCACGGAAGTTCACCTGCAGCACCGCATAGCCGCGGCTGGCCAGGAACTGGGCATCGTTATCGTAGAACCAGTCGTCGTAGGGGCCGTGCGGTCCGCCGTGCGGCACCAGCACCAGTGGCGGCCTGGCGCCGGCAGGCAATCCGGCCGGCATGGTCAGGAAACCGTGCAGCGATAGCTCATCGCGCGCCTTGAAGCTGACCGGCAGGCGCGGCGCCATCTTGGCCGGGTCGATGCGCGCCAGCGCCGAGAACAGCAGGTCGGCCTTCATGGTCTTGCGGTCGAGCAGGTAGTAAGAGCCCGGATCGCGGTCGCTGGCGACGCTGAACAGCACGACCGAGCCATCTTCGCTGGTGTCGGCGAAGCTCACGTAGTGGTCGGGGAACTGGGCGCTGAGCGCCTTGTGCAGCTGGGCGTCGGCGTCGTGCTCGTCGAAGTAGCGGGCGCGCGGCCGGCCAATGGTGGCGCGGGCGCCGAACGGGGCGCCGAAGCGCGAGCCGAACAGCAGGCCCTCGAAACTGGCCTCGGGATCGGCGAACAACACCTTGCGCTTGCCGCCGGCGCCGTCTTCGCGGATCAGCTGGTCCGGGCCGCCATGGGCTGCGTAGCGCACATACAGCGCGTCGTCGGCGCCGAGCATCAGCGGAACGTAGCGCTGGCCCAGTCCACTGCTGATATCGTCCCAGCGACGGGTCTGGTCGTTGTGGCGCAGGACCAGGCGGTCGGCATTGTCGTCGACGCCGTAGGCATAGCGCGGCGCGCCATCGGCGCGCAGCACGAAGCGCAGGTCGGCATGCGGCACGTCGGCCACCAGGGTGCGCACCGCGGAGCGCGAATCGACGTCGTACAGCATGGTGCGCCGGGCTTCCCATGGATTGGCGGTCAGGTACAGGCGGCCATTCGCCTGGCGCGGCACGTCCTCGATATGGCCGTGGCCTTCGTCGTCGCCATAGCGGCTGCCGCGGCGCGAGGAGTGGCGCATGTCGTGGCCGTACAGGTATTCCTGCTTGCCGCCATCGATATCGACCGCAAGGATTTCGCCGGTCTCCACCGGACGCTCGCGCGAGCCCAGTTCGCGCCCCTTGCTGACCGCCAGCCGCGTGTTGGTGATCCAGACGTAATCGACTGGCACCTGGAAGGCTGGCATGCGCACTGCGCCGGTCTGGCGCATGCCGGGCAGCGCATAGATCATGATGACCGGGACGAAGCGGTCGCCGTCGGGAATGCGAACCGTCAAGGCGACGTGCTTGCCGTCCGGCGCCAGGCGCGGGTGCGCCACCTGGTCTTCGTAGACGAAGGCGGCGAGCGGCACGGCCGGCGCCGGCCAGGCGGCTGGCGGCAGGGCGATGGCGGTGAGCGCGCAGATGGCGTGCAGAAGGCGGTGCAGTCGCATGGGTGGATTCCTGGTTGAACACGGGAGCGTCTGCGAAACAGTATGGTTGATTGGTGCGAGGGAATCATCACGCTTTGTCACGCCAGTCCCCATCAGTCCTTGCATAATCGCCTGCCAGCCAAGATAATCGCTCGCCGGCCTGCAGCGCGCCGGCCGTTTCGGACCCACAACGCCACGCATGAACGAATCCCTTACCATCGCCGGCCTGGCGACCACGCCGCTGGAACTGATCGCCTTCATCCTGGCGCTCATCACCGTCGTGCTCAATATCCGCCAGAAGCACTGGGCGTGGCTGTTCTCGATCGTGTCGTCGGCCATCTATGCGGTGGTGTTCTTCGATGTGCGCCTGTACGGCGACATGGGGCTGCAGTGCGTGTTCATCGCCGCCTCGATCTGGGGCTGGAGGCAATGGTTGCGCGGCGCCGGCGACGCGCCGCTGGTGGCGAGCTGGCTGCGCCCCGCCGGGCGTGCCTGGGCGCTGGCGGCCTGGCTGGTCGGCTTCGTGCTGCTTTCCGGCTTTCTCGCCAATTTCACCAATACCGACGTACCGCATGCGGACGGCTTCCTGACCGCCGGCAGCCTGCTCGGCCAGCTGCTCCTGGCGCGCAAGAAGATCGAGAACTGGGCGGTCTGGATCGCGGTCGACGTGCTGTACGTGGCGCTGTACCTGTACAAGGGCTTGATGCTGACGGCGCTGCTGTATGGCGTGTTCGTGGTGCTGGCGGTGCAGGGCCTGCGCACCTGGTCGGCGCTGGCGTCAAGCCGCGCATGACGAACTCCGTGCAGCGGGTCGCGATCCTCGGCGCCGAGTCGTCCGGCAAGTCGACCTTGTCCGCCGCGCTGGCGCGCCACTACGGCACCCTGTGGGTCCCCGAATACCTGCGTGAATTCGTCGACACGCGCCAGCGCGTGCCGCACGAGCAAGACCAGTACGGCATCGCGCTGACCCAGCGCGCGCGCGAGGATGCGCTTGCAGCACGCGCCAGCGCTTACCTGTTCTGTGACACCACGCCGCTGATGACGGCGCTGTACAGCCGCGTGTACTGGCACCGGGTGGACGCGCAACTGGCGCAGCTCGACGCCAGCCACGATTACGCCTGGACCTTCGTGACCGCGCCGGATACGCCGTGGGAGCCGGACGGCCTGCAGCGCGAATCGGAAGAAGTGCGCCAGATGGTGCACCGGATGCTGGTCGAGACGCTGGCCGCGCGCGGCATCCGCTACACGCTGCTGGCGGGCGAGCTGCCGCAGCGCATACGGCAGGTCGAACAGACGCTGCCTTAACCGCCTATCCGGGTCGCCGCCCCTGGCGCAGCGCTGTCGCAGCAAGGCTGCCGGCGCTCCTGCGCCCGCATCGCCTTTCACCGTAGATCGCCCCCATCCATCATCAGCTCGCACCTGCCTGCGTCAAGCCGCCATTGCCGCGTCCTTACAAACAATAAATCTTTCGCAAAGGATGATTCTTTGTTTCTATATAGCATTACAATGTTTGACTTTGCGAACGTACGGCGGGACGCTATGAAAAACTGGATTGGTCGCTTGTTGGGCGGTTCGGACAAGCAAACGGCAGGCGCTGCCAGCGTGGGCGCGCCGGCGACGCTGGCTGACGACCTGGAAATGGCGGCCGAGGTGCACGCCACTTTCTACCGCTGGCTGACGTCTTCGGCCGGCACCAACGCCAGCCCGGAGCAGGAAGCGGCGATCCTGGCCGAAGTGCGCGCGCTGGCCGCCGACCCGGTCTGCGCGTCCGGGCTGGTGCCGCGCATCCCCGAGCTGGTGTCGCAACTGCTCACCGCCCTGTCCGACGAAAACATCTCGACCGCCGCGCTCTCGGCCCAGGTCGGGCGCGACCTGGTGCTGGTGGCCGAGGTGATCCGCGAGGCAAACAGCGCCTATTACCGCCCGATGACGCCGATCGAGACCCTCGAGGGTGCGGTCACGATGCTCGGCCTGAACGGCCTGCGCATGCTGCTGGCGCGGATCGCGTTCCGGCCGCTGGTGCGCGTCAAGGCGCAGGGCGTCGCACGCCAGGTCGCCCCCAATGTGTGGAAGCACTCGGAGCGCTGCGCGTTTGCCGCCAGCGTGATGGCGCCGGGCCTGTCGGCCGGCGTATTCGAATCCTACCTGGCCGGCCTGATGCAGAATCTCGGCCTGCAGGTCGCATTCCAGGTGGCCGACCGCATCTGCGACGGCAAGGTGCCCGGTTCCAGCGACTTCGGCATCGCGCTGTTCGCCGCCAGCCGCCAGCTGTCGTCGGTGATCGCCAACCACTGGGACTTCCCGCCCGAGGTGGTCGAGGCGATCGCGCACGCGGGCGAGCCGGGCGCGCCGCACCTGGCCCAGGCGCTGGCCCAGGGCGACCGGATCGCCAAGCTGCGGCTGCTGCTCGACGCCGAAGTGATCGAGGAGGATGATTCGCTGATTACCCAGGGCCTGAACGGCTTCCAGCGACGCTGCCTGGGCAAGCTCGAGGATCTGTCCGACTGATCGATCGGGACGCCGCGCGCTTGCCGCGCGCCGCCCGCGCCTGCACGGCAGGCGCGGGCAACGGCGGCCGGTTCAGAAATCGATCTGCGCCGACAGCTTGAACGTGCGCGGCGCTTCCGGCAGCAGATACCCGCCGAGCGACTGCGTCACATCGCGCCAGTAGAACTTGTCGAACGCATTGTCCACGCGCGCCCGGATGATCGTGTTCAAGCCACCCGCGCGCAGCAGGTACGAGGCGCCGAAGCCGGCCACGTGATACCCCGGCACCTTGACCCGGTTCGCCGGATCGAAGGCCTTGTTGCCGGAATACTGCCACTGCGCGTCGAGCTTCAATCCCGCCACCTGCGGCAGCGCGTATTCGATCCACGCGCTCGAGCGCAGCTCCGGCACATTGGTCACGCGCTTGCCTTCGGTCGACGCGTCGCCCGTGTCTTGCTGGTCGGTGTCGAGCGCCGTCAGCGATAGCGTGTAGTTCAGGTCCGGCGTGGCCTTGCCCATGGCCGACAGCTCGATGCCGCGGTGCGTCTGCTCGCCCGCGCGCACGAAGGTGTTCGACGCATTCGTGTATTCCAGGCCCTGGCGGATCTCGAACAGCGCACCCGACAGCGCCAGCTGCTCGTTCACATTGCGCTTGACGCCGAATTCGAGCTGCTTCGAGCGGCTGGGCGGCAGGGCGGTGTTCTGGTTGGTGGTTTCCATCGGCGCGATGCCGCCATACTGCAGGCCATGGCTGAGCGCGCCGTACACGCGCCAGTCGCGCGCCGGCGCATACACCAGCGCCACGTTCGGCAGCGCGAACGAATTCTTGGCGTGCACCCGGCCGCCGTCGATTTCCTCGAGCGCGTCGAGGCTCAGTTTCACGTAGCGCACGCCGGCGTGCAGCGTCAGGCCGGACGACAGCGTCAGCACGTCCTGCACGAACAGCGAACGCTCCTGCGTGGCGCGGCGCTCCATCACCGGACCGGTGACGCGGTCGCTGGACACCGGCGGCACGATCGCGTTCTGCCAGATATTGCTGGAGCCGACGTAGTCGTAGACGTATTCGCCGAAGCTGTCGTGGCGCTCGGCGTACGCGGTCCCGATGGTGATTGCGTGGCGCAGCGCGCCGGTGTCGAAGCCGCCCTGCAGCATGGCCTGCAGTCCCCACGGCGTCTTGCGCTCGCCCGTGCTCTGGAAGTCATACACGTCGTAGTCGCCGTTCGAGCAGTAGCCGGGATAGTAGCCGTCGGCCTCGTTGCTGCAGCCGTAGGGGAAGGCGGTGAAGTCGTCGCGCTTGAACCAGTGCTTGTTGGCGTTGACGGTGGCGCGCCAGGAGTCGTTCAGGCGGTACTCGAAACGCAGGCCCAGGTTGCTGCTGTCGGTGTCGACCGGGCGCGTCCACGGCTGGTCGTTGAGCAGCGTCCTGGCCGAGACGCCGGTCGGCAGGACCTCGTTGCGCAGCAGCTGGTAGCCCGGCGCCGTGACCTGTTCCTTGTGCTGGTGATCGAGGTCGATCTGGAACAGCGCGTCCGGCGTGATCTGCCAGTCGAACGCGGCGGAGACGAACTGGCGCTTGCCGTCGGCGCCGCGCACATACGACTTGAGATCTTCGGCCGCGGCGTTGATGCGGTAGCCGAAGCGGCGGTCATCGAAGCGGCCGCCCAGGTCGACGGCGCCGTACACGGTGCCGCGTTCGCGCACTTCGACCGTCGCGCTGCGCAGCAGCGCGCTGGTCGGGCGCTTGGTCACCAGGTTGATCATGCCGCCCGGCGCCGCGACGCCGGCCTGCAGGCCGGCCAGGCCGCGCAGGATCTCGACGCGCTACTTGTTCTCGAGCGGGATCTGGGTGTCGGCGGGAATCGCGATCATGTCCTTGCGGAAGCTGGTCGCGTTGTCCAGCGCGAAGCCGCGGATCGAGAACTGCTCGGCGTAGCCGACCGCGTTGTAGGCGTCGCCGATCGAGGCGTCGTAGCGGCTGGCGTCGGTCAGGCTGCGGATCGACAGGTCCTGCATCTGGCCCTGGCCCATCGACGTGATCGAGGCCGGGGCGTCCAGCAGCTCGACGTCGGCGAAGCCGCCCACGCTGGCGCGGTCCAGCGATATCCATTTGCTGCCGGTGACCAGCACCGAGGGGACGGTCTCCTGGGCCGAGGCCGGGGACGCGACGGCGAAGGCCTGCACGATGGCGCAGGCAAGGACGGTGTACTTATTGTTGATTGTCATGGTGTGCTCGCATTCGCGCGCCATGCGGCGCGCTGCTTTTATCAAAGCCGGAGCCAACGTGGGGGAAGGGCAAACGAAATGAGGATGCTGCTTTGCGCTTTCCTTCGCTGGCATTATCCAGATCAGGTACGAAGGGTATCTCTCACCCGGAACAGCATTCCAGGACCCCTAGCGAAGCGGCGAGTGTACCACGGCCTTGGGCCGCCGTGGCGATTCTGGCAAGACGATGTTGCAGCGCCGGCTCAGGCCCCGGCGGTGGACCGCTCGTCGGCGGCAAGCGCCTGGACCGCGCCGGCCGGCGCCATCTGGCGCTGCAGCGCGGCGTGCGCGGCGTCGCCGATCGCGCGCCAGTGCTCGCGGCGCTGGGCGGCGCGCTTGCGGTGCTTGGACGGCATGTCCTGCAAGGGCTTGAGGTAGAAGGGCAGCGGCACCAGGCTGGTGCGGGCGTCCTTCTCGGCGCCGCCCAGGATGCGCCAGAAGCCGTCGTAGGCGTTCTCGAAGGCCTTGTCCTGGGCCGGGTCGTAGGCCACGTGCGAGGCGCCGCGCACCGCCAGCACGCGGTCGATCCCGAGCGCCTGGCATGCCCCCTGCAGGGCGGCGAAGCAGAAGAAGCTGGGCGAATTGTTGGGGAACACCCGCTCGAAGGCCTCGAAGGCGCCGCCGGCGTCGCGCCACAGGCCCGCATTGCGGGTCACGAAGGGCACGACCGGCAGGGGGATATCGAACAGGCCGCCCTCGACCCAGGTCCAGGACAGGCGGTGCAGCACCTTGCCGTCGGCGACCAGCGAAATCGTGAGTTCTCCCTCCGGGTCGTGGCGCGGCGCGCGCGCGAGCCTGAGCGCGAAGCCGGCGCCATCGATCTCGTCCTCGCCCTCGTGCTGCCACAGCACCAGGCCGTCGCCGTCCACTGCCTGGCGGTAGGCGGGCCCGAAGACGCCCTGTTCGAAGCGGTAATGCGCCAGCACGCAGCGCATGCGCTCGCGTACGCCGAGCCCGCGCGCCAGGTAGTCGCGCGAGCTTACCTGCTGGAACAGGTCGTCGCCAGGCGCGTCCGGTGCGCGCGCGGTCCCGGCGATGCGGGACAGGGACTGGTGCTCGCGCCAGTAGCGCAAGGCGTGCCAGCGTTGGGTCAAGCGAGCGAAAATCATGAAACGCTCCATTCGGCATGAAAGACGGATGTGACAGGAGGAAATTAATTCCCATCCGCAATTATGTGCTGAATCACCAGGTCGTGCCTGGCGCAGGCGTAAATATAGATGGCGCATGGCGGCCGGGGCGGGGCGTGCAGGATTTTTCGCCCGGCCAGGTCGGCTTGGGCCTGTCTTTTCGTCAGGATGACGAGACTGGCAGGTTTGCGGCGCGCCACGCTTCCCGGTTCATGCCGATAATGCGCCGGAACCAATCGAGAATGGAGGCGGCACATGGCGTACGAACTGTTTTATTGGCCATCGATCCAGGGGCGCGGCGAATTCGTGCGGCTGGCGCTCGAAGAAGCGGGCGTCGACTATGTCGACGTGGCGCGCCGCGAAGGCGGCGTCGACCTGCTGATGGCGGCGCTCGAAGTGGAGGAACACCCGTCGTTCGCGCCGCCGTTCCTGAAGGCGGGCGAGCAGTCGATCGGCCAGGTGGCCAGCATCCTGCTGTTCCTGGGCGAGCAGCACGGCCTGGCGCCGCGCACCGACCCCGGCCGGCTGTGGGTGCACCAGCTGCAGCTGACCATCGCCGACCTGGTGACCGAGGCGCACGACACCCACCACCCGATCGCCTCGGCGCTGTACTACGAGGACCAGAAACCCGAGGCGCTGCGCCGTTCCGCCGACTTCGTCGAAACGCGCATTCCCAAGTTCATGGGCTACTTCGCGCGCCTGCTGTCCAATCCCGAGCAGCGCGACTACCTCACCGGCGACAAGGTGACCTATGCCGACCTGTCGCTGTTCCAGGTCATCGAGGGACTGCGCTACGCGTTCCCGAACGCGATGAAGAAGATCGAGCAGGAGCACCCGGTGCTCGGCGCCCTGCGCGACCGGGTGGCGGCAAGGCCCAATATCGCCGCCTACCTGGCCTCCGAGCGGCGCATTCCCTTCAACCAGGATGGCATCTTCCGCCGCTATCCCGAGCTCGACCAGTAAGGCTCAGTTGAACTGCGGCGCGATCCGTGCTGGCTTGGCCGGCACGCCGTCGCGCCGGTCGAGCCAGCCGGCCAGGGTGGTGAGCAGCAGGGCGCCGACCACCACCAGGGCACCGATCCACGGCGTGGCCATCAGGCCCAGGTGGGCGACGATCAGGCCGCCGCCCCAGGCGCCCAGCGCGATGCCAAGATTGAAAGCGGCGATGTTCAGGCTCGACGCCACATCCATCGCCTGCGGGGCGTCACGCTCGGCGCGCCGTACCACGTACACCTGCAGGCCGGGCACGTTGCCGAAGGCCACCGCGCCCCAGGCCAGGACCGTGAGCAGCACCAGCGGCTTGCTTGGCGCGGTGAAGTTCAGCACCAGCAGCACCAGGGCCAGCAGCGCGAACACGATCTGCAACGCGCGCACCGGGCCATGGCGGTCGGCCAGCCGGCCGCCCCAGATATTGCCGGCCGCGACCGAGACGCCGTACACCAGCATCACCAGGCCGACGGTGGACGCTTCGAAGCCCGCGACTTCCTGCAGGATCGGCGCCAGGTAAGTAAAGGCGATGAAGCTGCCGCCATAGCCCAGCGTGGTCATGGCGTACACCAGCAGCAGGCGCGGTTTCTTCAGCACCGCCAGTTGCGTGAGCAGGCTCGATGGCTTGTCGCCGGCGACGTCGGACGGGACCAGGATGGCGCTGCCGACGATGGCGACGACGCCCAGCACCGACACGGCCAGGAAGGTCGCCTGCCAGCCGAAGTGCTGGCCGATGAAGGTCCCGATCGGCACCCCGGTGACCAGCGCCACGGTCAGGCCGGTGAACATCAGCGCGATGGCGCTGGCCGCTTGCTCCTTCGGCACCAGGCGGGTGGCGATGGTCGAGCCGATCGAGAAGAACACGCCGTGGGCCAGGCCGGTCAGCACCCGCGCAGCCATCAGGGCGGCATAGTTCGGCGCCATCCAGGCCACCAGGTTACCGAGGGTGAACAAGACCATCAGTGCCAGCAGCAGCCGTTTGCGCGGCACGCGGCCGGTGAGCGCGGTCAGCACCGGCGCGCCGACGGCGACGCCCAGCGCGTACAGGCTGACCAGCAGGCCGGCCGAGGGCACCGAGACGTTCAGGCTGGCGGCGATGGTGGGAATCAGGCCGACGATCACGAATTCGGTCGTCCCGATGGCGAAGGCGCTCAATGCGAGCGCCCAGAGTGCGAGAGGCATGGCTTGCTCCTTGTCGTAGCCGGGTTGGGTGTTACACGGCATGCAGTGTGCTGCACCCTGCCGCAAAGAAAAACGGGCCGCTGTACAATTCACCTTTGATTCGGAGTCATCAATGATCGATGTCGATGCGCTGATTGTATTTTCCACCGTCATGGATGCGGGCTCTTTCTCGGCCGCCGCCGAGCGCCTCGGGCAGACTCCTTCGGGCGTCTCGCGCGCCATCTCGCGCCTGGAAGACAGCCTCGGAATGACGCTGATGCATCGCACGACCCGGCGCCTGCAACTGACCGAAGAAGGGGCCTGGCTGCTCGAACGCGCGCGCGCCATCCTGGCCGACCTGGCCAATACCGAGGCCGAGGCGCAGGCGCGCCGCTCGCAGCCATCGGGACTGGTGCGGGTCAACGCCTCGACGCCCGCCCTCGACCATCTGCTCGCACCCCTGCTGCCCGACTTCCTGGAAGCCTATCCGCTGGTGCAGCTGGACCTGACCAGCGGCGAGACCTATGTCGACCTGATCGAGGAGCGGGCCGACCTGGCGATCCGCATCGGCGCGCTGCCCGATTCGACGCTCAATGCGCGCCGCCTGGGGACGGGCAGGCTGCTGGTGGTCGCGTCGCCCGCCTATATTGCACGTCATGGCGTGCCGCGCGATCCGGGCGAGCTGGCGCACCATCGCACGCTCGGCTTTTCGGCGCCGGCCTCGCTCAATACCTGGCCGCTGCTGCATGCCGGCGGCGACGGCTATACCGTGGCGCCGCAGGTGATGGCCTCGAGCGGCGAAACGGTGCGCCACCTGGCGCTGCACGGTGCCGGCATCGCGTCGGTGGGGGAGTTCCTGGTGAAGTCGGATCTGGCGGCGGGGCGCCTGGTGCGGGTGCTGGAACAGCACACCCTGCCGTGGACGCAGCCCGTATGGGCCGTGTTCTACAAGCAGGGTGCGTTGGCGCCGCGGGTGGCGGCGCTGGTGGAGTTCCTCGCCCGCAGGTTGGGCGGGATACTCGATTAGAAGTCGACCTGCGCCGACATCACCACGGTGCGCGGCGCGGCGGCGGTGCCGACGGTGGCCAGCGTGCTGCTCGAAAGCCAGTAGCGCTTGTTGGCCACGTTCTCGATATTGGCGCGCAGGACCACGGCCTTGCCCATCAACTCGGTGCGATAGCGCGCGCCGATGTCGAAGCGGTTCCACGACGAGAACGACACGGTGTTGGTCACGTTCTGTTCCATTTCGGCGGTGTGGATGGCGCGCCCGCTCAGGGACAGGCCGCTGACCCATGGCAGGTCCCAGTCCACGCCGGCGTTGAAGGTATTCCTCGGCACGCCGGTGGCCTTCCTGCCCTCGTTGACGCCGCCGGCGGTTTGGTGCTGCTTGGCGTCGTAGAAGGTGGCGCTGGTCATCAGGCGCAGGCCTGGCGCGGCTTCGCCGGTGGCCGACAGTTCGAGGCCGCGGTTGCGCTGGATGCCGTCCAGGCTGTAGACCGTGGTGATCGGATCGGTGATCGCGTTCGGGCGGTCGATCTGGAACACGGCGGCGCCCAGCAGCACGCGGCCGCGCGCGTGGCCGATATCGGCCTTCGCGCCGATCTCGTACTGCTTCGACTTGAACGGCGCGAACACTTCGCCGGCGTTGGCGGCGGTGGCCGGCGCGGTCGAGCCACGGGTCAGGCCCGACGTGAAATTGGCGTACAGCGACAGGTTCTCGACCGGGATCACCACGATGCCGGCCAGCGGCGAGACCGCGCTTTCGCTGTACCCGCTGGTGACGGCGCCGCTCGGGTTCAGGTTGTCGGCCTCGACCTTCTGCTTGCGCACGCCGCCGGTGAACAGCACGCGGCCGTCGGCGAACGACAGGGTATCGGTCAGCGAGACGCTCGACAGCTCGGTTTCCGAGGTCTTGGTCGGCGCCAGGCGGTTGCCCGTCATCGGCGTGATCCGGACCGGGTTGTAGATGTTCGACAGCTGCGACGTGCTGGCCGGCGCCGACAGGAAGAAGCTGCCCGCTTCGCTGTCCAGGGTCGACACCGACGCGGTGATGACGTGCTGGACTCCGAAGGTGGCGAGCTTCAGGCGCGCGCCCGCTTCGCCGGTCTTGCTGCGCGAATAGGCGTCGTACCAGGCGTTGGTGAGGCGGAAGTTACCGAGCGTGTCCACGGCGTTCAGGGCGCGCGCGCTCGGGAAGTCCTGCTCGCTGGCGCCATAGTGGTAGCCTCCGGCGGCATACACCATCAGCTGGTCCGAGACATCGTATTCGAGGCGCGTGGCGGCGGTCGCGTCGCGGAACTCCAGGTCGGCGCCGCTATACGCTGCGCGGTGGCCCGACGGCGGCGCCGGGATCGCGCTGATGTCGGGACGGAAGCTGTTCTGGGCGCGGAAGTTATCGGTCTTTTCCTGCTGGCCGTAGCTGTCCAGGGTCCAGCGCAGCTTGCTCGAGCGGTAGTCGACCGCAATCGCGGCCAGGCCGAAATCCTGCGTGCCGTCGTCGATATTGGTGTCGCCATGACGCACCACGCCATTCACGCGCACGCCCCAGGCATTGTTCTCGCCGAAGCGGCGCCCCACGTCCAGGTGGGCGCCCAGGATCGACTTGCTCTCGTAGGTCGCGCTCACGCGGGTGAGCGGCGTGTCGCCCGCGCGCTTGGTCGCGATATTGATATTGCCGCCGATGCTGCCGTTCGGGCTGATGCCGTACATCAGGGTGCCCGGGCCCTTGAGCACTTCGACCCGTTCCATGATCGCGGCCGGCATCCGATTCGACGAGCTCAGGCCATACAGGCCGTTCAGGCCGACGTCGCCGCTGGTGACGTTGAAGCCGCGGATCTGGAAATCCTCGCTGAAGCCGCCGGTCGAGGTCATCACGCGTACCGACGCCTCGTTCACGACCACGTCGGCCAGCGTGCGCACCTGCTGGTCTTCCAGGATCTGCGAGGTGTAGTTGGTGGTCGAAAACGGCGTCTTCATGATGTCCGCCTCGCCCAGCACGCCCAGGCCGCCGCTGCGGCCGATCTGGCCGCCGGCGTAGGCCGGGTCGTCCGCCAGCCTGGCGCCGGTGATCACGACGCGGTCCACGGCGGCGGCGCCGGCCTGCTGGGCCTGGGCCGCGAACGGGAACATCAGGATCGGCGCCGAGGCCACGGCGCCGCCGATGGCATGGCGCACCAGGCGTGACAGCAGCGAGGGGGCAGGGCGTCGATCGGCGTGGCGTGGGGAGGAATGTTGGATAGTCATTTTTGTTGGTCGTGGACGGGCGAAAACCCGCATTCTAACAAAAATGAGAATCATTATCATCCTCATTCGCATCCGGCCTGCATGTCGATCTAGGCGGCGACACGGTCCTGCCTGGCGCTGCCAAGGCGCTCCACCAGGTCCTGCAGCGGCATCGGCCGGCAGAACAGGTAGCCCTGCATGCAGGGTTGACCGTGCGCAGCGAGGAACTGCGCCTGTTCGCGGGTCTCGATGCCTTCAGCGACCACCCGCAGGCCGAGCTGCCCCGCCATCGCCAGGATCGACTGCACCAGGGCGGTGCCGTTGCTGTCGTCCGGCATGTCGCGAATGAACGCCTTGTCGATCTTGAGTTCGTACAGCGGCATCCTGCGCAGGTAGGCCAGGTTCGAATAGCCGGTGCCGAAGTCGTCGATCGAGAACCGGATGCCGAGCTGCGCCAGTTCGTGCATGCGGCTGATCGTCTGGTCGAGATCGTCGACCAGCAAGCCTTCGGTGACTTCGAAGATCAGCTGCTGCGCCGGCACGCCGGTCTCGCCGAGCGTCGCGCGCACCACGGCGATGAAATCGGGTTGGCGGAACTGGCGCGGGCTGACATTGATCGACAGGGGCAGCGTGTGGCCGGCGCGCGCCAGCTCGAGCCAGGCCAGGCAGGCCTGGCGCAGCACCCAGTTCCCGAGCGGGACGATGAGGCCCGTTTCTTCGGCCACCGGAATGAACACGTCGGGCGGCACCAGCACGCCGTCGGCGCGGCGCCAGCGCAGCAGCACCTCGGCGCCGCTTGCGGCGCCGCGCGCGTCGACCTGCAGTTGCAGGTGCAGCGCCAGCTCGTTCCTGCCGATGGCGGCGGCCAGGTCGCGCTCGAGCATCAGGACATGCTCGGCCGCGGCCAGCATGGTGGTCTCGAACAGCGCGACCCCGTTGCGGCCGGCCGCCTTGGCGTGGTACATCGCAGTATCGGCCTCGCGCAGCAGGTCGTGCGTGGTCTGCCCGGGGCGCAGCGGCAGCGCCACGCCGATGCTGCCCGACGACTGGTAGACCTGGTGATCGATGTCGGCCGGATGCCGCAACGCCTGGCCGACCTGCTGCGCCAGCGCCAGCGCGGCGGCGGTGGCGGTGTCGGCGTCGTGGCCCAGGTTACCCGCCAGGATCACGAACTCGTCGCCGCCCAGGCGCGCCACCGTGTCGCCCTCGCGCACCGCGCCCTGCAGATGCGCCGCGACATGCTTGAGCAGGGCGTCGCCGGTGGCGTGGCCGCGCGCATCGTTGACGCTCTTGAAGTTGTCCAGGTCGAGGTACAGCACGGCGCCGAGGCCGCGCCCGGCATGCGCCTGTTCCACCAGCGTATGCAAGCGTTCCATCAGCAGGCGCCGGTTCGGCAGCCCGGTGAGAACGTCGAAGAAGGCAAGCTGCTCGATCGCATCGGCCGAGCGGCGCCGTTCGGTGATGTCGCGCCCGACTGCGACCCAGTGCGTGATCGGCCCGCCTTCGCTGGCGAACGGCACCATGTCGACCTCGACCCAGCATGGCTCGCCGGTCTTCGAGTAAGTCACCAGCTCCGCCGACACCGGCTGGCGTACGCGCATCGCGTGCATCACCTTCGCCACGACCGCCGGGTCGGTATCCGGTCCGTGCAGGATGCGCATGCTGCGGCCGGCGACTTCGTCGGCGCGGTAGCCGCTGCGGCGCTCGAACGCCGTGTTGGCGAAGATGATGGGCTGGACGGCGTCTTCGCCATCGACCACCTTGACGATCAGGACCATCTCGTTCAGCCCGGCCAGCGCCGCCGAGGTCAGGCGCAGTTCGCCGTTGAGCGCACCGAGCGCTGCCTGGCCTTCCTCGAGCGAGGCGGCCGCCTGCCGCACATTCCTGAGCGAGCCGTCCAGGCCCTTGAGCAGGGTGCCGCAGGTGTAGGTGATCAGGGCGCCGACACAGCTGAAGTTGAGTGCGAAGATCAGCACGCCGGCCAGCGAATCATGGTCGAAATTGCCAACGCTGATCTGGCTGTAGCCCAGCAGGCCCAGTGCCACGATGGTGACGGCGTCGAATGCCAGCGCGGCCAGCGCCGGCCGCGTGCCCAGCAGCACGACTGCGAGTACCGGCAGTGCCATCAAGTAGAACAGGCCGACAGCACCCACCGTGACCATGCAGAACACGCCAACGCAGTACAGCACCGCCAGGAAGTTCAGCACGCGCGCCGTATGCGACCACCGGTTCGCGCGCCAGATCACCAGTACCCATGCCAGCGCCGAGGTATCCATCAGCGCGACGGCCGGCATATGGCGCGCCACGGCCAGCGATGCACTGGGCACCGCCGCCACCAGCGCCAGCACCAGCACGATCGACATCAACGATGTAAAGACACGGCTGCGCCACTGCGCGACATCGTTAGCAACCATCATACGCATTCCCGTATCAATAATAATTTGATACTACTTGTTGATTAAGGGAAATATAGTACCAGTTTCATTGCGTGTTCGTAACGCGAACGTAGATCGTTGTATCTTAACGATATTGAACCTGATTTTGACGCGCGTAAGCAGACATTGTGCTTGACAAGCCTGCTCATGCTGCTATTCCGCCAGAAGCGGCCGCCGCCCGCGCCGATGAAGGCCGGGCCGGACGGTTGGCGCCGCGGCTGGCGTTTCTCTCCCGCGGATGGGGAAGTACTTACGCGGCGACGAGCGAGTAGCGGTTCGCCTTGCCATCCTGGGCGTACAGGACGATCAGGATGATCCAGCCGACGACTGGAACCAGCCACAGCAGTTGGAACCAGCCGCTGCGGTCCGTATCGTGCAGGCGGCGCGTGCCGACTGCCAGCGAAGGCAGGAGCGTGGCCAGGTTGAAGACACCTGCCAGCACGTCGCTGACCAGTCCCAGCGCCATTCCCGCCAGCAGAAGGAACAGGAAGAACCACCAGAACTCGGACCGCGATGCAATCCCATCGAAGCTTGCATATTTTTTGAAGCAGGTAGAAATCGATTCGGTGAAGGTCATGTTGTGTAGGTCAGCGCGTCCGCGCACGGAAATGAAGGAATCCAAAAATTACCATGCTGCAATAACCAAGATGAGCGCACATTGTCACTCAGCCCGGAAAAGGCAGGTTACTTCCCGAATGCAGGCTTGATAGTGTGGTGCGTGTGCGACATAAGGGGCAATGCCGACGCATTGCCCCTGTCCAGCGTGACTATCTAAGTACTCACCTATAAATACATGTGTTTTTGGCGGCCATAACCGGCGCGCTGCCGCGTTGGCGCCTGCTTGCAGTGCTCGCACTGCGGCGCACTCGCCGCCTTGCATCGCCTCCGGTTCTGTTTGCCAAAACTCACATTTATTTCTTGTCGAGTACTTAGAAGGCGTATGTCGCCCGTCCGTAAACGTAGCGGCCCGAGCGGCCGAACGGCGCGTAGGTCGAGAACGGCGTATTGCCGGTGGTGTTGAGTGTCGGTGGCAGCGTCTCCGGATACTGATCAAAGACATTGTCGGCGCCCAGGGCCAGGGTCAGCTTCGGCGTGGCGGCGAAGCGCCCCTCCAGGTCGACCGTGGTCTTGGCGCCCAGCTCGAAGTCGAAGGCCGCGGTGGTGCCCGGCGACAGCACCTCGCCGTAGCGGGTGGCGCGCACTGTCGCGCCAAACCGGCCCAGCTTCCAGTTCACGTTGGCGCTGAGCTTGTTCTTCGGCTGGCCCTTCTCGAGCGACAGCACGTTGACGCGGTCGAACAGCACCGGCGCCGGCGACAGGCTTGACAGCTGCTCGGTGACCGGCACCTTGGTGACCTTGGTGTCGGTGACATTGCCGGCCAGCGTGAAGTCGAAGCGGCCGGCCTCGCCCGCGTTGTACGGCCAGTTGATCACCACGTCCACGCCCTTGGTCGTGGTGTCGACGCCATTGATGAAGAAGCGTCCGCCGCCGACGCCGATGAAGCCCTGGCTGGCGATGTAGTTGCGCACATTGGTCTGCGTGAGGTTCTCGGACAGGATAATGCGGTCGTCGATGTCGATGCGGTAGGCGTCGACCGTCACCGACAGGTCGCCGACGCGCAGCACCGCGCCCAGCGAACCGTTCACGGATTCCTCGGCGTCGAGCGGCTTGGCGCCGAGCGCCACCGCCACCGGGTCGCTCGGCTTGAAGGTCGTGATCTCGAACGGCACGCCGTTGATGAAGTTGGTCGAGGTGGCGGTGAAATTCTGCTGTTGCGGCGACGGCGCGCGGAAACCGTTCTGGATCGCGCCGCGCAGCGCGAACGACTTGTTGAAGTCGTAGCGCAACGCGAGCTTGCCGGCCAGGCTGTTGCCGAAGTCCGAGTAGCGCTCGGCGCGCACCGCCGCCGACGCGAGCAGTTCAGGCGTGAGGTTGGCCTCCAGGTCGACGAAGGCGCCGACCGCATCGCGGTGGGCGTCGACTTCGTTCGATGGCCGGAAGCCCGGGAATACCTGGGCGCCCGGCGCGGCCGGGGTGCCGTTCGGCAGGAACTGGCCGCCGAAGCTGTACGATTCCTCTTCGCCCGCGAACAGCTCGTAGCCTTCGCGGCGCGCTTCGACGCCCACCGCCAGGTTCAGCGGCGACGCCAGCGCCGCCATCTCGATGCGGCGCACGCCGGTCAGGTTGAACACGGCCTGGTCGTAGGCATAGCCGCCGGCGTAGAACTCGGTCTTGCTGGCCGCGCCGATCGAGCGGTTCAGGGTGTTCTCGATCTGGTACGTCATCTTGTTCTTGCCGTAGCCGAGCGAGGCGTCCATGTCCCATTCGCCGGCGATCCAGGTCACGCCGCCGGTCATCGAGAAATCCTTGACGGTCGGCGAGATCAGCGGCAAGAAGCCGTCCGGATAGATTTCGGGCACGTTGCGCGCATCCTGCGGCGTGCGGAAGTAGCCCGACGAAGTGGCGTCGCGGTCCTGGTAGCTGGCCCAGCCATAGATCTTGACGCCGCCGCCGAGGTCGTTGCCGGCGTTGGCGAACAGGGTCGACTGCTTCAGTTCAGGCTCGCCGGTCCAGGCGTTGAAGCGGTTGATCGTGTTTTCGCGCGGGTCGAACCCGCCGTTGACGCGCGCGTACTGCTGGCGCATATCGTAGCCACCGCGTTCGGTGCGGCTTTGGTCGCGAAATTCGCCGGCGATCGTCAGGTAGCCGCTCTCGCCCAGCGCCAGGCCCTTCCAGATGCTGACGGTGGCGGTCTGGCCGTCGGTGCGCTTGCGCGAATCGGGGCCGGCCCAGGTGCCGCCTGCCGGCACGGCGTCGTTCCACAAATCGTATTCGGACTTGCGCGCGCCGTAGGTCACGCTGGCCTCGCCGCCATCGCGGTCGGTGCGCAGGCGCATATTGACCACGCCCGAGATCGCGTCCGAGCCGTATTGGGCGGCGGCGCCATCGCGCAGCACCTCGACCGATTTCACGATGGCGGTCGGGATGGTGTTCAGGTCGACCGCCGCCGAACCGCGGCCGATCGAGCCGTTCACGTTCACCAGCGACGACGCATGGCGGCGCTTGGAATTGACCAGCACCAGGGTCTGGTCCGGCGCCATGCCGCGCAGGGTGGCCGGGCGGATGGTGTCGGTGCCGTCGGTCAGCGAAGGCCGTGGAAAGTTCAGCGAGGGCAGGGCCATCGACAGCGCCTGGTTCATTTCGGTGCTGCCGGAATTCTTGAGCGTCTCGGCCGAGATCACGTCGACCGGCGCCGTGGTGTCGAGCACCGAACGATTCGCGACCCGGGTGCCGGTCACCACCACGGTGGCGGCGTTGCCGGTGGCCGGGTCCTGGGCCGCCTGCTGCGCCTGCGCGCTTCCTGCGCACAGGGCGGCGATGGCGAGGGCGAGTGCTGTCTTTTCCAACCTGGTTCTCTGCATGGTGCTGATTCCTTGTGTTGTTGTACGACGGGCGTTGCGGGAAGAGTGAGGTTCTGGCCTCGAGTCCATACTGCGCAGCAGCATTGGTGATGTCAATTCGTTAAAACCGCCAAATGCGTCTTTACAACAATCGTCGAAATGTCAGGTTCATGTAAGGACATGCAGGCGGCATGGCGGCTCGCTGTCGGCGCCGGGAAAACGGCATGACGGCCTGCGCCGGCGGTAGCGAGCGTGTATATTCTGCGGCGGGCAGTTCAACAACAATGACGCGCGGGCCGACGGCGCCGTGCGTGCTCAAGGAAGCCTAATGGAGACCCGATGACTACGCTGTTCCCCGATTTTCGTACCGTGCAGGTCGAGGTGGCGCCCTCGATCACGATCAACGCCATCGTCGGCGGAGAAGGCCCGCCCTTGCTGCTCCTGCACGGCCATCCGCAGACGCACGCCATCTGGCACCGGGTCGCGCCGCAACTGGCCGAGCGCTTCACCGTGGTCGCCTGCGACCTGCGCGGTTACGGCGATTCGAGCAAGCCGCAGGGCGATCCGGACCACGGCAACTACAGCAAGCGGACGATGGCGGCCGACCTGAGGGCCGTGATGCGCTCGCTCGGCTTCGAGAAGTTCAAGGTGCTGGCGCACGACCGCGGGGCGCGGGTTGCGCACCGCCTGGCGGCGGACCATCCGCAGGCGGTCGACAGGATGGCGCTGCTCGATATCGCCCCGACCGTGGCGATGTATGAACAGACGTCCGAGGCGTTTGCGCGCGCCTACTGGCACTGGTTCTTCCTGATCCAGCCGGCGCCGATGCCGGAACGCCTGATCGACGCCGATCCGGCCGCCTATGTGCGCGACGTGATGGGCAAGCGCAGCGCCGGCCTGGCGCCATTCGATCCGCGCGCGCTGGCCGAGTACCAGCGCTGCCTGGCGCTGCCGGGCGCCGCCCACGGCATCTGCGAGGACTACCGCGCCGCCGCCGGCATCGACCTCGACCACGACCGCGCCGACCGCGCCGCCGGCCGCCGCCTGGCCATGCCGCTATTGGTGCTGTGGGGAGAGCAGGGCGTGGTGGGGCGCTGCTTCAAGCCGATCGAGGAATGGCGGCTGGTGGCCGACGACGTGCAGGGCGGTCCGCTGCCGTGCGGGCACTACATCGCCGAGGAAGCGCCCGATGTGCTGCTCGCGCGCGTGCTGCCTTTCCTGGTGCAGGATTGACCCCGAACTTCCACAGCCGGGGTCAGGTCTGACATTTAGACACGACCTCAGCCGTAAGATCCGGGAAGGCGTCGCCATTACCGCTAACTGAACAGCCCGTGTCCGAATGTCAGACCTGACCCCGCTGTGACCCCTTACTGAAAACACAGCCGGGGTCAGGTCTGACATTTAGACACGACCTCAGCCGTAAGATCCGGGAAGGCGTCGCCATTACCGCTAACTGAACAGCCCGTGTCCGAATGT
>Ga0265780_10000800_pt1 | contig 46804 bp, 58 predicted proteins | sample P1T30metagenome_FD_192432 | JGI IMG/M metagenome (GOLD analysis project Ga0265780, IMG submission 192432) | Plant litter microbial communities from East Loma Ridge, Irvine, California - P1 T30 | ecosystem: Environmental > Terrestrial > Plant litter > Unclassified | place: USA: California... | reverse complement strand
GTAAAATTATTTCTAAAATTATCCACGGTCGAGACCGCGCCTTCCTCTTTATTGCCTATGTTTAATAAAAAAATTGAGAAGTATACTATCTCCCTCGCTGCCAGCTCAGGTGTATATTTTTCATCCTTTACATCAAACGCTATTTGCCAGGCGGTCTGTATGATGAGAGGGTGAACGCTGTCGTCCAGCACCACATTGTCTAGTCCCGGCAAGGTTTTTCTACCCAGATGCAAGAACTTGGCGAAACTTTCATCAAACTCCCTAGCGCTGTCTTGGTCGAGCGAGACTTCCTCATTGATGTATTTCGCTTGCAACGCCTTTAAAGCAGCAGAATATTGTTCTCTATCGTAATCCATAAATTCTAATGTGAAAAATTGAGTACTGAATTTACGAAATTCCCTTTGATAACCCAAAAAAAATTTCAAGCTTCAGCGCTTAACGGCCATAGCAATAATATAGAATTACTGTGGAGCCGAAAAAAAGGGAGACAAGTCTCCTTGTCTCCCTTGAGCAAATATGATTTTACAATACCACTTATATAATCGTTGGCAAAGTTAATCTAGCAATCGACAGCTGACATTACACAATTATCGGATTTGGTTATGTCTTGATCAGCTTGCCAACCTTGGCTTAAAGATCCTGCTGACCTTATAGAGAAACCAAGCGATCAACGCGAATCCGCAACAACCCCCAAAAATAGAGGCAACCAAAACCCATTGCGGAATGAACTTAACCGGAATTTCTTTGGTGTCCAGAATTACTTCTTTCGTATGAACGGTCGCGTTATTGACTACTTTCAAATTTTCAGTTGCACCAATATTCATCACTGCGCGAAGTTCTTGCAAAGCTTCGTCATACGTCAGCGAATAAGAATTGTCACCGGAAGATTTTGATGTGTTCAGTTTGTTTAAAATTTCGCTCACCGCTCTATTCACGGCATCGTCAAATTTCTTGTCTCCCGTTGCACTTTGCGCAATTTTCAGTTTCAAGCTGTCAACGATTGCTTTGTTTCGCTCTACCAGTTTCGTGCTGTCAGATTTGGTGAACGTGGTTTTTTCTTTTTCTGACGTTTGATTTACTATTTTTTTTGAACCGCATCCAGAGAGAGACATCAATGTCCCTGTCAAAATTATTAGGATAAAATTTTTCATGCTTTATTGGTTTTAAATTTATCTACAATTGCCGTGAATAATTCTTTTATGCTTGACTTTGCTTGGTCGAAAAACGCTTCTATCAATTCTTCCAACTTTTTGTTTAAGATCGTGGAGAATGAACCGAGCAACGCACAAAGCGCGCAAGTAAAAAACGGCTTCAGCATAAAGAATTGGTCCATCACGGCGTAAACGATCAAGGCGATAAAGAATGAAATCAGCGCTTCAGAAAAAAACCACGCAAACGAAAGCTTTGAACCTTTTTGGATTGCTCTGATGGTTTTAACGATTACGCCAAACATCACGAAACCAGAAAATAACATTCCTTCGTCGATTTCGGTTTTGTAGGTTTCGTAAAATTTGTGAAGATGTTCTATCATTGTCTTTTATAAATTTTTGTACTCGTTTACAGCATCAAAACTCGGACAGGCTTTTGCTACTTTTGGAAAATCTCTATGACCTAAAATCTTTGCATTTGGATATAATTTTCTTGCTTCTGAAATACAGTGGAGAATAGCACACTTTTGTTCTGCAGTTCTATTGTCAACCGGATTGTTTTTAACATCAACCCCACCGATATAACTGATGTGAATGCTGTCAGAATTATGGCCGGCAACTCCGTTTGTTGGATTTTCAAAACTTGATAGTTCGTTTATTGTTCCGTCAGCTTCAATTAAACGATGATAGCCTGGTGATTTCCAACCTAAATTGTTTTTCCAATAATTGATGATGCTTTGCGGTTTTGCCGATTGCGGTGTCGCCGTGCAATGGATAACTATGTTCTTTACTTTTCTCATAGATTGTTGTTTATTGAATTAATGCAGTGCCAGCCTTTATGAAAAGTTAGCAGATCGCTGAATAGAAACGATTTAATCATTAGCCTTTGGTTCAGCTGATTCAAACTGATTCGTTTCATTTTTAGAAACTTGAAGTTTCAAATCAGTAATTTTATCACTCCACTCCAATTCACTTTCTGCAAATTTTGTATTTTGCAAATCAATCAAGGCTTCCAGTTCTGCAATTTTTTGATTTTTTTCATCCAGTAATCCAATAAGGCTTTCATTTTCAACAATCAAAGCATTCTTATCAGCCGTTAAAGATTGAATTTGAGCGTTTGCTTGAGCTAATTGATTTGTAAGCAATTCGATATTTAAAACATTCAGGGTGTTCAAATCTCCTAATACTTCACTTAAATTTAAGCCCTGCTCAATACCTAAAGTAACTGCTTCGGGTGAACCTGGATTATAGGCTACTATTTCACCACTTTCATCTTTGACGACAAATGCGTAAACAACGTGCATTCCTTGAACTTCGCCGTTCTTACCGTAACGAACTAAAACCTCGTATATAACTTTTTCTGTATTCATAGTTTATCAAATTGATGTTACTGTTTCCCAAGCGGTTGCTCCGCCTATTATCATTTTACCTAAAGAGGTGTTGAACCAAGTTGTGCCCTGTTGGTATGCTGGAGCTGTTCCTGTCGTGAATTTTCCTAAATATAATAGTCCGCTCGTCGTTAAGTTTCCTTTAAAACTAGCACTTCCATTAACTGCGCTTATATTATATTTTTCGGTAGCCGCCAAATCTGAATATCCTATTAAAGCAGTACCATTTAACAGAAGCATTCTTTTATTATCGGTGTATAGCTCGAAAGATGCCTGCCCGTCATTGTCAAGTGCAGTCCAACAAAAAGGCCCTTGTAATTTCATTTTCCAAGTATCTACGGCGTCTACACCCAACCCTATATTATTAGCAAAAGTTTTCTTTCCAGTTACTAATTCAGCTAAATTACCCGTCTTATGCAAAACATCAGCATCATTAGCTTTTAAGGCTAATCCAGCGTTGACCCAGTTTGCATCGGGCACTTCACGCCCTGTAAATGATGTAGGCACATCTGTATTACCTCCCGAACTTCCATCGTAATATATTTTTTTACCTGCCCTTATAATTCCAGAAGATCTATCAAAGTCAGTACTATTAGAGCTTAATGAAATTCGTCCATTTAGCATGAAAGCGTATATATATTGCGCACTTATATTTGCATTTGTGCTAAATGCAAATGCTGAACCGTTCGCTAGAGTTGAAACAATTGGTAAATTAGCAGTATTTCCTGCTGTCAGAATCTGCTGTAACGTTGGATTCGTTCCAGCAAATCTTTCATTCAAGCATTTCCAAACGTTCCATTCCGCAACTGCATAGCTTTCTTCCGCAAAAAACAAAGTTTCACCAGGTTGAATTAAATAATCGGCGTTAGTTTTCGGAAACTTGAACATAATGGGCGCATCGGCATTCAAATGACGCATCGGCACCGCTGTGGCTAAATAATTAGTAAAAAAACCAAGCTTACCGGTATAGCTTTCAACATCATTGTTTTCAGTCAGATAAATTCCTTTTATTTCTGTTATCGCTGGATCTATGATCAGATAATTAGATTTTTGATCTAAATAAAATTTATGATCGGCGTTGGCTGCAATGTTGTTGAACTGGTTTTTATAAATGAAAGGGTTTCCGATTACAGGATTGCTACCTTCATCGATTGAGTTTCCTTCAATTTTGTATTCTTTGACCAGAATCGAGTTTGCTTCATTGGGAATATCCGGAGCGAAAAATATGTTCGTGGAAGGAGTTCCTGTAATTACTTCAAAACCGCTTAATCTGACGATTAATAAATCGATCCTCTTTGACCCGGCATCTTCTGGAAGCAATTCAAACTCGAAAGGCGAAATGTTTGTAGCTTCTACGCCACTGATTTTCCAGATAGCATTTGCTGGAACCGTAAATGAATTTCCGTTTCTGGATATCGTTCCAATTGACAATATTCGATTGTAATCCAAACTAGAAACAGCATCAATAATTTTTTGGAGTTGTAGGCTTTGAGCAACACCAGCATTTGAAACATGAATCCGCGACGAGGGTACGAGTGATTCCTGAGACGGAAGCTCTTCGATTCTTTTGGCAAGATTGATCATCTGCTGAAATTTCTGGCTCAGTTCTGCCAGCTTTTGAGATACCTGCGTAAGATTCATATGATTGAATTAGTCATATGCAAATATAGAAAAATTATCACTATTTAGAACCGTTCTAAATAAAGGAAAAGAAAATTATATTAAATTTGTGGAATGGGGTTTCTACTTGTACTTTTTATCGTCTTGGTTGGTGGCGGGTGGCTTTTGGGCAAAAGCATCGGCAATGCGTTATTTCCAAAGGAGGAAGATCCAATGGATTACTGGAAGAACTACAAAGAGCCTCCGGTAATAAATAATCATTATCACACTCACGTACACACACATCAGAATCTTACGATTATTGATGACGAGACAAAAAAGAAAATATTAGAAATAAAAAAAAGCCACTCTAGTTGAGTGGCTTTTTTGTTCAGTGTATCGTTAATATTTTCAGATTCTCGACCAATTCCATAATGGGCTTGGCTTCAGAGACACTATTAACGGGGATCAACAAATAGGAATAAATCAGGCCCGGAGTCTTTTTATTTACTATATCCGCGCATTTACCGTAGCTGACATTCACATAGTGATAAACCTTCGGTAGCGTAACGTAGCACGCAATGCAGATTCCTGTTCTCACCGATAGCTTATTGCGGTACTTGTAAAGAATCTCAATACAGGGGTAATCCTTTCCTTCTAAAATTAAAGTTCGTCTCCTTCTCATAATCATTAAAGGTAACATTTTCAGAACTTTAAACAACTGTTAATTTAATTTATTTTAATACCTCAAGAATCCATTCGATCCAGTCTCTATCAATCCCGGGATTTCAAGTGTTGACTGGCCGTAACCTCCATCCTCATTTCCAAGCGAACTGTAGACGTTTCCGTTTTTGATCATGGTTGCTTTCAAAACATAAAGGTTTGAGTCTTCCAACGGTCCTTCAGTATCAAATTCAGAATTCTTCGAGTATCCGACTCCGTCTATGAAAACAGTGTCATGCGACAATGCCTGTGAAAGCTTCCGCCAGATTTCCTTTGTTACTGGCTCAAAAACAAACTCGTCGACTTCGTAGAGTGCTGACTTGAGAAGTTTGGCACTGGTATCTGTCTTGTATGTTTCATTTTCCTCATCGACTTTTCCGTTCTGTTTTGTAAAGGGTATGCGAAGCAATCCTTGGATTCCAGTTGCATAAACAACATCGGTATTTGTCGAGTTCCAGTATCGGATTTCAAAGGTTTCGCTGTGCCTGATCTTAACATCGATTTTCTCCGAACGGTGTTTTAGGTCTGTAAAATTTGGATGCCTATTTTCTATCGAGACTTGGATCGTCTGGTCCAGATAATTCACCATGTCGATTGAAAACTCATAAACCTCGTAATTGAAGCGATTATATTGTGAACGGACATCTACAACGATGTCAGTCCCTGTATATATCTGATTGATCACAATTACATCTGCGTTTCTGGTTTCATCGTAATAGACTTCCTGAATCGGAAACCAAGACAAATTTCCATCACCAAAAATTCCGAAGAAATTACCCTCGACAGCCCATTCCGGCAAGGCGCCATTCAAAGTATATATTCCAATTTGGGCACCGGTGACAAAATCGTAAGCATTACCGGTAGTGAAATAAACTCCGGTCTTTCCGCTTTCAAGATTAAACATCCGCGCATCCCTGCGGTCAGTCAGCCCGATGTTATAGGTCATCTGCTCGATAGGAATCTCGTCTTCCGTCAAGTCTTCCCTGATTACTTTTGCAGTCCTTTCCGCATAATTGGACTTGAACTGCGTTCTTATGACATCTGAAGATTGAAACTGCTGAACCTCGCAATATGGCATTTTCGCATCAACTTCATGACTCAATGTGTTTTCATCGTTCTTGTAATTTCCAGAATCTCCCCATTCAATCCTTTGGGCAAACCGCAAGGAGTTTGATTTTGAGATATGAAAGAAAGGCGAGTTGATACCGAGCTCGTCGATATGGAACCCGCGACTTTTCACACATCCGAACTGATCCCGGACGTATATCGTATAGTCACCGGAAGCCTGACCGCTGAAAATATTAGAACTTTGATAGTTGATTCCATCAAGGGAATATTCGACGTTAAGCTGGCTGTCATAAACCATATTGACGACTACCGTCGCCCCGAACGGAGTAAGGTTTATCTGGAGATTTATTTCACCATTCAGAAGCCCGGGAAGCAAAAGATACTTGATTGCCTGCGTTCCTGATGAATTCTTCACTCTCACCGTTATCGATTGTCCCCTCGGCCAATCGAAGAAAAAAGGGTTTAGGGAAATTACAGCCTGCATCGGGGAGATTATTTCGACCGCCTGTGAAGTCGTCGTAATGCCAATCCTGATATCAGCGCATGGATTTGTTGCCTGCGAAAAAACAGCGTTCGATACCATGAACAAAACCCCGGTTCCAGAAATAATCTCGAAAGAAACATCGGCATCGGAAGTTCCCATGTCGAAGTTAATCGGAAGCGTTGCCGAACTTGACAGCGTAACGACGTTAGCTTCCCTCAAAATGGTCAGCTGAGCATTCGAGTCCAATGCGACGGACTGTGCAAAATTGATCGCGCTTCGTTCCCCAGCGAGTGCCGTGGGCTCGCCAACAGCAACCTGAAAAGATGCTACCCTGCTGAAGTTCCAAATTTCTTGGAGATTGTATGCGTAATTCGTTCCTGTGACTCCTGCAAACTCAACATAGTTTCCGATGGCAAGATCCTCGTTGAACGTTATTTTTAATATTGATGTTGCTGCCATATTTTATCTGTTTGCTTTAAGTATTTTCCATTGTCCGGCACCGTTCGGCTTAAGGTTGAAAAGAAATCCTCTTTCCTTTTTTCCTTCTGAATTGATAAATTCTACGAGTCCGTAAAAATTCGGCACCGACTTTCCATTAATAAGTGTCCTCCCTTGCACCTGTTGCATCACATCAAAAGTACATTCGTGCTCAAACTCTATCCATTCCGGCGTGAACCTTGCGCGCTGAAGTTCGGAGTTTATGATGTTTCCGTTTTCCGCATATTCGTTCCCCGTTCCTAGTGTGTTGCTTGGATTCGCGGCGTATTCTAAATCTGTCCTAAGTTTTGTCCGCAAAGCGCTATTTGCCGTCGAGCTTCCGTATCGCAAATAATCTGCAGGATATTTGATCACTCCTCCAGCAATTTCCCAACCATGTCTGAGCATCATGTTGAAGGGAGAGAGTCGCAGGTTCGTTGCTGTTTCCGGGCTGAAAATTCCTGTCGGGACGTTCTCAAAATCGTCCTGCCATAACCGCTCTCTGTAATTTCCGAGTTCGTCCTTCGTCAAGTCGAGCATGAAGATCGAGCTGTCATAAGGTGTATCCTCGCTGTCAAATCCAGACTTTGGCTTTCTTCTGGCGAATTCCTTGCCATAGCCGTCAGCGCGATATTTTGAAAGATAGGTGAGTACGTTTTTTACACGGTTGATGATCGTGGTGAAATTTGATTTTCCATTATACTCGTCCAATCCCATAGCTTCTTCGTATTTTCCACCTTCCTCATATCCGATCTCGATTCCTGAGTAGAAATAATCAGCCGCGCACGATCTTTTTTCCTTGCCCACTTGGTTCGGGAGCCTGATAGTGACATTGAAATTATAGAAATACGACAACGGTTCCATCCTGATCCTCTCGCTTCTGATATTCTGCTCGATTCCAAGCCCCAAATTCCAGACTGCTGCGTAGGAGGACATGAAATCTTTGAATGAGGTCGTGAATGGCTTGAACTTGTTTTCTATCAGCGGAGGACCTTCGCTCGGAATCGGATGCTTGTCGAAACCTCGGACCCAGAAGCCGTGCGTGTTTCCAGTCAAGCCGCTTCGCCGTCTCTTTGATAGCCGATATCGGTCCTGCCTAAAAATTCAGAATAAAGAACGCCTGACTTATTTGTATTTATCGCGATAAGCCTGTCTGCCAATTCATGCGCAAGTACAAATTTGCAGTCTGACGGCTCGAAAAAAGAATCTTCGTCCATTGCCATTTCCCCTTTCATATCGCTCATCGTAATTCTAAGCTCCGCGAACCCTGGACCGCCTAGATCAGATTTCTCAAGGGCTTCAATTGCCAGCGATTCGCCGATATTTACAATCACTTGCCCTTCGTATGATACGCTGAACGTCCTGCCATGCGCAGCAAAGACAGCGTTCTTGTCGGGAAGCGAAAACAGCTGGACTCTGCTGACGACATTATAGTTTATTCCGTTGGCATATTTCGTGAGGTTGATATTGAACCAAGCCCAGTCAATGTCCTCTTGGTCAACATTGATTTTGACAGTGAAATTTAGTCTGATGTTCAGCAGGCGCTGTCTGTCAGAAACTGCGAAAAACATCATTCCTGTAGAGCCTGCTCCTTCGTGTCCGTCGCTCTGAACTAATACCGAATGCGCGTTTTCATGAGATTGGTTTGTCATCTGGAAAGGGATTCCGACGGAATTGTTTCTTGTGTTTCCGTCATCGGAATAAACATAGGCGCTCACGCTGTCGTTCGGAGCTTTCAATTGCCATCTGGTCTTTAGGAAAATTCTCCTGCCTTGAAGTTTTACAGTTTTCGGCTCCAAAGCCGGCAATGGCATTCCGTCGATAGTTGTCAGCCTGTCGATTTCAATCTGCTCTGATTCCCTAGACTTCAACGACTGCTCCAGACCTCCAGAATTGAACTTTACAGAAACTTTCCTGTCTTCCGTTTCTTTTGTGGACAGATCAAGAAATCCTGTATAGATTTCCGTCCAGACATCGGTATCTGGATGGCGCTCGAATCTGGTAAGTCTGATCTCTGCATTTATTCCCTGAACGTAGTCTATGAAATTAATATGATCCGCTCCCGATGAAACAAATTTCAGGCTGTTGGAGAATTTCGGAAATATGCCGTGGTATTCTTTATGGCGTGAAAGTTCCTTGTCATCGTTTTCCCAGCCTTCCGGTTCTTGGATGACAATCGTGCCCTCAAGCTCATTATACAGCTCATATTTTACGCGGTCGAAAAAGTTTGGATTGATATTTCCCATTAGTTCCAGCTTGTGTTTTTAGATTTCCATATTTCGTGCGGGATGTCGATTTTTGGAACGTTGACGATGATGTTTTGGCGCTGATTTTTTACAGCTCTTGTATTCTCCTTCAATTCCGCTAACAATTCTCTGTTTAAATTTTGGTCGAATAGCTGAGAAGCCTGATAGTCATTCACCTTTTTACCTTCCATCTGAAGGCTGGCCATAAATGAAGCTCTCTGCAGTTTGTTGTACTCATCTATGCTTGGAACTACCTCTGTACCTTTTGCAAGATTTAGTATCGCTTGGCTTCTAACGATGTAAGGATCTTTTCCTGGTTCCATAATAACCTCTGGCCTTCTTTCACCCACCAACGCATGTCCGCCAGGGTGATGTTTCGTTCCTTTCTCATATTTTGGAATTGGTGTAGCCAACACCGTCGCGAGCTGTGCCAGTCCCAATGCGCCGGACAAAGCTGCAAAAACATAGCCCTGAGGCGGCCCCACCGCCAGGGCAGCAACAACTGCCATCGCAGTTTTCAATCCTATCTCAGTAACTGCAATTGCCTTATTGAAGATAGCCTGCTTCTGCTGTTCTTTTCGTTTCTTCTTTTCAAGTTCAAGTCTCTTTTTTTCAGCTTCCTGCTCGAGCAGATCCTTTTGGATTGCGTCATTTCCAGCCAATTCAATTAATCGACCGTATTTTTCTTCATTTTTGGAAATCTCATCATTAATATTTTGAATTCGTCGGTCGAAAAGTGCGTTGGCAAAATCTGCAAGAGCGTAGGCCAGATCCTTCGACATTTCCTTTACTTTCTCATTGAATTCCTCTTCAGTAAGTTGCTTTTTATTTAAAGCATCGACGTGATTCTGTAGATCCAGCTCGGTGTAATCCGTTTTTGCTTTTTGCAAATCTTCCGCTATCTTTTTTCTGATCTCAGCAGAGACCCTGTCCTTCTCGTCTTTAGCATCGTTAGCTGCTAGTTCTTTCTCAAGACCATCAATTTGAATTTTTAGCAAATCTAAAGCTGCCTGTTTTTTTATGTGGGCAATTCGCTCTTCGTGATCGCGAATCGATTTCTCTCTATCTGCCATGTTCATGGCTTCGAGATCTCTTGTTTCTTTAAATCTAATATTCTCCGCTTCGATTGCCTCATTCATTAGCCGTTCCTGAGTAGCTTTGTCAGAATCTAATTTAGTTTGAAACTTCGCAACCTCTGAGTCGATAATCCGTTGTTGCTCAATTTCAGTTTTTCTCAGCAAAGCAATCTTGTCATTTTCAGCTCTTTCATAAAGAATTTTTTCAGCAATAGTCATGTCTTTGACCGCCAATTGCTCATCCATCAGAAGCTTAATCCTTGCATCGGATTCCTTGATATAAAGATTGAACTTTTCAACGCTCAATTTCTCCAAACCTTCCTTTTCGAGCGCATTCATTTTCAATTTATGCTCCAACGTCTCGCGAGATAGTGAAGCATCCAATTGAGCATTCTCATTCAACGCATCAAGTTTCTGGTCGAGGGTGGTCAAATCATCTTTTAAAATTTCATCATTGGCTTGCGAATTATAATCGATTCGGTTTTTGCGGAGTTCGAAATCATTTCTTTCTTCTTCTTTCAGCCCGTCAATATATCTTTTGCGCATCCGTTCATAATCACGCTGCGCTTTTTCAAGGGCGGCTAGTTCTGCCTTAGTTAGTTCATCTGTGCCTGAACTTTTCTTTTTGGGATTATTTAATTCGTCAATTTTTTTCTTTGCCAACTTTACGATTTCAAATCGTGCAGCCATATCTAACTCCAACTGTTCCTTTTCTTCCTTCAGATTTTTTCTACCCCAATAAGTTGAAAACAAACTGCTTTCTGATTCAGCAATTTCTTTGTTCTTTTTGTTCATCTGTTCAACCAAGATATCATATTCCTTCTGCGCTGTCTGCATCACCATCAAAGCCTTTTCAGTCTCAGTTGAAGTCATAAATCCGGCTGCTGCCATTCTCTTTTCAAATTCCTTTGGGGCTAAGCTTTCACCTCTTGCCTGCGCTGTCTCATAAATGTCTTTCCAGCTTTTATTGAGTCTCGTTAGAGCGCCAATTGTGCGATTTGTCATGTCGATAAAAAACATAAAGAATCGAGATACTGTGCCTTTGTCACCTTCCAAACTTGCTATAAATTCAGTCCAAGTATTTGACAATCTAGTGGTTGATGCATTTAATGATTCAATCCGTTCTTTGTTTTCAATACCATATGCCTTCTCAAGCTGTTTCACGAATTCTGGAAGCACTTCAGATGCGATTACTTTTCCATCTTTCATTAACTTATTTAATTCGACTTCAGTTACGCCCATGGATTTGGCTAGAATTCCAAATGCTCCTGGAAGTCTTTCGGAAAGCTGCCCCCTCAACTCTTCCGCTTGGACTGTTCCTTTGGAGAGCATCTGTGTTAAAGCTAAAAAGGTACCTTCCTGCTGTTCGACAGAAAGACCCATCGCGCCGGCAGCCTTAGAAATACTCTCAAAAATATTGTTGATTTCCTGCTGAGAGAGCTTGTCTTTAGCCGAAACATAAAATTGAGTATATGATCGCGTCAGTTCTTTAATTCCTACTCCATATTGATCTGCGACTCTAGTCAAAAACATTTGGGTCTCGCCAAGGTCAGCCGAAGTTCCCAAAACTTGCTTTAACGCTAATTCTAAGGATTGTAATTCTCGCGTTTGCTGAAAAATATCTTTGGTGATTGACGCGAAAGCAGTAACACCTCCGACCACACCAAACGCCCCCATCAGGTTACTTAGGTTTGCACCCATGCCACTAAATGCAGAAGAATAGTTACCCACATTTTTAGAGTAGTTTTTAGTAGTCGCATCGACCTTTTTTACTTTCGCATCGAGAATATCAAACTCCTTTTGGGCCTTTCTGATTTCAGCATTGTTGCGAACCTCGGCGCTTAAAAGATTGGCTAGCGTTTTCTGTGCTTCGTTTCTCCGTGCGTTTAGTTTCTGGTAAGCGCCCACCATGCCCATTTTTTCAAGAATGGCCTGTCTGAGCACCTTGTTGTTCTCCTGTTGTTGGACACGCTCTTCCAACGTCAGTTTTGTGGAGTTTCTTAACGCGCGGTCTTTCTGCGATTGAACATTGAGCTCTTCTTTCAAAGTTGCCAGTCTCGCCTTTTTTATTTTTTCAGAAGAAATCATTGCTGTTTCCTCAAGTTTTAAAGCATTTAATGCTTGCTGAGTAGCAATGGCCTCTGCCTGCTTCGCTGCAACGAATTCTGAATTAGTATTTGCTTTTCGGAACTGGCCATAAATAGATACCATTTCACGCGCAGATTTCAGCAATTCGTTTTGAGCAGAAATAGCTTTCTTGATTTCTCCAGCATATTCATCGCCCCAGCGCAAGGCCTCGTCTTCGATTATATCTTTCCGAGTTATAAGTCCATTTTTAGCCATTACCTTCTTTTTTTAGGTTTGTTTGATTCTGTATTTTGCTCTGAAGCCTTGATCTTTGACGCGACCTGCTTCTGCATCGATATATATTTCAAGCACGAAAGCACCTCAAAGTCGAAATCAATTCCCAGGATTGCAGAATAGCTTGCCAGCACGTCGTAAATTGAAACCTCGGAGTTTTCAGTGTCCTTTTTAGGAAGCATGGTTTCGAGGTTTGCAGCTTTCACGAGAAGCGCCTTTGATTCGCGCTCGATTCTTTCAAGGTCTTCGTAATACCTGACTTGAGTGATCGTATAACCGAAACCTCGCAAGATTCCGACAAGCTCGTTATCCCAGTCGAATTTTAACGCTTCTAGCGATATTGCGATCATTTTATGCTTGAACTTAAGCTCCTCAATCGTCTTGTTGAGTCTGAACACTTTCTTCGAATCAGAGCTGATGGACTTATCCGAAAACTCAATCGAAAGCTTCTGCCATAATTCGGCAAGCTCTTCTTCGGTTGCAGTTTCATTTTCTTCCAAAAGAAGCGTGAGGTTTCCATCTTTTGAGATTTCCTCAAAGATGACGATAGGCAGTTTTGCAAGGGTGTTATACATTATATATCGAGTATTTTTCTTGAGTTTTCAATGTGGTACGGAAGTATCTTTGTCCTGATCGCTTCCTCTAGGTTTTCATCGGACAACCCGAAAAGATCTTTAGAGAGCCACGGATTATTCTTGTTGTTAGAAAGGATGATGTCATTCTTTGGGTCCTTGGAGCTGATGCCGATCGCACCGTCTTTCTGGAACATGTAGAAGGCATTAAACCAATCCTCAGTGTCGACTCCGGTAAACGGATCACCAGCTTTTTTCCTTCCGCCGGACATTACTTCAGTCGCTTCAGAATAGAATCCGATTGCCTTGCCGTGGATGTCCTTGCTGTCGATCTCGATCTGCGTCTTGTTCAGGTCGATGATGTAGCTCTCCAGCTTCCGGATGTAGGAGAAAAGGTCTTTTTCAATTGCCCTTGGCTTCAGCTTTTTTGCTTTTTCGAGCTGTTCGTAGAGTCCTGCCATCAGAAATTAGGTATAAAAAAAGGCAGACAGTTTGTACTGCTGCCTTTTTGGTTATGGTTCAATTGCCTATTTTGCAGGCTTCGAAGGCTCTATTGCATCCTTTCCGGTTGCGATCTTGTAGGCTTTCGCCAGTTCTGCCTCGCGATTCGCCGAAGGGATTTTTTTAAATACGTGGGTATTTTCGAAATCTTTCTTGAATCCCGCAAACGTTTTGTCGTAATCAGCAGCGAACGTGATTCCTTTGTAAGTTTTAGCCTCCATTAGATTGTGATTTTTAGAGGTTCCGGACTTTCGTAACTGATTTCTGTCTGAGAAACCACTCCGTATAATGAAACAGTAAATCCGGTTAAGAAACCAGTCGCTGTCAATCTATAAACTCCGTTCTCATCCGCAGTAACGAATGAAACGGTAACAGTCGCACCTTCCAAATCTCTCACGATTACGTTGGCGGCCAATAATGAATCAATGTTGTCATCTCCTCCTGCGCATCCAGTCGATGCTGTGAATTCGATGGTCGTTGAAGAAGCAGAAACCTGCGCCAAGGTAACATCGAAGATTCCCAAGATGTCAGAAGCGCCCCAGCTTTCAGGACGAAGGATTGCTCCATTGTCCTCGAATTGGTTGTGGTCCTTGTAATTGATGGTAACAGGAGTGGACGGCGGCCTGTCGGCTGTCGCGTCAAGTCTTTTCCCTACATTCAGCACAACGTCTTGGCCTTTCACTTTTCCATCGGCCATGATTACGCCCTTGATCGCTCCATCTTCAGTGAACTCAAACAGCCCCATATCCTTCTTGTTATAAGATTTCAATGCCCCGTGAGAGCACAATCCAAGGAAGCTTGAGAAAGTAGAAACTTTCTTTCCTTGAGCCGTGACATATTGCTGGGTTCTTCCCTCGAACACGGTATCTTCAGTATTGGCAGATGCCAATTCTTCGACGCTGTACAACGGGAATATCTTCTTTGCAGCAATAGCCGCATCCCATTTTTCTTTATCCTTTGCATCTTCCACGGATTCGAAAGAGAATCCTGGGACGTGAAGCGCAGGCATGATGAACAACCCTTCGAGGCATTGCTCCTTTGCTCCGGTATTTCTGTTCGCGGAACCCGAACCCTTGCATTCTACATAAACGCCCATATGTTTTTATATTTTTTGTTTAACAGTAATTCAGTTGGTACTTCAGGTTGCCCACAATCGCAAAAACATGGAAGGGTTGCAAATCTGTTAGTTTTATTCCGTCGGTATTGATGCCTTTAAAAATTGTCTCGATTCCTGTTTCGATTCCGGTAACATTGAAAATCTTGTGCTGTCCAACAAGCTTTGCGCAATGGATCTGTGCATCGGTATCAGCTCTGTTGGCAACTTCAGGATAAAGCTTTGCAAGGTTCACCATAAAAACAATCTTGACTTCGGCAGTATAGTAAATGCCGTTTGTAGTCTTGTGTTCGTTCTCGTCGATAAAAAAGACGCTAGCCGCCTTTTTGTCATTGGTAAAGACGTCCTTGTATTCTTTTTTCCCTTGGTATGCTTCAAGAGTAACACCTTTTGATTTAGATGGATTTTTATAGACACGCCCATACATTTCGAGATTTTCCCACCCGAGCTTCTTGTACAAGTCAGACTGGATTTTCTGGATGAAGTGGTCGATGCCCTTTGGCTTATCAATTGTGTGGTTCATTACCAGATTTTATCAGATGTGACAATAACCTCTTTCGGAAACAATTTGTTCGTTGCCTTCCTGATGGCCATCTCGAGCTTTTGGGTGATTCCCTTGGCCACCAATATTCCGCTGTCGTTTCGGAATCCTTCGATTTCAAGCTTCAGGTTGGAAACCGACAGCTTTGCGTTTCGTTCCGCAAGGTTGCTTCTCTTGGTAGAGATGCACATTTCAAGGACCATTATCGCAAGCTTGTAGCCGATTGCATCATCGAAAAGAAGCGCATTGTCAATTATAACTTGGGTGTAATCCTTTGCAGAATCATACTTGATGTTTTTGTCCATGATTTCAGGAATGACAGCCAAAACCGCCTGCTCCCTCAATCCGGAAAGAAGCTTATTGAAAGATTCCTCTTCCATCTCTACCTCTGGCACTGCATCGTAGATATTCTCTACAGTAACGAGCTGGTGGAAGCTCTGGAAATTTCTTCCCGATTCTCCTGTCAAGTTAGCCTCATCCAACTCAGGATAATCAGGTTCCAGAGCTTTGCTCCAGCTGATTCTTTCGACCAATGCTTCTATGGCAGATCCGAAATACATATTATGCTGACGCTACAAGTTTCGCCTCGAAAAGTGCAATTTGCTCCTCAGAGAATTCGTTGATGGTCTCAAGCAATTTTGCATCCGCTGACGCGATTGTCAATTTAGACGTCGGTTTTGCCGCCTTGATTCCTGCAAGAACTGAAGCTTTTGTGTAGCTTTCGTCTTTGTAGTCAAAGTTTGCATCTCCTTCTGTCTGTTCGTCACCTGCATTTACAGAATTCGAATCCAGAACGCAGATTGATGACGCATTGTCGATCACCGGCAAGCATAACGCTTGAGAAGAAGTATATTCGCTGAAAGGCTCATTCGTGTGCCATTTCTTTACCAAGATATATTCTACCTTCTCATACATTACTTCAGGATTTCTTCTCGTATCTTCTGCAAGAATACCATAAACAAGACGGCCGACATTCGGAGAACTCAAGAAGACAACAGCTCCCGACGCCCAAGGCGTGTGAACTTTTCGCTTTCCGTTGCTTTCGGTCGTGACAGTCCTGTCAACAATCTTAAGGGCCACTTTGAACTTTCTCGCAAAAAATGTTACTAACTGGGTATCATCAAGAGTCGGAACGTTAGCCCCTTCTGTAGCTATACCTCCAGCAAAGGCAAAGTTATTTTTGACTTGGTTGTTCTGGGCAATGTTGTTTGCCGTATCAACGTCCATCATGATGACCCTGATCGTGTTGCCTTTGGTTCTCGCGTGCTTGATCGTTTTTGTAATGTCATCGACAATCTTTGCATTTGGATCACTCCACACAGTCGAGGCATTGAATCTGTTCGAATCAAGATAACCGAAGTCAACTCTGATACCCAAGCCGTTGTTGTTTCCGTTCTCGTCGGCATTATCGACCAAAGTAACACCGGTCGAAAGTGCTTCCAGGAAGTTTAGCTCGTTTCTTTCGTAGATACCGTAAACTGCTTTTTTAGTGTCTGCAAATACTTTAGTGACAATCTCGATCAGCTTCACGCCTTTCGCTTTCATGGTATCGATTTGAGACAGCTGTTTTTCAGATAGCCAGAATTTCATACCCGCCTTCGGAAGGTCGCCTGATGCTGATCTTACAGAATCTCTTCTTTTCAATGGCAGTGGCGAATCCATCGCAACGATATCCGCTGCAACGACCGAACCGTCGATAGATGCTGAATCCCAAGTCAAATCCGTAGACAGCTCTGAGGTCAGCATCTCTTTATGAAGATAAGGCTGCGGTTCTCCTCCAGCCACTCCATTTACATTCTCTTCGATTTTCGAAGAAATGGAGGCAAACCACGTTGCCAGCCATACAAATAAAGATTTGTTCATTTTCTAATTAGTCTTTAGTGAAAATAATTAACGGCAAAGCGTCCTTGATTGCCGTCGTTAATGGAAACGGAGATGCAACTTCGTTGACTTTTCCCCCTTCCATGATACCTACGAATGGCTTCTTCTTGTCTACAGAAGAAATCACCACACCTTTGATTGTGTGTCCCGCTGGAAGTGCTGCATAAGCATCAGCTCCGGCGTTGATAGGCATAGGCTTATGGTTTCCTGTCGCTGTCTCTACGATAACAACATGTCCTGCCTTGATTGTATCAGGAGTAAATCCTGTCGTGTCAAGCGTTCTGCCACCTACAACAGCTTGCAATACTTGGATGATGACAATCGAGTCATTTCCGGTATCGAAGCCTTGTTTTTCATTGTTCAAACTTCCTATTACTGACATAGTAAATTGTTTTTTTTGGTTAAAGTTTTCCCATAACGTAGCTCAACTCCTTGTCTGAAGGCTTGGTATCAGTCTCGCCTGTTGGGGTCGGTCCTGAATAGCTTGACGAATTGGCCAATGTCTGCTTGATGTCTGTAAACTCAGTTTCAAATTCCTTAACCTGGTCTTCAAAAGAAATTTCACTGTTGATGTCGATTCGCCCAGCCCATTTCGCTTTCACCTCAGGTTTTAGTCCGTTGAAGACTTCAGACGCTTCAACAGCCTGTTGTGCAGTCTGCCTTTTTGTGTCAGTAATCTTGCCTTGTTTTAGGTCCTCAATTTCTTTGGAAAGCTTCTGGTTTGTTTCGATGATGGTTTTAGCCCAAGCAGGCGTATTTTCATCTACTTTTTCAACTTCTGTAGTTTCTTCAGTTTTTGCAGTTTCTGTTTTTGGTTTTTGGTTCGCTTCAAGAGTGCGAACTCGGTCGTCCTCTTTTGCCATTGCTTCAAATCCCATCAGTTCGTTAGCGTCGTTGATAAAAACATCAACTGCCGCGTCATCTGCATCGTCTGCCGGTTTTGGTGCGAGTTTAGCCGAAATCTCGTCTATCCTCTTTTGCGATAAGTTCGCCTTAGGGAAAAGTACCTTAAGTCGTGCCTTGATCTTTTCTGGTGTTACAGCCATTTGTCAGTCATTTTTTGTTATCGAATTAATAATGACAAATGTAATAAAAAATATCATCTATTTAGAATCATTCTAAATAATGTCTAATTATTTTTTGTTTGAAAATTTATGATAAATTCGTATAAAACAAACGCAAAATGAAAAGATTAGGAATTTTTGTAGCGTCTGCGCTGCTTTTAGGTGCATCATTTGCATCATGTGGTTCGGATGATGATTCTAACGAGCCAGGATCAATCGTAGGTAAATGGAACTACAATAGAATCAAAACTTCCGTAAACGGTACCGTTGTTTCTGACGAACCGTATGATGATGACGAGGCGACCTGCGAGAGAGATTATCTTGACATTCGAGCAAACAACACTGCTGAATTTGGCGATTATTATTTAGATCCGGGATGCGTACTAGATTCTTATGAAAGTACGTATGTTAGAAATGGCAACACACTTACCATTAATGATGATGGAGACACTGAAAACGCGGAAATTGTAAGCGTAAACTCAAACACGATGGTACTTCGATTTACGCAGACCTACGAGGGAGTAGCTGGGACGAGCGAAGTGTCATTTACAAAAGCACAATAAATGGAGAGCCACTCAATCGAGTGGCTTTTTTTATTCTCCAATTACAGGCTCCTTCTCTTTCTTCAATTCCAAAGCCTCCTGAATCTTTTTAATTTCCGCTTCAGCATCGCCGGTCATATCTAAAACTCCGACGGCAGTTTCAGCTGAGATAATACCGCCAGCAACACCGGCAACCAAAGTCTCGACGGTCGACTTCAAGTCATCGGGAAGTATCGAATTGAACTGGACATCGTAGAACAGCTGCTGTGATTCATTCGAAAGCTTGATGTTTGTTGTGGTAACGATGCCGGAAATGATGACATTGAGAATCCTTTCGTACATGGTTCGATTGTCGCCTTCATTCAATTTTGCTTTTAAGATCGGCTCCAAAAACAGAAGCTTGATCGCGATTCCAGAAAGAGCCCCGAGATCCTTCAAGTTGTTCAAGGAAAGATTAGGAGTCGATGAAATCGCCCAGATAAGATCTTCTAACTTCTCAAGTTCTAGCGCCACGCTTTCCCCTGCATTCTCGTTGTTCAAGAACTCAACATCACCCTTTACTTCGTTGCCCTCATCATCAACTGAAACAGGAATGATCCAAGCCTTTCCGTCCTCGTCTTTATCCGGAGCATTCTCGACCTTTCCAAATATCTTAAGCATCGGATGGCCCGAATAATCATTTGAAGCACCTAATTTTGAAAGCGTCACCTCATACCTGTCGATCATAGCCTGGACGTCGAAATACTCCGGATTGTCTTGCGCGATGTAAACAATCGGAATCTTTGAGAAGCCGTGCTTTTCTGTGGAAACCCAGCTCATGTTGCCTTTATTCTCATCGCATTTGTAGACGTTAGCATCATCATAAATCCACGCGTTCTTGACGTCCTTTCCTTCGGAATCCTTAACGATGAAAACCCAGACGAATGCAACCATATCGCCAAAAGCATTAAAGTATGGCGACATCGTGCCTTTCGTGTTGTCGAGGATGTTGCACTTGATTTCTTTCTTCTGGTCCTTGATTCCAATAAGCGAAAGCATCTTTAGGAAAAGAGATCCCTCCTCGATGTCTTTCATATAAAACTGGACCGCTCCTTCAGTCTGACTCTTCTGCAGGAGCTTCATCTTTTGTATCTTGCTGTCAAGACGGTTTGTCTTCCAAAGCTTTGCGATCAATTCGGAAAGCTGGTTCTTTACTGAAGGAATCAGCGTTGATGGCTCTCCGACTTCGAAAGCAACGGAAGTTTCTACGATCTTTTTCTGAAAATGGACCGGAATCCTGACGCCTGGAACCAGCTTTGCCTTCTCTCCTTTTCCGATGGTCTTGTCTTTCTGGATATTTCCGACCTGCGTCAGCCTGATTGTCCTGTCAATGGCCTTGTATTCCTTGACAATCTTCTCGATGTCCTGAGGTTTCTTGGATCCTGCCTTCAATACATCTATCGCTTTTGCGGCATCTTTTTTTAATTCCTGTTCTAAATTTTCCATTGCTAATAATTTATATTGCTGATTGTGTTTTGGTCGGTCGTGTATGTTTTTGCCGGAGCGTTGTAGGCAATGTGCGCGTATCTTGCCGCGTCCCACATGTGGTTGAACTTGTCAATCGGCTGGTTGATCGGTATGCCGTCGATTTCCTTTATCCTGTAATTTTCCGCTTCTTTCCTTGCATAGCTGTAAAGTTGGTTCCGTACTATGTGGATCTTCTTTTTCTTCATCGAGTTCAGCCAGAACATGACGCTTTTGGTCTTGGAGATCTTGAAAGCCTTGAATCCTTCTTTCTTCAATCCCTTTACCATTTCGACCGTTCCTTTGTTCTCGCCGGTATATTTGTCAGAGCTGTCGCAAGGCAATGGCAGTGACTTCTGAATGCCGAGCGCTTCCATGAATGACGCAAGCTCTTCCGGCGTTTCGATTGGCTCGTAAGAAAGAAGCTCGATGTAGATATTGTTCTCCTCTTCTGCATATTTCACGAGCGCATTCGGGTCAGTCGTGAAGCCGAAGTCATTCGCATGGATGTAAGCCAAGTCTTCCGGAAATTCGTCGATATAGGTGATGTTCTTGAAGATCACCCCTCTCATCGCTCCACGCAATCCAAGTCCGTAGACCTTCCACATGAACTCGTCAGCGGTTCCGTTGTCGATGTTTGCAGGATGGGGTGGCGGATAATTATTCGGACCTACCTCCGCGCCTTTATGCATGATGATATTGTCAATCACCTCATACGAACCCGGAAGCCAAGGCTCGTAACCGAGTATCTCAATCTTCTGCCCGACGGGAACGTTTGGATTATCCCTGAAAGTAGTCTGCAAGTGGCCTACATCCGGCCTTGTGATAACCTTATTAAAAATCCAATGCTCTGTAACCGACGGGTTGAAATCGCCAATCCAGAACTTTGAGCAGCGCATGATAAGGTTCCTGAATACGTCTTCTTGTATCGGAAGCATCTCATTAAAATAAAGATAATCTGAAGTCGCTCCGTGAACTTTGTTCGACTGGTCAGCGCCGATGAAGTTTATCTGGTTCTTCCCGATCTTGAACGACTGCACATCTTTAGCGTTCTCGAAAGGATTAGGAAGGCCGAACATCGGCAGAATCTTCTTTAAATCGAGATACAAAGTTGTCTTGAATTCGTTGTAGGTTTCCCGTACGATATTGATGGTGCAGTTCGTTTCCTTGAAAAGGCAGATGTAAATGATGAAGAAGCAGACGCTCCATGTCTTTGAAGATCTCGCTCCTCCTTCCAGAATGCAACCTTTGTAACCTTCGACAATCTTTTCGCCGACATAGCGCTGTTTGTCGTAGCTGTCTTTCAGGAACCTATAATTTCGCGACGTGGTTTCATCCATGAAAGAAAGCCCCTCGATTTTGAGGAGCGTTTCAAGTTCAAGAAGTTCCGCGTCTGTGAGCATTTATTTCATTTTGTTGAGTTTGGCACGAAGCTGCTCAAGCCTTGATGTTCTTTCTTCTGGAACCAGAAGGTTTGCTTTTTGAGTATTGTCTTTTTCGTAGAATCCGATGTGCTTGTTGATCTTTTCAATACTCCATTCTTTGCCGTGGAGCTTGAGTTCGATTTCACCGTATCGATTTTGTTTTATGCTTTCGATGCACATCAGCTGCTCTTTGGTCAGCTCTTCGAAAGGCTTGAAAATCATCCTTGGCTCTTCCCTGAAAACCGGCTCAGCATTCTCGTCCTCTCCGATTGTCATCACTCGCTCGTAAGTGAAAGTGATATATTCGTCGATTCGTGCGTTTCTAAGAATATCTAAATGGCGAAGCATCGCTTCGGCTGTTATCTGAAATTTTTCTTCAGCAATCAGAGCGACTTTATCCTGCAAATCGCTTATCCTTGCCCTCACATTGCCGTTATTAAAGAGGTCGAAAGCTTTTCTGTTGATCGTTTCAGCTTTCATCTTTTCAGACGAATACGCCTCACGATAAGCAGCAGACTTATCGCCGGTTCTGATGTAGGCTTGGCAAAATGCTTCCTGTTTTATGGTGAGGTGGTTTGTTTTCATCTTATGATAATTTTACTTGCTTTTTTGATTTTGGCTCTGCGTTGAATAAGGTGCTTAAGAATCCAAGACCTCTTTGGGTTATCAAAACCTTAATTACCATAAAGCTGTCGTGATTCTCCCTTTCAATGAACTTTTCTTTGATTTGGAAATAACCTCGTGTCACATACTCCTGTTTTGGCTCGTTTCTATTTTTGAAGAATATTCCGGACTCACGTAACTTTTTGAAAAGAATATTTCTACCAAACGGCAACTCGAGAATCTTTGCCGCTTGGCCGACGTCGATTTTCTCCTCGACATCAAGAACTCTATCGATGAAATCAATCTTTGCTTCTTGATTTTTCAGAGTCTTCTGTAGTTTTGCTTTTTCAGCTCGCTCTTCTTTTAACTGAGTCGCAAGGCTGATGAGTAAATCCGGATTGGAAAGCACATCCTCGATCTTTGTATCTGTCAGATAAGCTCCATGCCTTCTGATGGATGGAAGCACTTCTGAAGTAATCCACTTTTTAAAGACTTTTGCCTCCGGCTTGTTACTGCGGATCACTAACGAATAAAGTCCGCTTTCAGTAATAAGGTTTACTTTTCTTTTTTGACCTGACCTAAGGATTTCTGAGGTCAGCTTTTCGTCGTCGTCTAGTGCCTTTAGAGATTCAGTTGGGTTAGTCAATTCCAATATGGCGCAAATATCGGATGCGACGAATAAAGGATTATTATCCTCATCTATGATAACAGGAATCTCATTCCCGTTGAATGCAAATATTTTTGATTTGGTTTCCATGCCTTAGTTTTTGATCTGTTTCCTCAATTCCTTAATCCTATCGTTCAGCTTTTCGTCATTCGCTCCGCAGAGCAAAAGTTCTTCTCTTTTCTCGAGAGCTTCCTTAAGTTCTTGTTCCGGGTTCATCCTTGATCGATTTTGCAGGCTTTAGTACCTGAAGTTTTACATTCAATCCCTTTTCAAGAATCTTTCTGTCGCGTGCCTTGGCGGCTTCGATTTCAGTATCGTGTGAACCGCAATTATACTTAACCTTGTTTCTGGTAACCGTTGAAGTGTACTTCTTTGTAAAACGGTTGTAGGATACTCCGCTATACCTTTTCATCTGCGAGTGATTTACAGATTATTTCAATCTCATTGCTTTCTGCCGCATCGATGATCGCCCATCCGATAAGTTCCGGATTAACTGTTTCTTTTCCTTCGACGAAGACTCTTCCGTCCTTGATTTCAATTCCCATTAGTTTAGTTTGTTGAGACTTTCGGGCAGGCGCTTCGCAATCTGTTTTTTATAGGATGCCAGTGCATTACTTCCAGCTTCCAAGGCCACATGATCGAGATCATTTTACCATCAGATTTTCTACGCTATGCGCATTTATACAAATGCTTCCAGACAATCCACGCATCAGGCCATGATTTCACGAGCCTAGTCAGTCCCGGTCTGTTTCCTGTGGAGGCTTATCTCCTGCGGCAACGCCTGCTTTTCAGTCTTAAATATTTTGTTTGGAAAAATTAATGAGGGAAGACGGATAGCCTAAAACTTTGGAAGCTTTAGGTATTCGTCGATTATGTTCTTGGCCATCTCGAAGCTCCATGCGAAACTGGTATGATAGCCTTTTTCGTTGAGATCGATGAGTGCCTGTAATTGCAATTTGAGGTGGTCGTTCTGGCTTGCCTTGATGTTGCCGTCCTTCTTGAAAGGTGTTTCTGTTTTCAGTTCAATGAAAAGCCCGCAGAATCTTCCGCGTGGCTCGAGTATCAGAAGGTCAGGACACTTGAATCCATTCTTCTGGATTGCCTTGTTTCTGGATGCCTGCATCTGGGTAAGCTTTACAGAAGCGACCGTATCGCTGAGGAATGATACTTCAGGATACTGCAAGCTGAGATAAGTACATATGCCTTTTTGAAGGTGATACTCCTCGTGTTTCAAATTATGCTAATGTGTGGAAATACTCGCCTGAAGAAATCAGGGCTTTTGAAGAATTATGTAAGGCAAATGTAATAAATCTCGGCTAGAAATCATACGATAGATTGAAAATAAAACCTTGGCTTTTCTGTAATGTTAATCGGCATATATGTAACGGCCGAAATAGTAAATCTTCATAACTTTAAAATAAAAAGCTATGGAAAATCTAGATAATTTCTTTGAAGTCTTGCCTTACAATGACTCGCAGAGTACAGAAGCGTTTGCTCCGTTTGTCGCAGTGCGCCAATCATGGGCTCCAGCCGACTCAATCTCGCACGGAAGCTCAAATTGGATTTACGGAAACTTCAGCGGAACCCTTAAATCAGCATGCGAATCAAACTCTCAGAGCAGGATCGCCAAACGCGCAATCCTATTTGTGAAACAGGCCGGCGAGTATGAAGGGCGCGCAGTATACATGTTTCTGCATTCCTAAAAAAAGCCAGCAGATTTTTTTTGCGGTCTAAATGTGGCTGGTGTACCAGCTCAGGTTTATCAGATGCCTGAGATTTTTAGTCTTGCTATCCTCGGGCAAAACATAGAAATGGAATGTCTCTTTGTAATGCTTTATGAACACCTGTTCTACGATCATAAACTTTCCATGCTTGTAATCCCACTCTGCTGTGAAAACAGATATGCCCGGACGCTCGAATAATTTTTTCAATTGTGCTGCCGTAAGCTTGTGGGCTTCGCCGACACCAGGATCATAAAACTGGTGCACAAAAAAATGCGTGACTATATTATTGTCGCGATAAACTGCACTGACGAGGTACTGGTTGACTTGTTTTGCTTCTGGCATAATTAATTGCTAAAACTCAAAGATAGCTAATGTTGTGATTCCTAAAAAAAATAAGCCTCCAAAATTGGAGGCTTTTCCTAAGTGTCCAATTCGTAAAGTTCTTTAACTATTTCGATATTCCACGGATTTAGTCCGCAGGACTTCGACCAATCTTCAAAGCCTATGTTACGGCAGATGGCCACTCCGTTGCTAATAGTCTCGCGATTAGATTTCTTTACGATAAAAGTCTGCCGGATTGCCGGTAGCTTTTTAAATGTTTTCGTTTTCTGAATTGCTTCAGGTGATATTGTTGTATTCATATTTTTTTAATTACGCTACATTTTCAAGTGTTCCTAAATTCGAATCCAGTTCTTTGAATTTTTTATGCTTCTCAACCAATCTCGATATTTTACCCATGTTCTTTCGAACAATTTCAAGTATCTGATCATGGTATTCTGTCGGTTTATTGTCATAACCTCGACATTGGATTACTGAATAACTAGCTAAAGAAATTTCGATTGTTTCTATTCTTTTCGATCCAATACGCGCTGACATGAGAAGTATTCCAGATTTTTTATGGTAGCTGTTTGTATGGACACAATGCTTCAAATCCTTGCCTTCTTTTTTCACATCTTCTTCTTCAATCAATGTGACGATCTTCATTTTGCCCTGCTTAAATGAAAAATCTTTGAACACCTCGGCCTTGATTCCTTTAAGCGCTTCCTCGGCCTCTGCCTTCAATCTTTCGTTTTCTTGCCTTCTTACTTCCTGTTCTGCTCTTTGGCGAGCAATGCGAGCAGTTCTTCTCGCAACGTATTCATCGTGCGCTTCTTTAAGATTTTCCGGGAGTATGAATTTCGGATTTCGGAGATCCTTTCCAAATTCGCGCAGGAGCTGGAGATAGTCATACCAAATGCCCGGGTCTTGAATTTTGTACTTGTGCCTCATTGCAATCTTTACCTGTGGCCAGTATCGGCTATGACGAGATTCCTTGTGGACCGCATAAAACAGCAGACTGGATTGTTTCGACTTTAGCAGTGTTTCAACCGTGCTGTCAACTTCAAGATGTTTGATAAGGGAACGCCAGTCGCAATTGTGAAAGTTATTACCCAATCCATATTTCTTGAATCGTGGGAGAAACTTTGCTCCTGGACAGTTGACATCAGAAGCAAATCTTTCGTACTCATTTCCTTTCCATGACTTTCGGTTGATATACCTGACTTCATAATCCGAAGATGAAAATCCATCGCTAGTCCAAGATGGTATGCGGCCGACAATTACGGATTTGTCCTTTTCGTAGTCCTTCCACTCTTCGAAAAGGCTCCTAAAAAAGTACTTTGGCTTCTTGTTCTTGTACATGTGCTTCCAGCTGGAGAAATATCTGAACACCTGGAATCTTCCGACTGTCTGAACAACAGAATAAGTCAAGAACCGACTGGCGCAACCGTTTTGAAAATTTATTTTCTGCAACTTTTTCTGGCAAGAAGGGCACTTTATTTGAGGGCTGGAATTTTTTACTTCTGAGTCCGGCTTCCAAGTATGGTTGCACTCAAGACAAACCACGTTTTTGTAATGAGTAGTATAATAATTCTGATGCTTCGATATTACGAATGGTTCCTGCTCAACTGGGTTGTCGAGTTGCAGGTGGAGTTTCCAAACTTCCACCTGCAATTTAGTTTTAGGCACCATAAACTATTCAAATAAAAATACTTGTTCCTCTTCTGAACTATCCTTGTTAGCTGGGGCGGGTTTTTTCTTGGTGAGCTTTTCTTTGCTTTCGGAAGCAATCTTCTCAATTGCCATCTTTTTTGCTTCAGCAATATCTTCCGATGAAAGCTTGACATTCTTGGCCAGTTCGCTTTTTGCTTCCTCTTTGGCTTCCAAAATTGCTTGGTCCATGGCTTTTTTCTTTGCTTCAGATTTTTCGTCTTCGGACAATTCAACTTGATGGTTTACAACAGCTCTTCCGGAAACAGGCTTGATGTTTTTAATATCATCTTCATCATAATAATGGACCGCCATCCCAAAAATTTCTTCGTCAGCAAAGCCATTGCATCCGCTTTTTTGGACTTCTGAAAGAATGTAGCTTATACATTCGTCAATGCTCTTATTTCCTTTTTTGAGAGTTACTGCGAACAATTCATCTTGCTCAGCCCTAGTATCAAGATACTCACTGATTGTTTTCTTGAAAATTTCTGTTCCTTTCATAGTTTCCCTAGTTTAATCGGATTGGTGATAAGATTGCCCTGATGTTGTCCGCGGTGATTTTGCAAGGCAAGATTGGTGTCGAAAGTTCCAGCACGATATCATCCTCGATGGCCGTCAGAAGATTGTTCAGGTAGTTCGCGCTGAACCCAATCTTGATTTCTTGGCCATCGTAATCGCAGACGAGCTTTTCGACTGCATCAAACTTCATCAGGTCATGCTGGAATGACAACTCAAGCGTATTGTCTTTCAGCAGGAAAACGAGCGTATGGTTTTTCTGGTCGGTGATGTTGTGCAGCCTCTTTAATGCCGGAAGGATGACATCCCTGTCAATTTTGAGCGTCTTGTCCATCTTTAGAGATTCAATAACTCGGACATAATCCGGAAATGACGTGTCGCTCAACACCGCCGAGATTTCTCGGTTCTCCAGGCTCAAGATGACATGATTGCCTGAATGGTAAAGCTTTATCTGCTCGTCGGTGCTGATGGACTGGATCATGTACATCGCGCTGCTTCCGGAAAGCATCAGCTTTACAGGACTGCCCTTTGCCTCAAGGGAATATTCGAAAATTACTCTCTTGTCGGTGCTGGCGACCTTTGTGCCCTCTTCGGATATTGAGATCAGCACGTTGTTCAGGTTAGCCATCGCAGAATTGTCTTTGTCGGTAAAAAACGTGGCTTTCTTCAGGGCTCTCACGAATTCCCAAGAATTGATCTCGACATATTCCGAGCCGGATTCTTTCTTGTTGTCTGGAAATTCTATTGCCGGAACCGGCGGAACATTGTAGGTACCGGTTGCGGATTTTATCGAAACGACCTTTTCCTGAAAATCGAATTCAATCGGCTCGTTTGCGAAACCCTTCAAGATGCTGGAGAGCAATTTGTACGGCAGGCATACCGAGATTTCGCAGTCCGTATCTACTGAAATTTCTACCTGAGATCTCACCTCCAGATTGTCGGCAACGATCATCATCTTACTGCCTTGAACGATGAAGAGAATGTTTTCCAAGATTGGCATCGTATGCGGTGTTTTAATTAGCGATCCTACGAGAGATACTGCTTTCAAAAGGTCCTTGCTGTTGATTGTTAGTTTCATGTTTTAGTTTGGTTTGTATTTGTTGATGAATGATTCTAGTTCTGAAATCGGAATGTGGTCGAGGTTTTCGAAGAGGTTTTCCATTGCTAAAGATGTAGTGATGTTATCATGGATTCCCTCGAGAATAAATCGGCTATCCTGCTCGGTTTTCTCAATATCTTCTTCCAGACATTCGATAGTTTCATCTGCTTCTTGCAGCTTATCCGAAAGCCTTGAATTCTCCGACTTTAAATTCCTGATTTCCGTTTCGGAATGATCAAGGAGCAGTTCGGTCGCTTCTTTGAGCGAGTCTATTTTCTTTAAAAATTCATGTTTGTCCATTTTCCCTAAGAATTAAGAAAAACTGCTTTGTGAAGAATTAAGCCATTCGGCCGGTGACTGTTTTGGGAGAAATCATCTCCTGAATGAACGGCCCTTGAATTCGATGATGTTGAACATCTCGAAAAGTCGGTCGTAGATGTGGCCGCCGTAGCGTTCCCCAAATTCGTAAAGTCCTTCTGCAAGATTTCCGGACATTCCCTCCCGGTAGTTGCACGTGATGAATGTCTTCTGTCCTCGGTCGTATCGTTTTTCAATGATTTCCCGCACTATTTCCGTTTTCCCGTAATTCGATGCCGTCTTCTCTTTTTTGACGTCATCGAAGTAAAACCTGAATCCTGAAAACCTGGAATAGAAATTTGTTTTTGCCTCTGGATTCGATATCGATTCAAATTCCGTAACGATGTCATGCGACTTGGCCCCCTTGAACCGGATCTGATCCCACTGCCGAAGTGTGTCCCAGCCATCCCTCAGCGCAATCTTGTAATTCTGCTTGAACAAGAGCTCCATGCAGGACATGATCGTTGTCTTTCCGTTGCCGTAATCCCCGATGATCAGAAGGCCTTTCTCAAAATTGTTCTCAAGTTCCTTGCCGTTGAAATTCTTTACCAGATTGATGCAGTTGAAAAATTCAGGATCTTTTGCAAAGTATTTCACAATCGGCTCGAGGTTGGCAAGCGTATCGGGATTCTTCAGGAACGGCTTTTGCTGGCTGACTTCAAATGCCTGGATAAATCCCTTCCAGATTGTCGCCTTGTCTGGTATCAGTCCCGGAACTGTCGCTTTCGGTTCGATTTTCCTAGGCTCTGGCTTCAGTTCACCAGAGGCTTTCAGATGCTTCTCGTACTCGTCAATCTTCAGCTGTTCGTGTGGCTCGAGCCTCTCGAAAGTCTTGAGCCACTCGTACTCCCGGCGAGTGATGACGCCTTTTTTTATCGGCATCGTTTCGATTATTTTGCTTATTTCTTCCATGGTTTTTACTGGTTTATTGAGAATTTAGGCGCTCCGCTCGAGCCTTTGTTCTGGAATCTCGGTTCAGGCCTGTCGACATTTTTTTTGAGCCAGTTGATGAAGTGCTCCAGAAATTCCCTTTTCGAGGGATGGATCCTGTCGACCGTAGCGAGAAACTTGACGAAATCATCAATCCGGGATTTAATCTCGGAAATGGTTTTCCGGTTCTGCATCGCCACCGCCTCCAGCCAGGATTCGCTTTCTGCAGATTTCAACACCTCGGCATGGGCCTCATTCGCATTTTCTTTTTTGGCGGAACTTTTTTCTTTTTCGGCAGTTGGGTTTTTAATCTTATCAGAATCTGCAATTATTTCAAAATTGGCGTGGGCGGCTTTTTCTCCATCTACGATAGTAGATACATTTACATTAACATTATCATTTACATTCTCATTAACATTAACAGCTTTTTTTGCTTTGGTTTGCTTTTCTTGGAAACCAATTGCTTTTTTTGCTTTTTCTTCATTGGTCGGCCGTCCGCCTTTTTTCCCTGCTTCCGCCCGCCGTTGCTTGGTTTGCTCCCATTTAGTCAAGTCTCTTTTTAGCTGCATTTTAATCGGTTCAAAAGCCATTTTAAGCAGCCTATCTTCCATCTCTGGATTTTCGTCATTGATGTATTTGAAGAAATGTTTGATAAGTTTTCCCGCCTCATCGTCTTCGAGCTGCTCGAAAATCGACGCCCAATCTGAATAGACCACTATTGTTTTTTTCTCGTCTGCCATCTTTTTAGATTATAAAAATGCTGTTTCTACTTCTGCTCTTTATTGAAATAAACCAGGTAATAATACATCTGCTTCTCTTCGTCCCAGCCTTTCTCGATGAACTTCTCTGCGCTTTCCGGATTGACAAAATCCAATTTGATCTGGATGTTTGTGTCAAGGCTAATAACGTTCTTAATCTTCTTTCTGGCATCGGAAACGGCGCTGTTTGAGATGGGAAAAGACGATACGTCCTCGATGCTGTATTTCTCTCCCTTGTCGGCTTTGAAACTCTTAAACTCAGACTTTAACGCAGGATTATCAATCACCTCATTCATAAAACTTTGCTCTTCAAAGTCGTCGTTCTTTCCGAAGTAGTTTACCGAGCGGTTCATGAACATGACTTCTTCCTTTTTGTCCTCTGCCGGAAGCACGACTTCCTTTGCAAAATCTTGGCAGAATTTCAGGTATTTCTTGGTCAAGAAATTCTCATCGTGGAAAGCATCGACCGAAAGGAAATGCTCAAGCCAGTATCTTGCATCGTAGCGGTTGCTGTCGACTGAAAGTATCTTGTAGCCCTCTTCTTTTTTATAGTTGAAGATTATGCATCCCTTGTCCAATTTGTCAAGTGAGATTCCTTGCTTCAGGTCGATCTCAAGACGGCTTTCCTTTTGGTTCACCTCAAAGAAATCATTGTGGATTTCGCTCTTGAAGATTCCGATGGCATCAACTACATTATTATCGATGCCTACGTTTGACAAATAGGCGATGTAAACTTCTCCAGCCTTGATGTGCGGATGGTTCGACTGTTCAAAAAGATGCTGGGTGATCTTTTTAGACGCTTCGTAAAATTTATCTTCGTAACCGTTAAGCCTAAAAATATCTGTCGCTATATTATAAAGTTCGTTATACTCCAAGTCAACATCGTGCGAGAACTGGAAATAATTCTCCTCTTTTTCTCGAAATGGCTTAAAGAAAAAATCTTTGATCAACGGCGAAATTTCATTTGTCAGTCTGTAAAGTTCTTCAGAAAGAAACATCGTCTCGTTTCTGGATTTGTTGCCGACCCTGTGGATGGCCAGCGCTTCGATATGAGTATTGAATAAGTTTATCATAAGTGAATTATGTTAGTTTATTTAAAGTTGAGCTTTTAGGTATCGTATGCTGTTTTGCTGCTTTCGAAATCTGTTTTTCCACCAGCCTTTCCATCTCGGCATAAGGCTTTAGAATATCAATCATTTGGTCCAGAGGAATCGGCTTGTTCATAGAGTTAATCCGGTCCTTTCCAAGATTGCTGACAGTCTGCTTGACTTTCTTCAAATCTTCGATTATCTGGCTCATTATTTCTTTATGGATTTAGCGATCATGTTGTTGTAATAGATTCCAGATGACTTCGAGTGCTTGCCTTCGTATTTTACGGCCACCTGAACTATATCTCCAGGCTCGAATCCTTTCAGGAGATTCATCATCACCCTGCCCCTGAATTCTACCTTGCACTCCTCCTCGTCCGGCATCTTGACAAAAACTTCGTTTTTCTCGAAATCCGTGTTCTGGAAAGTCTTTTCAATTTTGGTGATTTCTCCGTGTATGATATTCATAGCTATAAGTATTGTTTGTTGTTTTCAATTTGTATTTCAATTTCCCTGAGCACTCCCAGGTCCTTCGGTTCCGGAAGGTATATTCCCGCTTCCTTTGCCGAATAGTCCCGGAAGCGATCGATGCACAATGCCATTTCTCCGGTGTCAAGGTCGGCAGAACTCCGCCATCTCTCGATCTTGACCAGATCTCCGTGCTCTCCTTCGTAAAAGGTATTCGGATTAACGATCTTCTTGAATATTTCCTGCTTCACTTCGGCTTCGGTGTATCCGGTTTCCAGAGCGAACCAGGAAAGAATCAAGTGGAGATACGCGTTTGCCCGGATGGTCCTTCTTTCCTTTTTTTCTGTGAGCTCGAACGTCTTGCCCTTTTCGATATAGTGGCGCATCCTTTCGATGGCCCTTTTTTTGTCGAGTTCAATTGTGGCGTTGAAAATCATGGTTCAATTTTTAAAATGGTGTCTTGTTAAATTTCAGTTTCATGCCGTTGCTGGCCACGCTTACATTCTTTCCCGTCAGTTGCTCGACTTCACTCTTGAACTGCCTTTCGTCGGAATTGCTGTCAGATAAGTGAATGAGAACTATATTGTTCACTTTGCTCAAGTCATTCGCCGAAAGCATTTCTTTGCAGTGTGCAAGAGAAAAATGGCTTCTTAGGATCCTGTTTCTCAAAAACTCCATCTTGCTGTCCGTACCGAACTTTCTGTCGATGATTTCCTTGGAATAATTTGCCTCGATTATGATGTTGTTCAGGTCCTTGAACTTATACTCGCAATAGTAGGTATCCGTGAGAAAAAGCACCTTTCCGCAATCAGAATGCGATATCAAAAAACCAAGGCACGGAACATCATGTTTTACTTCAAATGGCAATATCTTAAAACCTCCAATCGAGTAGCTTGCGCCCTGATATAAAAAGTGCGTCTTGTGATTTATCGCCACTCCGAAATTCTGGAATGTGTCTGTCGATGCGTAAACGTTGATTCCTGATTTCAAGACGTCACTGATGCTTTTCGCATGGTCTCCGTGCGAGTGCGAGACGATACATCCCGCAACTTTCTGAACATTAAAATCAAGAGCTTTTTTAATTTCTGAGAACCTGACGCCGGCTTCGATGAGCAACGCTTCCTTTTCATTTTCCAAAACATATGCGTTGCCGCTCGATCCCGTGCCAATTATCTTGAGCTCCATTAGAAGCCTGGAGCGGTTTGTTTTTCTTCAGCTTCAGCTTTTGGAGAGACAATCTCTTCCTCGACAACCTCAGCATCTTCAAAATCAATGAATTCTTTATTTGCCTTGGTCTTCACCTCGTGGTTCACGTTCTCTGAAGTCACGTCGATTGTTTTTTCTTCCTCGATACCATCATAAAGAACCGAATCGTTTGAACTGCTGATCAGCAATTTGCACGCCCTGTTCAAAACTGTCTTGATGGCCATCTGGTCCGGGAAGTTTTTGTGAGCCGGAGAGTTGCCCTTCGCACCTCCTTGGTTCCAAGATGCCTGGATCTGCTTGATATTCATTACTTCGACATCGGTCGTCCCATCTTCCAGTTCATACACTGCATAAGCTCCTTTTAGAACCAGTCCGCCCACGCTGTCCAAAGTCTGTGAATGCTTCAGCACTTTTCTTCTTCCGGTCAGCGAATCAACTTCAAACTCGAAATTGTCGCCTTCGAAGATTGCATTTCCCTTGATGGATTTCAAGTTTCCGAATCTCTTTGCAATGGCAATGTTACCGGCATAAGAGATCGAGCACTCCAATTTTTCACCGTAAGGCACGAAGTAGCATTGCTTTTTGATCGGCGATACTCCGTAGATTACCATTTTCAATAAAGCTTCCGCAACAGATGATTTGTCGCATTTGGCCAATAGGTTGTTTTTCGGGTCTGACAAAATGATGTAGGCAGATTTCAAGGCGTTCTCAACGCTGTATTCTTTTGGAAGCCTCAATTCTCCCGCCGATTGGAAAGCATCGATCTTTGCCAGTACCTGTGATGTAATATCTTTCTTTGCTTCAACTAAAGCTGTATTTTCTTGTGACATGATTTTATATTTTTAGGATTTAAAAAACCGGCTTCTAAAACTTGAAACTCCACCGGCATCAGTTTGATCAACAACACAACACTATAATTCGGGGCTTGAAATAAACTCCTCAACTTCCACCACCTTAAGTTTCTCCTCTATGGTTGCCTTATGCTACTCGTAGCGATTTATCTTCTTTTGAAACAATCAGGTTGATTATCTGCGAATCGGTATCAATCACCTCAACCACGCTCTCGCGGTTGTCGATGAAAATCGGGGCCGAGACTTGGTAGAACTCGCAGAGGGTATTGATGATGTCAAGCCCTGCATTGATTTTCGATGCGGTGTTTGCGTCGGAGAATGGAACTCCCGAAATAAGAGCTTCGCAGCATTCTACCTCGCCTCCGTTGATCTGCGTGTCGAAAAGCTTGAACTTCACGAAACTGAACTTCTCGTTGATCTTGCCCTCCAACGAATCGATTCTCAGCTTGTTGAAATTTTCAATGGTGAATTGCTCCTTTTCGACGTTCGCTATGAACTGGGCAAGCTCTCCCTCTTCTTTTCTCAAGTTTCCGACTCTTTCCTCGACAGCCTTGATCTGGCCTTCAACCTGAAGCTCTGTTTTGATGGAATCCATCTCGCTAACGATCTGCTCTCTTTTTGTTTTCAGCTCCTCAATATCTACCTTTGGAATTTCGACGATGGTAGATTGTATCTGCTCCAGCTCTGCTTTCTTCTCAGCATATTTAGTGTCTGCTTTCAGGATTTGGGCGCAGACTTCCTCCTTGCTAGGCATCTTCTCGGCGTTCTCATGCTTGGCGCCTTCAATCTCGATATCAGCTGTAGCTTTTTTGATTTCAGCATTTAGAGAATCAACCATCTCATTGCCTTTCCCAATTCTTTCATTCACTGCCTTAAGCTCATTCTCAAGGTTTGCCTTTTCATTCGCCAGCGCCTGTCCTTGAGCGGTAATCTGTGAAAGCGCTACGTTCTTTTTGGCCTTGAACTCTGAAATCATCTGGGTCTTTTTCAGTTCCGCGTCGTCGGCCTCAATTGACCTGTTGCAGGTCGGACAGCAGAAAGCCTTGTCGTCGAACGAAAGTTCTTTTGCATTTTCGGTTTCCCATTCCGAACGCTTTCCAGAGATTTTGCTTTCGGTCTGGGCAATTTCGTTCTGGATCGTAGCGACTTTTGCTGAAAGCGTGGCCAGTCCGTTTTTTGCTGAAATAAGGTCCGCCGTTTTTGTCTCAAGGGTATTCTGCATAAGCATCAATACTGAGTCATCCGGCTTTACTTTTTCCTCCGCATCAGAATTTGCCTTCTGCTCGATTGTTGCGATGTCATTTTTAAGGACATTGGCAGCAAGTTTCTTTTTGTTGATTTCCTCAAGCTCGGAATCGAATGCTCTTGACTTGTCCTGGATCTGACTATCTACTTTTGACAGCTCTTCCTTCTTTGTCTCGAGCCGTGCTCTCAATGCGTCAAAATCTTTCGCATCGGGCTTTGTCCTTAAAACCTCGTCGATTCTGGTCGGGATATCCTTCAGGTCTTCTTTCGATTTTTTGATCGATGCATTAATCTGCTTTCTGTAGTCTTCCAGTGTCTTTCCGTTGGTGAGCTTGGCGACAAGATCTTGATACTCCTTGTTTGTTCCCGCAAGCTGTTCGTCGCTCAGATCGCCTGTGATCTGGATAAGGACATTCCGTTTGTCCTGCCATTTGAGCGAGTTGAAGGCCAAGGGATTCGTGATCAGCTTGAAAATGCTCTCGTCAAGGATTGCGGTAATTTTTGCCAGAAATTCTTTCTGCTGCATCGGAACGCCATCCCAGTAGTAAACGGTTTCATTTCCCTTGAACTCAGGCTCCAGCGAACCTCTCTTCTTAACCCAGTTTTCCTTAAGGATTCTCTTGATCTCGGTTCTTACTCCATTTACTTTCAAAACTGCAGAAACTTCAATCTCGATGTTGTCGGTCTTTCTGTTGTCGGCATCGAGCGTCTTTACCTCGAAGTCTTTTCTGTCGGAGCTGTCCTTGCCGAAAAGAAGCCACGTGAACGCGTCAAAAATAGTCGTCTTTCCGGTGGCGTTAGCCCCAAAGATGTTTGTCTGGTCCCCGAACGAGATAGACTGGTTCCTTGCCCCCTTGAAGTTCACAAGGCTGATGCTTTCGATTTTGATTTGATTTTTCATACTTTTGTTGTTGAATTATTAATTGTAAAGTGTTGATAATTTGCTATTAAGTTAGTTGGACCTGGCGCTCCCTCGCGTCAGGTTTTTTTGTCCCTTTCTTTCCTATCCCAGTATTCGCGCTCATAGATCTCGCGGTCGTCTTCGTCGTCAAAATCGGGATCTGCTCTCAATGCTACTATGATTATCCAGATCGATGTGAGCATCACTCCTAATACGATCCCTGCCATTATGATCAGGCCAATAGCTTCAAGTGCTCTCATGATCGCCTTCCAGTTTTCAGATAGTCGGGCTTTTTTGCCCTTGTCTTTCCCGTGATCAGATCGTCGATCCGCTTCATCTTTTGCGCCTTGGTTTCTCGCGGGGGCTTCGCTGAAGCTTTCGGCCCTGTTGAAGCCCCGGAGATCCTGTCCAGCATCTGCTGGGCAATATTCAGATGTTCCCTCAAACACTGATATTCTTCCTGTGAAATTGTAATAGTTGCTCCCATCGCTTTAAGTTTTTAGGCGGTTTCCTCTTCGCTTCTGCTGAAGGCCTTCAGCACGGTCTTGCTCTTGCGTTTCATCGCTATGGTCTGGTCCGCCTTGGAGATCGAATGCCTTATCAACCGCTCCACCGTAGGGATGGAGTTCTCGTAGATGTTGCAACCGCGAACGATGTCCCTGATATTGTAAGGGGAAACCGTGTTTCCTTCCTGGGCGCATACCAGAGCCCAGTCGCTTAGCGAGGTTTCCTCCTTGAGCGCATTTCTCAACGCTTCCGGTATTGGTTGTCCTACTGTGAACATATTGTTGCTATTTAATTGTTAGTATTATTATTCCCGCGATTCCTGCAGCGGTGATCGCCACGGCGCAGAGCAAAAGAATGCTGTCTTTCCAGTCTACCTTCATCCCGTTTTTTTTAGGTTGTTGTCCCTCATCAGTCCCGAGAGCTTCATTTTCTCTTTTCGTATCTCGGACTCAAGGTTCTCGAGTATAGAGTGCTTGGCGCCGTAGTAGTCATGGAGCGATTTTCTCAGGACCGCGATCTCAATTTCCCTGCTTTCGCACCTGCTGAAAATCCTGTAGAACGGAAGCTTGTCGAGCACCCTGATCTCCGAAAGCATCTCGTCGATTTTCGTGTCGACAGCTTTCAAATTGTGTATTAGATTTTTCATAAGCAAATGATGTTTTGTGTCATTCTCATGTAATAGTGAAATGATGTCTTTGGCATCGCTTCTTTTCTTGCCATCGTCGCAGGCAGGTTTATGACTGCCGGAACTTTGATTTTTTTCGCTCTTAGGGAAACTAAAACTTTTGAAAGTGAATCCATGACTTGAATAATTTAGGTTTGAATAATTGTTGGTCTGTATATTGTGTTAATCCGCGTTGTATGTCTTTCCATCATACCAGCTCAGCGCACCGTTGTTGTCTGCTATATTTCTCGGAGTGCAGGAAAAGCCAACATCTGGGAAATTTCTCCAGCTCATCCTCGCCTGCTCCTTCCTTTGGGCAAATTGGCGCGTAGATGGAATCGAATTGAATACTGCCGCCAGCTGGCTTCTGTTGAAATCATTCCACGCTTTTTTTAGAGCCTGTGAAAATGACAGATTATATTTTCTGAATAATGACCAGGCTCTTGCGAAAATTCCGCTCTTTGATTTTTGATCTATTTTTTTCATTGCTGGAGAATTAGGTTTTGAATGATTAGTTTCTTTTTATGCTTTTTTACGGTTTTTCCGTAATCGATATATGTGCATTTAGCTATATTTGTTTCGTTGTTTCTTTTATACAGGACAAATATAGAACATTTGTTCTATTAAAAAGAACATTAACGAACATTTTTTCTATTTAATAAACTATTTAGAACAAATAAAAATAATTTTTCAAAAAATGGATTTTTACGAAGCTTTAGAAAATGCTAAAAAAAATAAGATCTTAAAGATTAGGGATATAGCTGCTCTACTATCAAAAGAGTATGATGCTGTGAGGATGGCTATTTCAAGACGAAGTCTGTCGGAATTAGAAAAACGAGAAATTATTCGAACTTTTAAGTTCGATAAATCCGAACAAAAAAGAACAGAACCATATTCCACCGTCAACGAGTCAGAAATTTTAATGTTATCTGAACCAACTCTAAGCCAATCAAAAGGCGCCCCTTACTATGATGTAGATTTTATAGGAGGTTTTGATGTGGTGATGAATAATCAATCTGTAAAGCCAACATTTTATATTGACTTCCCTGGATTCAACGATGTAGATTGTTGGATTAATATTACTGGAAAAAGTATGTCACCATTTATAAGCCATGGAGATATCGTTGCTTTAAAACGACTAAGCAATTGGAATGAATTTTTGCTTTTCGGAGAGATATATGCAGTCGTAAGCGATGAATTTAGGACAATTAAGATTATCGGTAAGTCAGAGAAAGATGACTGCTTTAAGTTAATTCCTTACAGCAAAAGTCCCGAGTTCTCAGAACAAGATATACCAAAATCAATCATCAAAGAAGTTTACCGTGTGAAGGGTAGCTTGAAAAAATTCTTTTAGGTTATGAAGAAATTATTAATTGGGGTCGTTGTAGTATTAGGCTTCTTTTGGATACTGGGCAAAGTTGGTGGTAGTGGCACTAACATCACTAATGATGAAAACACATACGCTATGCCTTGGAGAAGCCCTACTGGCGATGAGTATACCAAACTTGGCAAGCTAATCTTAAAAAACAATGTCAAAGGCTGTGGAGAATATCACGTTAAAGAAGTCACGCCGAACGAATATTTAATCGCATGCTCTCCAGACGGAAAAGAATGGAGATATTTGGTTGCTTGGCCAACACAAGATAAAATATATTTGGCGAGTGTTGAAATGGAAGAAAAGTTGACACCACCTTATTGATATAGAAATGAATCAAAGAGGTTTGTAAGATTTAAAAAGAATTTTGATAAGAATTGATTTTGAAATATGGATGATATAACGATAATTACAGAGCTCGAACTTCACTTTAACATAAAGTTAAAGCAAAATAAAAATAACTTAATTAGCATAGGCCAAGGATACTCACTTAACGAAGATAATGAAGTCAAGTCTCTATCATTGGCGGGCTTTAAAATGAGTAACTTAGATGACGTTATAGTATACCTACACAAATTAAAATCTTTAACGTATTTGAACCTCAACAACAATGACCTAACCGATATTTCTTTGCTATCTACTTTTAAAGGCTTGACTAGACTTTCAATATTGTCAAATAAAGTTAAAGATGTTAGTCCTCTGAAAGAATTAACACTCTTGAGAACCTTGAACTTAGGTCGAAACCAAATTAGAAAAATTAGGCCACTGTCTCAACTTCAAAATTTAAGGGTGCTGTGGCTTATAGATAATCAAATTTCAGATCTCGAAAACATTAAAAAACTTAAGTTGTCAGCTCTGAGTCTAGGAGGAAATAATTTGGAGGATATTAGTTTTCTTAAAGACCAAATAAGCCTACAAATCTTACATTTGCAAAATAATAAGATTCATGATCTGCAGCCACTAAAAGAACTGGCGCAACTTAACGACTTGATGCTTCAGTCCAATCAAATCAAAAATCTGTCAGGTTTAGAAAATTTGAGAAAAGTAAAAAGTATTGCACTGCAGGAAAACCCACTAGAAGAATTACCTGAATGGATAACCGGTTTGTATGGCAAAATTCAGTGGAGTCAATACACTAATGGTGTATCGGGAATATTTCTTTTCAATAACCCGATCAGCACACCGCCAATTGAAATTGTTAAACAAGGCAAAGCTGCAATTAAAAGGTATTTTGAAAAAATTACTGAAGAAGGCGTTGATTATATCTATGAGGCAAAGGTAACTTTAGTAGGTGAAGGATCTGCAGGCAAAACTTCATTACAAAAGCGCTTATTAAATCCATCCTCGTCGTTGCCTCGTAAAGATAATAGAACTCGCGGTATAGAAATAAAGGATTGGCAATTTTCATCATTACAAAAAAAGGTGGCTCACATATGGGATTTTGGTGGGCAAGATGTTTATTATCCGGTTCACCGTTTTTTTTTAACAGAAAATTCAGTTTTTGTATTGTTGGCTTCAACGCGCCAAACGACACACAACTTCGATTATTGGATTCCAACGATTTACCAGTTTGGTGGAAAAAGCCCTATCATTCTTGGGCAAACCTGTGATCGGGGTAGCAAGGTATCGTGGAGCGATTTGGGATATTATTTAAGCAACACGAACTTCAATATTGTAAAAACCCAGCTATTACCATATTTCGAATTAAATCTAATTAATGAAAATGAGGGATTGGATAATATAAAGGCTACAATAATAAATCAAATTGAAAATCTTCCCCACTATGGGAAAGGAGTTCCTCAATCATGGGTTTCGATTCGAAACATATTATTAAAGGAAGCAAAAAAAGCTCCATTCATACATTTTGAAAGGTTTAAAGTGATTTGCAAGAGCTCGAATGAAAAAAGCTTTGTGACCCCTAATGATTTTAGCGATTGCTGTCAATTTTTACACGATATTGGAGTAGTTCTATGGTATTCTACAATCGATGAATTAAAAAATTGGGTCATTCTACAACCGCAATGGGCAATGAATGCTGTTTACAAAATCATTGATGATAATCAAATACAGAGTCAGCGAGGAAATATTACGGCGGCTGACTTTAAACGACTCTGGGTTGATACGGATTATGATGATATGCACGACTTATTAAAGAAAATGCTTGGGGTATTCAAGATTGCCTTTCCTAAAAAACACTTAAAAGATGATTATATAATGCCCGTGAGGCTTTTGTCTATTCCAATTGAATCTAGATGGAACGAGAGTATTCCATATTTGCGGTTGGAATATAGATTTGAATTTATGCCCAAGGGAATCGTAAATCATTTGAGCGCAGAGTTGAGCAAATTAATTTCTTCAGATAACGAAGTGTGGAATAACGCAGTGAATTTTTCTTATAAGAGTAATGCACAATCTCAAGTTGAAGAACTGTTTTACAATCGAAAAATTGAAATTAAGTCTAAGGGCAAAGACTCTAGAGGATTGATGATACTTATTATGGAAGCGCTGGACAACATCATTTCCGAGTATAAAGGCGTAGTTCCTGAAATATATGTACCGTGTAATTGTCCTTCTTGTTCAACAAGTTCAAGGCCAACTTCATATCTTTATAATGATTTAATACGTTGGTCACAATCTAATGGAGAAATAGTCTATTGCAACGAAGGTCGTAAAAGTTTAGTCATTGATGATCTTTTACACAGTGTAGGTTTGAATCCTTCAGACCTAAAAACAAATGCAGAAATTACATCTAGAACTATAACTGTATTTCTAGCGTCGTCTTCAGAATTGAAAGAAGACAGAGAACAATTTGAAATTTTTATTAATCGAGAGAATAAGCGTCTTAAGACTAAAGGAATCTTTCTAAATCTTGAGGTGTGGGAAGATTTCATTGATGCTGTTTCCAAATCCCGCTTGCAGAGTGAATACAACAACGCAATCCTAAATTCTGATATATTTGTTAGTTTATTTTTTTCGAAAGTTGGAAAGTATACTGAAGAAGAATTTGAAACGGCATTTGGAAGTTTTAAACAAACGGGGAAGCCTTTGATATATACTTATTTTAAAGGCGGCGACATTAATATCTCCAAAGTCAACAAAAAAGATATAGCTAGTAAAGAGAAGTTTGAAGGAAAATTGAGATCATTAGGTCACTATGCCACCGCATATAATAATATCGATGATTTAAGATATAAGTTTAAGATGCAACTTGAAAAGATTTTAGAAGACATCTAGTAGAACCAGTAGCTATTTGCCCATAACCTCAATCTAGGCGTTTTTTGATGGTATCAATTTATGGTTCCTCGAATAAATTTTATCTTAACAGAAAATAATCGGTTCCGAACTTCGCGATAACCATATCTAGGTCCATGCCTTAATTTTCTCTTTAATTTTTCAAAATATGATCAAAAGAATAGTTTTCTTGACAATATCAATTGTTACATTAACCGGCTGCTCAGAAACTCCAAAACCTCAAGACAATCCAAATAATAAACTGGCGCTAGAGGAAATTAGCAGGGAACCTAAAGTCAAAGAAGCAATGATTACCGATGCAAATGTGCTTTACGTAACCGTCGAAGATGATGGAACCCGAAGAGATGGTTACGCTGGATACTTGTGTGAAGTTCTGAACGATCATAAAGCGACACCTAAAATGGTAAAAGTTGTAAAAGTAAACTCTTCAAAAGATCCAGATGCGGATAATGCTTATGGAGTTTTGTTGGGAGAAATGAATTGTGAGTTTTAATGGAGATAGAAATAATTAAAAAATACTGTATTCAGATAAGAAATGTTATAGAAGAAAATAAATCTGACATAGCGTTATTCGAGTATTTCCCTGCCGGTAGTTGCGAGCATTCGTCAGTGATTGTTGGTAGATTTCTCGAGGAAAAAGGATTCAAAAATGTCAAATTATGTCGCTCAGAATGGCGCCATGATGGTCGTTGGATACATCATACTTGGCTTGAATATAGCAATTATATAATTGATATAACGGCTGATCAATTTGGACCTGAATACGACTCAACTATTGTGAAAGTCAACGAAAAACGTGATAAAATTCACGAACCTAAAAATATTGAATTACTCGCCGAATATAATTTCAGCGATGGGAACGAGGCGATACAAATCATGCAGATGTATAGTTTGCTTAATTAATATTTTTTGCTCAGCTAGACTAGACTTGTTATCGTTTGTAATAAAATCAGGTTTTTTATTCTTGTAAAATACCTACTCCATTCCACGGACATTAAGGTAGAGCTAAAAAAATCTCAAAAATGAGATTTTTTACAAATATAACCTTAAACTAATGTATATTTGTATCTCAAAAACGCGTATATGAATAACGATGCAAATCTTGATTTTATTTATAATTCACTTGGGATAACGTCAAAGCGAAATCTTAAGGATTTGATAGAGGAAAAAAAGGAAGAAAGATCTATCAAATCTGATAAACAACTTTCCACTATTTTAGGTATCAACATTGACACTCTTAACAGAATTATTAATGGTGAAAATAAAAAGATAGACATAGTTTCTTTTATAAAAATTAGCAACTTCTTAGAGATGGATGTCAGTAATACTGTCAACGTTTATATGCAAACTCTGCAGATTGATGTTGTTGCAGACATTGAACAATCAAAGAAGGCTAATTTCATTACCAAGAATTTTGATTTGGAAGCGTTGAAGAAAATTGGCTTTATTTCTAATAAATCTGATTTTCAAGCAATCGAGAATAGAATCCTGAATTATTTCAATATAGATTCTGTTTTTGATTATATTACCAAGGTTGCATATCCATTGTATAGTAAATCTAACCTATCCTCCAGTGACCTGATGAATATTTTTTGGATTAAATCTGCTTACAGCCATCTAGAAAATATGAAAAATCCGAATCACTTTAACGCCGAAGATTTCAAGAAATTACTTTCCAAAATCAGGCCTTACACAAGACTGGAAACTAATGGCTTGCTTACGGTTATTAAAGCTCTGTACGTGGTGGGTGTAAATGTGATCATTCAAAAATACGTTTCAAAGACATCAGTAAAGGGAGCAACATTTATAGTGAACAACAAGCCTTGCATAATTTTAACAGATTTGCATGGTCGTTATGATCTTCTTTGGTTTACGCTTTATCATGAACTATGTCACATCTATTATGATTTAGAAGAAATTAAAGCACTTTCAATTCACTTGACAGGTGCGCCAGACTTGATGCTCTTAAATGAGGATAGAGCTAACATGTTTGCCCGTACGATGCTTTTTTCAGAAGAGAAGATGAATTTTATTAAGCCCCACATTAATAATCATTTTTTGGTTCAACAGTACGCCGAAGAGCACGGGATTCATCCTTCAATCATATATGGATTTTATATCTATGATCAGCCTAAATCTAAGCAGAATGCGCTTTACATAAAATTTAATAAATATCTTATCAAATCTGATGTTGCCACCAAATATTTAAAAATAGGGTATTCGGGTAGCAACCCTAAAGAAGAAGTTAACCTAATACTCGAAAAAATAACACAATAATATGGAAAACAAGAAAACAAAAAAAGTTGAATTTGATTTTGATGAAATAAAGAAATTAGCCGAAGAAGCAGACAATAACAAAGGATTATTGCTTGGCTTCGAGAAAGAATTCGATTACGAGCCGATTTTCATTGACTCAATTGACGATATTCAAAACCCTGATAAAGCTTATAAAGTTTATTATGCTATCGAAGGTATACTTCGTACACATTTGCCAAGTGATGATAAATATGCTGAGTTACGCAAATTTGTAAGAGAAGAAAAAATAATATTTTTAACTGGTGGAAAAAAGAAAAATAAGGCTGGAATAAGAGGTGCCGACAGCAGACAATCATATATTTCAACCCATCTTGAGGTCGCTTTACAAACCTTATTGGAATGGATTCAAGAAGGAACAAGTACTTTCGAACTTTTTTTGAAATTTAGAAATCTAAACATAAAATATGGATACTTCAGTGAAGATGAGATTTCGGAATATGATCAAAAAAATCAGAGTTAGTAATCGTCATATGGCACTAAAACTAATCCTCACAAAATGAAAAACAAAATCGGCCTCAACTTCATCCTTGCCGATCCATTAAGGAGGCATCAATTAGCGCAATGTATTGCAGCATCCGCCCTGCTCCATTGCTGCAATGGCTCCAGCGTTTGCTAGATACAGCGACGGGAGTATCATGAGCGCTTTTAACCAGTTCACGGCTTTCATCCGCTATCACGAAAAGTTACTAAAGCTTTCTGCACCAGTTCTTTGAACAGCTCCTAAATGGCAGCAGGCCGCCAGTCATAGGACCGCCTTACGCCACAGCGCCATAAATTGCGATTGACAGTCCATCCTGCTCATCCCACGGTTCATCCTGCTCATCCCACGGTTCAGCAATTTAAAATTCAACTGTTAACCATTCTCCGTTAGTTTTGCATGCTGTAAATCGCAAGCCAGAAACCATAGTTGCTTCAGGCGCACAAATACCATCTTATGAAAAAAATCACGCTTATGGGAAAAATCACAATCCTCGTACTCATTGCAGTTGCCGCTGCCTCCTGCCAGAAAGGAATACGGCTGAGCGCCTCTGTAAACAATCCCAATTCGGACTCCCTTGTGCTCCACAACGAAGACTTCAAAATTACACTCAAGGCTCCAGGGGGAAACTTTGAAGGGAGCTTCGACGCTCCCCGTGGCTTTTACCAGCTCTTCGACGGCGCTGAATTTTCAACGCTCTATCTCGACGAAGGCTCTGACCTAAAGATCACGGCGGACGGAAAACGGCTTGCCGAGACGCTGGCTTTCTCTGGCAGGGGATCCAAAGAAAACAAGTTTTTGCTTATCAAGAAAAAGGAAGACCAGAAGCTAAAGGAGCACTTCAGAAACGCAGTCCCGAATGACGCCGAGTTACACGACATCCTGAAAAAGCGTCTGGAAAAGGCGAAAACGCTACTGTCATCGGAAGAATACGACCGCTATTTTCCCGCGCTGATGCTGGCAGAATATGAAAGGGAAAATCAAGAAATTATCCACCAGCTTGCACTGTACAAGGCTAAAGAAAGCAGCGTTGCCTCACTAAAAAATACTCCTGCTCCTGACTTCAATTTTGAAAATCTAAATGGCGGCACCTCTAAACTGTCGGCTTTAAGGGGGTCGGTCGTATATGTTGACATATGGGCAACCTGGTGCGGCCCTTGCAAAAGCGAAATACCTCATCTTAAAAAACTGGAAGAAGAGTTCGCAGGAAAGCCCGTGCAATTTGTAAGCATTTCAGTTGACGCGCCAAAGGACCGCGCGAAATGGCGCGAATTTGCGACAGCCAACGGTCTGGGCGGAATGCAGCTCCTCGCCGATGACGGCTGGAACTCGCAATGGATAAAGCACTTTAAGATTGCAGGCATCCCTAGGTTTGTTATTATCGGAAAGGACGGCCAAATCGCAGATCCAGATGCGCCGAGACCATCTTCGCCCGAGTCTGCCGTAACTTTAAATCATCTTATAAGGCAATAGAACAGAAAGAAAAAAAAAGAAAATACACAAGGGACAGGTATTAATTTTAATAAAACACCGATGGAAAAACATCCTGATATGGAACTTAATAACACTAAAGTTTACAAATCAATCTACGATACGAGAATGAGTTTGAAAACCGAAGAAGCCTGAGAAAGCACTTAGAACAGCTACGATGGCACGGCGAACCAATTTGTCCACATCGCGGAACTCAGCGCGAAAATCATTCCAGAACCAAGACAAAACAGAGGTCTGGCGGATTTGCGAATTTTGTGTAATTTCGCGTTCACGTTTCGCAAGAATCTTTATCTTTAACAGAAAATAATCTGTTACGAAGTTTGCATACGAAACGTACAAACCAACAGTTAAATTGTAAGACCTAAATGTAGTTTTTTTCTGTGGTTATGTTGTAAATGTGAGATTTTTCTATATCTTGGCAGCCGAAAAATCAATCATTTAAAAACCTAACCAAATTAAAACATGAAGAAAATTATTCTTTTGGCGGTCATAGCCTGTTCCTTAAACGGCCACGCCCAAGTGCTGGGAAAATTGAAAGAAAAAGCAGGCGGAAAAAGCAAATTAGACC
>Ga0265780_10000799_pt1 | contig 46864 bp, 49 predicted proteins | sample P1T30metagenome_FD_192432 | JGI IMG/M metagenome (GOLD analysis project Ga0265780, IMG submission 192432) | Plant litter microbial communities from East Loma Ridge, Irvine, California - P1 T30 | ecosystem: Environmental > Terrestrial > Plant litter > Unclassified | place: USA: California... | reverse complement strand
AAGTTCATCACTTCGTGATTCCCTAAAATAAAATGCACTTTGCCGCCGGCTTTCTCTGCTTCTTGCTCTAATTGGTAGATCAACCATAAGCACTCCGTCACCTGCAAACCGCGGTCGAAGAAATCACCAACCAACACCAGATGACCTTTACCATATTTCCACTTCAGCGATGAAGTAATCACACCAGAAGACACCAGTATCTGCTTAAAACCTTTGAAATTACCTTCAATGTCGGATAGAACCAGCATCTCATTAGCAGCATTGTAAACGGCAGGCTCGGCTTTTAACGTATCTTTCAAATGAAAGTTAAAAGTATCATTAGTTTCTGCTACCCGGCAGGTCAATACTGCTTTATTTTTATTAGGCAGCGTTACTGTCTTCAGTTGTAAATGGCTGTTAGTGCTGATAAGGCTTTTTATAATAACGCTGTCATTTCGATAAAACACCCATGGCCCATCGGTTGCAGCTACCGAACTGTCCCGGCTATTTTTGTATTTGATGTAAGTTTTGTAACCTATGGGCCACTTGTTCAGCACACCACTGTAGAGCAAACTTGTTCCTGTTGAAAGGTAAACAACCAGTACCAGCAGGATGTATTTAAATATCTTCATACAGCAAGATTAACTGCTTTTGAAACAAATTGGAAAATATGGGACAGACAACGTTCTGCTGGGATGAAACGTTACTTTGAGGTTTAAAAATGCTGGGATAGTTACTGGATATGCAATCACTCCTACGATCTTTAGGTTAACGAAACTTGATTTTGCATGTTATCTTAATGACAACTTGATCCTTATGTATATTATTTCCACAGACAAGAGTGATTGATATTTATCTATTTTTTATAGCAATCAGATGTCGCCAAATATCTGCAGATCGATCATCAGGCGGTTCGACTTTAGTCCGATTGGGGCTAGAATTCATAGAATTATTTAATTAGTTTTAAAATTGAACGGACAATAAATAGAACATACAATAATTATAGATAGTGTTCAGTAATTACTAACTCTTATCAACCTGTATAGAGGGATTAGTACACTTATTATTTAAACTTAACCGCTTCCTAATTCGACTAAGGGAAGGATTCTTTATACCAAGAAAAGATGCAATATGATAGGCTTGCACCCGGTTGATGATATTTGAATGTAAGTTAATTAGGTTAAGATAGCGGGCCTCGTGGCTTAGGAACAGCAGATCTTCTGTTCGGCCCTGAGACTGGTTAAAGAAATGTTCGGCCAGCAGCCTGCCGAACTTTTCCCACTCTCTGGACCTTTGATATAATTGCTGCAGATCAGCATAAGGAATATACATAATTTCGGCATCTTCCAGCGCTTCGATGTAATAGTTGCATGGAAACTGATAGATAAAGCTGCGAAAGGAAACGATGAACTGGCCTTCTGAAAAGAAAAAAATGTTCTTTTCTTCATTTGCAGCTTCATCATAATAATAGACCCGGAAGATTCCCTTGACCACAATGCCCAGATCCTTACACACGACGTTCTGTTTATTGTAGAAGTCACCTTTTGCAATGGTTCGTTTCTTCCAATAAGGCAGCCCTGCTGAAAGATCAGTATCTGCCAGTTCTCTTAAGTGTTTCGTCGCTTGTTGCAAAAGCCCCAATCTGTCCGGCATTACTTCTTTACAGTTATTGCGTCAATTTACGAATTAAAATAAACCCCGCACATGCGCTGTTACAAAAAGTATGTTAAAAGGTCACGTACGAGGTTATTTTGCTTTATCCCGATCCTTGATGGATCTTAGGTAATATTACTTGATGGTGGAGATCAACAAGTCGGTCAGTTCCGCTGCTCTGGACAAATGCGGGCAATGACTGCTGGCGATATCATGTACATCCGTAATACCGGCATCCCTGATCATCTGGTCCTGAAGCTTCAGGCCCACGGCCAGGTCATGGGTTGTCCTGATATAGCTCTTGGCTGTAATACCAAACCTTGGCGCGGTTAGTGTCACCGGACCGGCAAACGGGATCAGCGGATCCGGCCGGTACTTTGCCAGCAGTTCCTGCTTGATCGTCTCTGTCGCATCAGCACAAAAAACCTCAGTGATCTTTGAGCGGTCACTAATCGCAATGGTGACCGGACTATCGGGTGCTAACAGCGGGCCCAAGTGGCTTTCTTGGTCACCTGAAGCTATATCCGATAACGATTGGCCGGATTTGGGAATAAAAGCACCCACGTAGATCAGTTGGCTGATCTTTTCTGGTGCAACTTCTGCCGCGGCTGAAATTACCATACCGCCCATGCTATGGCCTACCAGAATGACTTTACCCTGCTGGGCCCGGATGGCCGCAACCACCTTATCACGGTAGCTATCCATGGTTATCCCGGCAGGATCGGTCGTGTCTTCCCCGTGACCGGGAAGTTCAACCGTAACGACCTTATATCCTCTTTTCTGTAAAGCGTCCTTAACCTGATTCCAGCTATAAGCTGCCTGAAAGGCACCATGCACCAGTACAAACGTCCCTGATTTACTACTTTGAGGGTCATCTTTTGAATTACATGATGAAAAGGCGAATACGGACATACTGATCAGCAGTGCGATCGTAAACAAGGCCGAAAAACGGCCCATGATTTTGAATGATTTCATTTTATTCTGTTTTGTTGCTGCAAAGGTGTGCCACTTAAAAGGAACCGTTTTTAACTTAAGTTAATATCCGAATAAATTTATCACCCTAGTTTTACCAGCATAATCAAAAGCGTCAGATCGGGTAACTAACCGTTGATTTGTATACAATTTCTACCAGGGTGGATAATTATAGGTGCTTTATAAAAGGGATTATTGCAGGCAGATGCTGCCTTTTAAATCTAAAACAAGCTTTTCATTGCAGTAGAAAAACGCTAATCTTTATTACACAGCATACGACCCTCAACAACGAATCAAGATCATCAATCAAAAATTAGACATGCAATCATCAAAAATGTTAAAATGTTATTACAAGCAGCTCATACTGCTGTCACTCTCCTTAAGTCTGGCCTTACCGGGTTACACCCAAAATCAGCTACCTGCTAACCGTATGGACTACCACTTTTCCTGGGATGGGCAGTCGACCATATTAAAAATGGACATCAAATATAATGATCATGGTAACGACAGTACGGTTTTCATTTATGGCGTTCCCGGTGCCGGCGGTCAGCCCAGAATATTTGACATACTGGGCAATGTTCGGGTGGATCAGGGTGATACCCTCCGGATCATCATAGCTGAAAGAAAACTGATCGTCCGTCATCATGGGCGTGGTATAAAAACCTTACATGCAGAACTCAATGGTGCTTTGATCACCGGGCCGAGGGCATTACCAAATGAAGCATTTCGCCCGACCGTGGCACCCGGCTTTTTCTACAGCAGGGGTTTTGATCTGTTCATGGAGGTTCCCGACGTTACCTATCAGCAGATAGGGCTGGTTTGGGACCATTGGCCCAAAGACATGCGCTATCTCATCTCTACCGATCCGGAAGCTAAACCGAGCGATATGCAAGTCTTCTCTTCTGACGAATCCGTCAGATATTTTATCATGTTGCAGATGGGTAAGGACCTTGTCATTACGAAAATGAAATTGGATGATATCCCACATTACCTGCTCACTTCCAAAAGTGATACCAGCAGTGGTTTACCGGAAAAGGTGAAGGGATTCATGAATAGTTATATGCCGGCCATTCGTAACTTCTGGAATGACAACCAGGCTCCTTTCTATATCTTCAGCGCGATACCGCTTCTGAACGACGTGCCATCCAAAATGACCGGCATGGCCCTACCCAATGGCCTAAGCGTTCGTTACCGCGGCCCGCTCGACCAGGAAAAGATCCATCTTATTGCCCATGAAGTTTCGCATAACTGGATTGGTGTAAACCTAAAATTTGAACAGTCCGGCATGGAAAATAACTGGTTCAATGAAGGCTTTAACGACTACATATCCATTTACAACTTGGTGAAGGCAGGGCTCTATAATAAACGCGAGTTCCTGCGTTACGTTAACCGCGACAACCTGGCTGCACATTATGCCAATCCTGTGGGTCAGGTGCCCGGCGATTCTATCGCAGCTAACTTCTTTAAAAGCGGACTGTACGAAAAACTCCCTTATCAACGGGGATTCATTTATGCCTTTTACCTGGATAACCAGATCAGACTAGCTTCCGGAGGAAAGAAGACCATTCGTGATTTTCTGCTGGCGCTCAACTTAAAGAACAAGTCAGACAAAAGAAAGCCTTTGACTGCTGCGGATTTTGCTCTGGCAATCAAACCCTTTCTTCCGGGGCACAATATAGCGGCGGAGATTAACGCGAATATGCTTGGCGGCAAGTACATCAACTTCCTTAAGGCGCAACTTATTAAGGGATTCCATATTAAATATAATCGGCAGGTGCCGGTATTAACCATATCGGACCAGATCGACCTCCATCAGGTATACCGTTAAGCTGGGCCGGGAAAACAATAGATTGGTTTTTCGGATAATCATCTTACCGGTTTGGATAAGTTAGGGGCTAAGGAACAGGTGATATTTGTATCAATAAATCAAATACAAAACATGAAAAAGACAATTTTAATTACAGGCGCATCATCAGGTTTAGGTAAAGCGGCTGCGCGGTTATTTCAAGGCCGGGGCTGGAACGTGATCGCTACTATGCGCAGCCCTGAAAAAGAAACGGAACTGAACCAATTGGATAATGTTACTTTATTACCACTTGATGTCACCAAACCTGAACAAGTGAAAGGGCTTATCGCTAAAGCTTTAACGCTTCACCCTGTCGACGTGGTATTAAATAACGCTGGTTATGGACTTATCGGCCCGCTGGAGGCTCTGACTGACGAACAAATCAACGCGCAGATTCAAACCAATCTGTTCGGCGTCATCAATGTAACCAAAGCGCTGGTTCCGCATCTGCGGGAAAGACGGTCCGGCGTTATCATCAATGTCACGTCCTCTTTCGGCCTGCTGAGCTTTCCAACCTGTTCCGTTTACAGTGCCACTAAGTTTGCAGTTGACGGGTTTTCCGAAGGCCTCGCGCACGAACTGGCACAGTTTGGTGTGCAAGTCAAAGTAGTTGCCCCGGGCGGTATGCAAACGGACTTTACCGGGCGCTCCATGCAGGGCGGCATGCACGAAGCTTATCAGCAGCTGGTGGCCAAAGTAAGCGAAGGGTACAGCGATGAAAATGTCGCCAATTATACCAAAGCAGAGGATGTCGCGCAGGTCATTTTCGACGCGGCGACAGATGGAAAAGACCAGCTCAGGTATGTGGCCGGGAAGGACGCTATTGCCTTATACCAGGAACGCATGATCTTAGGACCTGATGAGCAGGTTAGAAAAATCAAAGCACAATTCGTATTTTAGAAGATCGGACCCATGAAGAAGCATCCCATTGTATTTAACTCGCTGTCCCAGTTGCACAAGGCCGTGGGGCAGCCTACCCCAAGCCATCCGCTGATCGGCATCATCAATTATGGCGAGGCGATATTTGATCCGAAGGATTATAAAAACGGTATCATACTCGATTTTTATAAGATCTCGTTCAAGACCAGCTTCTCCGGGAAGATCAGGTATGGCCAGGGTTATTACGACTTTGAAGAAGGTGGCATGGCTTTCACTGCACCTGGTCAGATTTTAAGAATGCAGGATGAGGAAGCCGATTATGACGGCATGACGCTGCATATCCATCCTGACTTTTTGAGGCCGTACCCTTTGGGTACCCAGATCAAGCAGTTCGGTTTTTTTAATTATTCGGCAGCAGAGGCGCTGTATTTGTCCGAAAATGAAAAAGAGAAAATTCTGCATATTTACCGATTTATTCAGGATGAGCTCAGGGAGCGGATCGACAAGTTCAGCCAGGATGTGATCATCTCTCAGATCGAGCTCCTGTTAAACTATTGCAACCGCTTCTACGACCGGCAGTTCCTTACCCGTAAAGCGGTTAACAACGATATACTGGCAAAGCTGGAGAGCCTGTTAGGTAATTACCTTAGTGACCAGAAAGCATTGGTGAACGGTTTGCCTTCGGTCAATACCATCGCTGTTCAGCTCAACCTGACACCAAGGTACCTGAGCGATCTGCTGCGCAATTTGACCGGTCAGACCACGCAACAATTTATCCATCAAAAGCTGATCGAAAAGGCCAAAGAGTATCTGGCCAAAGACCATCTCACCGTTGCAGAAGTTGCCTACCAGTTGGGCTTCGAATACCCGCAATCTTTTAATAAGCTTTTTAAAAGTAAGACAGCCCTGTCACCGCTGGACTACAAAAAAAGCCTGCTTAATTAAGCAGGCATCCAGCACTATGACTGCTTGCCGGTTAAAGACGGATTTCGTTCTACCAATTCAATTTCAATAACATGAATATTAACAAATTTATAAAAGACTGGATCGAGATTGGGAACAGTTACGATACCGAAAAATACTTATCTTTCTACCAGCCCGACGCTGTTTTGGATGATCCGTCCGTTGGCAGCACTTTTACCGGTCATTCTGGAATAAGAACGTATTTTACCAGCTACTTTATCGGCTATCAAACGCAAACGAAGCTAATATCGTTAAGTATTAAAAGTGAGGAAGATGCACATGTGGAGGTTGCTTTTAATGGCAATTTTCCGGAAGGTGAAATTAACGGAAAATTTGACTTTACCTTCAAGGATGAAAAAATTGCTTTTGTAAAAGCTGACCTGATAAGATAAATGGGGGTTAAAAAAAAATCAATTGGTGTGCCTCATCTTATATGTGTATACCTTATGCTAAAGACAATGAAGTCTTATTGATGAAGCAATCTGATGTAAAATATACAGGTTAAATGATATGGTTTGCGCGGGATCTCAAATAGAATTCGCAAATTGCCTTAACCTGGTAAGTAAAAATCTCCGGTGGAAAGTTTGAAGCTTATTGCATTTACTGGATTTTTCATTTATTTGGTTTTAGCCGAAATTTTTTTTGGCATAGTAAATCAGCATTATAGGTCTGGCATTCTGCATTTTTACATCTTTTGCGGTTAAGAGGAGGCAGTGCAAAAAAGATTGATGAAAACTGATAGCCGTTACCTTTATCGTTAAGAGTAAATTTTCAGTTATATTTAACTGAATAAAACCACAGTTAATGCGCCTGAAATTACCTTCTGCCCTGCTTATATACTCTGTGACTCAGGCGCAACATACAACAATCTCCAATTTAATACGTAGGTTTCTTTTGTGATAATTTTAACAGAATTCAGACTTACAGTTCTTTTGAAAGACGGTGCAGGTATATTAAGGGTTGTATTTATAAGATTCAGATCGGTCACAATGTCAATCACTAACAGAAAATATTAATCATTAACAAAGAGAAAATCTGTAAATCTTGCATCAAGCGGTTCGATTTTAGTCCGATTGGGGCTCATGAAAACAAGCAGCCCCAATGGACATTTCTAGAAATACTTCATCAAGGATTTGAAAAGTTAGTATTGTAAATTACTGCTTCGAGCTTATTTGAGTGCACTCCTATACCAGCACCCAACTGTGCACTTCTCGATCCACTTTGTAGATAGTTTAAAACGGTTGGCTTCCTTAATATGTTGAGTAGATGCTTGGTTCGAGCCCATTATGTGGACACAATAGAAACTCCCCAGACTTGGTAGAGTTCGAACCAATGGATAGAGCAATTGAAGATTTTGAACGATTAAGAAATCTTTTAAATCGAGTTCTCTTCCAGTAACTAAACGGCAATTGTAGTACCTCATTAATCATTTAGCCCGTATGAGAAGCTTTTGGAACCACTTTTTCGAAGATTTAAGGCGATCAGCTACCTAATCTCTCCATATGTTTAAACACAGAATCTTATATATTCTAACAGCACCCAGCTTCTTTTCTTTGTGAAGTGAGCCTCATATTGATGAGGTCGTCTTAATAGTTAGCAAATTTGTTTTTCTAATTTTCAAGTATCTCGTAATAGTCTAATAATAGATGATGTATAGTAAAAGGAACATTATCATTTCTTAGGTGGCCGCTAACGTAGGAGTGTTCAAAATCATTGACCTCTTTAGAATCAGAATCTTTTAAATGATAAATCTCTAAAGGTCTATTAGTTTTAATATGGGTTTTACTTGATAAGCGGGTACCAAGCTTTTTATATATGTCGGCTATTACCGCTTTTCCCTTAGGGAATTTTGTTAAATCAACTTCGACAAACCCAATCATTCCTGCGACGGTAACATTTGACTCTGGGTAATAGGTGCGTTTAGTAAACCGCTGAATCCCATGGTCTATGTAATAGTTCTGTTTAACGGAGTATTTATCAATTCTCTTCGCTTCGAAAACGTAGTAATGATCTTTCGCGAGTGTACATAATTCAAATTTTAGATCTAAAATTCCGATTTTCACATTCTCTTTGGATTCTTTCACTCCTGTATTGACAGCATAATACTGCAACCCAAATAAATGTTTATTAGGACGTATATAGTTATCGACTAAATCATCACATAAATAATCCTCAATTTCATTATGTGCATCTTCACTTTCCGTAACCCGTTTAATAGTTTCAAGTATTTCGGCGCGGCGGTAGACCTTGCTATCCTTGACTAACTGATAGTAGCTGAAAACAACAAGTCTTAGAAAAGCATCTATCTCTAAAAGCTTGAATTCAGTTTCTTTTATAAATGCCGATCCATCCATCATAATGCACCAATTATTTGTGGTTCAGAGGTAGTAAGAGCCTCAATAAATTCCAATAGATCATGATGAGCTACAGCTGTGTGCCATGCTTTCCTTTCATTAGGTTTAATGACATAAAAGGAAGTTTTATTGAATCCTCTAACATCTTGCTGAATGTACAAATCACGACTTATTTCGTAGATACTCAAATTCCCGATAATATCCATTAAAGCCTTTTCTGTTGATTCTGGAAACGAAATCCGTTCCTTCCCGGAAGTTTGCAAATCAACTAAAAAATGGCATCCAATATAATCAGTTGTCACATGGATTTCCACGCGGAAAAAACGATCTTGGGAATTAAATAACTGTTTAAAATGATTAACATACACACTTGCATAAGAAAACAGAAATGCTTTATCTTTTTCAAAGGCTATCTTTAATGGTGAAAAGATATTTGACCCCTTATACCCTGTTTCTTCGCCTCTTTTTAATACAGGCAGGGCGATTTTCACAGCATAGTCAATTAATGCAATTTCTGTTTCATCAATGCCATAACATTTATACAACAATTCGTCAATTTCACTTGATAGAGTTGCACATTTTTGTGTTTTGTATTGTATGGCTTCCTCATCTAAAAACACATCCGGGTTTTTCATTAACGCTAGCTTTTCTTTGTTGAGGCTATGCAACATTTCTACAATTTCAGATACCCTAGTAATATATTTAGGGTTTAAAGCTATCGGAAAAGCTAAAAATTCATCAAAATAAATCCTTGTTCGATCTACCCCGGCGGAAGAACTACTGGATAATGTAAAGTAGATAAAGAGTTTAGAATTGAAAAAAGCAGGTAAAACTTTTAAAACCATTAAAGAGTATTCACTCGCCTGCGCAATATCTTGAGGTACTATAGCAAATACAGAAGACGTGAAAACTATATTCTCATTCGTGTAAGCCGCTACTGCTCTAAAATCATCAGCGGCCTTCAACCCTTTTTTTAATAGCGCTTTTGGCCCTTTAAAATACTTCATTTCGGGCAGATAACCAACATTACCGTCACTATCAATTTTCGCAACATTTCCTTTACTGGTATTAGACAGCAACATAACTTCATCACCCTAGGTATGCTTAATGTTCAGGGAATAAGGTTGAAATTCCTTACGGGCATCGACATCAAGATAACTGTAATTCTTTATTTTATCAGTGTTATTTCGATTTATGCCATCAGTTATTTTCAATCCCCCTTTGTACAAAAACTTCTGATCTTTAATTACTTTTTCAAATGATGGATAATTTTCTTTTATCCGCTTTAAAAAGTAAAAGTCTAAAGTATTACCATGCAAAAGAACTTTCCATAGCCAATCATAGCCATCATCCTGAGAATTAAAAAAACGTTGCATTATCTTTTTCACATCGTGCTTTTCAATCACGATAGTTCTGAAGTAGTTAAAGAAACGATTAGGTTTTACTGATATATGAGTGATTAAATTATTCCCTGTGTGTTCCTGTGGCGAGGCTGGAGAATAAAAAATAATCGCAGTAGGTTGTCTCGCTGCTTCAAATATTTGATGTCCACCAACAATTTTATTGTTAACCGATGAAAGTTCAACTACTTGCTTGACAATATAATTAGAAAGGAAGTATTTTCGCCAATTTTTAGCTGTATCATCTGAATTATACAAACATTTACCGGTTACGATTAAAGCACATTTTGTATGTTGATTGCTTTGAATAATATCACTTACCCTAATTAAGAAAGCCTGAGCTATCTCCTTATTCCCAATTTCAAGCGGCGTTCTTGTATCTTTTAAATTCTTAAAGGCCTCAAAATTTCGTCTATCCTTTATATAATTTATGTAATTTGATTGAACTACTTTACCCCAAGGCGGGTTTCCTAAGATGAAATCTAATTTCACATCGTCTTGAAATAGGGCATTAAATGGAGCATGCACATTAAAGAAATCGGCATTAGGACCACCAAATAAATTGACGCCTTTTAATTGTTCAAATTTAAAATTTTCTATTTCAATCGGCGTTTTATAGTCCAGTAGCGTTATGTATAATGAAAATATCGTAACCTCAATAGCATCATTATCAATGTCAATACCAAATATATTTTCCCTCAACAAGCTCCATAACATTTGATTCGTGATCAAATACTCCTCTTCTTTTAATTTAGAAGATTCAATTTGAATATGTTTCTCAACTATTTTCCTCAAAGATTCAACAAGGAAAATCCCTGAACCACAGGCTGGATCTAAAATTTTACAAGAAGCGGTATTACTATGACTTAAAAAAGGGGTAACTGTTTGAGATAAAATATAGTCTACAAGAAAAGGCGGGGTGTAATAGGCCTTTATTTCGTGTTGCTTAGATTTTTGAAAATTCGCAAGTTTAACAATGTCGTTTTGCTCCTTTTTGCCGATAAAATTTTCATAAATGTTACTGATTAATTCTACCGGTATAACTTCAAAATCATAAACTTTAAATAGCGATTGTTGTACAATGTAGCCATTATGTGTTCCACCTATCCTGAAAAACTCAGAACATGAAAATAGATGATGTAAAACTTCAAGATGCGTACCTTCAACTATCTTCCTTTCATTATAAATCTCAATTATTTCACCGGTTTCTTTATCGGTGTTCGTTTCTACCAACGGAAATAGATCACCGTCGTACTTATTAGTCAAATAATCAAAAAGGGAATATAACTTGTCTTTATCAAGAATGATTTGATTTAAACTTTCCTGTCTTTCTAATTTATCAGCTCCGGAGATATAATCCTGATTATTAAAAACCACCCTTCTGTCAATCAAATATCGGATAAACAAGAGCCTGCCTATCAATCGGTTTGCGGCTTTTGGTTCGAGCTTTAATCCGTCTTTCGCAATTAATATTCGCCGTGCATCTACGATGTTGTTTAATAGGTACTTATCAACTTTCGGCGATTTCTTAAAATACTGTTGATATAGCGATTTCCAGGTATTTCCAAGAGAAAGATTCTTTAATGAAAAATTAGAAATGTCTGTTTCAATCTTTTTTAAAAACTCATTATTATTGGAATCAAATGAATAGCCGTGACAGATGTCTATAGGATCAAAGTCGCCATTATTAATTATTACGACAGGTGCCTGCCCAAAACAAAACGTCCACCGTGGTATTTCCTTTTTTGTAGCTTCATCTGGCTGGTCAAAAAATAATATAAGAGGGTTGTTAATGGGCTCAGGGTGATTAGCTGAAACATCAGCGTTATGATGAATGCTATAAAACGCGTACGGTTTAATAATTTCTTTTAAAACCTTACTTATTCTAAACGGGAATTTATCTAACCATTGGTCAGATTCCCTGATATAAAACAATCCGTTCTCTCGGCTATATCCAAGCTTCTCAAATAATTGTTCTAATCGGTTCAATGCAACATGCTTTAAAAAATCCAAAATATGCTAATAAATTTAGCATTTAAAGGTACTTTAAATTAAAACATAAATTAACAATTTTTTAGCGATTGTTTTTAATCTATTTTTCTTTTGTTATAAATGAAAGAAAAATAGGCAATGGCCAAGATTCTGTCTTGCCCATAGGAAATTAAAATATCAGAAAAATCTGTTGCTAATTAAAGGTTCTATGCAAAATGCTACTCGCAAAATAAAAAGATTCTTATTTAATTTCCTTAAAGGGAATACCAATTACAATATTATATTTGCTAATATTTTTAGCACACCAATAGGGCTGATATTACAAACTGCTTTTTTGAAAATGGTGTTGTAGTTGCGGCGCCACATTATTCTTAAATGTTAGACAACCAAGATATACTTATAGTAATTACTAAATTTGCTTATGAACCAAATTGACTTATTCGGTAACGCTCCAAATTGCGGCAATTCTTTGGATCGTTCCACTAAAATAACAAAAGTTAAAAACGGGGAATATATCCTTATTCCAAACTTTTACGACAATGTGGAAAGTAATCTGTTCTTTTTAGCTTTAAAAGAAAAAGTAGTATGGAAGCAGGAAGCGATGCAAATGTATGGTAAAAAGATAAATTTCCCGCGGCTAACAGCTTGGTATGGTGATAGCGAAACACCCTATTCGTTTTCTGGTATTACGTTACAACCGCTTTATTGGCTACCCGAGTTACTGGAAATAAAAAAAAAGATTGAGGAAAAGGCACAGACCGAATTTAATAGTGTTCTTTTAAATCTTTATCGTAATGGCAATGATTCCATATCCTGGCATACTGATGCTGAACCGGAGTTGGGCGTTAATCCTATTATTGGCTCTGTAAATTTCGGCGAAACGAGAAAATTCCAACTAAAACACAAGAATACGCAAGAAAAATTCGATATTGACCTAACCCACGGAAGTGCCTTGATTATGCAGGGAGAACTGCAACACTACTGGCAACATCAAGTGCCCAAAACAACGAAACCAATTAAAGATAGAATCAACCTAACCTTTCGCAACATTAAAAAACGCTAATGGCATATTTTTTCCGATTACCTACAATTATAGAATTAACAATTCCACAACAGACAGCATTAAATGACCCAGGACCCATTGCCGTTTCCGGAGGCCCTGGTACTGGTAAAAGTGTTGTTTCTTTGTGGCGCCACATTCGAAATTGGAGTATTGGAAAAAAAACCAGTTTGCTGTTAACTTATACTGTTACCCTGACTAAATATCTCTCATCAGCCGCCGCCAATGAAAATGAAAAAGCGGGTGCTTATGTTCAGAAAACCTATTGGTGGTTAGAACATGAACAAGCCGACTTTGATGAAATTATTATCGATGAAGCTCAAGATGTCAACCCCGCAAAAAACGAGCAGATAGGAACACATTCACACATAATATCTTATGGCGCAGATGACCAACAGATTATATGGCCGGAGCTAGCTACGACACAGGAAGAACTAGAAGGACTTTTTCCAAACAATACGCCACACGAATTGGATGAGAATTTCAGAAACTCATTGGAGATTATGGAGTTTACTCGCGCAACTCTACCTAAAAAATTCATCCCTCAGGATACATTTGATATGCTGGCGGCTGACAACAGGCGCGGTAACAAACCTATAATACTTTTATCAGGAAATTCAGCTGAAAAACAGAACAAAGCTATAATAGATGTTATTAAGCAATTTAATGCACCTGACCATAACATAGCCGTACTTACACCATTTAAAAGCGCAGTTGTGCGTTTTTATGAACTTATCAGGGATGCACAAATAACATGCTCCAAATATACTAAGGACGATGAAGTGCTTCAAGAATTAGAAAATGTACATGTTACTACATTCAAGTCCTGTAAAGGAACAGAATTTGATACAGTAATCATTCCAGACTTTCACAACATGGCATATTTTATCAGAACAAAAGACATAGTGGAGGAAAATGATTACTATGTGGCTTTTACCCGGACAAGAAGAAATCTTTTCCTAATTAGTGCAACAGAACCAGCAACCATAAAAAAATCCACCTATCAAATAGAACAGATAAAATAATGAAGAGCATTACCCTTTATATCCCGATAGGTTCAGCTTCATTACCCCATTATTTTAATAGGGCAATTATTTTGCCTGCAAAATATTATACCAACAGGATAGATGATCTTCAAACTAGATTTACAGGATCCATATTTTTTTCCGAAACGATGTCAGTTATGGGAGCCGACTGTTTTCTGGAGGTGGTTTTAACCGAAGAAGAAGTAAACAGAAATTTCGAACCTTTTTCTGGAGGCTATCTACTAAATACCGGAATTCCAATTTCCAGAGTCAAAACAATTTATTTTTTAGCCGAGGAGCAACAAGAAACTACAGTTTTCAATATCAATGCCGGAGCAGCTTACCTTCCAGAACGATTAGTTAAAATTACCCCGGTTTTAAAAGAACCACGATTAGAAATAACCCAACCAGCTATAAGATTAGATGATCCAGCATTGATCGCAAAAGCCAATCGTTTCGATATTTTGCTTGGCGGATTAGCTTTTATGCAATTAGGCCGTAAAGATGGGCTCAACTATCCAGTAGATTATTTTTCGACTTTAGCTCATTTTAATCACTTAATAAAAGATCAGGTTATTAATGCAGAGAAACGGGAATTGATAACTTATAATGATTGGTTGACCGGCATTTTTACCAGCAGGAAAAATACACCATGGTCTGAATGGCAATCGCTGATTTATGAAAATGTAGATGTTAATTTGGTTGAAAATTTGGCGAAAAAAAACAAGATCACCCTTGAGAAAAAGCTTGGAGTCATTCAACTTGATAAAATTGATCAGAAGTCCTATATCTATACTCTTTCAGTTTTGGCAACATATGGTAGCAAGACATCGCTCTCTATCAATGAATTAGTAAGGTTACTAGAAAGTCCAAAATTAAGCGAACAAAAAGCTGAAGAGTTAGCTTTGATCTTCGGGTTGCATACTCGTTACAGTAATTTACGAAAAGAGTATCATATGCCAGTAAAGTTTAAGTTGGAAAGCCAACTGGACTATTACATTATCGAAAGCGTTTATCAATTCGTTTATAATAATACGCGTGACAGCAGGAAGTTTGAATATCTTGATAATTGGATACCTAGACAACAGCCTATTGTGAACGAAAGCGTCCCGCATTTTGAAATTTTGGATACAGATGTAATTTCAAAAAAAAAGATCCATCCGGCGGATTTCTTTCAGGAAAGGTTCGGAGAATCGGTCGGAAAATTACAAGGGCAGCTCAAAGATTTTGGAAAAAACATATTTGATACCACTAGGGAGGCTGTTGAAAGAGAATATTTCAAACAGTTACAAAGTCTTAGTGCAGAGAATGAGTATCTGAAAAAACAAAACCAAGAGCTTATAGAAAATAGCAAGCTGAAGGATGCCAAGAAATCGTTGAAGGAGAAATTAAAGACACCGCCAATAACTCGAATCGAATCATCGCAGAATATTGCAAACGATGGGTTAGATGGCAAGGATTTAAAGGAACTGAAAAAAATTGCTAAGACCAAAGGAATCATCGAGGCCAAAACCAAGTTATACAAACCAACTAAAAGAGGATTGGAAGACTTAATAAATTTAATCCGAAATACTCCAACCCTGCTTTAATATGACCTTGTTTGATCGATTGCGTGATGCTGCGACAAATCCTGCACATTTAGAAAAATTTATTGCACATAACACGGAAGAAATTCTTGATTGGTTTAATCTTGAACCACATTCGTTCTTGAAGGAACATAAAAGGGATATTAAAAATTTCATTCAGCAAAAATGGAATGTAATCCGGCATGTTAATGTAGGCGACAATAATAACCTGGCTTTTTTAACCTTGCTATTGGATGTTACCGAACGACTAGGCGATCTTTCCAACTTTGTTAGGCTCTACGATCTCTTAAGAAGAACAAATTTCTCCATAGGTAGTCGCCTGCAAGCTGCTTCTTTATACATGATTCGGGTACAGCAGGATGAAGATTACATTAATCGCTATGATGCCATTTATAAGTTATTAAAGAAAGCTTATATAGACGAAGAGGATACAGTCGACCGATTAATAGCCACAATGATTAATTACTACTCACAAGTAGTACACAATTTCGGCGGAAGCATGCCGGCGACATCAAGGGCTTTAAAACACAAGATTGAACAAACAATTAAAAATGATGAATTTTCTTTCCTGAATCATTCTTTGATGTTTGAGGTGTTAGAAACTGATTTGAGCGATCATCAGATTGCATACAGTCACATACATTTACAATTAGATACCTTTTTAAACAGGGCGACCCATCATCCAGCAGCAAAGATTGGAGTTTTGAAGGAAACTGATACGTTTTATTCCGAAGAACTTATAAATGTAGATGTGGAGTTTGGCGCAATCAGGGCAATTTCGGTTCGGAGGCATCAAGAAAACCCCAATAGGGATATTGACCGAGCAAATCTGCTATCGGGCACGAAAATCGTAGATGATGAGAATCAGTTGTTCGCTTACATGTACTCCCTTGGTCCTATGCACCACGAAAAGTTGGTATCGGCATTCCCTTTAGTTCCACTTAATGGGATTGGCCAACCTGTTGGCATCGTGGATTGGGGCTGTGGGCAGGGTGCAGGTTCGATGGCATTATTAAATCACATTTTACAGGGCGACCTAAATTTAAATATTGAGAGCATCACACTAATTGAACCGTCTGAACTTGCTTTAAAGCGTGCAAGCCTTCATACCGATAAATTTGATGATACCACCAGGCTTCTAACCATCAATAAATTGCTTGGGAATTTAACTACCGATGACTTTAATGCACGGGAAGAGGTGACGATTCATTTATTTTCAAACATTCTTGATATAGAGGCCATTTCTTTAAAATCCTTGACAGACCTAATTAAAGCGACATTTCAAGGAACAAACTATTTCATTTGTGTTGGCCCCTATCAAAATGACATGAAAAGGGTAAGGTTCGATACATTCATGAACTCATTTGCCCAAAATAATTTGCATCTGCTTGGTAGAGCGAATAATAGAGCCTATGAATGGATCGGGACTAAGCAATGGACAAGGGTTTTACGCGTTTTTGTCGCTGAACTTTAGTAATAATATTAACTATGGAAATAATCTAATAAACTCAATGAGTTTTGACTTGACTATTATCCGAATTATAAAAGCAAGGTATGTTTTTGTCCAACGAAAACGCCTTGCCCGAAAAGCCTGTAAGCTAAAAACGCTTCACTGCGTTTAGCCCTTTTTCATGAATTTAATTGAACGAAATACAAAAGCATCAAAGTCAAATATAGGAGGCCATAGACTAGCATAACAAAATTAAATAGTCAAAAGACGGCTATAACGTAAATTCATAACATTGAGAAAAAAACACCAAACAACAAAATTAAACCTACACCAAAAAAAACGCCGCCTGTTTTAATCCCCTAAATGGAAACATAAACAGGCGGCGCAAAGGGCCCCGGCTCTGCCGGGGCCCCGGGCAATTTGCCCGGTGCCTAATAACTATAATTCGAACTGACCATCTCCAGGTAACGCTTCTTTAACGCCTCATGCGTCATGCCTTTAGTATTCGCTAAGGAAATAAATGACTTGGCTACCCCCTTCGCGCGTCCGCCAGTCAAAGGAATAAACGAGTGTTTCCTTACCGAGTTTAACGGTTAGCGGAATGGGTAGCCGCAGATCATGCGCCTGCTGCAGCATCACCATTTTGCAACAGGTGGCGTGGTAGTCCTGTTCAACCAGTTCTCCCGACTGCAGGCGGTGCGCCAACTTCAGCAACTGGCAGCGCCGCAAATCCAAAACAGGCTTGCGCTTCTTTCTTTTGACCTTAACCTTCTTAATTTTCAGATCGGCCAATAATTGCCCTTCCCTATAATCAGGATACTTGTTCCGTATCTCTTCCAACGCAAAAAGCGGATTATGGGCAAACACCCGCCTAACATAATTTTTGCGGGAACGTTCCTGGGAAAGGAACACTTTTCGGTCGATGACCGCTTCGGTGATTACCGCCTTTTCCTCAAGTGGCAAAACGGTATTCTTATACAATTCCCGCAGCAGAATCAAAACAGCTGTTCGCTTCTCCCCTGCCTGCTCCCCGTCCATCAGTTCTGCTAATTCCGCAGCGGTCAGGCTATCCCCCTTGGCCATCAGATCACCCAAATATGCACTGATCCCATCGGCTGCATCAGCCTCCTTACCCCCCAACTTAATTTCTGCTTTATCGGCCAAAGAATATTTCTCCCTGAACCCTGCCAGCTGCTCCAAGAATTTCGTTCCGGTGCCAGGGCTTTCCCTATCCAGTTCGGCGGCTTCCTGTTCCTCGGCAAACAGTAACTTTTCCCAATCCTCGTACTGGTGGTAACAAAGCCGCGTATTAAAATGATGGTACTCGATCTCCTCGCTGTTCATCGGGCGGGACAGGAACGGAAAGGCATGGAACAAACCCATCGGCCTCCGGTTGCGATCGCACCAGATTTCGGCATGCATAAACACGTAAATGCGGGGCAGGTATTTGGTTTGCGGCTTGAAGTAATAATCCACTTTGCCACTGGCTTTTCGGGGCAGCGCGTTCACACGGTCGAACTCTGCCTGCTCACGCGGATTCATCACATAGCCTTCTTTGATCTTGACCATAGCGGTAATATTTAAGGTTGGCTTTCGGCCAGTTTCAACAATTTTTGGTAGAGGTCTTCCCAGTAAGCCTGCTGCTTTTCGGCCAAAGCCAAATTCCGTTTACCGCTCAGGCGGTAGTGGCGGTAATCATCGGCTTGCATTAAGGCCAAATTCAAATCGGTAACCTCCACGGACTCGCCGTTCAGGTCATATATAACCAGTTTCGTTTCCATCTCAGCCTACCTTGATCCCTTCCGTCCGGTACTCTTCTAAATTTTTGAAGAAGCCCCGGTAAAACAGGTTATGGTCTTTGAGCAGTTTCCAAAGCAGGGAGGCTGCTTCGTTGGCCAGCGAGGGATTGATAAATAAATCCTGTTTTTCCAATGCCTCCGCAGCAGAACAGCTGGGCATATCATCGCCCGTGTCCGCTGCCCGGAGCAGTTCTGCAAATTCATCGGTGACCATCGGCAGGCTGTCTACCGTCCGGTACTGTTCCAGCTTCGGCTGCTTCACCGGGGTAATGGTACCGATAATGGCTTGGCCTGTCATTTTGCTATTGCCGCAATCCAGCCAGTACAACGGCCTGTCCCGGTCGTGGCGGTTTTCTTCGGCCAGTTGCTTTAGGGCTTTGGCCACATCAAACCGTGCAGGCACATTATCCACGCAGGTCACGTAGATATTGGCCTTTCCGCCATTGGGCAGTTTATCCAATCGGTCAGACTGGTATTTACTGGTAACGGCTTTCCAGTTGGCACCCCAAAAGCGATTGACGCGGTTAATGAGGGCAACGGACTTATGCAACCCGACCTCGGCATCGGCAAACAACTGGCGGCCTTTGTTGAACCCGGTCACCACGTCATCATCGTACAGGTGTACGTGCAGGCCGGGATGCCCAAGGGCGATAAGGGAAGCATGGATTTTGGCCAAGGCCATGACCATGTGGCTCCCTGTTCCTCCCGCACCGATGAGGTTGACGGTTACGGGATTGGTGGGATTAATAAACAGCTGGTCTACGATATGGATTGCTTTCATCGGTATTGTTATTGGATGAGGTGTTTGAGGGTGGCCTTGTTCGGGATAAGTACTTTAGTTGGGAAAGGCTTACCTGTTCCCGACAGGCCTTTCCATTGCTGCACGATATTGCCTTTCACAGGCAGGTGATTTTGCATGAGGTGGCTGAAGTAACTGTTGTAAAAAGCCTCCTGCCAAAGCCGGATAAAATCCTCCAAACTGCAGTGTTTGGGGATATTGATTTGCGTGTTGCCCATGCACACGCTGCCGTTCTCGTAAATGTTAAAAAAGGGGGCATGGAAAAGCGGGGTATCCAAAGTAATTTCGGCATCATCAGCAAGCGCATAAACCGCCAATCCCTTTTTGCTGGCTTTCCAAACCAAGGGAGGCTGGGCGCAGACGCACGAAGGTATGCCCAAATCTGCCTTAAAAAATAGTGGCACGGACTGCGCAGGGGTGTGCCAGATGGCGTAAGGATTGCGGTCGGTTTTTAGGTGCAGTACGTTCTTGGGCATCAGGCCGGAAAGGGTCAGCAGCCCTGCTTTTTTGCGCTCGGCAGTTTGCAGGGCCTTCACTAAGGTATTCGCCTCACCCACCGATAAGGGATGGGCGTTGATCGGTTGACCTTCGCTGTTCAAATCATAGGCTTCGATATAGTACTTGCGGTTGTGGTTCTGTTTCGCCCCGTAAATGAGCAGGGCTTTTTGCGGATGGTAAAGGGTGCCAAAGGCACTGGTCAGGTCAGTCATGGTAATTGATTTAACAGGGTACATAAATCGGTGAGCAGCGGAAACAACCTCCGCTCAAAATCAAGGCTGTCGGCAGGGGGCGTTTTGCTTTCTTCATACTGCCGGATGAGGCAGGGCTGCTGGAGGTATGGCCGTTCATTAAATTCGGCATTGACGTTCTCATTCAGGCATTGCCATAAATGGCCTTGGGTCTCGGCCACGAAATGCACATACTCGTCCATGCGGACGGTATTTTCCTGCCACTCATCATCCTCTTCTTCCTCCCCATGATAATTATCAAACGGAAAATTACCTGTAGCATGTTGGTTCAGGTGCCCATCAGGAAATGTCTTCCATAAGGCAAATGCGGTTTGGGCAATGTTCAGGCAACCCCTGTCCAGTGCATCTTTAGGATTGGCTTTGGCCAACCGCTCCTCATAATGGGCTAACTGGTAAGGGCTGTACAATTTGCGAAGCATGAGGTCGCCAAAATGTACGGAGGCTTTCAAAGCACTTAAATTCGCATGGTAGTTTTCCACTTCTTCCTCATCAAACTCATCGGTGATCCATTCGGACAGCATTTCGTAATGGTACTCTAAGAAGCTACCCTCCTCCCGGTAATACGGGATTCCCACCACATGGTACAGGTAGCTGAAAACGGACAATAGCAAATCAACACTTTCCCGGTGTTTACGACTGCTGATTAGGCGGTAAAGGGGCAGCACGGGAATATAGTACAGGCTCATTTCGGTATACATGGTTTCCCTGACCGCCAGCTGAACCCTGCCCATATCGCTTTGCACGATGAATAGTTCCAACTCGTCGCTTTTTTCGCTCAATTGCTTTTGGGCATCATGGTGCGCCAGTAACAAATTGTAGGGATAAGGCTTATCGCTAAAATCCATAAACTCTACCCCCTTTTCTTCCGACAGGACGGCAAGGGAGCCGAATACGCCCTTGCTGATACCCTTGTCTTCCGGCAATCCTTCCGCCTCCTCATACAGGGGCATAAAGCGGTGCCTTAGAAAACCATCGGCAGCAGTTCCGCAGGAACGGAGCGTGGTTTGCTCCGCGCTGCTTCCCGTGCATCGGGCAGGCGGTTGAGTTCTACGGTCATTTGGGCGAGTTGCTGGTGCAGTTTCCATTGCTGTTTGTGCGGTTTACTGATTTGTCCGGGTTTCGTGGTTGCTTTCATGGTCTTAGCCTTTGGTGCCGATGGTGGAAACAAAGGCATAGGTCAGCTGGTCATTGCGAATGACCATCTCACCTACTTTGGCTGTAGCCAAAACCGGATAGGTGCCGGAATAAAAATTCAGCACCGATTCGACGCTCCAGTCGGGGTTCGGGTCGGCCAAAGGGATTTCCTGTCCTTTTTCGGTGTGGAGGAATACGCGGGGTAATATTTTAGTGAGTTGCATGGGAATGTTCGTTTAAGATTTATAAAAGTTCTAAGCTGCGTTGTGCTTTCAGGTCTTTGAGGCGCAGCAGGTCGGCCTGTTTGTTGTTCAGTTCGGCTTCCTTTTCGGGATAGAGGGCCACGTCAGGCAGAATGGACAAAGCCTCTTCGTACTTCATGACGCTGGTCAATTCGGTAATGGACTTCATGGCCGTTTCATAGACTTTTCTCTTCTCGGCTTTGGCATCGGGCATTTCCATATCTGCTGTTTTCTTTCCCGTGGCATTCTGCGCTTGCGATGCTGCTTTGTCCTTTTGCTTTTTGTCCTGCTCCTGCTTGCTGGCCAGTTTAGCAGCTTCCAGTTGCTTTTGGTACTGTTCCATATTGGCGTACAGGTTGGCGGTCTGCTGCACGGGTGTGGTAATGGCCTCAAAGAACCCTGCGCCCAGTTCTTCGGCAGTTCCCTGCAAAATCATGGGCGGGATAAGCCGTGCTGCGATGTCACCGCCACCAGCAGCGGTGAACAGGGCGGAAACGGTAAAAGTGACATTGTCCCCGGTTTGGATGGTCAGCTTCCAGTTGCCGGGAGTGGCTATAGCAGCGATATGGTTAAAAAAGTCGGTCGTCATGGTTTGTGGCGTTATGGTGAAATGCTTAAATACTTTGTGTGGGTGTATGAATTATTCGTTTTTCAGGATTACCAGGCTTTTGCCTTTCATCCGGCAAATGAAGTTCCCGTTGGACAGGATGCTCCTGCGCCTTATCTCGTGTGCTTCCTCGTGCCATCGAAAGTTGGGCTGGCTGTTGGCGCGGGCAACCAGCTGCAGGTTAGTCAGGTGCCTGAACTTGCTTTTGGTATGGCGGTCGGTATCCGTTTCTATCTTTTTAAGGTAGGACAGGTATCGCCCGGTCAGGTCTAAACCCTTTTTGAAGGTGTCCTTTTTGGGATGGTAGTTTTCTTCGTAAAAGCGGATGCAACGGGCAGACAGGTCTATCTCCCATCGGTAAGTGGCGTTACTGCGCTGCTCGTCCATCGTGCAATGGAGGCGGATCAATTCCAGTTCCTCATCGGGGTCGTGCAGGGCAAGCAAGGGCAGGATAACGTCTTCCACGAAATAGCCCTGTTCAGGTGCGCTGCTGCTGTCGGCAACGCATTGGATGCGTTCGCCATCAGTCAGGGTAATATGCATATTTGAACGTGTCATGATGGGTCGGATTAAAGGCAGGGGTTGCTATCCCCCTGCCGTGGTGATTAATTGAACTTTAAAAAATTGTCGCTCGGGTGCGTGGAAAAGTCCATGCACAAATCAAAGGCGGCTTGCGCGCGCTTTTTGGCGGTTCCTTCAATGATGGATTTGAACTTGGCATCACCATCTTTATAATTGCGAACGTTTTGAAAGTAGCCGGTAATAGCATTATAGGCACCGAATACCGTTCCTGCGGTGGTGTTCATCTGCTGGGTCGGGCTGCTCATGGCATACTCGTAAACCTTGTCTACGGTATTGGTATAATAACCGGAAAGTTCTTCGGTCTTCCCTGCGGTGAGGTTGTTCAGCGTTTCCTTGTTGGGTGCCATGGCTACTTGAATGAGCTTCTTCACTTCGCTGTCGGTGATGCGCACCTTTGCCCAATGGTTAAACACTTCCTCCAGTTCATGCCCTAAATTGCTGCTGATACCCATAAGCGTATGCGCTTGTTTCAGGCGGACGTTTGCCGATGCCGTATGGCGTATCTTAATATCACCTGATAGGTTGCGCATAGCTGCGTTCAGGGTATTGTTACAAACCACGCGGATGGGCGTAAAGGCTGCGGTAATGCTGCCAAAACCATCGTGGGAAGTGGTCAGGAACAGGTACTTTTCAATAAAGTCGTCGTTGCCTACGCGGATATAACCGGGGAGTTTGGCGGTAATAAAGATGCGCTCGCCTTTACCTAATGCCCCTGCGGTTTCGTACAGGATACCATCGCCCCCGCCAACGATGCTGTCAAAAAAGGTAAAAGCATCGACGTTCTGCACGATTTCGTAATCCTTGCCCACTACGCCTAAAACTGCTTTGTTGTCCGTGCGGACGTTGGCGTAATAGTTAGGAACTTCAATATCGGAAAGCACTATGTCCTGGTTAAGACTTTGACTGTTAAAACCAATATCATCGTGAATAAATAAGGGACGCTTCTCTACGGTATAATCCAGTCCTGCAAAGCGGATAGCCTCCGCGCTGGTCGGGTATTGTTCGACTATGGTGCCCAGCCCGTGCCATGCGCGTTCTTTGGTGCTGAAAAAACTGTATGCTCCTGTGGTTTCGTTTTGATTCAAGTGATGTGCCATGATGGATTCGTGTTACGGTGGTTAATGATTTGGTTGGATAGTGGAATGGATGGAGTTAGCATTAGAAAGGCAGGTCGTCATCATCGGGCGCATCTCCTTCGCTCCGTGCTTTTTGCTTTGCCGTTTTTTCCTGCGCCTCTGCGCTGGCTTTGGTAGCCGTGCTGCTGAACAGCTTGATGGTGTCCACGCTGCAAGTGAGGTTGGCCTGTGCCTGTCCTGCTTTATCCGTCCATGCTTCGGCTTCGATCAAGCCGTTTATTTCCACGATGGCACCTTTGGTGAGATAGATAGCCAGACCGGGGTTGATCCAGTAGGCACAGCGGATAAAGGCGGTTTTCTCGTGCTTCGCTCCTGCTTTGTCCTTGTAGCGTTTGTTAACGGCTACGGTAAAGGCCGTTACTTTTTTGTCGTTCCTGACGTCTCTGACTTCTGCGTCTGCGGTAATTCTTCCGGTGAACTGCATAACATTTAAGGGTTTTTGATGAATAAAATTTGTCCGCTTTCCCTATCCCATTTGTTTTGCCTGATTATTTTTTAAAAGACAAAAGGGAAAAAAGAAAGCAAGAAGAACTGCCGGGAACCAAGGCAAAAAGGAAACTGAATAATGGAGGGGACCCTCTGGGGAGTAGGCCGTTATGCGGTAGTCTTTTTGCAAACCTGCCGCCACCTTCCGGCAAGAGATTGGCTGCCTTTTTATCCGTTGGCTTTAAAAATATTCATCAAAACAGTATCTGCCATCCGGCTACTTTAAAAGTGCCGGAAGGAAAAGGAACGGAGTCCTGCCCGGCTGAGCGGAGCGGTGCGTGGCAGGACGAAGTGGAGAGGAATGATGGCGCTTTTGAACGTTCGGCCGTGCAGTCTTGCAGCGGAGCAAAAGTATGCCGGCTTTAATAGCTCATCAGGGATAGCAGCGTTATCCTTCGATAGAAAATTTAACGTATAGCCCGGGCCGCAGGTGATGCTATAATTTCGTATAGCTTGGGAGAGATTACGCAAACCCTAGTAGCCAAGCGTTGCAGTTAGGATATGCAAACAAGAGTTAAAAACAGCCGTTGAAGTAGTTGACACTTCTCTGTAAAATTACAAGAGTGAATTGCCCTATCAACTCCGTTCAACCAAAACAGGTAAATTAATTATGACAAATCAACGATAACAACAGGTTGGAGAAGCGCCCAATTGGGTGCACGAATGGCCTTTGCTATATCGTAAAGTCCATTTACTATTTTAGAAGCTTTATAAAAGTGTGTTTGAAGCTATTGGAGCTGCATTTTGGTATGAGCACAATAGGGTTTATGCCTGCCAAGATCTAGCCACTATAGCATACTTTGAAATACTAAAAATGTGATCGATGCTGTTAATGTATATAAGTAAGTTGAAAAGTATTTATTTTTCCGACTCTTCATCAAGTACTATTTATCTTAGGATGAATCCGTTCCTGTAAAGTGCTGACGGTAAAGTATTGGAATTTTTGAAAGTGAATAGGTTGTTCATCGATCAAGTCTCTTCCTAAAATATCAACTTCAGATGTTGTTAATGACTTCAGTGTTTCATAGTGGTAAATATTAAAGCGACATTCTTGCTATAAAACCAGATTAGTAAATCGAAAGTTTTTCAAGACGTTAGTAAATAACTAACTTTTAGGTTAGTGCCTTGAAAACCATCGTCGCCTTCTAAGCTGGTAATGCATCCGGCCGCTTAATCAATTGATCAGGCGGTTGACTACTTTGTTCAGGGTAAGTCCCTGAAATAATACAGAAAAGACGACGATACAAAAACTTGCTGTGATGATCAGTTCTCTAAAGGGGTTATCAGCAAGCGACAGGGCCAAAGCGACCGAAATCCCGCCGCGCAATCCTCCCCAGGTGAGGATCAAAGTGTTGTTCAATGGTATCCGGAGTGTTCGCCGCAGCAGAACGATAGGCAGGACAATGCTCAGTAACCTGGCCAGCAGTAAAATGAAAATACTAATCAAACCGATCCACAAATAGGTCGCCTTGAAGGAGATGGTTACTAGCTGTAAACCAATCAGAACGAAAAGAAGAATATTGAGCAGGTCATCCATCAGCGTCCAGACTCTGCCGAGGTATTCACCTGTACCCGGATCGGCTGCCGTACCTTCAAATCCACGGCTACCTACCAAAAGCCCGGCTGCAACGGCTGCCAGTGGGACAGAAACATGCAGTATACCCGCTAACATGCATATGGCCATCACCAGCGTGATCGAGATCAGAACAGTCGTCTGGAAGTCTGCGACCGACCGCATCATCCGGTAAGCGATCCAACCCAAAAGGGATCCCAGTAACAAACCGCCGAATACTTCCTGCGCGAATAATAGGCCTGCTTCGGCCATAGAAAATTTTTTACCGGGCGTTGCTATGATCTCCGAGAAGCTGATAAATAGCACAATGCCGATGCCGTCATTGAATAGGGACTCGCCGGAAATAATACTTTCAAGCCTCGCAGGGATTTTTGAATTTTTGAGCAAAGCAGAAACGGCTACCGCATCCGTTGGAGCGACCAACGCACCGAATACAAGACAATAGATGATTGGTACCTGTGCATTGAGCCAGCCGGTAACATAATAGAGCATTACCGCGAACAGCAGTGCAGAGATGACCACGCCAATGGTGCTGATAATGACGACGGGGCGCAGGTTCTTTTTTAGCTTATTAATGTCGAAATGCAGCGCACTGGCAAAGAGCAAAAAACCCAATAAGATATCCAGCACTGTTTTTGAGAAATCGATATTCTGTGATAACAAGAGCAGCACCCTGCTGAAAGCAGGAAAGGCCTTGCCGGATACCAGCGTAATGATCGCGGTGACCATGGCCAGGAACATCACACCAATGACACCCGGTAATCTGATCCACCTCGCATTCATGAAGCTGAACAGGGAACTGATTCCAAACAAAAGTGTAATGATCGTGAATAACTGCATTAATGAAAGATTAGTTAAAGTTTTTCAACCGATTGTTAATTATTATGGCGACACAAAGAACTATAGTGCCAGGATGCCGTCCAGTGAACTGCTCATTCGTTCTACCACTATCATTCCTGTTTGCAACTGATCTTCGGTTAGTTCCTCGCTGATCAGTGTAAAACATTCCATAGCCAGCGGGGTAAGTCTTTCCCTGAGTCGTAGTGCCTGCTGAGTAAGTGCGATTAATTTGTTACGCCGGTCGCGGTCCTTTTCCTGGCGGGTGACGAGCCCGGCTTTGACCATGTTGTCAATCACGTATGTCATGCTGGATTTTTCCATGGAGAGCATATCAGCTAATACCTGCTGGTTAAGTTTTTCATATTTCAGGAGAATACTGATCACTTCGAGGATTTCAAAACTCAGATCGATCCCTGCGTCTTTTAGCTTTCGCTGAAACATTCTTTTCAGCTTGAATCTTATCTCCGCAATAGAACGGCAGAAGTCAGCCGTAAGTTCTGCTTTTGGGGTCACATCCATAATACAATATTATGTATTTAAACTGTTAATGAGCCGCATCGGCCAGGTTGACCTTGTTTTTTGCTGGCTTGGTCAGAAGCACTACTAACGGCACGAAGACCAGGAAAACGATACCCACCCATAAAAAAACATCCATGTAGGATAATAGGGTAACCTCTCTTGATGCGGCATTTTCCAGCATCTGGTAAGCTGCTTTTTGTGAATTTACCATGTCCATGCCCTGGAACGCATCAGTTCTGTGAATTGTGCCAGACGTTGTTGCACATTCCAGTCATTGACGCTCAAATGGCTGATCATATTTTGACGGTGTGCGCTAGTCCAGCGTGAAAGGAACGTGGAGATCAATGCCACCCCGAACGATCCGCCCAATTGCCGCAGCATACCGGTAAACGCTGCACCCTGGCCGATTTCCTGAGCTTTCAGCGTCGAATGAGACATTGTAATTACAGGCACCGAGAGCAGGCCCATACCCAGTGCCCGCACCATCAAAATTACTTTCGCAATGCTTTTTATCTCTATCCTATGATAACCCTATACCTACCTATAAAAATCAAAAGATCCAATCGACCAGCAATTCTCCGCCAGAAACCTCAAGGACCGTACCGGTGACGTATGGATTAGTCATAAGAAAAACAGCTGCATGCCCTACATCGGCAGCGGTTCCGAGCCTTTTGGCAGGGAAATTCGCAAGAACTTTTTCTCGGATATTCTCAACATCTGCTGGCGGCAATACGTCCCAGAAATCTGTATCTATAAACCCGGGACGAATCGTGTTGACACGAATGGGCGCTAGTTCTATAGCGAGTGACTGGGATAGCGATTCCACAGCCGCGAACGTCGACGTGACTGCAGTGAGGCCCAACTTGGCCCGAGCCCCCGTACCACCACTAAGGAAGGTCATCGAACCACCGGGCAGCAGAAGCGGGGCGGCATGGCGGGCACATGCCCAGGTACCCATGAATTTTCCTTCCAAATAATCTTTGACCCCATGCATGTCGGGATCCATAAATGAACCCCAGGATCCAAGGGCTGGCCCTGCGGTAATAACCAAATGATCGAAGGGGCCAATGGCATCAAAGGCGGCTTTCACGGCAGCTTCGTCACGAATGTCCAAGACGACCTGATCAAAAGCGCTCAGGTCCGGTCCTTGTTCGGCTGAAACATTACGGCGGCTGGCTACTGTAACCGCTGCGCCCATGCTATGAGCTGCCTGAGCAATTCCCAGGCCTATGGCTTTTTTACCACCTATTACAACCACACGCTTGCCAGTAAGGTCGAAGGATGGTTTGATCTGCGCATTTTCTGATGCTATATTGTTCATGATTTATTTAATAATAGTTTAATATTTCCCCTGATGCGGCTACTTTATTTTGAGTTTTAACGATTTGAATTGTCTTACAAAGGTCCCTCAATTATTTCAGTCAGGACAAGGAGATTTGACGCAAAATGATGTGATAAAAGTCACGGTTTTACTTTACGAAGGATCTATTAAAGGAAAAGCGGTTTTAGATGTTTACAGAAGGGAATAAGGGATGATCGCAGGAGTAATGATGATACCGATCAAAGTTTATGTTATCAAACCTTTGTGATTGGGAAACTAATCTGGGGGAACGTCCTGGAGTCATTCCAAACCCTATCGTGCCAAATCAATTATCCATGACGAGATGTCTTTCCTCAGGATGGTTTGGTGGTACTCTCCTGCTTTTTGATTTAGGATGCGATACACAATGGTATTATTTTGAAATTGTGGGAAGGCGGCTCACCGGTCGAAGAGACTTTGTATGTCGGTAAAAGAAAGCAGCCTCTAAATTTCAAAGAGATAGCTTAGGCAGAGCAATTAAATCGGTGAATTCGATGCACCGTAGCTTTATTTTTGAACAAAATGGCTTCTAACCCGGCTCAGTGTTTCTCTGGAGACCCCAAGATATGAAGCGATCATGTGAAGTGGAACACGATAAAAGATATCTGGAAACCTGGTAATAAAATTCTGATACTTTTCTTCCGCACTATAACTGATTGCACCCATGACCCTATCCTGAATAGCGTCATAGCTTCTTGCTAAAAGACTGTCTATAAATTGTTTTAGTTTGGGGATAGTCGCAAGTAGATGTAGAAAATCTGTTCTTTCGATCAAAATCAGTTCACAATCTTCCAAAGCATCTATATTACACTTGGAAGGAATGTTATTATTATAACTCTCGCGATCACTCATCCACCAGTTTTCTACTGCGAATCGCAATATATGTTCTATCCCATCTTCCCCTACTCTATACATGCGTAGGCATCCTTTCACTACGAAACAATTATAATGACAAACATCCCCTTCCTGAAGTATGTATTGTCTTTTTCTGATCTTTTTTAGTTTCGAAACAGCGCGGACAGCTTCAATTTCTTGAATATTCAAATCTGCTTTTACTGTTAAATATTTTTCGAATGCTTCAAACATGCCTGATTATAATTATCAATTATATCAAAAAACGAACCCAAGCGCAATGAAAATCATTAATATGGTACGAAGGTGACTAAGCACTTTTGAAAAAATATACGCTTCATATTTATTTAAGGTTCTAAAAACTAGCCGGGTATTATTTCAGGTTAATTTTTATTCTAAATAGCCATATTGCCAGCGCAGAGGCTATATTAAAATACCCCATGAAAAGTATTATTAAAATGCAGATATAATCGTATTTTCTTAACCCAGGACTCTAGTGGCGGTACTTTTAACGTGCGAAAGTCAGTATTACTAGGTAATATTCTTATCTCATTCCCTCTAGTCTGCAACATTCTAAATTGCTGCGAATGGCTTAATTAAGATCTTATTCAAGCGCCTTTGTCATTTCATATATACGCCAGCCCAACAAACCATTCCGGCAAGAAATTAGCTGCCTTTTTACCCGTTGGCTTAAAAGATATTCATCAAAATAGTTCTGCCACCCGGCTACCTTAAAAGTGCCGGAAAGAAAAGGAACGGGGTTCTGCCTGGCCGAGCGAAGCGGCGCGTGGCAGGACGAAGTGGAGAGCAATGCAGGCGTTTTTAAACGTTCGGCAGAGCGGTCTTGCAGCGGAGCCAAAGTTCGCTTGCCTAAATAAAAGCATCAGGGATAGTGCGATACCCTTTGTTAGAAGATTAAGCGTATAGCCCGCCCCGGAGGGGATGCCCAGAAACCAATGATGATAGGTCTGATCGTGGAATAGTTATTGCAGATTAATCTATATAATCTATTTTAGAAGGATGTGTAAACTGGCTGTGATTGATGATAACCCTCTGGAGCACTTTATCATTCAAAAGATATTGTCCAATTATGGATTGTTTCCAGATAGGATTCATCTATCCGATGCGAGGCAGCTTTTACCCCTCCTGGGAAATTCCTTAACCGATTTTTCAATGCTCCCTGATGTGATTTTTCTCGATCTAAACATGCCGGAATTTTCGGGATGGGACTTTTTAAAGCAACTCAGCAGCATTTACGACCTCATCAACAAGCCACTTGATGTATTTATCTTATCATCGTCAATCAACGATGAAGACCTTGTAAGGTCGAGGTCCTACCCTTTTGTTAAAGACTTTTTAAATAAACCGGTTCAAATAGAAACCTTAAAAAATCTTCATTCCTCTTACATAGCGGCCTGAAGCCCGTCTAGGGCGAATTAATTTTGATATATTGCACCTATGGTAAAACTGTTTGCAGTAGGTTTTCCCCGAGACATGGGAGAAGATGAACTTCGGAAACTGTTCAACGAGTTTGGCGATGTGGCATCCCTGACGTTAGTCACGGACCAGGAAACCGGGAACAGTAAAGGATATGCCTTTATTCATTATTTAGACGAAACAGGCGCACGATTGGCAATCAAAGAGATGAATGGATCGTTGATGGCCGACAGGACCATTTATGTCAGGTACGCTGAAGAAAATGCGGATGCACTAAACAAGGATATTGACGGATTAAGTCCTAATCCGAAAATCGATGAAATAAACACTTTGTCCTCCCGAAAAAAGCGGCCACGCATTAAGCGATAGTCCATATTATGGCTTTCTGAATAAATTAAATATCGTCAGATGTAACGTTGAGCCTAGCTTTTGCCTCATGATTTTTTAAAAGACAAAAGGAAAAAAAGAAAGCAATGAGAATTGCCGGAAGGAAAAGCAAGGAAAAAGTGGAATAAGTGCCGTAGGCTGAAGCCGGGAGGAACGAGCGGGTTCATTATGCCGCATTTTTACTTGCCAGCCCAACAAACCTTACCGGCAAGACATTAGCTGCCCTTTTAACCCGTTGGCTTTAAAAATATTCATCAAAATAAGTTCTGCCATCCGGCTACCTTAGAAGTGCCGGAAAGAAAAGAAACGGAGTCCTGCCCGGCTAAGCGAAGCGTTGCGTGGCAGGACGAAGTGGAGAGAAATGAGGTCGGTGTTGAACGTCTAGCCGTGCAGTCTTGCAGCGGAGCAAAAGTATGCCGGCTTTAACAGGGCATCAGGGATAGTAGCGGCATCCTTCGATAGAAGATTTAGCGTATAGCCCGGGCCGCAGGTTATGCTATAATTTCTTATAGCTTGGGAGAGATTGCGCAAACCCTAGTAGCCAAGCGTTGCAGTTAGGATCAGCAAACAAGAGTTGAAAACAGCCGTTGAAGTAATTCACACTTCTCTATAAAATTACAAGAGTGTATTGACCTATTAACTACCTTCAACCAAGACAGGTAAATTAATCATGACAAATCAAAAATAACAACAGGTTCGATCCCATTCGGGCACACGAATCTGGCTTACCTGCAACCCCAGGGCAATCTCAATACGAAAGGAATGGAAACCAACGTCTAGTTGACCTATGGTGATTTTAAGCTTTTTGTGGGTTATACGCTTGCGGACGTTAAGCAGGATATTGGCAGTACGGTTATTACTTACCCGCTTGTTTCGCGTCACCGTGTGAACAATGTGCTCATGTATGAAGTTGAAGATAAATGGAAGGTAGGTTTGGAAGCCTATTATTTCAGTCCACAGCACTTAAATGATGGCAGAATGGGTAAAGGCTACTGGACCACAGGACTAATGGCTGAAAAGATATGGGAACGCTTTTCGCTGTTCATTAACTTTGAAAACCTGACGGATACGCGTCAGACTAAGTTCGACACGATCTATACGGGCAGCATCACCAATCCCGTATTCCGGGATATTTATGCGCCACTGGATGGATTTGCAATTAACGGAGGTATTTAATTCAGGCTGTTATTAGTCCTGTAAACAGAATAAGATATGAGCAAGGAATGTTGTGGAAGCGATCAGCAGCCCCTAAAGGCCAAGGCAGCAGAAAGCATTAAGGATAACGAGGAAGAAGAAACTTTAAACCTCGAAGAAGAATTAGGCGAGGCAGACGAAGGATGGCGTGGTCATTGGCCCCTGTTGACCGCTTTGCTGGTTTTGGCGGTGATGCTCGTACTGGAATACGGGTTTAAAATGGTGCCGCCATTTCCCGTAAATCTGATCATTTACTTTGCAGCGTTTATGCTGTCGGGCTACAATGTCATCAGTATGGCCTGGCGCAAGGCGAAACACTTTGATTTTTTTAATGAGTTTTTCCTCATGACGGTTGCAACAGTTGGGGCATTCAGCATCGGTTCGTACAGTGAGGGCGTAGCGGTGATGGTGTTTTACTCCATTGGCGAGTGGTTCCAGGATGCAGCTGTAGATCGTGCCAAAAGAAGCATCAAGGCGTTGCTGGATATCAGGCCGGATAAGGTAACTGTTATCAGAAACGGCACCCCTACCGATGCAGACCCGAGAACGGTCAAGGTGGACGAACTCATTCAGGTAAAAGCCGGTGAAAAGGTGGCACTGGATGGAGAGTTGTATTCGGATGCAGCGACTTTTAATACCGCAGCCTTAACAGGGGAAAGTAAACCCGATACCAAACGTAAAGGTGAAAAGGTGCTGGCCGGAATGATTAACCTGGACAGGGTAAGCGAAGTGCAGGTGAAAGCGCTGTTTAAAGACAGTAAGCTCAGTAAGATACTCGAAATGGTGCAGGATGCCACCGCTCGTAAATCACAGACACAGCTTTTCATCAGCCGGTTTGCCAAGGTTTATACGCCCATCGTTTTTGCATTGGCCCTATTGGTTTGCTTTGCCCCATACTTCTTTGTGGACACCTATGACTTTCACCAGTGGTTTTACAGGGCATTGGTGTTTTTGGTGATTAGCTGTCCCTGCGCCCTGGTGGTATCCATACCATTGGGTTACTTTGGCGGAATCGGGCTTGCTTCGAGAAACGGCATCCTTTTTAAAGGCTCCAACTTTTTAGATGTGATGACCAGGATCAATACGGTCATCATGGACAAAACCGGTACGCTTACCAAAGGGGTGTTCAAAGTGCAGAAAGTAATAACGGATAACTTTGATAAAGACGACCTGGTACACACCGCAGCAGCCATCGAAAGGAACTCCACTCACCCGATTGCCAAAGCAGTAGTAGCCTATGCAGGTGATCAGCCCGGTGGTTTAAAAGCGGAGAACGTAGAGGAAATATCAGGTTATGGCCTGAAAGGATCGGTAGGCGGCAAAACGGTAATGGCCGGAAATGCCAGGCTGCTTAAAAAGTTCAGCATTGCCTATCCTGCGGAGATTAATAGCTTGGTGGATACGGTAGTCGTGATAGCCGTGGATAATCTTTATGCAGGCTATATCACCATTGCCGACGAGCTCAAGGAAGATGCCAAGCAGGCTATTGAGCAGCTTCACCGTTTGAACATTCAGACGGTCATGCTGTCTGGCGACAAACAAGCCGTAGTAGATAAGGTAGCGAAAGTATTAGGTATTGATCAAGCTTATGGTGATCTGCTGCCAGACGGGAAAGTACAGAAAGTACAAAGCTTTAAAGATGCAGGGAGCCGCATTGCTTTTGTAGGTGATGGCGTGAACGATGCCCCGGTTGTTGCCCTGGCGGATGCCGGTATAGCGATGGGCGGTTTAGGTAGCGATGCTACCATTGAAACGGCAGACATTGTTATTCAAAACGATCAGCCTTCTAAAATCACCAGCGCCATCAGAGCAGGCAGGATCACGAAAAGTATTGTATGGCAGAACATCATCATTGCCATGACGGTAAAGGTGATTGTTTTGGCTTTAGGTGCAGGTGGTGTGGCCAACTTGTGGGAAGCCGTGATAGCTGATGTCGGCGTGGCTTTGCTGGCTATCCTGAATGCTGTCAGAATTCAGAAAATGAAATTATAGAATGTACCTGAAAATTAAAACAAAGCTGAATTACTTACAAACTCAACCGATTGGGCTGATGGTATACTTAATGTTAGTCCTACTATTAACTTAATGTATTTTCGACCTATTACAATAAAACGAAGGTACTCATGTAAGCCCTTACCATTATTCCACCCTTTTTGATCATAGAGGCGTTAACAGGAATGAATGATTTAATAGGGTATCAGGTCACAGCTTTTGAAAATGAAAAGTGTCTCGGAAAACATTTAACACATACCAACAAAAACAGGTATCGTTTAAACCGCAGAAACATGAATGTCGGGATGGTTCACATCCAAAACATCCTAACTCTTTGCTCACAGGCAAAATGATTGGCCTGTGAGCAGAAGCAGATGTAATATTTTTGATTAGCCGAAGCTATTAGTAGTACTTTATTTTCAGCCAGATACTCCCGAACTGTTTTTGCTGGTCTGCCAAGGATGTACGGAATATCATTTTGTACCATTGACATATAAGACATCCTTCCATCCAGCATTTGGGTAACAAAGTCGATGTTTGCGCTTGCGTACCAACTATCTGCACCTTTGGATATCCAATCTTCAATAAGCAGTTTAAATTCTTCAAGGCCTTTTTCTTCGCATTTGATCTCAAGTCCTGTTACCTCACTCATCAGCTCGGCAATCTCTTTTCCATTACGGCTTTCAACACTCAACCAATAATCCTTGCTGGCGTGCCGCCCGGGGCCATCCACCAAAACTTTTGCGGCAACGGCAGCTATATCACTGGCCGCAATATAACCTACCCTGCGATCTTCCCAATAAGTGGTGAAGGTAAGGTTCTTTGGTAGGTAAGCACCCGTAAGGGCTTCCATGAACATATTTGGATGGAGGTGTGTCCATGCCATACCGCTTGCCTCAATGTATTTTTCGATCATCTGGTGCCAGGCAAAATGAGCATCGGTTGTATCCCACTCCGCAAACACACCCACATGTACAATATGACTGACGCCAGCTTTTTTCGCGGCATCTACCAGGGTTTTACTTTGCGTGAGCATGCCAACAGTGTAGCCGGTCAATAGAAAAATACGATCAACACCGGCAAGGGCAAATGCAAATGTTTTCGGATCATCAAGGTCAAGAAACTTGCAGTCCTTACCTTCGCTACAAAATTGCTCTACTTCGTTCTGCTTACGGGAAGTGACCCGAACGTTAACAGGTTTGTCTTCGAGATCTTTAACCAGTTGACTCCCGATTGTTCCGCTGGCACCTAAGATGAGTACCGTTGGATTTTGCTTATTTTCCATTTGGGTTATTTTTAATTCTCTATGTGTAATTAATTTAGCACAATCTGAGCAGCTCGGGGACTTAATTATTTGTAGTAGTAAGCGTTACCTCAATATTATTCCTGGTCGCATTAGAATAAGGACATACTTGGTGTGCCCGCTCAGTAAGTCGTTGTGCTTCTTCAATAGACACCTCTGAAATATTGACTGCAAGTTCTACTGCCAGCCCAAATGCTCCACCTTCGAGAGGGCCGATCGAAACTTTTGCGGTAACGGAGGTCTTCCCGGTTCTTACCTTTTCTATGCTGATTACATGATTTAGTGCACTATCAAAACAAGCAGCGTAACCCGCTGCAAATAACTGCTCCGGATTGGTGTAATCATCATTAGCACCACCCATAGCTTTAGGTAATTTTACCTGTAAATCTAAGACGCCATTATTACTTTTAACCTGACCATTTCTACCCCCGGTAGCAGTGGCTTCTGCTGTATATAAGACTTTCATTGTTAGTTGTTTTTTAAATTTTTATTCGCCTTTTCCCATCTCATGTAAACGGTTACCTACTAAAATTTCTTCGTAAGTAGGCCAGGAATCCATTTTTCTCAGGTTGTCCATGATCAAATCCCGGATTGCAGGCGCTTTTCCTTTTGCTGCATCAGCCAGTGCCAGCTTTAAATCCGCTTCATTTAGTTCCGTACAATAGGCTGGCGTGCCCGGCTGCTGTCTCCAGGATTCAGCCAGGCTCCCTGCATCAACGGTATCAAAACCCGTCAGATCGACCAGTTGAGCAACTACTTTTTTATGTTCTGGATTATCACCGGCTATCGAAATGGCTACTCTATTTTCTGCGCCGGCTGTTTTGCCTTGATATTTCAAGGTACCTGCCAGCATATTATTGAACACTTTTACAAGCGGGCGATTGAGTATTCCGGAAATATACTCGCTTTCAGATATCTGTTCCAGTTCTGGTATTTCACCATCCCTGAACGGATAATAGTTTGAGGTATCCATGACCACCACATCCTGAGGTACCGCTGCTAGTAAGTCTTTCGGTAGGTCTTTGTACGCATTGAAAGGCATAGAAAAGATGATGGCATCTACGTCTTTTACCACATCTTGTATGGTTGCGGCTGTTGCGCCCAAACCGGCTGCTATTTTTTCCAGTTCAGGCATTACCCTGGTATTGGTAACTTTTACCTGATGTTCGGCCCCGGTTAATTTTTTCGCTAAGAGGCTTCCTATGGAACCTGTTCCAACAATTCCTATTTTCATATTTTTCCTATTTTTTGTTTTTAATGTCTTATTTAAACCCGGGGGTCAATTCCATATTGTTCCGGTGCACCAATATGCTCCCGAAGCGTTGTGCCTTCATAGTCTTCATGAAACAATCCACGTTCCTGCAAAATGGGAACTACTTCATCCACAAAAGCATCTATACCATCATCCAATATATCAGGTGAAATCCAGAAACCATCGCAAGCGCCAGCCTCAAACCATGCCTGCATGTGATCGGCTGCTTCAATTCCCGGACCGGTAATCGCGGGATGATAATCAATGATGCCGTGTGCAATGATATCCTGCAAACTCCAGCCTTCTTCGGCTATTTTAAGAGCGTTAGCAGATCGTGGGTCATAAGGGGAAGGACGGGCTGCTTCTAACTGTGCTTTGGAAAGCGGTTCGTCCAGATTATTCCGGTCCAGTCTGATGCCCAGCATCTGCTGGAGGTAGGCTACCCGTTGTGGAAGAAGATGTCCCATCAACTGTAGCCTGCGGTCGAGTGCGGTGCGCCTGTCCTTCACAATGGTAGTCATCATTCCTGCAATAAACTTGATCTCGTCAGGATCACGTCCATACTTTTTTGCGGCTTCACGAAAGGCATTGCGTTGTTGTATGCCGTCCTCGATCGTAAAGGCAGCGCCGATAACTACATTCGCAAACCGTCCGGCCAGCTCGTGTGCGTTGGGACTTCCACCGGCATGAAAGACGATGGGCTGCCCCTGTTCTGATGGCGGAATATAAAGCGTACCCCTGGCACTCACATAATTGCCATTAAAGCTGACAGTAGCGATTTCTTCATGTTTGGCAAACTGTCCGCTTTGCTGGTTATGCACCCAGGCACCTTTACCCCAGCTTCCCCAAAATGCCTGAACGAGCTGAACAACTTCGTGTGCCTGGCCGTAACGGTCTTTGCTGGAAGGAATGGTTTGCCCGTAGATTGCAGCTACATCATTACTGGCGGATGTTATGGCGTTCCAACCGGCTCGCCCATGGCTCATGATATCCAGCGCCTTGAATTGTTTGGCAAGTGTATACGGCGCATTAAAAGTGGTTGAACCCGTGGCAACTAAGCCAATACGCTTGGTTTCCCTTGCTACGGCAGCCAATGTCATCATCACATCGAGGTTAAAGTTGGGCGCTTCCGTTTCCAAAAGAGAGGTGTTATCGGTGAAGGGGCCGTCCGGCAAAAATATAAACTGGAATTTGCCCCGTTCTGCCGCCTGGGCATGTTTTACCCGCGCGTCATAACTGGTATAACTCGTTGGATCAACCCCCGGCGTCCGCCACGCTCCCGGCTGGAAGCCGTAGCCGTTACCCGACGTAAGTCCGATAAGCATTTTTTTGTTGGTGCCAGCTTTCATATAAATAATATATTATTGATGAAAAGTGACATTGCTGGAAATCGGGTCCCGTCCTAATTTATAAGAATTACCAAGTGAATTGGGATCGGCATAACCAAATGAAATTCCAAACAACATTTTGAGTTTATTGGGCACATTTAGTATTTCCCTTATGGTTCCAGCGAAAAAACCTAATGCCGTTTGCGGAATACCGGCAAGGCCGTGGGCGGTGAGTGATAAAAGAAATGTTTGCCCATACATTCCTATATCGCCACCCACCCGCACATTATCGCCAAATGAGGGCATAAATGGTATGGCAATGTGTGGGGCATTAAAGAACTTATAATTCTGATCAGAAACTTCTTTTCGGCCTTGTCTGTCATCACGTTTGATACCGTATGCTTCATAATTAGTGCTAGCTAGGTTAAAGTAGCGTTCTTGGTAACGACCATGGTACTCATCGGAATCAAAGCTAAAATCCGGTGAAAATCTTTCTGCATTGTTCTCTCTTAACAGCGCCTCAGACAGTTCTTTGAGTTTGTCCCCCGAAACGATATGCGTTTCCCAGGGTTGTGTATTACAGTTTGACGGAGCTAACTGTGCATCTTCTAAAATGGAAGTAATCATGTGATCGGGCACTGCTGTATCTAAGAAGCCACGACAGGACCTCCTTAAACGGAGTACTTCTTTAAATGCATGGGTATTTGGCTTTACTTGCCCTAGTGTTTCTATTTGCATAAAGATGGATGTTTATTTAATGGCAAATACAAAACTTCCAATAATTTACTTTACTTTGTATAGCCCTTTCCTAAAGGAAAGCGATTTATTATTTTCAAAAGACTATTATGGCGGTAAAACGAGGTTATAACGATTGCATCAGCACTATCAAGCCGGTACGGGATTTTTTGGATGTAATGAGCGGCAAATGGAAATTTCCGATAATTGTCTCTATCGGTGTAGGCAATGATAGATTTATGGATATCCAGGAAAGTATTCCAGGCATTACTCCCAAGGTTTTGGCTAAAGAGTTAAAAGAACTGGAACAGCACCAACTAATCAAAAGGACCGTAGTAAGTGATTATCCAGTAAGAATCATCTACACTCACGAGCCTTATGCGGATACGTTAACACCGATCATTTATGCCATGAAAGACTGGGGCGTTAGCCACCGTAAAAAGGTACTAGGCACTTTAACAGAATAATTTCATAAATCCCTCATTAAATGATAATCGATCAGGCTGGGCATATTTTGGTTCTATCTCCTTATGACCTCCTGAAATTGTTTTCTTCAAGGCAATTATCATAAACCTATTTCTTTATTTAATCAGAATTTTAGTTTTTGATGATGAGTTTATGATAATTTGGATATAAAGAGAAACGAGGCATTGGTGCAATCCATCATCATTATTTCCCCTTTCTTAATAGAAGACGAACGACTAGGTCTTCATATTGCTTGTTACACAAATCGGTATGCTATTAAAACATGCTTTGTGAACCGCATCGTAAATGGTTATATCATTCAATAAATAAAAATTTATCGATTGATATTAACGCAGAGCTTAATTGGTATCTGATCGAAAATATGCTTGGACAGTAATCGCTGATTAAGACAATTTCAATCTGCCCCCAAGTGACGATTTTGAAGTGTATAAAAATTCCAAGCATTGCACCAAGAACTAAAATATGCAGTGGGTGAAAGTGAGGCATTCTTTAGATCTACAAAGTATAGGGTAAATCAATCATTGGAAGATATCTTTAATTCGTGTTCTTTTTTTTTCGGGTGCCTGCTTGCCGTAATGGTATCAATTTTTCAGTAATTTACACTTGCCTATCCTTCCGCCTACGTATAAAGTCATTAGTACATCTATAAATTGTTTAGCAAACCTTCTATTACAAATCATTAAGCTTGGGACATGTGCCATCGCCATAACCCGGCTACCTTAAGAGAAGGGACGAAGTCCTGCCCGTTTTAGCGGAGCGGTGCAGGACGGAGAGGGTGAAATGATGACGCTTTTGAACGTTCATCTTGGAGTATTGTAGCGGAGCGAAATTATGCAGGGTTTAATCGTGCATCAGAGATAGCAGGGTTGTCCTTCGATAGAAGATTAGCGTATGAGCCCGGACCGCAGGTGATGCCACAATTTTTCATTTCCCGGGCAATCAAATTTTCGGATCGTAGTAGCTAAATACGGCGGTTGGTGATCAGCAGGCACGAGTTGCAAGCGAGTGTTGAAGCAGTTCTCACTCTTTGTAACTGTACAAGGGTGTGTCGCCTGTGTAGTTTCCTGTGCAATTACAAGTAAACTAATCACTACAAATCAACGCTTAAGAAAAGATTAGAGCCCAGGTAGTACGCCTGTATGCAAGAACCACATAATGGGTTCGAACCGAATAGCTAATACTTTATCTCAACGCCAACCGCGGCAAATCTTCATTATCTTTCGAAAACCAACGTCTTGGGCTAACGAAATGCCGTTTTTTAATAGTAAATGGCATTTATACTTAGGGCGAAGATGTAATGAAATTCTAATATTTTAGGGTAATTGAATTTTTTTTTATCAATCGCTTAACTGGTGGTAAAGGAAAACAATATTCAGTTTACGGTAACCGGAATTAGTTTAAAGGCACGGTCATAAAAAAGGTTGAGCCAACACCTTCCTTACTATTTACCCATATTTTGCCGCCATGATCTACTATTATTTTAGAGGCAACAAATAGGCCCATTCCTAAACCTGAATGGGTTTTCAAAACATCATGATCGCGATAGAACTTCTTAAATATAGATTCAATGGTTGTTGAAGACATGCCAATACCCTCATCTGCTATGGAAACTGTAGCAAAGCCTCCCGCATCTTTTTCACAGATAATGTGAATTTCTGAATTTTTAGAAGAGTACTTAGCAGCATTCCCGATCAAATTGGAAAAAACCTGTTCCATTCGTATCTTGTCAATATGAACTGGAATACCATCACATAAAGCAGTGGTGATGATGTGGCTTGGATAGATCAGCTGGATAATTCCTACCATTTCCCTGATAAAGTCATCCAGTTCAACCGGCTCTTTCATGTACTGCAGGTTTCCGTTTTCAATTTTAGAAATATCCAGCAGCTGCTGAACCAACGCTAAAAGCTTATTCGTTTGAAAACCTACTTTATCTAATATTTCCTCTACTTTTTCACTATACTGGCCCTTTAAGCTTTTAGCAACTTGCGTATAGGCTTTAATGATAGTAATAGGCGTTTTTATTTCATGACTGGCAATCGATATAAATTCAGTCTTTTTTTCATCAATAATTTTTGATCTTCTTAACTCCTCTTCCTGTTCTTCAGCAACTCTGTTTAAAGTATGATTCCGCTGCTTAATTTCCTCATAGGCATTAATAGGGCCTTCTTCCTGGAAAAACTTTTTTAACAAACCAATTTTTAGCGGGTCAAGCTTTAAAGATCGGGGCAGGCCGATATTCATTTCAATGACGTTTTCTTTCGGAGACTCCACTAAATTAAATTCAGGAACTAATTTTTGTGCATAATAAAATCCGGAATCAGCGTTGGTAAACCGGATACTATGATCAAAGATCAACGTCGCCTGCAGACTATAACGTTGTTTATTCTGAAGTAAACCGATAGATAATTGCCCGCTATCCGTGTGCTCGATGATAGTGCGTGATATTTCTGAAACTGCTGTCGCAAAGGTGGTTTGTGTAGCCACCGTTAAACCTATTTTTTCCGCCACACGCATCGAGCGCTTATGCGCAAGCACCAGATCCATTTCATTTTCTAAGGAAATAGCTACAATTTCAATCATTTTATTTTAGCAATTACTACAGACATATCATCAGTTCTACGGGCGTGATCTTTGTATATAGCCGCCGCCAGGATGGTCAGATCATACTTGTATATTTGCGGATACTTTGCCAAATCTATACGGGTCTTAATGCCGTCCGAACACAGCATAACGTGGTTGTATTGATCAGAAGGGTACACCTGGTCATTAATCGTGTTGGGTATGTTATGCCCTACTATGCCGTTATAAGACATGTGGTTTTTGAAGGTGACAGGACCATGAAATCTAGCTGCAATATTTCCTATGCCTGCGGTAGTCCAGGTCTTAGTCGCAAATTCAAAGGCTACAACGTTAATAACGGCGCCCCTGGTCTTCTTGATCGAATTATGTATGAACCGCAATGTTTCTGTCGGACTCATATCGGGACATATCTTAAAGGCGGCTGCTGCTTCATTAATTGCTTTATTGGCTTCAGGACCATGTCCTAAACCATCGGCAAGCATCATTTTTAAATACTTGTCGGTTTTCTTATAGACAAAGCCGTCTCCGCTGGTAGTTTCGCCCGGTTTGGCTACCACTATGGGCCGCATAGTTACCGCATTAGCCACCTTGGCCTTTTCGGGGTCATTGTAAACCCTGCTCAAGGCAATGGTTCCCCAGCCAATTTGAGAATAAAGTTCAAAGGTATCTGAAAGCCTTTTCATGCTGCCCAGACCATGTCCAAGCGTGTTGGACGTAGACACACCATCCTGCATCATTCTTGAAGGGTTGATCATGCCTGGGCCGTTATCAATACTTATAATTTCAATATAAGGAAATCCCCCGTTTGGAAATATTCCCATTAAAATCTCGCCATCGTCGCTGTATTTATACAGGTTCGATGTCATTTCGGCAACAATAAGGTCCAGCTCATTGGTTCGTTGGGTACTTAACCCGGCCTGGGTGGCGGCACGGTGGATTTCCTTTTTGATCAAAGAAAAATAACTCCGGTCAGTGGCTGCAAAGCTAACATGTGTAAAATCAACCATTTGCCCATTTGATTATGGTCACTACCGTACCCTCCCCAACTTTACTTTTTAAATCAAATTCGTTAACCAACCGTTTGGTGCCGGGCAGGCCTAAGCCTAAACTTTTCCCGGTAGAAAATCCATCCTTCATAGCCAGGGCTAAATCAGGAATCCCTGGGCCTTTGTCTCTGAATGTCAAACGTACACCATTGTTGCGTCCACTGGAAACCACCTCGACGAGACAGTCGCCACCGTTTGCATAACGCATCATATTGCGCACCAGTTCGCTTGCTGCCGTAATGAGTCGGGTTTGATTAACCAATCCCATTTTGATCTTAACAGCAACTTCCTTGACACGATTTTTTAAAAATACGACGTCCTGCTCTTTGGCAACAACAACGACGTCTTTACTGAGTGATAGAACCATCGGGGTCGGTGTCTTGATCATCGTCATCTTCCTCGAAATCTATCATGGATCTTAGCAAGTTCATGCCTCTCTCCATGTCCAGCGCTGTATGAACGCCTTTTAAAGGTAGCCCCAGCTAAATTAAAGTTATCGCTACTGCTGGCTGCATACCCACCACAACTGTTTCTGCATCTAGTATTTTTGACATACTGGCAATATTGCCAATGATACGCCCCATGAAGGAATCGACTATAGAAACGGCCGAAATATCGATCAGTACACCTTTTGCGCCTGTCTTGTTAACCATTTGAACCAGATCAGCCTCAAGCGTGAGCGCAAGCCTGTCATAAAGGTCCACCTGAATGCTCACAAGCAGAAAGGCTCCCATCCTGAGAATAGGAATTTTATCCATTAGATGTTCTTATTAAAATTTTTGTGTGGTGCCCGCGGTTCTTTTAACCTCCAGGCGCATCACTTTAAATGCGTGTGCCAATGCACTCGCTAAAGTGGCTTTGGTAATAATGCTAGACAGATCTATACCTAGATGAACCACAGTTTGTGCAATTTCAGGTCTTATACCGCTGATAATACATTCAGCCCCCATTAACCGGGTTGCACTTACTGTTTTGATCAAGTGCTGGGCAACCAGTGAATCAACAGCGGGTACGCCTGATATATCTAAAATGGCAATGCTGGACCCTGTTTCTACAATTTCCTGCAAAAGGTTTTCCATGACCACTTGTGTACGGGCACTATCCAATGTACCAATGATAGGTAAGGCTAAAATGCCGTTCCATACCCGTATTACCGGTGTAGAAATTTCAGAAATTTCGTCTGTTTGGCGAAGTATCACTTCTTCGCGTCCTTTAATAAAGGTCTCAAAAGTAACCACACTCAGGTTGTCCATGATGCGGTTAATTTTCAACATCTCTGAAAATAGAGTTTGGGAATCGTTCGTGGTTTCCTTTTGCAAAGTTTCCAGGATGGCATCTTTTAAAGAGAACACAAAATTACCGGTTTCGCGCGGACTGAAACCCTGGCGGGCACGCGTTATCGCAATCCCACCTAAGATCTCAATAACCGGACTCCATTCATCCGAATCCAAATCTGTCATATTATCGGCAGATAAATTACTGACTAAAGCGGAAACTAACTCTTCAGACTGGCCTCTCAGTTCCTCGTTGCTGATCAGGTCTTCACGTAAACCTTCATCGGAAAGCTGGTTTTTCATCCAGAGTTCGAGGATATTTTGTTTTTGGTTTTGTAACAATTGTTTAATATTAAATGACATGGTTGGAAAATACAGGATAATTATAAACTATACGATCAAACTTGCGTAATTGAATTAGGGATGAAAGGTAAATAACCTTCGTCAATAAATGAAATCTTATTCAAGATAGTCGTATAGTATATTTATAAATGCTGTATTTGAATATTTTGCACGATAATTGCTCCTTGCTTAATACTTAGATTATTAAAACTACACGAGCCGAAGCAATGTCCAAAACAATAATGGTGATAGAAGATAACGAAGATATTCAGGATATCATCAAATTTGTCTTGGAAGGCGAAGGTTACTTAGTTATGACGAGCATCGATTCAAGCCTCCTTCAGAAGATTACATTTTACAAACCTCATTTAGTTATCCTTGATAATCAATTGCCGGATGGTTTAGGGAAGGATTTTTGCCTTGAATTGAAAACGAGAGAGGAAACCATGTCAACACCCATACTGCTGATATCTGCAAATACTCACCTCGATGTAATGGCTCATGATTGCAAGGCTAACGGCTACTTGAACAAACCTTTTGACATTGCAGAGTTATTGTCAGCTGTAGCATTACACATACAATAGCGAATGAGCATTTTCTTCCCATCAGATTATAAGTATTTTGAATACTATTTTTAAATCCACGGGCAACGTATCGATACGACGTTTCACTATCTGGCTTATTTTTTCTCAGGCTTCTGGACGGTAGATATACTTTCGCACCTTCTGCATGGCATTAACGGTACCGCTTTTAGTACATCGTTTTCCTAACCAGCATTTCAAGAAATTCCTCCCAACTGGTGAACACGGTATGTGCAAAGTGATTGTTGGTATTTTACAATCAAAATCTTAAAAAATTTCCATTTGCCTCCGTTGGCGTACAAAGCATCGCCAACTGCATTTAAGCTTGCCTTACACTGCGAAGCCTTCGACGGGTCCGCTAATAACTTTTCCTCTTCCATGATGTAGTTATGAAACGCGACTTACTAACCTTATACTCAACCTTCAAAGAACTTTGGTTTCACTACGTTTCTAATGATATAAAAGTTATAGTGTTCGGAGGTCCTAAAATATCGGTGGGCTAATATTTTCAAGGGCCATTATAATATCTGTGTTGATTTCGAAGCTAATGTAACAACGTTTGTAGTTTTAAACGTCAGCCAACAGTTACAAGGACCACATACTATTTACGGTGTCGGCTAAAAATCACCCTGAACCTCATGATAATAGTAACGCAGATGTTATAGATTTCCTAGATTAAATTGTATTCTTAAAAAATCATTGACCAAGTAATGGTGACCTTTATAGGTAGTAATATTGTAAAGTCTACAATGATGCAAGCATTGCGCCAAGTATGGGAAACTGCGGTGCATGCAAGAGAGGCATTTCGTTAGCTCTATATGGTATACGATAAACCGATCAGAATAAGACGTCTTCAAATTGCTATCCTTTTGTTTTTGACGGCTAACTAGTTTCGATCAATAAAAAATCTCTTTCCTATCCTTGTGACTGCGTGAAGGGTGATTAGCGATTCTAATATCGCTTCAGCAAATTCTTCAACGGATCAATAAGCATAGGGGCATTCGCTTTTACCAACACCCAGCGACCTTAAAAGTGCCTGAAGGAAAAGGAACGGAGGCCTGCCCGGCTTAGCAGAGCGGTGCATTAA
>Ga0265780_10000798_pt1 | contig 46869 bp, 64 predicted proteins | sample P1T30metagenome_FD_192432 | JGI IMG/M metagenome (GOLD analysis project Ga0265780, IMG submission 192432) | Plant litter microbial communities from East Loma Ridge, Irvine, California - P1 T30 | ecosystem: Environmental > Terrestrial > Plant litter > Unclassified | place: USA: California... | reverse complement strand
GCAACGATCGGCGGGGCCGCAGCGGCAACGGCCGAGATCGAGGCGGACAATGAGCCCGCGCGCGAACAGGTTCGCGTTGAGGCCGAGCGCCCGACTAAGCTCGAAACGCCAGCCGCGCCCGGTGACGAGCCCGAGAGCGTGTTCGACCGCCGCCTCGCGCGATTGACGACCCTCGCCACCGAGGCGCAGTTCGAGACGGGGACGCTGTTCGGCGATCTCCGCGATCTCATGCTCGACCAGTATAAGCATCAGGTTAAACCGTGGGCGCAGATGAAGCCGAGCGAGAAACAGGCGATCGTCAATCAGTGCGAGAGCGTCGCCGGGATCGTCGTCGGGAAAATGGTCCTCGTTCTCGCTCAAGAGGACAGCGAGACGGTACAGGGTACGCTCGACAAGAAATGGACCGTCAATGGCGAGTCGATCGAACTCAAGGTAAAGCTCGCCGAGGTGCATAACGACACCTTGATCGACGTCCTCAAGCTCGCCGGGCAGCGCGTCGTCCTCGTGTCGGCCGATAGCAAGCGGTTCATGTCCGCGCGCCGATCGCAGGACCAGGGGGACGACCAAGTCGCGATGCAGTTCGAGGCCACGCCTAAGCCGGAACCGAAGCCCGAGACGGCTCCCCGGGCCGCCGAACCGCTCCCCGGGTCGGAGGTTTCGGACGCCGCGCTCGCGGACGGGGACGAGACGGAGAGCGGGGTCGATCGTGCTATCGACAACGCCGTCAAGGATGCGATCGAGGAGAGCGCAATTTCGGGTACTGGCGCAGTGGTCGATAAAATCTTCGGCGTGTTCGATACGACCGACGCGGAATGGATCAAGACGGTCGCGGTCGGCAATGACACCGACGAGTGGACCGGGGACACCGCCGAAGCGCTGGCAATGACGAGCGAGGAAGCGGGCAAGCTCGCCGACGAATACGGCGACGGGTTCGAGGCGCGACGGTTCGACGACGAGGGTTGATCGACCGATTGCGGGTGGAAGGTTTTGACGTCTCGGCGCCAAGACTAGTCCACCCGCAGTCCACCAACGAGAGAGAACGGCTCAAAGAGGGTGGACTAGTTTCGGGCTTCGGTCGGGAAACTAGTCCACCCCGATTATAGCCGATCCCGGCTAGAACGGAGAGAAGTCACGATGTTGCGATTTGCAGTTTACCCGACCGGCCGCCCCGCGTTCGTCGACCCGCACAAGGTTTCCGCCGTGTTCGACCTGATCGAAATGAAGCCCGCCTCAATTCGCGGCGCTGATCCGATGGTTACGATTATCGGGACGACGCTCGTCGTCGACGGCGCTCCGGTTCACCTCGCCGGCGATGCGACCTCGATCGCCGAAGTCGTCGCCGAAGCGCAGCGCGTCCCGTTCCCGCGCCTCGATAGCTAAACCGTCGTGTCACTCTACGACGACAGCAACCCAAACCACCTCGCGATGCTCGAAAGGCGTCGCGCAGGATGGACCGCGGAAAAAGAGGCGGCGTTGCAAGCGCGCATCGCCGAGCAGAGGAAAGCCAAGTGAAGCCGACGGATATCGGTCGCGCCGCCATGCTCGCAAAGGGGCGCCTCAAGGCGGGCCAAATGAACGACACGGAAAAGGCATATGCGGCACACCTCGACGCGCTCAAGCTCTCGGGCGACGTCCTTTGGTGGGCGTTCGAGGGGATCAAGCTCCGCCTGGCGGATGGCGCGTTTTACGTTCCGGATTTCGACGTCATGGTCGCGGACGGGACGATCGAGATCCACGAGGTCAAAGGAAACTGGGAGGGAGACGCGAAGCTCAAAGTTCGCGTTGCGGCCGACCGATATCCGTTCCGCTTTCTCGCAATCCAAACGGTTCCGAAATCACGCGGCGGAGGGTGGCAATCGGTCGATTTCAGTTCGATCGACGCGCCGCTCTTGCCTGGATTGCGCGATAAAGCGATCGTCCCGCCGCCAGTAAAGCGCGAGAAGCTGGCCGACCCGTTCGCAGCTCCAGCCGCACCGCGGCGCGTGAAGATCCGGAAGACGGAACCGGCGGGGTTGCTTTAATGAAGCGCTCCCCGGTTTCATGGCCCCTTGCCTCCCCGGCCGTGCGCGTCGGCTCTATGGGCGCTGGCGTGCAGTCAACGACGATGGCTCTCCTGTCGGCGGAGGGCCTGATCGAGCCGTTCGACGAAATGATTTTTTCCGACCTATTTGCCGAGCCGCTCGCGGTTTACGAACATTTGCGGTTTTTGCAGTCGCCGAACGTCGCACTTCCCTTCCCAATCGTCACGGTATCGGCTGGCGATCTTCGCGCCGACGTGGTTGCGAGTTCCGACTCTTGGCGGGATCTCGGCGGCGCCGCAACACCGCGCCACCTTTGGCGGACCGCATTACGAGTAGCTAATCCCCCGTTTTTCACGCGGGGGCCTGTCACTGTCGAAAAGCGGGTCGTGCTTGGCGCGCTCCCCTTGTTCGATATGGCGGAGGAGGAGGTCGAGATTATCGTCGAGCGCAAGACCGAGCGGGAAACCTTCGGGATGCTTCGGCGCGGATGCACCAAGGAATATAAGATCGAGCCTATCACGGCTCGCGTTCGAGACTTGGTCGGGCTCGCAAAAGGCGAGGCCGGGCCACTGTCGCCGATTGTCGAGCTTTCGATCGGCCTGACAACGGACGAACTCGAACGCCTGACGACGTCTCAACAGCGGTGGATACACCACAGGCACCCCCTTTGCGAACCGATTCCCGGTTATCCGCAAGGCATGTCACGCGGCGACTGTATCGAGTTCCTACGCCGTCGAGGAATTGTCGCGCCGAAAAGCCGTTGTTTCTTTTGTCCGTTCCAATCGGACGAGCTTTGGCGCGAGCTTCGCGACAACTCACCGGAGGAGTTCGCCCAAGCCGTCGAGTTCGATCACGCCATCCGAGACGGGATTCGCGGCACGACAACCAAGCTATATTTGCACTCCGCCCGCATCCCACTCGACGAGGTCGATTTCAATCGGCCGCCGATGTTGTGGACAGCCGAAGGGCTTCGGAACGAATGCCAAGGGATATGCGGACTATGACGCTTGCCATATTTTACGTTCGGGAGGATGAAGGGCGGGCGGGCGACGCTTCCAACGCCGTCCCGCCCAGATCACCGGCGAGGAGTGCCGACGACATGACGCGTTTACCCGCCCTCACTCGTGGGCGCAATTCCCGATGGCTGTAAACCGTCACTCATACGTCGGCTTTTACCCGTCCGATTGGCTCGCTGGCACCGCTCGAATGACGCGGACGCACAAGTCGATTTACTTCGACGTGTGTTGCTACATTTGGGATCAGAATCGCCCGTGTCCCGTCGCCGAATTGCCTCTCATGCTCGGCGATATCCATAACTGGCGGGACCTCGTCGAGGACCTAGTCGAGGCCGGGAAACTCGTCCGCGGCGCAGACGGTTCGCTATGCAACGAACGCGCGATTTCGGAGGCTCAAAAGGCGTTCTCGCTTTGGGAGAAGAAATCGCAGGGCGGAAAGCGCGGCGCGGCGAAAACCAACACTCCCGGCGGGAGTGGCGACAGGAGTCCCGCCGGGAGTGGCGACGGGTCAAGTCCAAAAACGGCCGGGACTCCCGACGCAGAACCTGAACCTGAACCTGAACCAGAACCAACGTTAGAAGATGATGTTGAAGGCGCGGGCGAAATTGCGAAGTCCGATCCGTTCGGACACGTCGAACAGGTCACGGCCAAAATACTCCGAGCTGGCGGGGTATCCGCTCCGCCTAGCCGACACGCGAAGCTCGCGGCGCAACAGGATATCGTTCGGGGATGGCTCGCCACGGGATTGACCGAAGCCGAATTGCTCCAGGCAATCGAACAACGGGTCCTCGACCAGCCCGAGGAGCGCCACAGTCTCAATCGGTTCTCACCAATGATCGCGGACATAGCCGCACGGAAGGATGCACAGGCAAATGGAAAAGTTCGGGGCAACGGCGCAACGCCTACTCGGTCGAGAAACGGGTTCACGAACGCAATCCGTGAGGCTCGCGCCCTCCGTGAGGCTGGCGCCACCGACGACGCTTGAGGAGTGCCGAGCGCTCAAGGCATGGGCCGATGCCGAGCCGATCCGTCCGCCGATCGCGGCGTCACGGGATCAGATCGAGACTCACCTTGAGTTTTTGAGCGACACGCTCCCGTCGCAGACGATCGACGACGAGAGCGGAAAGCGCCGGTTCGCGGTTTACGTCTCGCTCCTCGGTCATTTCCCGAACGCAGCGCTCCAGCACATGAGCCGGGAGGCGTGTCGCACGCTCAAGTGGTTCCCGACCCCCAAGGAATGCCTCGACCTCGTCAAGACCTATCGAGCCCCAACGTCGGACCGCGACACCGCCCTTGCGCTTTGCTCGGACTTCACACAGAACCAGTTCGACGCATGGCTCGCCAACGTCGCGGCCGGGCAGGACGTGGGCGACGTACCGGAGCAATGGCTCCGCATCGCAACGGAGCGCGGTCCGATCCGGCGTTTGTCGGACGGTTCGTTCGTCTCGCGAGCCAAGTATCACGGACCGGTCAAGCCTTACGCGGACCTCGCTTCGCAATGAGCCTGATCGTCGATCGCCTCGGCAAGGACCGCGCCGACCTCCTCTCGACCCGTGTCGGCGGAACTCGCGTGTTCGTCCCCAACTCGATCGACGATCACTCGGGCAAGCTTCGGGACCGTCTCGGGGATGATTTGTTCGGCTCGCTCGTGTTCCATTTCGGGGGAACGCGGTTGTACGTCCCCAGGCCGGAAAACGACCGCAGAACCGGACAGGAACCGGTCGACGATCGACGCATCGCCAGCCTTACGAAACGTGGCTGGAGCGCGGCTCGCATAGCCCGCAAGCTCGGATGCTCGGACCGCACGGTTCACGGAAGGAGGGCCAAGTTTCGACACCTCGATAAGCATTGATCGACTTAACCAATCAGGAGCTACGACCATGAGTGATGAAGCAAATAAGACCGGGAATAATGCGGACGTAACCGCAGACCGGGCCGTGGAGCGCGATTTGTGGTGCAAAGGTAGTGAGGTGGCCGGGGATGCCGTAAACGCGCCCAGCGACCGGAAAATCGGGGGTAACGGGCATGGTGACGGCGTGGTCGTTGCCCCAATGGTTTCGATGTTGGCGGTGACGATCGATCCCGATCTCGGACAGCCCGCGTTTGTCGAGGTCAACGGGGAGCGGTTCGAGCCGGTGAAGCTGGCGGGACACGCGGACACGGAAGCCGAGGCGATGGCGAGTTTCGACCGCCTGAATTGCCCGACGTGCGGAGGGAGCGGTCATGTCGACGACGCGGTCGAATTGGTCGGGCGCCGGTCGCGCAGGATTGTTGAGCTAGACGGAACCGTCGCGGCCCTCACGATCAAGCTCGCCGACGCGGAGGGCTCGCTTGTCATCGTTGACGCCGAGCGCGAGCGTTTGCGCCGCCTACTGGCGGATATGACGACGAACCGGGACGCGCTTGATCAGGCTTGCAAGCGCAAGGGCGAACGGATCGACGCGGCAGAGGGGTGTGCCAAGTCATTCCGGCAAGCGATCGTCGACAATGCGGGCGCGCTGTCGAGCATGGCCGCCGAGCGTGACGCGGCAACGGCGGAACGGGATCGGCTGATCGGCCGGCTTGAGTTCCGACACGGCGAGATCATGCGGTTAGGCGATCGGATCGTCGACCTCACGAACGAGAACGCGCGTCTCGAACGACAGGTCGGACTAGCCGAGGACGCGATGCTCGGGAATGCGACGCAACGCAACGAGGCTCGAGCTCGTATTCTCGCCGTCGAGATCGAGCGGGACACGGCTCGGGACATTGCCGCGCTGTTCCGCGAGCGTTTGACCGAGATCCGCGACTATCTCGCCAAGGAGGAGCGGTTCGCGCCGACGATCAAGATTATCGACGCGACGCTCGAAACCGTCCCCGGCGACATGGAGGTCGAGCGCGCAATCCGCCGAAGCCGAGACGAGTTCGTCCAGGCGATCCACGACGCGACCCCGAACGGGGAGTATATCGAGGTGCAGCACCACACGAACGGGGATTGGTCGGTCGCGGTCCGTCCGCGTTGCCGGGTCGTGACGTCGCCGCGGTTCTATGGGGAGGAGGCGAGAGAGGCGGCGGTCGCGGTCGTAACCGCATCATTCGACCGCCAGCCGTCCGCGATCAGCCGCGAGGCATGGTATGCGAGAGCCGCCCTTGTCGACATGGTCGCCGAACGGCTCGGGATGCGGAGGGCCGCGAAGTGATTTGCGGGCATTGCCAAGGGACAGGGCAAGCGCCCGACAAGATCACGCTCGAATGCGTCGGTTGCCAACGATCGGTCGTCGTGACGTACAAAGACGGCGCCGACCTTCGGGCGAAGTGCGAGAATGTGCTTTGCGCCGAGTGCAAGCGAACCAAGTCGTGACAGGCGTACTCAACCTCCTCGGCGCGTTGATCGTATTCGCGACCTTCGCGATCTTCCGGCAAGACGGAGCGCCGTGGGCGCCGATCATGCTCCTCCCGATTATTCTACTGATCGTCGCGGCGGTCAAAGAATGGGCGGACTAGCGCCGGCCCGAAAACCTGATAACGAAAACGGGCCGGATGATTCGCAGTCACCCGGCCCAACACAGTCGAAGGAACCGACCATGTCCGACAGGACCGATACAAATACCGTTAGCGATCCGACAAGAGCCGTTGACGACACGACGCCGGGCTTTCTGATCGACCTGGCCTCGCGCATTCATGCGAAGGCAACCCCGGCGATGGGGTTCGACGGTTACGACGTCGACCGGCTGATCGAGATCGCGCGCAACCTCGCCGAACCCGCCTTCCTTCCTTGCAAGTCGGGCGAAGGTGCGGGGGAGCCGTTTTGCAATGAAGACGGCGAGATCGTGCTTCGCAATAAACTGGCGGCAGACTTCGCGGCGTGGCTTGATCCGTATTGGGCGCGGGCTCTCGCCTACCTGTCCACTCCCGATGCCACCCAGACGCGAGAAGCGGAGGGGGCGAAACGTCTTGCCGCGTTTGCAGACGGGGGAGCATTCACTTGGCGCGATGGGCAGAGCACTGATTTCAACGCGCTGCGTGCCGATATTCGCGCCGTTCTAGTGAGGTCGAAGGAGGCGAACAGATTGGCGTTGGAAGACGCCGATGCGCTCGACCGGATGGCGGAGGAAGCCGACGACAACGGCTGGCAGGATTGGGGAGCGATGATGCGTCAATCGGCAGAGCACACCCGCGCCGCCCTCAACGCCCGAGGTGGGGCATGAGTGGTTCACTGCCATGTCCGAACATCGAAGACCACGCCCAGCAGCCGGAAGGCTACATCGCTTGGCACCTGTGGGCGGCTGAAATGTCCAAAACGTACAAACAGCGGAAGTGCGACGGCTGCGGCAAGTTCGCCATCTGGGAGCCGAAAGCATGACCCCCAATCCCAACCCGAGCCCCGAGTTGCTAAAGACGGTGAGCGATGCGGCTGTAGCCTATGCTGCATTCGTCGAGGCGCGTAACCGCATGAACGCCGCTGTCCCCGCTATTGACGGGACGAAAGCCGAGCGTGACCTCTACGATGAGCGCTACAAGGCTGACCACACTGCCGAACGCGAGCACTTCCGCACTGCGATTTCCCTTTCTCACGTTGCCTCCGATGTCTTCGCCGCCCTCTCGCAGACACTGCCAGCGCCGGGGGAGGTGGGCTTCCCTGACATCGGGCCTGATCCGATGAAGGGCGATCGCGTTGACCGTATCGAACAGGCGGTTGCGGCCTGTCGCGAGGCATACGTCAAGCAACAGAAAGGCGTTCCCGACCAGACCGCGCTCGTCTGGCGCTGGCACCTCGGCGCATTGCTCGAATGCGCGACTAGGTTGAAGGCAATCCTGTCGCGCGACACCACCGAAGCCCTCGCCACCGTTGCGGCAGCGAATGACGAAGGGAACGCGAAGTGAGAGGCGGCGCGCAACCCGCATCCGGCGGCGTCGCTCCCCGGCTCAACCGCGACGACCTGGTCGCGCAACGGCGAGAGGTCCAAGCCCGCCCCGCCAGTGAGGAGCGGACCAAGGAACTCCGCCGCATCACGAACAAGATCAAGGGGCTTGAATACCGCAGCGAGAGGAACGGAATATGACGACGGCCGATAAGGCAAAGCGGACGATCCTCGCGATCGAGATCCCGCGCGACGAGCTGGCGTTTCGGATCATGCAAAAGGCGGTCGGGCTCGTCCCGCCGCCGGGCATGACGTGGCAGGAAGCAAAGGCGATGGCCGAGGCCGGTCAACCCGGAATGTGGTCGATATTCGTCGCCCAGGCCGACGCCGCGGCCCTGTATTTCTACGAAGTTCTAAACGCCGCCCGTCAACCCAACTAATCGGAGTTACGACCATGAAACCCGACCGTTTCCGCCCCGACGCCGCAGCTCGCCGCGTCATGCCGTCCGACCTTTCCCGCGACTTGGCGCGCGACCGCCTGTTCTACGGCGCGTCATTCGTCGACGTCACCACAACCGACGGCGTCGTCACGAGCGTTGAGCGAGTCCCGCCGACGATCGCGGGCAACCGAGGGGATCGCGTGATCGTCGACGATCCGCATTGCTCCTATCGGTGCGAGCATTGCGGGACCGCTCAACCCGCTCGACACGAAACTTGCGCGCCTCCGTTCGACGTCCAGCCTCACGCCTTCACCGGCAAGCATCCTGCCGACGTGAAGGCTCGCGCCGACGCTCTCGCGCTGTTCAACCCGTCAGACGCCGAGGTCGAGGCCGCCAAGGCGTCGTTCGAGGAGCGTCGCAAGCCGATCGCCAGCGTCGGCCGCAACTCGATCCCGAAGTCGCACCGCGGGGAGGGCGTGAACTATGTCGATTGAGGCAGAGATCGGCACCGAGGAAGGCGAGCGATGCAACCGCGTCGATATGGCAGGAATGCGTTGCGACGGCGAAATGTATCTCGCCGAAAGCGAGAATTGCTCGTGTCATATCAGCCCGCCTTGCGGTTCATGCACGGACGCGCCGATCCTTTGCAGCGTTTGCGGCAAAGAGGCGGGCGAGTTTTGACAATCGAAGCCCAGGCCCGCGCCATCCTCTCCGACGCCATCGCGGCGAAGGGGGCGGCGTGGACCAACACCGCGCATTCGGTCCGCGCCGGAACCTATGGTAATCAATGGACCGAGTTCGCCCTTGCGGCGATTGAGGAAGCCTTGAGACACGGACCGGAGCCCGACGAATGACGAAGCGGAAAGAGCCCCCAAAGACAGCAGCGGAGGCGCGCAGTCGACGCGGCCGAGCGCACAAGGACGCGGCCGGGTTCACCGACATGGAGCGCCTGTTCGTCCTGCATTACATGGGCGTCGGCAATCGCGTGATCGGGCAATCGGCATTGCTGGCGGGGTACGGCAAGGGCAACCTCCGCAACGCGCAGCGCGCCGGCTCCGACGTCATGGCCCGGCCGCATATCATGGCGGAGGTTGAGCGCCTCACCGAAGCCCGAAACGAGAAACTCCGCATCACGGCCGACGACGTTCTCCGCGATATCGTGATCCTCCGCACCGACGCCGAGTATCTCCCCAAGACGACACAGACGATCAAGACGCGGCTCGATATCCTCAAGACGCTCGGCGAGCATGTCGCGGTGGGCGCGTTCCGCCGTAACGTCGGCTTGTCCAGCCCGACCGGCGGACCTATCGAGCATGTCGATCTCGCCGCGCTGGCGGACCTAACAGATCAGGAGCTAGAAACACTTGAGCGCGCTCGCGAAATCATGGACCGGGCAACCGGGCGCGGCGCCGATGCGGTTCCCGACGGGCGCGCAGATCAGGGCGGAGAAGGAACGACGCCGGAAGGCTAAGGAGGCCGAGGATCTCGCTCGCGACGCCGAGGCGATCCGCGAGCGATGCTCCACCTTGACCGGGTTCGTCCGCGAGTTCTGGAGCATCCTCGAACCGAAGGCCGAGCTTAAAATCGGGTGGGCCGTCCAAGCCGTCGCGACGCACCTTGAGGCCGTGACGGAGGGGCGGATTCAATACCTCCTAATCAACGTCCCGCCGGGGATGATGAAATCCCTAATGGTCGCCGTGTTCTGGCCCGCGTGGGAATGGGCGCTCCACGATTCGAGCTATCGCTATCTCACGTCGAGCTACTCTCGCGGCCTCGTGTTGCGCGACAACGCGAAGATGCGGCGATTGGTCGAGAGCGACAAGTTCAAGCTCCTCTTTCCGCACGTCAAGCTAGACCCGTCGAGCAACGCCAAGGAGAAGTTCGAGAACCTCGACACGGGCAACCGTGAGGGCAAGGCGTTCGAGAGCATGACGGGCGGCCGTGGCGACCGCGTCCTGATCGACGATCCCCATTCGGTAAAAAAGGCGGAGAGCGACAACGTCCGCGAGGGCGTGGTTCAATTATTCAAGGAGTCGATACCGGATCGCCTCAACGATCTCACGAAATCCGCGATTATCATCATCATGCAGCGCCTTCACGCGCGCGACGTCGCCGGGACGATCATCGCCGAGGGCTACCCCTATTGCCACCTCAACCTGCCGATGGAGTTCGAGCTAACGCGCGAGGTCAACGGGCAACAGGTTTCGGGCCGATGCGTCACGTTCGACGACAACGGGGTTGAGCTGTTCCGCGATCCGCGCAAGATGGACGGCGAACTCCTATTCCCCGAGCGCTTCCCGGCGAAAGAGGTCGCGCGGCTCAAGACGATCAAGGGCTCGTATGCGTGGGCCGGGCAGTATCAGCAGCGGCCGACCGCGCGCGAGGGCGGATTGTTCAAGCGGGCATGGTTCGCGGGCAAGATCGTCGACAAGGCCACGCTTCCCCCCGAGATCCGCGACCGGGTCCGAGCGTGGGATTTCGGCGCAACGGAGGAAGGCGAGAGCGAGGGCGATCCCGATTGGACCGTCGGAATGCCGATGGCTCGACACGGCGCGGATTTCTACGTGTTCCGACCCGAGCGCGATCGTCTGTCGCCTGGCGAAGTTCTCCGGCTCGTCGTTTCAACCGCGATGACGGACAAGCGCGGGACGATCGTCCGCCTACCGATCGAGCCAGCCGCGGCGGGCAAGTTCCAGGCCGAGGCATACGTCAAGGCGCTTGCGGGCTTCCCGGTCGTCATGGAACGGCCGAGGGGCAGCAAGACGGAGCGCGCCCTCCCGGCGGCAATTCAGGCCGAGTACGGTCATATTTATCTCGTGAACGACGGGCCGCCAGACGAGGCCGGGGTCGACGATTGGATTCCGGAGTTCCTCGACGAATTGACCGGTTTCCCGCGCGCCTCTCACGACGATCAGGTCGACGCGTTCGCCGACGCGCTCAATCAGCTCGCCTTGAACGAACATATCCCGTTCGAGAGCGCCAGCGCGGGCCACGCCGAGACGTTGACGGTCGTCGAGCGTGACACGCGTTACCAGTTCCGCGATAAGTCGGAAAATGACGGGGGCGGCTTCGGCTCCGTTCGCTCGAACACGCAAGGACTAGCGTTCTAATGGCCCTCCCTTCGATCATCCGCCGCCCCCTCGAACGCGTCGGGATGCTCGACCCGATCAGCGACACCGGGTTAGACGTCGCGCCGATCCGACAGGCGTCCCCGCAGGACGACAACGCCCCCCCGAGCCTCAACGGCATGGTGTCTCGATCGCCGGACGCGTCATGGATTCCCGCGCTATGGCAAAAGGCGATATCGGGGAACGACGACCCGATCCTCGCGAAGGATGGCAGCGGGCTCAAGCTTTACGAGGCGCTCCTCTCCGACGAGACGGCTATGTCGACGCTCCAGCAGCGGCGCTTGGCGATCACGTCGAAGGAATACGAGGTCGTGCCGGGCGACGACAAAGATCCGCGCTCGATCAAGGCGGCCGACGACTTCCGCGCCATGATCGACAGCCTCGGTTTTGATCGCGTTACCGGGTTGCTCCACTATACAATCTGGTACGGGTACGGCGTCGCCGAGGGCGTCTATGAAATGCGCCAGCACGACGGGCGTACGATCGTGTGGCTCAAGGATATCGTGGTCCCCGATCGCCGTTGGTTCGGGTTCACGCTTGAGGGCGAATTGCGGTTCATCGGAACGCTTGCCTCGCTGGAGGGCGAGGAGCTACCCGCTAACAAGTTCCTAACGCTCCGCACTGGCGGGACGCACGACTTTGCGTTCTACGGGCTCGGCCTCGCGCATTGGTGCTACTGGCCCATTTTCTTCAAGCGCGCCGCGATCAAGTTTTGGGCGCTCTACCTCGAAAAGCTCGGCCGCCCGACCGTCGCGATCGGGTTCGCAGACGCGGACAAGGACGACAACAAGCGCAAGTCGGAGCTTCTAGAGGCGGCGGTTTCGATCGGGCAGGATAGCGCCGTTCTCCTCCCGGCCGACTACCTCAAGAGCGAACTCGTCAAGATCATGGAGAGCGCGAGGAGCGGGAACAATGTCCAGGGTTACAAGGATTTCGTTTCCGAGAATAACGAGGGGATCATGCGCGTTGTCCTCGGGCAACCTGGCACGTCTAAGGGGGTATCGAGCGGCCTCAATTCCAATCAGGCCACAGAACACGCGGGCGTCAAGGAGGAGATCGTAAAGGCGGACTCCGACCTCATTACGGACGGTATCGGCTCGACGTTCGGGGCATGGATCACGCGTTGGAACCACGGCGGCGACGTCAAGCCCCCGATCGTTCGTCGCATCCTCAAGGCTGGCGAGGATCTTAGCGCGGTCGCGAAGCGCGACGTTGATCTCGACGGCATCGGGATCAAGCGCAGCGAGGACAGCGTCAAGGCCACCTACGGCGACGGCTACGAGGTCGACCGCGAGACGACGGCGGAGAAGAACGCGCGCGAGGCGGCGCTCGCTACGGCAAAGGCGGGCGCTATTGCCGCGCCGGGCTCGAACGTCGTCGATATCAAGGCGGCGAAAAAGGCCAAGATCACCGAGTTTGCAGCGCAGGGCAGCGACGAGCCGTTCTCGGCCCTCTACGTCTCGCGCAAGGCAATGACGTCGACCGCGACCAAGCTCGCCGCCTATGCGCGCTCGATCGGCATTACGGAGCCGGTTCCCGATATGCACGTCACGGTGCTTTACTCGAAAACGCCCGTCGATTGGTTCGACATGGCCGGCGAGGGATGGGACGGCGCCGAGGAGACTATTCGGGAGGGCGGGCCGCGGTTCGTCGAGCGTTTTGGCGACGCGATCGTTCTCCGGTTCAATGCGCCCGGCCTCCGCTGGCGTCACGACAGCATGATCGAGCGCGGCGCGTCGTCGGACTATCCCGAGTTCAAGCCGCATATCACGCTCGGCTATGGCTATCCCGACCTAGATCTCGCCCAGGTCGAACCTTTCCTCGGCGAATTGAAGTTCGGGCCGGAAGTGTTCGAGCCGATCAAGACGGACCCGGTCGATCCGGCAAAGCTCGACTTCACGGCCGGGGATCAGTTCGACGCGATCGACCGGCTCGTCGAGGCATCGGTTCGCGAGGATTCGCCACTGTTCCGCGCGATCGGCGAGGGAATGAAGGACGCTTTGCAAGGCGTGACGTCGGTCGAGGGCGCGCGTGTCGCGATCCTTGAGTCGATCGAGCGGTTCAACCCGACCGCGCTCGCCAAGGCGCTCGCAATCCCGCTCCTTGCCGAACGGGCGGGCGGCGTAGTCGGTGCAGATGACGAGGTCGACGCGTGACGCACTACCGCGCCGCTATCCTCGCGTTCGCCCTCGTCGCGATCGTCGTCGGGCTGATCGCCGGATGACACGGGTTCGGGGAGGGACCGCCGGGATCTTGGCGGCGTTCGCGGCGGGATGGCTCGACCCTCTCGACGCGGGCCTCCCCGAAGAACGCGACCTCCCGCCCATGACGCCGAGCGAGCGTCGAGCCCGAGCCCGGCGGGACAAGCGGCGAGAACGAAAGATAGCGTTGCGGTTGCCGTTCTGACGCGCATAGGGCTTGCATATTCCGCCGCGGTTTTGCAGAACGTCGGACGTTGCGACGGCGCGGATATTCGGAGACGCGCTAGGCTCCCTCGGGGCCAATAAAGATCAGCCGAGGGCTTTAGGTAGGTAGGTGGCCGCTCCGCTCTGAAAGTCCTTCGGGACCAACGGGAAACACATCGCTAGGGTAACGACTAGCTCGCATCGCTCGGCCCCACTGGCAACGGTGGGGCCGTTCGCGTATCGTCGCCCGGTCGATCATCACGACCAACCGAAAGGAACCGACATGGCCCTCCGACATTTTCGATTTATCCTATCCGCCGTCATCATCGCCGCCGCGAGCTTCGCGAGCCATACGGCGAGCCTGATCGAACGCGCCGTCCTGTTCGCGGTCGACGTCATCGCCGAACCGTTCCAGATCCGACAGCCGGTTTCCGCTCCGATGCTTTCCGGCGGCGGTTCGGTCGGTATCTCGTCGGCGCTCTACCAGCCGAACCGACACGAGGCCGGAGTCTCGCGGCGCTCGGCCGACCGCAACACCTAAGCCCGCGCACCACGCGCGAGCCGTTTAGAGGCCGTCCCTTTCCGAGGGGCGGCCTTTCGCGTATCCAGCCCGGATGCAGTTTGACAGCGAAGATCCCCGCACCCGCCGAGCGACCCGGAAGCTCCGCCCGCTCCAGCTCGACGCGGCCGATATCGAGGCGTGGCTCCTCGCCAAGGACCCGACCGCAATCGGTCCGTATTACGAGCTAGGCCCGGAGGAATACGCGCGGGCCTTCACCGCAGCGCAGACGGCCGGCACTGATATCGCCAGTGATCTCTATTACGCGCTGATCGACGCGGTATCGGTCGGAGGCTCGCTCGCCGACTTTCAATCGCTCGTGATCCCGACGCTCAAGGCGAAGGGGTGGCTTGAGGGCGACGACGGGCAGATCGCAACACGGGTCAAGCTGATCTATGACACGAACATGCGGCTCGCGCGGGCGGCCGGGCGTTGGACCGGATACCAGCGATCGAAAGACCTGTTTCCGTATCTCCGCGCCTTCACGGTGCAGGACGATCGCGTTCGCCACCCGCCGAAGTCGAAGAACTCGGATCATCGCGCGTGGGACGGGATCATTCTCCCCGTCGATCACCCGTTTTGGACGATCTACTGGCCCCCGCTCGGCTTCCGTTGCCGATGCGACGTCGTTCAAATGAGCCGATCCCAACTCGCGCGCTACGCTGGCGGCATCACGAGCGACGACGACCTAGAGGACCGCAAGAAGCGGCTAGGCCCGCCCGTGTTCCTCGCTCCCGTCGCGCCGATCGCCGCGCAGCTCGAACAAATGGTCGCGGCGACGAACGATCGCGAGGGCGGCCGGATGCCTGGCCTACCCGCGGTCGATCCGCGCAAGACGGCGCAACAGGGCGGGGACATTTGGGACGCCGTGATCGCGGCTAAGTCGCGCGAGGACATTGGTCGCCAGCTTGCGCGCTTCGGGTTCTAGGGGGTGGCTCCGGGGTCGTTCATCGCCGCCGACAATCCACGACAGGCCCCGGACGTTGTCTAACCCTCGATCCTTTTGTCGATCCGAACGGGCGGGTCGAGGAGCTATCGGTGGCTGTCGAGCCTCATGCCTTCGCGCTCGATTTCGGTCAAGGGGCGCCCGGCGGTATGCGGAGGCGTGAACCGCGGGGCATAGGCGCGCATTGTTTCCAGGCCGCCGCAATGGAAACAGTCGATCGCGCTTGGGCATGGAGCCTTGATCTCCTCGCAGCCTCCGCAACGGCATGTGAACGACACAATCGGCGTCGCGCAAATATCCGGCTCGATTTCCCGAATAACGCAAGTAGCATGGCTCGGCGGCGTTTTCCGCGTCTTCACACGAACCGGCGCGGGCCTCGGCGCGAACAGGTCGTCGGCGTCGTCGGTCATAGTCGGCGCCTCCACCGTCCCTTAGCGCGCGGATCGACCGCAGCGGGGCGGGCTCGACCAGGCCGATCCCATTCCTCGGCGCTCGTCTCGCCTTGATACTCGAACCCCGCCGCACGGATCGAACGACCATCCTCGCCGGGTAGGGTATAGGTCCACGCCTCGACATACCCGAGAGCCTTGCCAGCTCGACAAAGGGCTCCGTACAGCATCGAACACACCGGGGCGGCATGATCGCCGACCAGCGGCAAGCCGGACACGACCGCGCATCGCGTAATGACGAACCGACCGGTCCCGAGCCATACCCGCGCCGGGTTGCCAGCAAGTGCAGCGCCGACCCGAACCCCGTCCAGTTCGACCGCGACCGCAAACAGCGCGCCATGCACACGCGGCAAATGGCGATGCACGTCGGACACCCAAACGCGGGCTTCTCGACCCGTGATCGGCGAGAGGCGATACGTCATCGGTCGAGCCTCCCATTAATCCAAGTCGCGGGCCGACCAGCACGCCGCCAAGCCTCGACCTCGGGCCGTAGCAGCGTGTTCACCCCCGCCCGACGCGCGCGGTCGAGGATATTTTGCGCGGGCGGGAGGAGCGCGAACGCGTTGCGGGGGCGCGCGGTCGGATAATACGGGTATGCCATCAATGCACCACGAGCCACGGTTCGAGGCGCAGCTCGAACCCGACCTCTTGAGCCGCGGCAATGTTGAGCGACCAAGCGATTTGCGAGGCGAGGGCGCAGTCGGCCGCGACTAGCACTGGCTCGCGGCGGATCGGCGACAGGATCAGGTTCCCGGCGACGGCGAGAGGGAAGTCCTCGCGGAGAAGGGGGCGGTTCACGAGCGTAAAATCCAGCCGGGAAACTCGTCGGTCAACTCGATCGGATACCCGCGATACTGGAGGCGTAAGGTGGCGTCGCGCTCCTCGGCCGCAAGCGCCTGGAACGCCGACCCGCCCATAATCCAACGCGTATCCGGCTTCTCGCGCTTGCCCGCCTGGCGCTTGTCCAGTTCGACCGCAAGGGCCGCGTCTAGGTCCGTCCTGATCGTCATGTCCATTGCTCCGCCATCGCGTCCGCGATTCCTTGATATGTCGTCGACCGCTCCGACCAGCGATCGGCCGAGGGCGCCAACTTGTTTTGCCCGGAATCCGTTTGGTTGCTCCAGCGCTCGACACCTGTCCCGAACAGACCCAATTGCGCCCGGCCGTCGTCAACGATCCGCGGCGTCGCACGACCGGTCGCGCGTAACTTGCGGAGGTTGCGGCGCCAAAGCACCGTTGCCTTGCTCGCATCCTCGCGAAAATTGAACGGCTGGAGCGTTTGCGGCAGGGCATGGGGAGGGCAAACCTCCGTCCCAATGATGCCTTGCGGGTTTTCGACCGCATAGCCGGCGCCGTCGCCCTCCTCCTCGACCCAGTCGTCGAGAAGCTTGAATAAGAGCTTGGTCGTATGGATTGCGTGGAGCGTGCAAGCGTGGCGCCCGTAAATCCGCTCGTTCCAGTGCAAGCCGGCGTTGTTCAAATAGGTGCAAGTCGGATGGGCGATCACGCGCCGCGCGCCACGAAGTCCCCCCGCACGAATGAAGGGGAACACGTCGGCGACGATATGCGGGCCGCCATGCCGAGCCGGGCGGAGGTCAACGGAGATCGCCTCATGTCCGCGCGCCGCGAAGGTATCGCGCACGACCCCGCTCTCCTCGAACAGAACGACGACCTTCACGCGGCACACCCGAGCGACAATCGGCCAAGCCGGCGAGGCTTCACGCCGTCCCGAGCCGCCCGACACAACGCGTCACACCGGTTGTTCCAGCGCGCGTGCGGCGAGTGTCCGTCGGGCTTGTGGCCCGGTATCCAGACCGCCGACACCGCAATCCCGTGGACCTCGACGATCTTCGCGATTACGAGCGCCGCCTTTGCCATCGTCGACTCCGGCCGCTTCACCACGCGCCCCGAGATTCGCTCGACCGCCGACCGGCTATCGGTCAAGACGCGGACCTCGTCGCCCCGCCTGATATCGCCGTTACGCAGCAGCTTGTGGAGCGCGTTCGCAATGGCACGGAGTTCGGCGGTCGAGCTGCAATGCGTGTCGGCGCGCAACCGGCCCGACGCCTCGATCGGACCGGCGGCGTCGGGGATGATCGCCACGGTCGCCCATGTCGCGACCCGGTCCTTGATCCCGGCGTCGGTATAGAGGTCGACCCTCACGAACACACCGAACATAGAGAGGAGAATCCTCCGCAAGCAGGGCAACTTGGCCGCTCGTTCGGGCAAGTATGGCGAACACCCGTAGTTATTCGGGAATTACAAATCGGGCACGTCTTAGGCTGGAGCCCGGCTCGATATTGCGCCTGTCGCAACTCTTGGAGCTTATCGGACGTCTTTCGGATCTCCTCGGTCGCGCGCTGCATGGCCTCGGTTTGCGCCGACATGCTCGACCGGAACCGTTGCGATCGAAGCGCCTCCGTCATAGCCATAAACGCGGCAGTCATGGCGGCGTCGGAATAGACACCTTCCGCCGCATGAACCGTCATCGTCGGCCGCGCCGGTTTCGCCTTCACCCTCCCCGGCACGTCGAACAGGTCGAGCGAGAGGCCCGCCTTTTCCGCGAGCCTTGTCCCCAACGTGACGGCGTTGTCCCGCTCGTGCGGCGAGGTCGTCGACCGCGCCTTCGCAAATATCGCGGCGATCTTCTCGCGCGGGGTCATCGGAGGAGGTTCCGAAGCTTAACGAGATCCTCGCCGTCGAGCAGGAACGCGGCCGACGAAAGGTTGTAGGCCGCGACCTCGTCACCACGCGCCTTTGCGAGTCGCGCGACCTCTTGCATAGCCTCGCGGACCTGATCGGGGATCGACTTCACGAGACGAGCCCGAGCGCGACGGCGGCGTAATAGCCCGCGGTCGGGATGCAAATCCAGATGAAAGCGATTTCGAGCGCGCGGCGAGGCGTTAGATCGATGATCTTCGGCTCGTCGACCGGCGGACGATCGCGATAGTCAGCCATTAGGATTTCCTTTTCTGTTGCGCGACGTGCCGCGTTTCGACGGTATGCGGGGCGGCTCCGGCGTCCTCTTTCGCCGCCTCGGTCGCGGCCTTGACGCTCGTATGCGGTAGGTTTCCCCAGTCGCCGGGGCGGGACAGGTACGCGCCCGACTTGCCCGCAAAGGTCGTGACGAGGTAGCGGATCACGGCCACATGCTTTCGGCGAGGGCTTTGCCGCGAGCCGTGAGGCTATAGTCATAGCGATACGCGCCGATGCAGAGAACGCGAGTTACGTCCGCCAAGCCTTCGGACACCAATCCGCCGAAGTCGGTCCGGCCCGCTCCAGTGAACACGACACCGCAGTCGCGCAGCACCCGAAGGGCGACGAGACGGGGATCGCTCACGACCACACCACGGCGCGACCGAATACCGAACCCGTCGCGCGCACGAGATCCGCCGCTTCGGCAGAATCCCAGCCAACGAACCACGCCGACCGCGACGGTCCCGAATTGCGATAGGGGTTGTCCTTGCGCGACTTGGCCTCGGCGTAGTCCTGTTGACCAATCTCTTTCGGCGTCATCATATCACAGACCCCTCAAGGCAATTGCGGCACATGACGGGCTTATCCCCGCAAGCCGGACAGACCGGAAACAGCTTGGCGAGGATCGGAGCAACCACGCCGCGCGGGACGGTGGCGACCGGCACGACGCCGAACAGGAACAGCCGCCAGCTACGGCGGATCGTCTCGTCGGGTTTAGGCGACGGCGACCGCCAGCGAACCGGCACGATCGGGAGGAGCGACAGGCGCGGCTTGTAGCGGGCGGGGCTCACGAGACGATCGTCCGACCGAGTTCGGTCAAGCGAGCGCGGAAAGCGTCGGCGCGCTCCTTGGTGGCGAACGAGTAGTTATCGAGCGTCTTGCCGTCCGACTGGACGAACCCGACGTTGAGCCCGAGCCCTTGGGCTTCGCGCTTTGCGCGGACCCGTGCGGCGAGCTGATCCATTGCGGCGGTATCGAACATGGGAAAATCCTACCTAGCGTTGTGTCGGCAACCGGTCGTGAACCGGAGGGGCTAGGGTTAGGCCGTCGCTCAAAGCGACCCGACGCCGATACCAATACACGGTTCCGCGAACGTTTCAATAGCGTTTCATCGGACCCGCCACGCTTTCAGGGTTCCGCGCCAAACTCGCGCGCGGTATCTCTTGCCGATGGCAAAACGTTGGATTGAAGCGTTCCGCATCGGCGGAAAAGCAAGCCGGGGCATCAAGCCGGAGCATTTGGCCGAGGTCGTCGATGACGATTTCGGGGCCAACCCGCGCGCATTGTGCTTCGGTCATCCTAAGAGCGACGACCCGGCCGCCGGGACGATCACGGGGGCAAAGGTCGAGGGTAACTCCCTCATGGTCGAACTCGGGACCATGACGTCGAAGGCGATCGAGGGCATCAGGTCGGGCGAATGGCTCAACCGGTCCGCCGCGTTCTTCGACCCGCACCACGAGGCGAACCCACGGCCCGGCAAATGGACCTTGCGCCACGTCGGGCTCCTTGGCGGCGCGGCTCCCGGCATCCCCAATATGCAGCCGCTATCGAAGGCTCTCGCATTCTCGGCCGACGGCGACGATCTCGACGGGCTGGAAATCTTGGGCGACCCGGCCGACGCGCTCGTCTATGCGGGCGCACCGACCCCTTTCCACACCATTTTTGACGCGAAGGAACCGACGATGGAACGCACCCAGGCACAGATTGACGCCGACAACGAGTTCAAGGCTCGCGAGGACCGGCTCAAGGAGCGCGAGGAAGCCGCAGCGAAGCGCGTTCGCAATCAGTTCGAGGCGAGCAACGGCTCCTCGATCGACGCGCTCGTTCTCGCCGGAAAGGTTCTCCCCGCCGAGGCCGACGCGCTCAAGCTTTCGTTCAACGCGTTCGACCCGGAAGCGGAGGACCTCACGTTCGGCGCGGGCGACAAGGCCACCAAGGCGAGCGCCGTTTCGCATATCCTCACGTTCATGGCCGCAGCGCTCCCGAAGCGCGTCCCGACCGGCGAGCGCCTCTCGCCCTCGCGCGAGTTCAACGCCGACACGACCGACCGGGACGCACCGATCGCGGAACAGGCCGGCGACCTCACGGCGAAGGCTCGCGCCCGGATGGTGGCGAACCCGTCGCTCTCGTTCGAGGCGGCGATCGAGCTGGAGTCGGACGGCGGACACGTCGGCTAACCCCTCCCAACCCCGTTTCAACTAGGAGTTCTCGACATGGGCCAGACGACCGGCTTCCTCACCAAGTCTCTACAGGCCACCACGGCCATCCCCGCCCGCCGGTTCGTTGCCTATGGCGCGGCCGATGGCACGGGCGTTCCCGCATCGGGGACCGCGGCGTTCATCGCTGGCATTTCGTCCGACCTCGATACCGACGTCGGGCAGCGCGCGAGCGTGTTCATGAACGGCAATATCGCCGAGGTCACCTATGGCGCGACCGTGGCGCGTGGCGATCCTCTCACCTCGGACGCGCAGGGCCGTGCGATCAAGGCGACCGCCGCGGGGCAGTTCGTCGGCGGCTTCGCTGAAATCTCCGGCGTGGTCGGCGATATCGGCTCGTGTGTCGTCTCGCCCGGCATCTACTAAAAACCGCTTCAACAAGCCCCAAACGAGGACCCTATCGCGATGGCCCAGGCCCCTTTCGTCATCAACCCCGCTCTTGTCGCCATCGCGGTTGACTACAGCGGAATCAATCGAACCGCGCGCGGCTACATCGCCGATCGCGTTGCTCCCCGTATGCCGGTCGACGCGCCGCTGTTCCGCTACCCCGAATACAAGATCGAGGACGCGTTCACGGTTTACGACAACCAGGTCGATCGCCTCGGCCGCCTGAATGAGATCACGTCGAGCGCCACCGAGACGCCGGGCGAGACGAAGGATTACGGCATCCTCGAAAAGGTCCCGTTCCGCGACGAGTCCGCGGCTCGGAATCAGTCGATCCCGTTCACGCTCAAGACGCGCGCCGTGCGTCACGTCGTCGACGTCAATCAGCTCAACCGCGAGATCCGCGTCGCCGCGTTCGCAATGAACATCGCGAACTATCAGGCGGGCTACACGAGCGACCGCACCGTCTCCGGCGCTGGCAACTACAAGTGGTCGGACTTCAACAACTCGGACCCAGTCGCCGACGTGATCGACGCAACGACCGCCATGCTCGTTCCGGGCAACGTCGGCGTGACGTCGCGCAAGGTCATGAACATCTTGCGTCGTCACCCGAAGGTCGCCGTCGCGCTCGGCGGCTCGCTCAACTCGGGTAAATACTACTCGGAACAGGAAGTCGCGACCGCGCTCGGCCTGGAGCGGATCGAGGTCGGCAACACGCTCAAGCAGACCAGCAAGCGCGGGCAGACGGTCGTCACCTCGCAGATTTGGCCGGACTCGTTCGCGATCCATTATCAAGGTCCGATGGATTCGTCCGGCCTCGGCCTCGACAACGGCGCGACGAACTTCCTCGCTACGTTCCAGTGGGGCGGGATCGTCTCGGGCGAGAACCTCTATCGCCCCGGCGAAATGGGCCTTTGGGGCGGCGTCGGCGTCTATACTGGCGAGAGCTTGGTCGAGAAGCGCGTCGCGCCTTTCGCCGGGTATCTGTTTCAGAACGTCCTCTAATTCTACCGGAGGGCGGCCCCGCGCCGCCCCGAGGCTAGAATAAGACCCCCAACGGAGAATCCTTATGGATCGCACCCCCCTTTACGCGCAGTTCGACGGCGACGAGATCCTCGGCACGGTTTACCCCCTCGGCGAGGAGATTTCGCAGGATGTCGACGCAGGTACGCGATCGGTCCTCGTGGAAATGGGGCGCCTCTCCGCGACGAAGCCGCCCGTTCCGTTCGTCATGCCGACCGCAGTCGACAAGAACGTCGGCGATATGTCCCGCGCCGAGCTGGAGCAGTCCGCGCTCGCCATCGCCTCCGCCAGCCTGGCGGACCGCTCCGAAGACGATCTTCGCGAGTTCGTGTCGCGCGGTCGTGACGAGGCCGACCAGCGCGCCAAGGATGCCGACGAGGAGCGTCAACGCGCGATCGACGCGAGCAAGACCAACGAGGCCGGCTCGACCCCTTACGCCGACCTCAAGGACAAGCCGCTCAACACGCTCAAGACGGCGGAACTCGTGACGATCGCCGACGAGGAGAATATCTCGCTCGTCGACGCGCGCACGAACCCGGATCGCGTGAAGCTGATCGAGGACGCCCGCAAGGCGAAGGCGAGCAGCGATACCCCGGCCGCTTAACGCGCCGACCCGTTACAATCCCGAGGGGGTCGAGTCGCAACGGCTCGGCCCCCTCTTTCGTTGAAAGGCCCGACATGAAGCTCTCCCGGTTCTCCCTAATCCTCGCGCTCGCGCTCCCCTCGATCGCCATCGCGCAAACCGTCCCTGTGACGCCTCCGAACACGGTCGACGGCTCGGGCCGATCGAAGGCGGTCGGGACGACGTTTATCGTCAACGCGGACGGCTCGATCGCGACGATCGGCGGCAACGCGGGGACAGTGACGACGCCGTCAACGATGGTAACGACCACGCAAGGAACGGCCGCGAACGGCGGCGTTCCCGCGGGCAACCCGAACCTCGTCGCGGGTTCGGACGGCGCGAACGTGCGAACAATGCGGACGGACCCGAACGGAATTTTGCTCGGCAGTATTAACAATGCGAGCGCAAGCAACCTCGGGGACGGCTCTCCGCAGGCGGGCGCACTCCCGGTTCGTAGCCACGGCGTTCTGTGGAATGGCGCCACCTTTGATCGCCAGCGTGACGCGAATACCGCCGCCGGAACGACCGGAACCGGGCTGGCGGGTACCGTTGCGCTCGGCCTCGTGAACACGACCCAAGCAACCGCAACGGCTGTTGGAAACTACGTTCGCCCGTGGCTTGACCCCTATGGCCGTACCATTGTGCAGTTTGTCGACAGCACGGGTAACAACGTCGCGGTCCGCGCTCCCGCCGATGGCGCAGGAAACGAAAGCGGCCTAACCACTGTTGACCGCCTGACAGTGTTTAACGGCGCGACATGGGACCGCTTGCGCGGCGACACGACGGGCGGGCTTTGGTCGCAGGAACGCGAGCGGGCGCAGTTCTATTCCGAGCCAACAACGGCGCTTGCAGCGAACGCGACCTATACCGGAGCGACGCGCGACGGCGGCCCTAACATTTCTCAATGGGGCTCGTTTTCGTGCTTTGCGCGCGCCGATCAGTCTGGCTCCGTTTTCCTCGACGGCTCACCCGACAATGTGACTTGGACAAACAAGGTTACGGCCACAGTCGCGGCGAACACGCCCGTTCGCATCACCGATCGCAACGACATGCGCAACAGCCGTTGCCGGTACACCAACGGCGCGACCGCCAACACCGCCGCGCCCGTCATCAACAGCAGCTTCGGCGCATAAGCCGACCACCGGGAGATAATGCCATGAGACTTGCGATCCTTGGGGGGCTCGTGGCCCTCCTCCTCGCCACACCAGCTACAGCGCAGATCGGGACGCTCGTTAATGGCGTCCCGCCAGTGTCGCCCGAAACCGCGACCGCCCTCGCGCAGATGCAAGCGCAGATACCGTCCCCCGCCGACAGCGTCCCGAGCATCGAAGCGCCTGGCGGGGCTCCAGGCGCAACGATGACGTTCCGCCGGGGTGACGCGGTCGCGCCTCGCATCACGCGCTCGGGCGTGTTCACCGTCTCGGGCGCAACGGGCCTGATCGGCGGAACATGGTCGACCCCGCTCCCGGCTGGAGCGTCGTCCTATCCGATGTTCTTCACCGGCATTGGTCCGGCCGGGTCGATGGCGATTGACTGTATCGTGATCTCGTCGACGAATACGGCGTTCTCGGCGCAGTGCCGGCAAGGCGTCTTGACCCTCTCCCTCTTGTCCGCGCCGATCTCGATCCTCGCGCCGACAGGGACACAGGTTTACGCGCTGGCGCTACCGGCGACGCAAGTCTCGCAATAAGCCTCCCGTATCGCCACAACGCGCCGTCTCCGCTATGCGGGGGCGGCGTTTTGCATTGGAGCCCCGCGCAATGGTCTATCTCACCTCCGCCGAATACGTGAAGCGCTTCGGAGCGCGCGAGACGACGCTCCTCACGTTCGACGGCGTCCCGGTTCCAAACGTCGCGCCGACCTATGACACGCTGAAGCTTGAGGCGCAGATCAGCGACGCGACGGATCAGGTCGAGGGCTATATCTCGCGCCGCTATGCCGTCCCGCTCGCGTCGGCCCCCTCGATCGTCAAGGGGTGGGTGGGCGCTCTCACCCGGTTCAATCTGGCGGTTGCGAGCGGACACCTCTCCGACGCGATCAAGATTGCCTACGACTCCGCGATCCGCCAGCTTGAGCAGCTCGCCGCGGACAAGCTCGACCTCCCGATTCCCGAAGGCGGGACCGCGCTCCCCGAGAACAGCGGCGGGTCGCCTATGTCATCGGGCGACCGGGCCGCGCCGACGTTCACCTCGCAGACCATGAGCGGATACACGGACACGTTTACCGGGTCGGCCGGTTACGCGCCTTGCTGGCGGCAGGGGCGCTAGTTCGTGGCGGGCTTCCAAACGACGCTGGAGTTCGACGGCGCCGGGCTGGAGAAGCCGCTCGCCGCGCTTCGCAACCTCCGCGACTTGGGCGAGGATCTCTCGCCGTTCATGACGGCCGCAAAGTCGATCCTCCTCGCCTCGACGATTAACCGGTTCGAGACGGGGCGCGGACCGGGCGGCATCCCGTGGGCGCAGACCAAGCGACAGGTTCGGAGCGCGGTCGGGCCGACCGGACCGAACAAGGCCCGCATCCTCGTCAACACCGGGGCGCTCCAAAGCTCGATCCAGGGCGAGAGCGACAGCAAGAGCGCGGAGGTCGGATCGAAGGGCCTCGACGTCCCGGCGAAGCTGGCAAACCAATTCGGATCACACCGCCAAAGCGTCGTTCTCGCGCATGAACGCGTCGTAACGAAGGTATTCGGCGCGACGCTCGACGAGCCCGCCGTGCAGAATGTCCGCGCGCATGGTCGCGTGACGAACCTCCCCGCCCGCCCATTCGTCGGCATAGACAGCGACGACGTTGCCGATATCAAGGACGCATGGGGCGGCATCATCCGAAAGGCATACGGCAATGGCTGACCCCCTCGACTTCGGCGTCGATCTCTCGACCGTGCAAGCTCGCTTGCTCGCAATGGGATATTTCCTCTCCGTCACGGACGCGCTCGACGCGAGCGAGGCGCTCGACGGAACTCTCGCCTACAGCCCGCCCGCCGCGTTCGTCGCCGTTACGCGCGAGGTCGGGCTAGAGAACCGCGTGACACAGGGACACTCCCAACGGGTCGAGGTCGAGATCGGGATCTTGTTCGTCGAAAGCACGGCCCGCGCGTCTCGGACCAGTGCAAAGGATCAGCTCGAATTGACCCGCAAAGCCGTGACACGCCAGCTCGTCGCCTGGACGCCTCGCGGCGCGGGCAAGGCGCTCGATTACGCGCGGTACAGCGTCGTCAAGATCGGTAACGGGCTGGCATGGGGCGAGGTGCGGTTCACGACCTCCTATCGCCTCACGATCTAGGCGGGCTTTCAGGGTTCCTCGCCGTCTCGCCGCGCCGTATTCCGAACGGCGAACCCGAGGAGCCCGATACATGGACGCAACCGACAACAATCCCGACGCGCGGGCCGACGATCTCGTCGCAGATACCGCGCCGGCCGCACCTGGCACGATCGCCGAGCCCGAGGTCGCCGAGACGCAATCGACCGACCCGATCCGAAACGAGGAAGGCTTTGCGCTGATCGTGACGGAGAACGGGACCTATCCCGCGAACCACCGCCTCCGCGCCGAAGCGATGGCCCGTGACGGCGTGACGACCGACGCCGACGGCATGATCTCCGACGAGCTGATCGCCTCGACCAAGGATCGCTTGGCGCGCGAGGATGCCGAGGCGAAAGCGAACACCCCGTCGATGGATTGGACCCGCGACCGCCTCGTCGAGTTCGCGGCACGCACGCCGGGCGCGTTCCACGAGACGGACGCGAACAAGCGCGCCATCCTCGACGCAATCAACGCGGCAACCGCCGCCCCTTCGGAGTCCTAAGACATGGCCGGCGCAAATAAAGATTGGTTTACGAAGGTTATTCTCGCCAAGCTGGAGACGACCGAAGGCACGGACGCCGCACCGACGACCGTCCTCAACGCCCTCCGCGTTCTCAACTTTGCCGAGACGTTCCTCACGGCCGAGCAAAAGGTCCGCGCGATCGAGACGGCCTATTACGGCGCAACCCCGTTCGTCCTCTCGGGTTTCCAGCGGACGATGACGTTCGACATGGAAATGCACGGCGGCGGCGTGGCGGCCGGAACGACGGTTCCGCCTTGGATGATCCCGCTCCAGTTTTGCGGCATGGGGACCCCGGCCGTCGGCGCGAACAGTGTCACGATCGCGCCTATCACCGCGGCGACCAAGACCGGGACCATGTGGGCCTATATCGACGACCTGTTGACGAAGATCGCGGGCTCGCGCGGGACATTCGGGTTCAAGATCGAGGACGACGAGTTCCCCGTCTGGAATTTCGACGTCCTGGGTATCCCGGACCAGGCGCTCGCCTCGCAAGCCGTCCCCGGCGCGGTCACGTTGACCGGCTATGTCGACCCACTCCTCTCCGCGACGGAAAACACCACGTTCACGATGGGCGCCTATGCCGCGGCGCTCCGCCGTTGGACCATGTCGGCGAACAACGATCGTCAGTTCCGCTCGCTGATCGGCCCGACGGACCGGATCAACATGCGGGGCCGCTCGCTCTCCGGCGAGGTCGTGTTCGAGGTCCCCGACCTCACGACCAAGAACTATTTCTCGCAGATCCGACCCGGCACGACGATGCCGGCGACGTGCGTCCAGGGTTCGGCCCCGGGCAATATCGTGCAGATCGACACGCCTCGCTTGCTTATCAGTGGCGCGGCGCTGTCGGAGGAACAGGGCAAGGCAATGTGTACCCTTTCCGTGACGGCGATCCCTTCGGCCGCGGGTAACGACGAGATCCTTATCACGTCGAAATAGTTTGCGGTCCGCCGCGAATTGGGAACATTGGCCGGCGCGGGACAACCCCGCGTCGGCCTTTGTCATTCTGGAGAGCATCATGTCGTTTGACCTACTCGCGAAGCCCCTCGTTCATATCCCGGTGAAGTGGCAAGGGCTCGACAGCGACGAACACGGCGACGCGAAGATCGTCGAGCATGAGGTTTCGATCCAAGTCGAATTGCTTACCCGTGAGGAACTTGAGGAGTGGACCGCCGACGCGCAGCAGGACGCCTTTGCGGCGGAACGCGCCGAGCTAATGGATCGGATCAACGCCGCGCTCCGTCTTTCCGAGGATGGCGTCGAAGGTACGGCGGCATTGCTCAACACGCTCACGGAGGAGCAAAACGCGCTCAACCGGCGGACCCGTGAGGCCACGCGCGAGCGTGACGTCCGCACCTTTACCCGCGTCGCACACGGCTGGAAAAAGGTCGTTACGAACCGCGCGCCGGTCCCATTCAACGCCGAGAACGCCCGCAAGCTCTTGGCTTGGCCCGGCTTCCCCGAGGCGTTCTTTTTCGCCTTCGCGGATGCGGTTAAGGGCAAGCTGGCAGCACGGGAGGGAAACTCCGAAGGCTCGGCCGCCAGTGGGCCGGCGGTCGAGCCTACCGACGCGACGACAAAGGTCGAGACGCCGACGAGCTGACGCCGTTCGAGATTGAATGCCAGCGGTTCGGCATCGACCCGAAGGGGTTTAATCGGGGGGAGAGCGTCGAGGCTCGCGACGTCATCCCCCTATGGCCTGACATGCAGATCCCGTTCGCGCTGTTTTGTGACGCGCCGTGGCAATGGCTCTCGCTCGGCATGGGGGGCGCGATCCGAACCAATATCAGCCGGACGGAATTGGAGGCTTCCGCGAGGTCACTTGGCGTCACAATGACACCGGACATATTCGCGGATATACGAATCCTTGAAGCGGAGGCGATCAACTATTGGTCGAGCCGACGATAGGGAAACGACATGGCAGGCGATTTCGATCTTTCGGCCCGGATTACTGGCGACGCGACCGGGCTAGTCTCGGCCGCGAAACAGGGGGTCGACGGGATCGAGGATCTCGGCACGGCGCAGCGCGGCGCGGCCGGCGCGGCTCGGGAGCTTGAACAGGCGACCGAGTCGAGCGGCAAGGCCCAGGCCGACACGGCTCGAAAGACCGGGGAGGCCACCCGCGCCACGGCCGAGGGCGCGCAAGAGCAGCGCGAGGCGGCAAAGGCCGCGCGTGACGCCGGGACCGCGCAGGAAGGGCTAGGAGCCGCCGCAGCTCGGGCCGGATCGCAGCAGGAAGCCGCCGCCAGTTCCGCCGCCTCCGCCCGTAGCAAGCTGGCAGCAGCGTCGACGCAACTCGATCTCGCCGAGACGCGCGCCGCGTCCGCCGTCGCTGGCCTAGAACTCGCGCACCGCAAAGCCGCCCTAGCCGCCGACGATGACGCCGACGCGCAGCTCCGCGTGATCCGTGATCTTGCGAACGCCGAGGCGCGCGTAATCTCCACCGCTCAAGGCGTCGTGATCGCGCGCGAGCGGGTCAACAAATCGCAGCGCGACGGCGTATCGGCGACGGACGAGAGCATTCGGGCTACTAACCGGCAGGGCTATGCGGTCCGCAACGTCGGGCAGCAGTTCGGCGACTTCGGCCTCCAAGTCGCGGGCGGGACGTCGGTCGCGCGGGCGTTCGGGCAGCAAGCCGGGCAGCTCGGGTTTGCACTGTCGGAGCTGCAAAGCGGTCCGCTCGTCGGCCTCGGCAAGTTCCTCGTGGGGCCGTGGGGCATCGCTCTCACGATCGGCGCCGCCTTCCTCGGCCCGATGATCGAGAAGCTATTCCAGGCGGGCAGCGCGGCAGAGGAGAACGCCGACAAAATGGCTAAGGCGGCGTCGGCCGCCGACAGCTTCGGGAACGCGCAATCCATTCTCGGCAAGGTTATCGACCTCACGACCGGCAAGATCAAAACGCAAAACGTCGTTTTGATCGAGTCGATCAAGCTCCAGACGCAAGCCAATCTCCTCGCCGCACAGGCGAAAATCGACGCGCTCAAGCCTAAACCCGACCTCGTTATAAAGACGGGCGGGCAGGGCAATGGTTCGCTCGGCGGGATCGGCGGGTTCGGCAATTTCGACAAGTCGGTCGCCGCGGCCGGATTGGTCGATCAGCAGCAAGCGAAGCTCAACGCCATCACGCAAAGCTTGGGGCGGCTCGTCGCGAGCGGGTACGCGGACAAGGACCCGGCCGCCTACGCCGCCGCGGTAAATAAGGGCATCACGAACGCGATCGCAGGGATCGACCGCCTCGCCACGGGCAGCACGTTCGCGGGCAAGAAGCTAACCGACGTCAAATCGACGCTCCTCGGAATCGGCACGCTCGGCACCGACAAGGCCGCGGGGTTGCTCTCGCTCAAGGCGCTCACGGGTGGCGGGGTCGATCCACTCCTCAAGCCGTACAAGGCCGATCCGAAGGCAAAAAAGCCGCCTAAACCGAAATCAACGGAAGCGCGAGACGAGTTCGGCCGGGATGCCGAGGACAAGATCGCGAACCTCGTCGGGCAGTTCGACGAGGCTCCCCCTGTCCTCGATAAGACGAACAAGAAGATCCGCGAACTCGACGACCTGATCGACGATCTCGGCCGCAAGAAGCCGGCGGGGTTTGCCGACCTGATCGCGAGCGCGGAGGCGGCAAAGGTCACGGTTCGCGACGGGCTGATCCGTGAGGTCGCGAAGTCGTTCGAGCAACCTAAGACGCTCGCCGATAAGGCCGCAGCGGCATTCGGGCAGCTCGACGCCGTCATCGCCGACCTCAACAAGAACAAGCCGACCGGGTTCGACGGGCTGATCGAAAGCGCCGAGCGCACTAAGGGCGTCATCGCGGCCGGACTGCAAAAGCCGTATCGCGATTTTATTGAGGATCAGCGCGACGGGCTGACGGTGCAGCAGCTATTGACCGCGGGCCGGATCGACGAGGCGAACGCGCTCAAGACGGTGCAGGGCCTTCAAAAGACGATGGGGCCGCTAACCGACGCGCAAAAGGACAGCGTTCTCGCGACGGTCCAAGCCATGCGGCTTGAGCAACGCCAGCTCGAAATCAGGAACGAGCTACAGGCGAAGTATCTAACGGCGGTCGGCTCGATCAAGGGCGTAGTGCAGGACGCGACGCAAGCGTTCGTGCGCGGAGACCTCGGGCAGCTTATCAAGGCTCCGCAAAAGCTCCTCGACAGCTTCCTCACGCTCAAGGGCGACAAGATTTTCGACAACTTGTTCGGGGGCGTGTTCCGCGACCTTACGGATCAGGTCAACGGCGTGTCGCCGGTCAAGGATGCCGGAAAGCGCATGGCCGCCGCGGTCGACGAGGTCGCGGATAAGTCGAAGATCGTCGCGACGTCGTTCGCTACGATTAAGCCGCCGGTCGACGCCGCGACGAAGGCACTCGGCAGCTTCACCGACGCGCTCAATCGCGCGGCCGGGATCAACACCCCCGCGAACGACAATAACAGCTCCAGCGGCCTCCCCGGCGGTACGACGATCGAGCCGGACGGGACGATCCGTGTCGAGGCGAACAAGGTTGCAACGCCGACGCCAACACCGAACCCGACGGTTCCCGGTGACAAGGTCGACCCGTTCGCGCTCGGTATCGACAAGGTATTCGGCAAGCTCGGCATCAAGGACCCGCAGATTTTTGGCCGCTCGATCGGGCAGAACGCGGGCAAGGCGTTCGAGGGCGCGGCGACCGGCGCGGTCGTCAACGGGTTTTTGCAACCGCTCGGCAAGGCTCTCGGGTTCAAGACGTCCAAGGTCGGCGCACAGATCGGCGGCGCGGTCGGTTCGTTCCTCCCGATCCCGTTCGGCAAGGAAGTCGGCGCGGTTGTCGGTTCCGTGATCGGCGGACTGTTCAAAAAGGACAAGTTCGGCTCGTCGACCCTAAGCGTTAACAACGGGCAAGCCGTCGCCGGGACGTCGATCGGCTCGGGCAAGGCGGCAAAGGAACAGGCGGACGCGCTTGGCGGGTCGCTTGCCGACGGGCTCAATTCGATCGTTGCCGCACTCGGCGCGCAGCTCGGAAGTGCGAGCGTCTCGATCGGCTATCGACCTGGCCACAAGGCGGGCGCGTATCGCGTCGATACCTCCGGCGCTGGCAAGGTGACGGGGGTCGAGGCGTTCGACACCGAAGCCGAGGCCGTTGCCTTCGCAATCCGTGACGCGATCCTCGACGGCGGCGTAACGGGACTTTCGGCCGCCATGCAAAAGGCGCTTTCGTCGAACGCCGATATCGACCGGGCCGTTCAAGAGGCGCTCGGGGTCAAGGCGCTGGAGGCATCGCTCGGCGGCGTGCAAGGCGCGCTCAAGGCGCAGTTCTCGGCCGAGGACGCGGCAGGGCGCGAGCGGGTCCGCCTGGCGAAAGCTTACGGGGTCGACCTCGTCGCGGTCGAGAAGCTCAACGCGGAACAGCGCGCAACGCTGATCGAGTCGACGCTCAAATCGCGCCTCGGCTCGCTCTCGGACACGCTCAACTCGCTCAAGTTCGGCGACCTGTTCGAGGGTTCGGCCGCGGACAAGCTCAAGGCCCTACAGGTCCAAATCGACGCGGCGCAAAAGGATGCCGAGGCGGGTAAGGCCGGGGCAGCGGACACGCTCGCCGGGCTGTTGCAACAAAAGGTCGGGACGGCTCGCGACGCATACGGAACGGCCGGGCCGGAGTTTACGAACGCGCGGGGCGATGCCCTCTCGGCGATCGAGCGCGTAATCAAAATGGAGACGGACCGGGTCAACGCCGCGGCGAACGGGACCGGCACCGATGCGGCGGCTATGGCGGCGCAAACGGCAGTTATTTCCGAAGGGGTTGACGTACAGGTGCAAACCCTTGCGGCGGTAAAGGATCTCGCCGGAGCGATCAGGGGAACCGGCTCGGCGAACGACTATTCGCCGAACCTCAACGGGATCGCTAGGAAAGCGGCAGCATGACGCAAACCGTATTGATCCAAGCGTTCCCGGCTGATCCAGCAACGGGCGCCCCCGTCCCGGTCCGGCTCGCGGGCGGCGGCTCGCGAGCCTATTCGCAATTTGGCTTCGGAGATTGGCGGGCCGGGGTCGCAACGCTTCCTCGCTTTACCGCCGAGGTCGGGTTCGACGCGAACGGATGGAACGGTAACGCGATTCCCCAGGTAGCCGGGACGCGCTTCAATTCGGCGGACCAACAGCTCACGGCCGACCTCGCCGGGCTCTACTGGAAAGACGCGCGGATCACGATCACGACCGGCGATGACGACACGGGCGCTTATGGGACCGCGTTCGTTGGCTCGGTAGGCTCCGTGTCGATCGAGAGCGGGGTTCTATCGTTCGCGCTCGGCGACCTTTCCGTCGATCTTAACAAGCCGCTCTTGTCCGCGACGTTCGCCGGCACTGGCGGGCTTGAGGGGCCGGTCGATATCTCGGGGCGGGTCAAGCGCCGATCATGGGGCCGCGTGTTCAGTGTCGAAGGGTTCATCCTCGACAAGGCGAACAATATCTATGAGTTCGGCGATCCGGCCTTTCCTCTCGCCGGGTTCGTTCGGATCAAGGACAAGGGGCGGGAAGGGCCCTCCGTTGTCCTCGATTGGCAGGGCTCTATAGCCGCCACGTTCGCAGCGCTACAGGTCGCAGTCGCGCCGGCGGGCGGGGGCGTCGTCGCCCCCTCGATCGCGTGCGCGAAGTGGTGGACCGACGCCTCCGGGCCTCTCACGGCGGACCTGTTCGGCGAGGTCGGAGCGGCTTACGTCGAGACGGTCCCGCAGATCGTGGAGCGCGTTGCCGCGACGATCGCCAATCCCGTTCCGGTCGACGAGGTTGTCGGCTTTACCGCGCAACGGCCGGAGTTCGCCGGGGTTCACGTCGACAGTTCGAGCGAGACGGTCGCGCAAGTTCTTGACCGGCTTTGTCTCGGCGTCTCGCTAATCTGGATCATGTCGCCGACCGGGTCGATCCGCTTCCGTCAATGGCGATGGGCCGTTGCGGGAACGCCTAAGACGTGGAAGCCGGGCGAGGCGGTCGCGTCGACGTGGCAAAACCTCGTGGCGATCAATTCGCGCTGGCAATCGCTCGTAACGGTGCAAGTCTTTCGCTCGATCGGGCAGATCACGCGCCGGGAAGTGTTTACGCCGATCAAGTCCCGGAAGCTCGGCTATCAGCGGAACTACCGGATACACACCGACGCGGAAATCAGCGCGGCGATCCAGGCGACGGACGTCCTCTATCCAGACGGCGACACGGTCGCAGCGTACAAGCCCGCCACACCCGGCGCAGACAACACCGCGACGAGCGCGACCGGCCTTGTCGTCGCTGGAGCGCTCAACCCGGATGGCACGGTCAAGGACGGCAAGGTCGGAACCGGCGCGATCTCGCAATCCGCCGTCCAGAAAACGCGCGTCTCGATCACGAACGCCGATCAGCGCGTAAAGCAAAATACGATTGCGACCCTAGCGACGATCAGCTTCACCAAAGACGAGGACGACAGCCTCCTCAAGGTCACGTTCTCCGGCATGTTTTGGAGCGACGACGATTTGCAGTTTAATTGCAGCATTATGATCGACAACGCCGTCTCGTATCCGACCGGGCAGCAATCGAACATATTCGACGGGTCGGCGAGCGGCGCGAAATCGACGATCTCGCCGTTTACCTATATTCAGCTCGCCGCCGGACTGCATACGATCGCTTTCAACGTCGAGAACGTCGAGAACGACAATATCGACCTGATCGTAAAAGCGGGTTCGGCGCTGGAAGTAATCGAAATCAAACAGGGCGGGCAATAATGGCGACGGTCGACCAAGGGCTCGCGGCATGGCTCAAGAGCGAGGGGCTCTATGTCACGGCGGAGGATGCCGCCTTAGTGGCTCAATGGGGCGAGCGGGCCGCGGCGTCCGAGTATATGTCGCCTCTCGCGCTCCGGTCCGCCGCATTGGACGAGGCGAGCCGCCAGCTCGATTTTCTCTCCGGCCCGCTCGCTAAGGACGAACACACGATCGCGGGGCTATGGTCGAGCCTTGTCGGGCAAGTGATCGGGTTGCAGGGCGACCGCTACGGATACGAGGCAACGCCGACGGTTTTCGTTCTTCGCGCGGCCGAAAGCGAAACGTCGGACACGACCGCGCTAACGGTTCTCTATCGGATGCCCGACACGGTTCGCACCCGCGCGCTAACCCTGCCCTATTTCGATTTTAGCGGTGGCGCGATGCCGAGCGGCGCGACGCTCAAGCGGGCATCGATCGGGAGCCGTATAAATGCTGAAGGTTTGATCGCGTTCGAGCCTATCGACGCGCCTCGGTTCGACTATTTCAATGGAGTGCTAGCCGGCTTACTAATCGAAAAGTCAGCTATCAATTATTGCAGCACAACAAGCCCAACGAACCTTGTTCGCGTTACTCGCACACCAGGAATTGCCGATCCGGCAGGGGGATCGGACGCAAGCCGTTATGTTGTAGCGTCTGCCAATAGCCCAAGCGCATTTATGCCGGTTCCTACATCTCCAAGCGGCCGCACATTTACGGAGTCATGTTTTATTCGTGACGCCGTCGCAATGGGTCAGGCTTCCCGCGCGCTGCTGTTTGATTACGGAACCACCGGCCCCGAGAGTGTTAGCTCCATTACTCTCAATACGTCACCTGCATGGACGCGTTTTACTAAATCTCGAACCTTTGGCGCGATGACGTCAACCACAATTACAGTAAGCTTTAATCCATTTGCAGGAACAGGCGGCACGTCCAATCCCACAGTAGGCAGCGCGCAGGACTCGGCCTTTTGGCAATATGAAGATGGGGCCGTTGCAACGTCCTACATTCCAGCCGGACAAACCCGCGCCGCTGATGCTCTATCATTCGATTGGGGCGCGCAGGGCGTCCCCGACGGCGCGTTCACGTTCCGCGTGACGTTCGACAATGGATCGACGCAAGACGTCGCGATGACGGTTGCGGGGGGCGTCACGACCCTTCCGACCAATCTAACCCGGCCGCGCGTGTCGCGCGTCCAGCTTTTGCGATAGGTTCACCCGATGGCATCGCTAATAATCCTCGCCCCCCTCCCGGCCTCCGTCTCGTCGTCGCGGGGTTCGGGACAGGCTCGATTGCTTACGGACGATCCTAAGGAGGTTTGGACCGATAGCGTCTCGGGTTCGGCCGCCGTCCTAACGCTCGACCTCGGCGCGACGATGCAGATCGACAGCGCGTTCCTCGGCTCCAGCAATGCGGCCGATACAGCGGCTTGGACCGTATCGAGCGGCATCAATAACGGGACGGAGACGGTATGGCTCAACTCCGCCCCCATGCCCGCGCCGTACCGCCGCACGGCTCGACCGCGAATGTCGTTTTATCGTCGGGCCGCGCCGATTGCCGCGCGTTATCTGTCCGTCTCCCTGATCCAGCCCGCAAACTCTCCACCTCTCACGATCGGCAATTTCGCGACCGGGCTCGCGTTCCAGCCGACCTATGGGAACGAGTATGGATCGGGCCGGACGCCGATCGACACGGGCAGTCGCGAGGCTTTGTTCTCGGGTGGGTTCGGGACCTTGCGCGGCATCCGAAAGACCGCGTTCACCGCCACGCTCGGCGACTTGCTCGACGCCGAGGTCGAGCGGCTCGACGACATATTCCAAGACAAGGGATCGACGCTCCCGGTCCTCTTTATCGAGGGGACCGATGCGACCGGCGCCGCGGCCGCGACCGCGGAACAAATGCACTGGAGCGTATTCCAGAAACTAGAAGGCTATGAGCGACAAGCGCCCGCCGTTACACGGTGGGGCCTGACTTTTGAGGAATGGCGATAATGGTGCAGACCACGGCGACGGATATCGGATCGAACGGCTCGGGCGTTTTTATGGCCGGGCCGATGATCGAGGGGGATATCGGTTACGATCGCGATATGCGCGCGATCCGCGTCGGCGACGGCGGCACGCCTGGCGGACAAGTCTTTCGCACGCTCGCCGATACGCAAGCCGCGCTCCAGCCGTTGATTGACGCAGTCGACCGCAAAATCCAGCCGTTCGGCGTGGCGACCGTCGCCGGTATTGTGAACGGTCGGACCCGGTTGCAGTCGAGCTTTTCAGGTCCGGCATTCGTCAATGGCGGGACGCTGCAACTCTACGTCGACACCGACATAACTGGCCCGGTCGACCTCAAGACGGATCAGACCGGCGACGGCTACCTCCGCGTGACGGATCGCAATAACGCCGAATTGAGCGGAGTCGTATTCCCCGCCGGGTCGTTCATTCGCCTCACGATCAACCTCAACGGCGCAATCTGGAACGTCTTTAGCGTAACCCCGTCGCTCCAGTATTCGCAGGGCATCGCAACCGACGCGCTCGGCGCGAAGAAAACAATTCAGGGAATCTATAAGCTCCCGATCGGCCTCCCCATTGGCGGCAACGTCAACAATATCGGGTTCAATGACTTTCCCGCCCCCGCCGATCAAACGACGTTCGAGGTTATCGTCGCACAAGCGAACACGGGGGCGACGTTCATATTCGCGAACGGCCCTTATCTTCGCATCGCGCATGGCGGGAGCGGGAGCGACGTCGCGCCGGGCGAGCTTGTAGCGGGGACGGCGATCAGCTTGACCCGGTCGGACGCTGGCGGCGGGATCGCGGTCCTCAACGGTTCGCGCCCGCTACTCGCCACCGCCCCGCCGGTCGGATCGCAGGACGCCAGCCTCGCAAATCAGCCGTGGGGCAACGTAACGAACACGGGCAGCGGTGGCAGCACCGCCACGCCCCGAACCGCTCCTATCGTCGTGATCGGCAGCTCGAACGCCGCAAGCGCCTACGTCGCCGACGGATCGCGACCCGACCAGTTCGCGACCGCCGCTCTCAATGACTTGTTCGTCGGCGATGGCGTGACGTTCCCGGCAGATTTGCAAGCCGTCCAGGGCGCTCCGTGGAGTTCGGCAAGCGGGCAGCTCCAAGCCTCGTCCGTGTTCATGTCGGGCGCGGCTAAGTGGGTTCTCCCGTTCTTTTGGATGAATGATTGTCGTTCGATCTTCTATCACGACAACGGCGGCGTGATCGCGCAGTTCAACGCGCTAATTGGAATCATCGACTATATCCGCAGCATGGGCGCCGAGCCGGTTCTCTCGACCGGGTTCCACGCTGATCCCCGCGCCAATCCAAGCGCGACCGGCGTCAAGGCGCTTGACCCGTTCTATTTCAGCGACGCCACGGCATACCCAACCGGCGGCACGACACGCGACATGGTCTATCCGACATACAAGGCGAAGCCGGTTAGCCCGACCGCCGATATGGTTCCCAAGGCCACGCTTGCCGACTTCATGGTCTCACGGGATTGGACCGGCGGCGGCGTGGTCCGAACCGGCTATAAGCGGATTTGGCACTTCAACCGTACCTTGCGCGAGATCGCAACGGCTAAGAATTGCGTGATCCTCGACCTCGAATGGTCGTCGTTTCGGACTTGCATCGAAACCGTCCCCGACCTCGGCGCAGGGCTGGATACGTTCTACGACGTCACGAACCCGTTGCATCCCAAGGCGGCGCTCTACCAGGCCGCGGTCAAGCCGGTCATCAATCAATGGGCGCGGTCCGTTGCCGAGGGCCGGAACGATATCCGCGTGTTCCGCGGGGTCTAGCATATCGCCTTATTGGAGCGGCGCTGATATGCCCGCCGCTCCAATAGGAGAAAGTTCCATGAAGCCTTCCGACGAACCCGAAACCTCGACCGAAGCCGATCCGGCGCCTACCGCTCCGCCCGCTCCACCGCCGCCAGCCGACGGCACGGAGGCACTTAGCGGGGGCAACGGTCCCGGTCCCAAGAAGCCGAACGGCTGATATGTGGCAAATCGTCCCCGTCGGGCTGGCAGCGGCTTGCGTCGTCGCGCTCGTTACTCGTGACGACCGGCGGGGCGGTTTGGTGAATGTCCTCGCGCTCAATTGGGCGGCTTGCTCGATAGGCGCGATCGTCACGGGCGAGTGTTACCCCGTGACATGGTTCGCCGCCGTCGATTGGCTCTCCGCGCTGGCGATCGTCATCGGCTTGCGGATTGCATGGGAGGAGAACTCGCTCGCCGAGATCCTTGTCGCGGTCATCTACGGCGCGCAACTCGTTTGCCACGGGTGGCAGAACGTCGCGACGAACCCGCTCCAGGCGGAATATGACGGCTATTGGTTCCTCTACTATGCGGGGCTGGCCCAACTTGCGGCGGCGTTCGTTTGGATCGGACATGGATTTTCTCGACGCCTTGATTTGCCTTGGCGCGGCGTCTCACGTTCTCACGCTATGCGTCTCGGCGTTCCGTCGGCTCGCAACAAAGGTACGCAGTAAATGAGCGAAGCGCTTGCTTGGGTCGAGCCTATGCTCCGGCCGATTATTGCCCTCGGGACGATGGTCACGTCGGGCGGAGTGATTGCGCTCTACAGCGCGAACCGGAAGTCGAAGGCCGAGCTTCTCGCGCTCGCGAACACGGCCGAGGACAAGCTCAACACGCACTACGCGACCGAGCTTAAATCTCTCCGCGAGCAGCTCGTCACGACCGGCAACAATGCTCGGGACCGCGCCGCAGCCGCCGAAACTCGACACATGGAAGCTCAAGCCGCAGCCGACGAACGGTTCAATCGCGCAATGGCGGCGGCCGACGAGCGAGAGCGGGCTTGCGAGGAAAGAGTTCGCGAGCTTCGCGACGAGGTCCGGCTAGTCTCCGAGGAAATGATCGGACTACGGCGCAACGTCGGGCAAAGCGCCCGATCGGCGATTGTCCTAGCCGCGAACTCGCCGAGCATACCTATTCAGGAGTCGGCCGACCGTGCGGCGACCGCTCTCGGGGAGGCCGACGACCGCCTCCGCAACCTCCCGCACGCGGAGTTACCGGAATGACGGCGATTAGCGCTTGCTCTTTGGGAGGTAGCTTTCCCGCGAGCGCCGATTAGGTAGCTTTCCGGCGCGGACGGAGAGAGCCTCGACCAAGCTCATTCCGCGCTTTACCCGTTCATTGACGGTCGACGGCCTTACGCCTTGCGCGCGACAGGCGGCCGATATGCTCTTGTAAGAGACGCCGCCTATTTCGACCTGGCAAAGATCGCTTCGGTTCTCGGAGTTTTGTTGAAGGCTTGTCGCCCATCGGCAATTTCCCGGCTCGTAATGGCCCTCGACGTTCTCGCGATCCGGCGAGTGATCTAGCGAAGGCCGCTCCCCCATATCGGCTAAAAACGCGACGAATGATCGTTCCCAACGGTCGCAGACGGTTATTCCCCGGCCGCCATATTGGGGGTAGTCTTTGCACGTCGGACGGTTGCACCGCTTTTTCATGTTGAGCCACGATTTGTATGTCGGACTCGTGAAACCTCGGGACTTATGTCCGTGAACGACCTTGCCGCCGCGACCTGTTATGCTTGTCATATGGACACCATGACACCACGAAACGGAGACGTAAAATGATTACTATCGACAGCATTCTCGCGGACGTCCTCAAGAACGAGGGCGGATATGTGAACGACCCGAAGGACGCGGGCGGCGAGACGAATTGGGGGATCACGATCGCGACAGCTCGGTCGCAGGGCTACAAGGGCGCGATGAAGGACCTACCGAAGGCAACTGCCCTCGAAATCTATCGCGGCCAATACGTTGTCGCGCCGGGCTTCGGCATGGTCGCCAATGTCTCGGCAGTCATCGCCGCCGAGCTTGTCGACACGGGCGTAAACATGGGGCCGAGGGTCGCGGGCGAGTTCCTACAGCGCGCCTTGAACGCGTTGAGCGATAACGGGCGTGATTATGCAAAGCTCTTGGTCGACGGCGTGGTCGGCAATGCCTCGATCACGGCCCTCAAGGCGTTCAAGGCGAAGCGCGGCGCACTCGGCGAGGCTCGATTGCTCGCGGCGCTTAACGCGCTTCAAGGCGAGCGGTATATCACCCTTACCGAAGGGCGGTCGGCAAACGCGGCCTTCCTGTTCGGTTGGCTTGGAAGGATCGTTTAATGACTGCCCCGAACCCCCTCGACCTGGGCGATTTCGTCAACCTCGACGGCGACAAGGTCCGCTTCGTGATCGACCCGAGCAAGATCCGCGTGGCGCTCATCACCGCCGGCAGTCTGTTCACGTTCTCCGCGCTCGCGATCGTGTCGGTCGTCAAGCTTATGGCCGCGAAAGATTTCATCGGCCTATGGGTATTGCTCCAGAAAGAGGAGACGCTCGCGACCCTCTCGCAGCTCGCCGGGTTCGCGTTCTTCGTCTGGCGCGTGATTCGGGCGATCCGCAAAAAGGGCGTCGAGGTCGAACTCGCCAAGTCGTCGCCGGTCGCCGTCCTGACAACCGAACTCAATCAACCGCCGATCGTCGCAAAGGACACCGTCGCATGAAGCGCCTAGCCATCCTCGTCGTCGCCTCCCTCGCCCTCGCCGGTTGCACCACGACCGGCGGGCTCGACTACTGCAAATATTCAGCGCAGCGCCGGCAAGTCTATGCGACCGCCGTCACCGCCGCGATTGCTTACGAGGCATCGGGTCGACCGGTCCCCCGCGAGCTTGTCCTCGGCCGACAGGCGGCCGAGACGGCGCTTGCAGTTCTCAACGCGCGTTGCCCTGCCCCTTGACGCGAAAAGGGCCGGGGATCACTCCCCGGCCCTCTATTCGGCGTGTCCCTTAGTGGCGGCGGATCGTCGCTTTCGGAATTGAACGATCGCCGGGGACGCCGCCCGCTCCGCCACCATTGCGGCGAGCTTCTCTTGAGCCTCCTCGGTCGGGCTTAGACCCGGCCCGAGAAGCCATCGCGACAACCCGCCCCGCATTACAGCAGCGGCCCGAACGGATCAGCTTTGACAGGCTTCGGCTCGGGAACCTTCGCGAGGATCGCCGCGTCCCGCGCGGCGCCGTCGTACAAGCCCAGCACCGGCTTGCACTGGAACTTCGGCTCGGGGAGGTCGATCGCCGACACCGTCACCTTTTGCCAGCCGTCCCCGTCCTTATCCGGGACCTTGACCTCGTCCCCGACGCGGACCGGGGCGCCCTCATTGAGGTAGGTATAACCGCGCTTGTCGTGCGGCCGGAACTTGCATTCCACGAATTGCCGATTTGCCATTATTCGTCTCCGATCATGCGACGGAACGCGCGAGCAATGCGCGCCCCGATCGTGTTGTTCGATGCCTCGCGATTTGCGAGCCATGCCTCTTTCGCGCCTTTCGACCGGGCGCGGCACTCGGCGCGGAAATCACTTTCCTTGCCGAGCGCCCAATCCGACCGGCGGGGTGGAGCGTTATTGAGCTTGGTCGCCATTACGCCGCCCCTCCCTTGAGCCGAGCCTTAGCCGTCGCGATGGCCCGGTCGACCTCCGCGACGATCTCGTCCGGCGCGGCCTCGCGATGCTTGGCGAAATCGTTCTCCGCCCCGATGACGTCACCGACGATCGCGGCACGCTCACAACGGAGGATCGCCTCGTCCGCCAGTGCGCGAGCGGGATGGTCGTCGGTCGCATCGTCGTCCGTGTCGTTGTGTTGGTCGCCTTGTTGCGCGTCGGATCGCCCCTCGGGCTCGTGACGCGGCGTATCGGTCGAGGCGTCCGCGGGCTTCGACGCACCGCCAGCCGCCCAGCGCGCGAGATTGGCGCCGACCTTTTCGTCGAGCGGCCCGCTACGGTTGCGAAGGCTCGTGAACTGTTCGGGTAGCTTAATCATCGTCCGTTCGCCGACCTGATCCGATTGCCAAGTCGGGATGCCGCCCGCGCCTGGCAGCAAGAGCGCGTTGAGGGTTTGCTCGAACACGAACTCCTCCCCGGCGATCGGCATAAAGCCTTGCGCCTCGACCGCGTTCTTCCCGTCCTTTTTGACAGGCTTGCTCGTGTTCTTCGCACGAAAGCAGAAAATGAAATTGGCGTTAAGCTGGAGCATCCCGTTTATGAGCGCGCGGCGCTTCGACTTGGGCTCGGCCCAAGCTAGCATTTGCATCGAGTTCCGCTTGCTCTCGTCGCCGCGAGTAATCCGGGTCAAAACCTGATCCTGTAGGTCGATCATGCCGCCCGGCCCCTCGTGTTCGTGCGACATGCTATCGACGATCACGACCCCGGCCCCCTTGCCGACACAGTATTGCAGGGCGGCGAGGTAATCGAGCGAGCCGAACGGCGCGTCGAGGGGGACGTGTTGAAACTGGAACCGGTCGGCGTAGTGCAGGGCTCGGCGGTTCTCCGTGTCGATAAAATAGATCTCCCCGCCCGAAACCGACTGAATACCGGTCGCGAGGCGCAGGGCCGTGAACGTTTTCCCGCCCCCGCTTGGCCCCATGAGGCCAATGAGGAGGGGGACCTTTTCGCGCTTGGCGGGGCTCGCCTCGAACGTGCGCGTCGGCATCTTGATCGACATAATTAATTCTCCTCGGAAAGGGCTTCGGCCGCCTTGAGAAACCAAGGCGTAGGGGTGGCGCGGTGGGGCTCGTAACCCGGCCATTCTTGCGTGTGAATGCCACGAGCGAACAGCCACAAGGCGCGCTCGATCAGCATCTTTGCACCGTGGCGATATGCCTCGGACGCGGACACGTCGCGGGGAAGGTATGGGGCCTCGCTCTCGACGAACAGGAAGCCGAACCGGGCTCGACCCTTTTCCGTCTGTTCCGCCAGTGCGTTGAGCCCGCGCAGATACCACGCGTCTTGCACGGCATAGCCGTCGGCGAACGCGCGATCGACCGTGTCGTCGTCCGCGCCCCGGCACGTCTTGACGTCGAGCGCGAGGCCGAGCGTCGGACACCAAACGTCGAGCATCGCGCGGCACCACACCTCGACATGAAGCGAGGGCGTAAGCTCGACCGTCTCGGTCCAAGCGATCACGACCTCCGTCTCGTAGGGCTCGCCCTGGCACGCCTCGACGATATACGGCTTGATCCGGTCGGCCATGTCGCTCGCGACGACGTATTCGCTTTCCTTGACCGGCATACGGCCCGACCGCTCGACGTCGGCTTTCCACGCCTTAGCCTCGGCCGACCGATAAGCGTCGTGCGGGCTGATAACGAAATCCTTCCCCTTATCGAGGGCGAGGCGATGCACGAGCGACCCGCGGTATTGCGCGGCGGTCGATTTGCGCTCCTCCGGCGGCTGTCCAATCGCCGGATGATTGTAGGCGAACTTAGCGGGGGCCGCGCCGGGCTTGGCGAGGATCTTGATCCCGCTATTCGTGAGGGCCGGAGCGGGGCAGGGCTCGGTGAAATACTCGTCGGGCGTGACGGTCGGATAGAAGCCCGGAACCACGATAAGCCCCGCCCCTCCGGTCGCATGAACGACCTCGGGCTCGGGGCGAACGCGCTTCTCGCCGGACAGGTCGAAGTCCTCGTTAAAGCTTGCGAGCGTCGGATCGGGCGCGCGAGCCTTGACGCGCTTCGGGGCGGGGGTTTCGCCGGGGGCGAGATCAAAGGGGTTTATCATCGTCCTGCAATTCCATTTGAGATAGCGCGAGTGATCGCGGGGAGGATGGTTTCGCCGTAATCGTTGCAGACCTCGGTCGAGAGCGTGGCGAACGTGTCGGCAATGCGCTTGAGGCTGATCGCTTGCGAGAGCCGGATGCACTCGCCGGGGTTGAGGAACCGATACCCGCCGTTGCCGTCGTCGGCTTGAGCGGTTTCGACGCCGGGTTCGAGCTGATCCATTGCGTCGGCCATCAGAACGAAATCCCGACACGCGGAATCAGCTTGGCCTTGATCGCCGTGACGATCGCGCGAGCCTGATCCTCGGTAACGCCACAGGTCATAATCGCCTCTTTGGCCTCACGCATCACGGTCGCAATATGCGCCCGGTCATTGGCGCGCTTGGCGTCGGCCTTTGCCTGTTCCGCCTGTTCGTCGGCGATCCGCTGACGCTCGGCCTCCTCGACCCGGCGCTCCTCGGCGACACGATCGCGCTCGGCTTGCGCGTCGCGCTCGACCTTCTCGCGCGCCTCACGCTCAACCCGCATCGCCTCGTCATGCTCGGCTTGCAGACGATCGCGCTCGGCTTGCGCCGCCTGATCCGCCGCCAATTGAACGCGACGACGTTCGTCCTCGGCGCGACGTTCCTCGGCGATCCGCTCGTTCTCGACACGAACGCGCTCGGCCTCAACCCGCTCGGCCTCACGCTGGCGAGCCTCCTCGGCTTCACGCTCGACCCGAGCCGCCTCCTCGCGCTTCTCCGCCTCGATACGATCTCGCTCGTCGCGCTCGGCCTTCTCCTTGCGAAGGATCTCCAGCTCGGCCGCGTCCGCCTCGTCTTTCGCGAGCCGGTTACGCGCCGCCACGAGAGCCGCGACGGTAGCGTCCTTCACCGTCTCCGCCTCGTCCGCCTCATGCGAGAGCCATTGCGGAGCCTCGAACGTGCGGGCGTAAATCTCCCGGCCGCGCGTCGTGACGGTGACGCTCGTATCCTCGGGCGTGACGGACGCGGCGGCGCGCATATCGGCTAGGACCTTGTCGTTCGCGGCGACGCGCACGGCTTCGGCTTCCTCCCAATCGGTCAACGGCTTGCGGACGATTGCGGCGAGATCCTTGATCCGCTCGACCATTGGCATACGCGCATCGTTAATAACCTTGACTTGCGCCCGCATCCCCGCCGTGAGTTCGAGCGCGGACTTATCGAGCGAGGTCGCGGTCGTCGTGAACCGGCGGGCAAATGAGCGCAGCGCGTCGCGACCCTTGGCGCTCGTCGTGTCGGGCTCGTATTTGTCGGCCTCGACCTTGAGCCGGTCGTAAAACTGATCCGCCTTCTCGGCATCGATCAGGATCACACGCGCCTGATCCAACACGGTAGGCGCGGGCAATCCGGGCGTGTCGATCAGTGACAGCATGGGCGCGGCGTCCTCTAAGGTTGCCGTCGGTTTTCTCGCCATTTTTCGTTGCTCCGTTGCTTGCGTTTGCGTTGGCATCGCTCTACGGAGGTTTCATCGCCGTTTCAACAAATATCTTGCGAGGTTTCAAATATGGACATTGAGAGCGCCAATCGTGAGGCGATCGACAAGATCAAATCGCGTTGCCACCTGTTACGGATCACGCCGATTGAGCTTTGCGGCCTGGCAAAGGTCGGCAGGGTGACATTCTGGCGCGCTGACACCGATCCGGCCGTCGCGACGACCAAGACGCTTCGCAAGCTGGAGGAGGCGCTCGCCGGACTAGAGGCGAAAGCCAAGGCGCAATGATCTACTTTCTGGAAGCGAAAGGGCTCGACTTGATAAAAATAGGGTTCGCGTTGAACGTCGATCAACGCGTCGAGTCATTGCAAACGGCCTCGCCGGTTTCTCTGGAGCTTATTAAGGTTCTTGAGGGGGACATGGGAATCGAGCGGCAAATCCATTTGTATTTCCGCGAAAGTCATTCTCGTCGGGAATGGTTTGTCGCAACGGACCGCATTCGTAAGTTTGAATTGACGGATCTTCCCGAGATTGAGCCGGTCGAAATTGCCGATCCCAACAAAATATACCGGCACGTTTGCGCCGGGTGCGGCGTACCTTTCGCTCGGACCTATCAGTCCGCCGCGCGAATCCCGCGCAGACCTTTCCACAACATCGCTTGCAAGTATGCGAACGGCAAAGCCGAGGGCGGCAACAAAGCAATCGCCGCCGCACGGCATCCCGTAGCGGCGACGTCATCGAGATTCGATCTCGAATAATGCCGAGCCTCAATCTAACGAGGTTCCGCATCGCTCGCCGTGATGGCGCGACGATCGAAGCCGCCGCCGAGCTATCCGGCCTCGGGTTGAATGAGGCTCTCTCATGGGCGCAGGACGACGCGGAGAACCCTCCGCCGCCGGAAGCCTACGCCCTACCAGTTCCCAAAGCCGCCGGGGTTATGGCGGCATCAACGGAGAATATCATGGCACGGAAACCAGCTACCACGACCAAGGCGCCCGATCCTTTCGGCGCGATCGCAGACGGCCTATCCGAGGATCTCAAGGCGAAGAAACTCGCCGAGGCTAAGACGGCGGACACCGTTGCGGCCGGCGCAATCGAAGGCGCGGGCGCAGCGCTCGACGCGGGCGGCGATGCCCGAGACGTCGCGGCGGCAACGATCGGCGGGGCCGCAGCGGCAACGGCCGAGATCGAGGCGGACAATGAGCCCGCGCGCGAACAGGTTCGCGTTGAGGCCGAGCGCCCGACTAAGCTCGAAACGCCAGCCGCGCCCGGTGACA